>OLQX01000340.1_pt1 | contig 57539 bp, 51 predicted proteins | sample 1672581 | NCBI WGS metagenome assembly OLQX01 (sample SAMEA3136701, study PRJEB25190) | human gut metagenome | reverse complement strand
TACCCGGCCTTCGTCACAGGCGGTTCATCCAATCGAAGCTGCGTATTTTCATCAATCACATTTAAAAGGCTGTCAGGATTATGGGCATCAGGTTGTCTCCGTTATGCTTTCCTGCAACGGGATTACCCTGAATTATGCAGTCATCCTGTACGATAAATCAAGATCAAAGATCCAGATTGTACAGGAGATCGCGGAAGAACTTCCCGCTGCGCCGGTCATTTCCTACTTTCTTTGTGACAGCTGGTATACTACTGCAAAAGTGATGGACCGTTTTATTCAGAAAGGATTCTATACGGTTGGGGCGTTAAAGACCAACCGGATCCTTTATCCATGCGGGATCCGTCAAAAAGCCAGTGCATTTGCCCTTCATCTGCGGAAAACAGACCCGGATGTCAGCCTCGTGACCGTTGGCAGCCGTGAATTCTATGTATACCGCTATGAAGGAGAGCTGAATGGCATTCCAAATGCAGCGGTTATCTTCAGTTATCCGAAGGATGGATTTGGGAATCCCAAAGCATTGCGTGTATTTCTCTCTACAAATGCAGAGTTATCCACGCAGGAGATCCTGGACACCTATACGAAACGGTGGCCGATTGAATTATTTTTCCGGCAGAGCAAAAGTAAACTTGCGCTGGATAGTTATCAAATCCGATCCCGTCAGGGAATCCAAAGGTATTGGCTGATCATGTCGTTGGTCCACTATTTGTGCTGTATGCATTCTGGAAACTACTGCACATTCGAAGAGGGATACGCATCCTTGAAGCAGCAGCTAAAGCAGGAACAGTTTGCAAACCTGTACCGCCTCATAAAAAGCAGCGCCTCATTCGAAGAAGCTTTTAAGTTTGTGGGATAAGTTTGTGCAAAATTCGATATTTGCTCATTTATAGTAAATGTACTAAAAATATATTTGGATTTGAGAAAAGAATCAGGAAGTTTTGCTGTCTTCCCTCGGATGAGGGAAGTGGATTGAAGTATGCAGCGTGAATACACCTACACACCACCTACGCGTCTTCCCTCGGATGAGGGAAGTGGATTGAAGTACAAGGATTCCGACGGAACATACTGGTATGACTGTCTTCCCTCGGATGAGGGAAGTGGATTGAAGTTCTCATCTTGATTTCCTCCGTTTCCCTTTCGGTGGTCTTCCCTCGGATGAGGGAAGTGGATTGAAGTGGGTTTGATAATATCGGAATTACAAGGTATTACGTCTTCCCTCGGATGAGGGAAGTGGATTGAAGTTTTCCGGTTGGCCGTATATCGGTCAGCCAGCAAGTCTTCCCTCGGATGAGGGAAGTGGATTGAAGTATCAACAGCGTAAGTGCCAACAAACTTGCCAGCAAAGTCTTCCCTCGGATGAGGGAAGTGGATTGAAGAGATATCACATTCGAAGTGCATCCGCGACAGCTCCGGGTTGGTGCTAGAATATGTTTTCTCTCGGATGAGAGCATTAACGCTGGAAAGCGTAGAAGGAGTATAGGGTGAATGAATTATAAAAAACTACCCATCGGTATTGATGGATTTGAAAAGATCAGAACGAATGATTTTTATTACGTCGATAAAACAATGTTTATAGCGGAGCTTCTGCAAAATTGGGGAGAAGTGAATCTGTTCACTCGTCCCAGACGCTTTGGAAAATCTCTCAATATGAGTATGCTGAAAAGTTTTTTTGAAATAGGCAGTGATAAAACGTTGTTTGAGGAATTGAAAATTACGCAGGAGAAAGCGTTGTGCAAAGAGTATATGGGAAAATTCCCGGTAATATCTATTAGTCTGAAAAGTGTGGATGGTTTGAGCTTCGAAGCAGCGTCTGCGGCACTTCGGACAGTGATTGGAAACGAAGCCGGGCGCTTTCGATTTCTCCTGGAAAGTGATATGCTTGATGAAGAGGATAAAAACGCTTATCGCCGATTGATCAGGGTGGAAATGGAAAGTGAAGCAAGCTATGCAATGTCGGATTCGACGTTGACGGATAGTCTTAAGACTCTTTCTCGGCTTCTGGTCAGACATTATGGGAGGAAGGTCATTTTACTGATTGATGAGTATGATGTTCCATTGGACAAGGCATTTCAGGCAGGATATTATGAGGAAATGGTATCTCTTATCCGTAACTTGTTCAGCAATGCATTGAAGACGAATGATGATCTGCAGTTCTCTGTGCTGACAGGGTGTCTCCGAATTTCAAAGGAAAGTATATTTACCGGATTGAATAATTTGAATGTGATGACTGTGTCTGACCCTTATTTTTGTGACAGTTTCGGATTTACGGACAGTGAAGTGAAGGAGCTGTTGAGCTATTATGGCTTAGAGAACGTTCATGAGACAGTACGAGACTGGTATGATGGTTATCAATTTGGAAATGCATCTGTCTATTGTCCGTGGGATGTTATTAAGTACGTGCAAATTTTGCTGAGGGATAAAGAAGCTGAGCCAGAAAACTATTGGGCGAATACAAGTGAAAATAGCATTGTTCGCCGTCTGCTGAGCAGGGCGGATCAGACTACACGGGACGAGATTGAACAGTTGGTGAATGGCGGAATGATTGTCAAAAGCATCCGGCAGGAGATAACATATAAAGATATTGAAGCGTCCATTGACAATGTATGGAGTGTTCTGTATTCGACGGGATATTTGACATCAAGGGGTCGTCTGCCAGGAAAACGGTTGAGGCTTGTACTTCCTAATCAGGAAGTAAAGGAGTTGTTTATTGAATTAGTAAAAGATTGGTTTCGGGAGACGACCAGAGCAGATTCATCAAGGATCAATAGGTTTTGTGATGCGTTTCCTGCCGGCGATGTTTCAATGATACAGGAAATGCTGCATGATTATCTATGGGATTCCATCAGTGTGCGTGATGCCGCTGTCAGAATGAACATGAAAGAAAATTTTTATCATGGTATGGTACTTGGACTTCTGCAGAGTCAGGAGAACTGGCTGGTGCAGTCTAATGCAGAGATGGGTGAGGGGTATAGTGACATCTCAATCTGCACGCCTGAAAGGACAGGTATTGTGATAGAATTGAAATATGCGGACGACGGAAAGCTGGAATCAGCTTGTACAAATGCCCTAAAGCAGATAGAAGAACGGAAGTATTCGATTGGACTTGAGCGCAGGGGCATGAAGAAGATTATAAAGTATGGAATGGCATTTTGTGGAAAAGAATGCATGGTGGTTATGGAGTGACCTCCACATCCGCTCTCGTTTACAACGTGTGGCTTACAACGTAATTTCAATTGCGAATAGCCGCACGTTTCTTCTTTTGAAGAAAGGCTACGAACCTTGATCCAGTAGAGGAAATTTGTCTGGATTTTGCAGAGAAAATCCTAGGTGACAGTAATCTTTGGATGGGGTATAATAAAGAGCAATAGACTGCTGCGATGTGAAGTATGTGAATCTCTATGGGGAATGTGGCAACAGTAAAAAGTGAACAATAATAATCATCAATACTTAGTGAAAAGTACTCAGTAAAATATAATAAGTAATATGTAATCAGCAAAAAACAGCAAGTAATAGGAAAGATAGTTTCATGGCAAAGGAGGCGGTGGAGTTGCGTTTTTTTCATGTGGCGGATGTGCATCTTGGGATGGAACCGGATTTGGGTTTTGCGTGGAGTAAGAGACGGCAGGAGGAGATCTGGGACAGTTTCCGCAGGCTGATCGATGCAGCGCGGCGGGAGAAGCCGGAGCTGCTTTTGATTGCAGGGGATTTGTTTCACCGTCAGCCGCTTTTGAAAGAACTGAAGGAAGTGAACGCGTTGTTCGCGTCGATTCCGGATACGCAGGTTGTTTTGATGGCGGGGAATCATGATTATCTGAAGAAGGGAAGTTATTATCTGTCTTTTTCCTGGGCGGAGAATGTGACAGGTTTGTTTGGCGAGACCTGTGAGAGAGTGGATTTTCCGAAATTTTCGCTGGCGGTGTATGGATGCAGTTACTACAGCCGTGAGGTGACGGACAATCTCTATGGTGAGGTGCGGCCGTCGGGGGCGATGTAATATCATGTTCTATTGGCGCATGGCGGAGATGACCGGCATAGTCCGTGGAAAAAAGAGGAACTGGCTGCGGCAGGTTTTGACTATATTGCCTGTGGCCATATCCATAAACCGGAGATCCTGATTCCGGACCGGATGGCATATGCCGGGGCGTTGGAGCCGACGACCATGACGCAGACGGGAGAACACGGGTATATAGACGGGATCATCGATTCCCGCGGTACAAGGGTTTCTTTTGTACCTTTTGCGGTCTGCGAGTATGTGGATCTGATCTTACAGGTGGATGAGGATACGACGCAGTTTTCTCTGGAGCAGCAGCTGGCGGGAGAAATGGAACGCCGGGGCGAGAAGAATATTTACCGGGTGATCCTGGAGGGGCTTCGCTGCGAAGCTCTGGAATTTTCCGTAGAACGGCTGATGCAGACCGGAAATGTAGTTCAGGTGACGGACAGGACGAGACCGGCTTATCGAATCGAGCAGCTGAAAAGGGAGTATGCCGGAAGCCTGATCGGGGCTTATGCCGAATATTTTGACGGGGCGGAAGGTGAGTTGGAACAGAAGGCACTGTACTATGGACTGGAAGCGCTGCTGAATGCGAGACAGGAGTAAAGTTTGGATGTTCCAAATTTATCTTGACGGCGCAGGAGGCGCGTCAGACGGAGGAAAAAATGAAACTGAAAAAACTGAGCCTTAACAATTTCGGAAGGTTTCGCGGTGAGGTGCTGAAGCTGGAAGATGGAATCAATGTGATCTATGGAGAAAATGAAAGCGGAAAGTCCACGGTGCATACGTTTATCCGGAGTATGTTGTTTGGAATGAAGCGCGGTCGTGGTCGTGCGGCGGGAAATGATGTGTACAGCCGCTATGAACCCTGGGAAAATGCTTCCTGGTATCAGGGGCGGATGGAATTTACCAGCGGAGGGAAGGAATTCCGGCTGACCAGGAGCTTTGCGAAGGGCGCCGGGGAGGATGAGCTGGTCTGCCTGACAGACGGGGAGATTTTGTCTCTGGAGGACGGGGATCTTTCGGTGCTGCTGGGCGGCATCAGTGAGAATGTTTATGAAAATACGGTCTCTGTGGGTCAGCTGAAAGCGCGAACCGGGGATGCCCTGGCGCAGGAACTGCGCAACTACATGGCAAATTATCAGGGGAGCAATGACGGCAGCCTGAATGTGGAGGCGGCGCTTACCTCCCTGAAAAAGAAGCGGAAAGAACTGGAACAGGAAGCGGAGCTGCAGCGGAAGGCCGGGGAGGAAGAGAAAAGCCGGATGTACAGCCGTCTTTCTTACCTGGAACAGGATTGCCGGGAAGCGAAAGAAAGGCTGGAGAGGACGATGACCGAACGGAAGAGAGAGATGTTCGGAAATGAGATTTCTCCCAGGGAGGTGCGGAAACAGCAGGAACGGTTTCTGACCAGAAGAAAATATGGAATTGCCTGCGCGGTCGTTGCGGTATTTCTGGCCGTATTGTCTGTGATGCAGTTTTTCGGTGTTTCGTCCCTGTTTACGCGGCTGGGACTGGGCATATCGGTTCTGGCGCTTATTTTCATTATCTATCAGATGTTCCGGTATACACGGGAGGAAGATGAGGAGATCATCGAGCCGGAGCAGCAGAAGATACGGAAACTGAACTGGAACGTGGAATACCTGGAGAAAGAGACCCGTCAAAAAGAGATCCAATGTCAGAATCTGCGGGAAGAATATGAGGAGTTCTGCGCTTCTTTGACCATACCGGCGGAGCAGCAGGAAAATATTGCGGCGGTGACGCTGGCGATGGAAACCATTGAAAAAATTTCCCGCCAGCAGCAGAGCCGTGTGGGAATCCGCCTGAGACAGAGTATTTCGGAGATTCTTTCCGAACTGACCGACGGGAAATACCGGCAGGTTTCTATGGATGATGATCTGAAGATCGGGATCCATTCGGAAAATTATTATGTTCCGCTGGAGAAGACCAGCCGCGGAACCATGGAGCAGGTATATTTTGCACTGCGCATGGCGGTGATGGATATTCTGTGCAGCGAGGAAGAGATGCCGGTGCTGCTGGACGAAACTTTTGCCATGTACGACGAATACCGTTTGGAGCGGGCGTTGACCTGGCTGGCGAACAAGAAGCGCCAGGTGGTGATCTTTACCTGTCAGAAGCGTGAAGAACAGACGCTGGACCGGTTGGGAATCCCGTATTATAAGGTGGATCTGTCGGTCGATCTGTAGAGCCTGTAAGGCTGGAAGTTTGGAAGAGATCTTCCAAATCTGCCTTGATGACGCAGCAGGTGCGTCAGACAGAGGAAAAAATGAGAATCGCGTAACAATTCCGTTGGCTGAATGGATAAAGAATGATACAAGTGGATGACAAGGAGGCAGAATGTTAAAAATAGGAAGTCACCTTTCTTCATCGAAAGGTTATCTGCATATGGGAAAGGAAGCCGTGTCGATCGGGGCGAATACCTTTCAGTTTTTTACAAGAAATCCAAGAGGGAGCAAAGCGAAGGAGATTGATCCGGAAGACGTAAGGAAGTTCCGGGAATTTGCGGTGGAGCAGGGGATCGACGTGATCCTGGCCCATGCGCCGTATACTTTAAATGCGTGTTCCAAAGAAGCGCATACGAGAGAATTTGCGCTGATGACCATGGAGGATGATCTGCGCAGGATGGAATATACACCTGGGAACCTGTACAATTTTCATCCGGGCAGTCATACCGGGCAGGGCAGTGAGGAAGGAATCCGTCTGATTGCGGATACGCTCAACAGGATCCTGAAGCCGGAGCAGACGACGACGGTGCTGCTGGAGACAATGGCAGGCAAGGGTACTGAGGTGGGACGCAGTTTTGAGGAACTGGCGGCGATTCTGGAACGTGTGGAACTGTCTGATCATATGGGCGTCTGCCTGGATACGTGTCATGTGTACGATGCGGGGTATGATATTGTTCACGATCTGGACGGTGTGCTGGAGAAGTTCGACCGGGTGATCGGGCTGAAGCGGTTGAAGGCCATTCACCTCAATGACAGCAAGAATCCATTTGAAAGCCACAAAGACCGCCATGAGAAGATTGGGCAAGGGTCTCTGGGGCTGGATGCGTTTGTCCGGATCATCAATCATCCGGCTCTGAGGGATCTTCCGTTTTATCTGGAGACGCCCAATGAGCTGGACGGATATGCAAAAGAAATCACGATGCTGCGGGGGAGCAGAAAAGAATGAGAGAGAAAAGAAAAAAGATGCCGGACAGCGGGAAACGTTGTCCGGTCAGGAAAAAGTGCGGGGGATGCTCTCTGCTGGAGATGGAGTATTCCGAACAGCTGAAACGGAAAGAGGATTTTGTGCGAAAGACCCTGAAGGGAATCGTGAAGCCGGAAGCCATCATCGGAATGGAGAATCCGTGGCATTACAGAAACAAAATTCATGCATCCTTTGCCAGAAAACGGGACGGCAGCATTGTTTCCGGAATTTATGAGGAAGGAACCCATCGTTTGGTGCCGGTGGAGGATTGCCTGATTCAGGATGAGCGGGCGAACCGGATCGTCCGGGATCTCTGCGGACTGTTTGAGAGCTTCAAGATCAAGGTTTATAATGAGGATACTGGGTACGGTCTGGTGCGTCATGTGCTGATCCGCACCGGTCATGTGTCCGGAGAGGTGATGGTGGTTCTGGTCTGTGTCTCGCCGGTTTTTCCGTCGAAACGAAATTTTGTCAATGCCCTGAGAAAGCTTCATCCGGAAGTGACCACGGTGGTTCTCAACGTGAACGACCGCAGGACGAGTATGGTCCTTGGAAAGAGAGATATTGTGCTGTACGGCAAAGGATATATTGAGGATCAGCTGTGCGGATGTACGTTTGCAGTATCGCCTCAGTCTTTCTATCAGGTCAATCCGGTTCAGACGGAGATTTTGTACCGGAAGGCAATCGAGTTTGCGGATCTGCATGGAACGGAGAAAGTGCTGGATGCCTACTGCGGTACGGGAACCATCGGGCTGATCGCAGCGGAGTATGCAGGGGAAGTGACAGGCGTGGAGCTGAATCCGGAGGCCGTCCGGAATGCAGTCTCCAACGCAAAACGGAACCAGAGAAAGAATATCCGGTTTGTTCAGGGAGATGCCGGGGAATACATGCAGAAAATGGCGGCTCAGAGAGAAACGATGGATGTAGTCCTGATGGATCCGCCGCGGGCGGGAAGCGACGAGGCGTTTCTGTCCAGCCTGGTGACGCTGGCGCCGGAAAAAGTCGTGTATATTTCCTGTAATCCAGTGACACTGGCGCGGGATCTGAAGTATCTCGGAAAGCATGGATATCGGGCGAAACGGGCGGTTCCGGTGGATATGTTTCCGTGGACGGCGGAAGAACATGTGGAGACGGTGGTGCTGCTTTCGCGAATATGAAATAAAATATGGAATGTTTTTCCGATTGCTTGACACCTCAACTCTAATAGATTAGACTAAATATAGAATCTAATGTATTAGAGCACGTGCTCTGGAGAGGAGAAGCCTATGGATACGCCGAAAATTTTTGAGAGCGAGTATCGCTTCTGTCTGATCTTATGGGAACATGAGCCGGTGAAAAGCAGTGAACTTGTAAAGCTGTGCAGGGAGCAGCTGGGATGGAAACCGACAACCACTTATACGGTGCTTCGCCGGCTTTCGGACAGGGGTGTGCTGAAGAACGAGAACACCGTCGTAACTTCTCTGGTTTCAAAGGATGAGGTGCAGGCGGCAGAAATTGACGAACTGGTGGAGAAAAAATTCGAAGGTTCTGTGCCGGCGTTTTTTGCTGCGTTCACAAAGCGGCGGAAAATTTCACAGGAGGAGATCGATGAAGTCCAGAAAATGATCGATCATTTTCGGAAAGGAGGCGGCTGATGACTGCTTTATTTCTGAAAATTGTGAATACCGGTATTTCTGCCGGCTGGGTGGTACTGGCGGTGCTGGCAGTTCGGCTGGTTCTGAGAAAAGCGCCGAAATGGACTCATGTTCTGCTGTGGGGAATCGTGGCGCTGCGGCTGATCTTTCCGTTTTCGCTGGAAAGTGCGCTCAGCCTGATTCCAAGCGCCCAGACTTTACCGGATCAGCTGCTTGCCGGACCGAGTTTTCAGATACATACCGGTGTTCCGCCAGTGGATCAACGCGTGAATGAATATCTGGGTGATCGTTACTTTGAAGGTGTTTCTGTTCCAACCGGAAGCGGAAGGGATACGATGACGCTTTTTGCAGTACTCTGGATTGTGGGAACACTGCTTTTGCTGGCATATATGGCGGTCAGTTATCTGCGGTTATGGCTGAGGCTTTCGGAAGCTGTACCGGTGGAGGAGAATGTCTTCCGGAGCAGGAAGATCGAGGTTCCCTTTGTCTTTGGATTCCTGAAACCAGAAATCTATCTTCCGTGGGGAATGGACAGTGAAACTTCAGCTTATGTGGTCAGGCATGAGCGGGCACATATCCGACGGGGTGATCACTGGTGGAAGATGATCGGCTTTTTGATCCTTGCCGTTTACTGGTTTCATCCGCTTCTTTGGGTGTCGTATTTGCTGTTTTGCAGAGACATTGAGCTTGCCTGCGACGAGAAGGTAATCCGTGAACTGCCGGAGGAGCAGCGGGCAGAGTATTCACAGGCGTTGCTGGACTGTAGCATAGGGCGGGACAAAGGAACTGCATCGGGGATTATATTCCCGCCGTCCTTTGGAGAACAGGATGTGAAAAAGAGGATTCGGCACATTCTGCATTACAGAAAGCCTGTGTTCTGGGTGACCGCCGGGGCAGTGGCAGGCTGCGCAGTTCTCGCAGTTTGCTTTCTGACAGATCCTCCTTCAGAGGAAAGTGGGATGGTTCCGACAACCGCAGATCTGCACGGAATGTGGAATGGATATCTGTTTCTCCCGATCAGTGGGGAGACTTACCGTTATGAGCAGACAGATGCAGACCCTGGAATGGCAGTGCAGGGTGAACTTCTGGACAGTTTTACGGAACAGACGGGGACAAAAACGGTTTCCTGGGAGATTTATTCGGTACAGGAATCGCCGGATCATTCGGTAGTTCTCGCGCAAGCAGAAGCAGACCGGGAAGTTCTTTCCGGGAATAGTGTTGTCACGGCGACCGAAGAATCGCAAAACAGATACCTTTATCGGTACAGTCCTGCAAAGCGTTCAGAACCGGATGCTCTGCAGAAAGCGAAGGATGACGGCTGTGCGGTTATGGAAGGCGGTTACGCTTCTTTCGGGCAGGAAATCTGGCAGACATTTGTGGAGACTGCGGAAAAGGGACAGAAGGCTTCAGTTCAGGTTGCCCACTATTACACACTGGACGAGGAGGGTAGTTCCAGGGAATATTACCAATCGGTGAAAGAGGATTATCCGATCCTGTATCGGTTCCATCTGGAATTTGATGGAGAAACCTACACGCTGCGCTGGATAGAAGAGGAGACGGAATACGTGCGGACGTACCGGTATCTGATGCATTACCGTGGAGATGGTTCGGATGCGGAAGAGAGGGAATTTGAGGAAAGGTACGTGCTGACCAATGACAATACGGTGACCTGGGAGGATATCGTTAATGGCATGTTCAGCTCACAGTCGGGCGATGCCATCGACCATTATTCCGTTTATACAGTCATGGAGCGCGGCTAAAAGCGCATGCCTCATTTTAAAGAACTGTTATGTGTAATGAATGAAGTTGGACATATTGCAAGTTCAGGGAGGATTTTTCGGAAGGAGATCAGAATATGCTGCGGATTTTATACTGTGACGATGAGACGGCGCAGGAGATTTACCTGCGGAAAGCAGTGCAGAAATGGGAGGAAACAAGCGGGGATATGGTCAGCCTCCAGACTTTTCGCAGCGCGGAGGAGGTTCTGTTTGAACTGGATCAGACAGTTCCTTATGACCTGCTTTTGCTGGATATCCGGATGGAACAGATGAACGGTATGGAACTGGCGCGTGAGATCCGGAAGAAGGACCGGAATGTGGCGGTCGCCTTTCTGACCAATGATCCCGGTTTTGTTTTTGACGGATATGAAGTGGAGGCAGTGGGTTATCTGATGAAGCCGGTGGATTCGGGGCAGCTGATCTCCCTGTTGAACCGGATTTCCGAAAAGAAAGGGAAAGAGAAGCGGTATCTGATCTTCCGGGATTCCGGAGAAGATTACCGTCTGGAGGAGCAGGATCTTCTTTATCTGGAATCCGACGGTCATTATATCAGGATTCACGGTACGAAGGAAGAGTACGAGGTTAAGGGGAAATTTCAGGATATGATACGTGCGTTGGTCTGTACGACGGCACGCTGCCTGTGGAAAAACGGGACGACGGACAATGTGAATTCGAGCTGAAAGACGTCAGCTTTTCCTATCCGGGAACAGAGCAAAGAGCGCTGGATCATGTCAATCTGAAATTTACGGTTGGAAAGCACTATGCATTGGTGGGACAGAACGGTTCCGGAAAGAGTACGCTGATTGCGCTGCTCTGCAGACTGTATGAACCGACAGAGGGGCAGATCCTTCTGAACGGAATCCCGATCGGACTGTATGATTACCAGGAATATACGGATATCTTTTCTGTTGTCTTTCAGGATTACCATCTGTTCGCCGCACCAGTCAGTGAAAATGTGGCTGCCGGTTCGGAAGTCGACTGGGAGAGGCTGCACAGATCCCTGAAAGAAGCCGGAGCTTTGCAGTGGGTGGAGCAGATGAAAGAGCAGGAAAATACGTGGCTGTATCATCAGGTCGAGGATGGTGTGGAGATTTCCGGGGGAGAGGCGCAGAAGCTGGCGATGGCGCGTGCACTGTACAAAGACGCTCCGTTTGTGATCCTCGACGAGCCGACGGCGGCGCTGGATCCGGTGGCGGAGGCGGAAGTCTATGAGACATTTCATGATATTACAAAGGGAAAAACCGCGGTCTATATTTCACACCGGATGAGCAGCTGCAAATTCTGCGACGAGATCCTGGTGCTGGATCACGGAAAACTCTGTGAGAGGGGAACCCATCAGGAGCTGCTGGAGCAGCGGGGAATCTATGCGGAACTGTATCAGACACAGGCGGAGTATTATCGGGAGGAATCCTCTGACAGGCGAAAGCCTGCATATTAATGGATAAAAATACCGGGACAGATTTTTTCAGATCTGTCCCGGTATTTTTATGAGTTTTGTGCCTTGTATCCCTCGCCCCATGTCCACATGGCATCCAGGATCGGTTTTAAACTCCGCCCTAATTCCGTCAGGCTGTATTCAACCCGGGGCGGCACCTCAGCGTAAACCTGGCGGTGTACCAGCCCGTTCGCTTCCATATCGCGCAGCTGGGCAGTCAACACCTTTTGCGATACGCTGCCTATGGATTTTTTCAATTTCCCAAATCGTTTGGTTCCGGTCATTAAGTCACGCAGAATCAGGACTTTCCATTTGTCGCCGATCAACATGAGCGTCGTTTCCACCGGACAGGCCGACAGTTCTTTTGCTGTCTGCATTGCATCATTTCCCTTCAATAGTTTCTATTTGGCTGTTACAGTAAAAAAAGAAGTTTACTCTATAAAAGATCTTTATAAAACGATTATAATCTTGCAAATAGAAAATTGCAATCTCTCAAAATGGAAAATTATCGGTGTCCCCTGCGTTCTTTCCGTTTCTGCTCGTAGTCTTTCAGAGCGTTGACTGTCTGGGGCGCCAGAGGGAAATCAGGGCGATCATGTTGAAGAGATTCATGCGGTTGTTATTGGATGTTGGACAATAAAATATCTGTATGCTATAATTACAGAAGATATTGGAATGGAAGGATAAAAATTCAGTAATTAAAAAGGCGGACGCCAAAACAGATTTTATTACGAAACACCATATTGGGTTTGAATACCGAAAAGGAAGGAGAAATCTGTATGAATTCAGTAATCAAAACACCTTGCGGAGAAATCCGAGGAACGGAATGCCGGATTCCGGGCATCACAGCTTACAAGGGAATCCGCTACGCCACAGCGGAGCGATGGAAATATCCGGAGGTCGTATCGCATTGGGATGGCATCTATGATGCAACCTCTTATGGCAGCTGCTGCTATCAGTTAAGGACGTTTCATCCGGAGGATCAAAATCCGGGGAAGACCTTTTACTACAACGAATTTCGAAAAGGGGAAACGTATACTTATAGTGAAGATTGTCTGTTCCTGAATATCTGGACCCCACATGAGGCAAAAAATCTTCCGGTTCTGGTTTATATTCATGGCGGCGCATTCACCGGAGGCTGCGGGCATGAAAAACATTTCGACGGTCCGGTCTGGCCGGAGAAGGGTGTGATCGCAGTTACCGTTAATTACCGTTTGGGTCCCCTGGGCTTTGCCTGTCTTCCGGAGTTGAAGCAGGAATCCGGGCACACGGGGAATTACGGGCTATACGATCAGCTTGCCGCGATCCGGTGGGTGAAAGACAATATACAGGCATTTGGCGGAAATCCGGGAAATATCACAGTGATGGGACAGAGTGCCGGCGCGATGAGTGTTCAGCAGTTATGTCTTAGCCCTTTGACGAAAGGACTGATTGCCAAGGCAGTGATGAGCAGCGGCGGAGGCATCAGCGAGGAATTTTCCAAAACATCCCCCGCAGAAGATCAGTATGGATACTGGCAAGAGGTGATGAAAACTGCTGGCTGCAGTGCGTTGGAAGAGTTTCGCCGTTTGCCGGCAGAAAAATTGTTCGGGGCGTGGGGAGCAGTAAACAGGATGCAAAGCGTGACAGGACTTACTTGTATGCCGTGTATCGACGGAGAAATGATCGTGAAATCCGGAGAAGACGCTGTCAGCAGCGGACAATTTCTGCATATTCCGTATATGGCGGGAAGCACCAGCGAAGATATTGTTCCGCCCATTGTTTTTCAGATGGCGAAGAACTGGTGCCGTCTGCAGTCAGAACAAGGCAGGTGTTCTTCGTATACCTGGTTTTTTGACCGGCAGCTTCCCGGAGACGAAGAAGGAGCATGGCACAGCAGCGATCTGTGGTATTGGTTCGGAACTCTGGACAATGGTTGGAGACCGTTTACGGAAAAAGACAGACAGCTGAGCGAAGAGATGGTGTCATATCTGACGAATTTTGCCAAAACAGGAGATCCCAACGGATCGGGTCTGGCAGAGTGGAAGGCTCAGGAGGAAGGGCAGGATCTGGTGATGCGTCTGGGAGAAGAACCATCTCATATGGGAGATGTCAGCATGGAAAAACTTTATGAAACAATGCGCAGCAGTCATGCGGAAGGAGAATGAGCCTTATTTTTCTATTGACGGCATTCCTCACTGGGTATATACTGATAGAGAAAAATAAAGACAGGAAATCTTCAGGGCGGGGTGTAAGTCCCCACTGGCGGTATAGTCCGCGACCTGTGGCAGAAAGCCACGGCTGATCCGGTGAAAGTCCGGTACCAACAGTTACAGTCTGGATGGAAGAAGAGAGACAAAGCTTGATGAAGGCAGCTGCCGGAAAAAAGGACGAAAAGGAACAATGTTCGGATCCGTTTTTTTGAAGGGCAGCAGTCGTGTAATCTTTCTTTTGTATGAAAATCGCCCGGGATATTCTCCCGGGTATTTTTTATTTCTCATAGGAAATTACTTTCCTTTGAAATAAAAACGCTCCGCGAGGATCGCACTGCGGCGGAGTGGAAGATGCCGCTTGTGCGACCCGCCGCAGGCGGAGAATCCTGCCAAGCAGGATTCTTTCTTGCAACAAATACCTCACAGTTTTTCCGGCGGTTTTCGACTGGGAGATTTCCTCAGACAGAAAGGAAGAAAAAAGTATGAATGCAGAAACAACAACGCAGAAACGAACAAGGGCAGACAGTATTGGAAGAACCAGATACCTGGTACAGATCGGTATGCTGGCAGGCATTGCGGTAGTGCTGATGCTCTTTGATATCCCGCTGCCTTTTGCTCCGTCCTTTTATCAGATCGATCTCAGTGAACTTCCGGTACTGATCGGCGCTTTCGCTATGGGACCGATGGCAGGTGTGTTGATCGAGCTGATCAAGGTCCTTTTGAATCTTGTGATTAATGGAACGGATACGGCATTTGTGGGCGAGTTTGCCAACTTTCTGATCGGCTGTGCGCTGATTGTTCCGGCAGCGCTGGTTTATCAGAGAAAAAAGACAAGAAAATCAGCAGTGATTGGAATGACTCTTGGTACCATTGTTATGGCGGCAGTGGGCGGCGTGATCAACGCCTATGTACTGCTTCCGGCTTATTCCGCAGCCTTTGGAATTCCGGTGGACGGCCTGATAGAGATGGGAGCGGCGGTGAACAGGGCGATTACCAGCCTTCCAACCTTCTGTCTTTTTGCGGTTGTTCCTTTTAATCTGGTCAAGGGGGTTGTAGTTTCTGTCATTACTCTGTTATTATATAAACATATCAGCAGAATCCTGAAAGGAGAGCATATGCGGTAACAGGTCTGGTGCGATGTTTGAGGATTGGTCTGAGAAACAGGCGTCGGCCGGAAAAGGAGAGGAGAGGACAGAAAGATGGCACAGATTGAAAAAATCACTCAGCAGACGGACAACCGTTTTGTGAATCTTTATCATGTACAGGGCAAAAACCGTGTGGGAAAGCCGCTGAATTATTATGTAGCTTCGCGGGCGAAGACGATTGAGCAGATGAAACTGAAAACGAAAGTCAACCGGCCGGACGGAGTGATCATCTACAGTCTTTACGGCGAAAAACGGGACAAAGTGATCCTGGTGAAACAGTACCGTGTGACGATCGACGATTATATTTACGAATTTCCTGCGGGACTGGTGGAGGAAAATGAGGATTACCATCAGGCAGCCATCCGTGAAATGCATGAGGAAACCGGTCTGGACTTTCAGCCAATCCAGGTGGAAGAATGTTTTGAAAAGCCGTATTTTACCACCATCGGCATGACAGACGAATCCTGTGCATCTGTTTACGGCTATGCTACGGGAACGATCAGCCGCCAGTATATGGAGGAAAGCGAGGAGATTGAGGTGGTGCTGGCAGACCGGGAGGAGGTTGCCAGGATTCTGAGGGAAGAGAATGTTGCGATCATGTGTGCTTATCAGCTGATGCATTTCCTCAAAAACGATAATCCTTTTTACTTTTTGAAGTAGGGGGACGAAAATCCGACCGCCGTGCCGCGTGCGTGAGACGGCAGCGGGGGAAATATGGAATGCGTGCTCACTCCACATTCGGACAGGAACGGGCGGGGTGTTCGCGGCGCTCAGAACGGGATTTTTTTTGTTGGCTGTCGGTCGACAGCGCCCCGTTCCGCGCTCCACGGACACCCCGCCCGTTCCTGTCCGCCTGTAGTCGCAAGCACTGCATTTCCATATTTCCCCCCGCCCCGCACACGCACCTGCCCTGCGTCTGACCGTTTTCGTCCGTCCACGCAAAAAAAAACGGGCTCGTCTCTTCGACTGCCCGGGTTCTGCAAGCGGAAAATCATAACACCTGTTTGCGGAGGAAAGTGCCATGATATAACAGAACGTTTGGTAGCCGAAGTGATTCACCCTGCCGTTTAATGCAATGCATAAATCCCGTTCAAGGTTCCCGGCAAGTGAACTGTTCGTTACTTATCAGGCATTCCATATCTCATAAAACAAGTGTGGATGGAAACTTTACTCGGAAGCTTCAACCTTATGCAGTTTAAGCAGGTTTCCTGACTTGGAGATCATCGCTGTTCTGTTCCTTCTCATATGCTTGCGGACATACAATGGATTTTTACAGACAGCTCCCTCGATACAGTGACCGGATCGCTCAGGATTCTGACCTGATTCCCTTTTCACCGATTTCCGTTTGGAAGATCGATGCACTTAAACTGTTGATATGAAATTTATACACAAATGTATTCTAACACAGTTGAAAGACTTTGTAAATATCCATTATCCTTGAATTTCCGTAGTCTCGAGTTTCTGTAGAAATCCTTTGCAGAAATCCTGGTGGCAGTTCAGCCGGATTTGCGTATTTACCTCGCAGATCCGGCTGAAACGTAGTGCTTTTGGGCGTACATTCCATCGTGAAGCGATTTTACATGGGCAGATACCGTCCAAACTTTTTCAATGGCTCTTATGAATTTTCTGCTGCATTTTGGACATTGCTCATGGCTTCCTGGTAGGTTTCCTTGATTTTCTGCATTGCCTCCTCACGTGCCACTGGTTCAAATGTTGCGGAAGTTGTTGAGGTGATATTGACGTCGATCAGTTCTTCTCCCTCTTGCTGTTTCATCGTACTTTTCCAAACAGTTTCGATTCGGGTAAGCTTATCTTCATCGTCCAGATAATATGTGTATTGTGCGGATTCCGGTTTTTCGCTTTGCTGAGCAAATTCCTCCGGAAGATTCTTGGTGTTTTCCGCCCATGTTTCTTCCAGAGCTTCTTTCGGGACACTGCATGTGATCTGAGTTCCGTCATCCTGTCGCTGTCCTTCTTCCAGTACCATAGTTTCCTCGTAATCGCCTTTTGCCAGTTCCTCCATAACGGTCGGCGTTTCCCATTTCATCCAGCCGGTATCGAGATCAGAGGCAACGTTTCGTGAATACTGATTGCCGTCGTAAATCACCATCCAGCTTGTTTGATCTTCTCCTACACGGCTTTCCTGCAGCCAGTGATTCTCGTCGATAAACCAGAGTTCGTTTACTATAGTTTGATTTTCATCATCCACAGTTATGGCGGAATCAGTCACTGACCGAACCGCTTCTTCAGCGTTAAGCGTATCCAACGCCTGTTGGCGCAGTTCCATATAGTCTGTGTCTGTCTGAACAGCAGAACATCCCGCGAGTACAGCCAGCAGCCCTGCTGTCATTCCAATACTCTTTATTCTTTTCTTCATTGTGATCCCTCCCATATTCTTCAGAAACCAGACGGTTGTCATCTGTTGCAGAACAATCATTCGGAAGTTCATTTTTTTTTCCTCGCACGGACACATTCGGTCAGGAGATATTCAATCTGTCCGTTGATAGAACGGAAATCCTCATCCGCCCAGCGGGCGATTTCTTCCCAGAGCGTTGGGGAAAGCCGTAATACCAGCTGCTTTTTTCCTTTTTCACGGAGTTTCAGGGCATTCTCTTTTTCCCTGATTTCGTCTTCCATGTTCCGGAGCTTTTCCAGCCGCTGCTGGAGCGCCTGTTCTCTGGCGTCCAGTTTTTTTTCATCTGTCATTAATTATCACATCCTATTGATAAATACTTCCGCTGTTGACCACCGGCTGTGCGTCTTTGTTGGAGCAGAGGACGACGAGAAGATTGGACACCATTGCCGCTTTCCGTTCTTCGTCAAGCACAACGATCTCATCTTCGTTCAGTTTGTCGATTGCCATACGTACCATGTCCACCGCGCCGTCTACGATTTTCTGTTTGGCGGCGATTACCGCAGCGGCCTGCTGTCTCTGGAGCATGGCAGCCGCGATTTCTTCTGCATAGGACAGATGAGTGATGCGTACTTCTTCTATGACAAGACCGGCAAACTCCACACGTTTGGACAGTTCATCTTTCATATTCTCGGCGATTTCCTGGGCGCTTCCGCGCAGGGTCTTTTCGTTGTTTGCCTGTGTTTCGTCAATAAGATCGTAAGGATACATCCGGGCAATGTTCCGGATCGTGGAGTCTGTCTGGATAGACAGGAATTCCGGGTAGTTTTCCACGTTGAAGACAGCCCTTGTGGGATTGTCTACCCGCCATACAACGACGACGCCGATGATGATGGGATTTCCGAGAACATCGTTGACTTTCTGGATTCTGTTGTTGAATGTGATGCTTTTCAGAGAAACCGTCTTTTTGTGCGTGTCGATGACCGCTGTTTTTTCATCGTCAGAAGTCTTTATATATGTCGGGTTATTGTTGGCGGAAAACGGGTTTACAAAGTAGAAACCTTCTTTCAGGATGGTTCCGTAATAATTTCCAAATAAAGTCAGTACCATAGCTTCATTTGGTTTTACAATTTTCAGTCCGTTGTAAAAAAACGGTATGCAGAAAGCCAGGATGAGAAAGATGATAAAGAATAAAATGAGAGAATTTATTGCAGCGTAGAAAACCAGGTAAAGAGTGAGCAGCCATGCTGCAGTGATCAGAAATACAGCTCCAAATCCGTTGATCGGTCGGATTTCTTTTTGTTCAAATCTCTGTTTTTCCATAATTGTCACGACTCCTTTCTCAATTGAAAGATGATATCATTTTGATATCATTAATATATCATTTGAATGATGGAATGTCAATATAAAACAGAAAAAATAAAAGATATTACAAAAATATCAGATAATAATAAGACAAAATGAAAATTAAGAAAATTTTCAGGAAAGAAAAATAGCTGTCACAGAAAGATTCCAAGATCCATATCTGTGACAGCCTGTTTTTGACGGAGTCCAGCCGCATGTTTCATTTCTTCTCAATCCGTTTTTGTCTTTGCAAATTTGGCGATCAGTTCCTCGCTGTCCTGAACACCAAATTCCAGAACGGCGCGGTAGACGTCCATACTGGAATACTGGTAGAATCCATAAAGTCCTTTTTCTCTCAGCGCATCCTTGATCCGAAAAATCCGTTCCCGGTATACAGGAAACTTTTGAACGGCAGAAGAAATCCCGTCACAGTAAGCTTCCGCCTTTGTAATCGTTTCCGTATCAAAGAACCACAGGTCAACGTTCCAGAGCTCATCGTCGATCAGGACATGAAAACCGTGAAACCAGACACGCTTCCCCTCATCATTTACTTCTTCTTTCGCTTCATACCAGAGCGGATGAAACACATCCAGAACAAACGAAGTCAGCTGATACAGTTTTTCTCTGGACATACAGCTGTTTTCAATATCAAGATCCAGGTCATTCCACGCCATCAGATCCATCCGATAGCTTCCGATAATATGTGGCTGCCCGATTTTGGAAAGAAAATCCCACAGACCACATTCATAAAGAATCTTGTCCGCATTTTTCTTTCTTTTGCTGTTTTGAAGTTCATAGATATCAGACATTTCAACCGCCCCTTTCCTGCTTTATCCACAGTGGCTGAGAATAAATTTTCCCATTTCCTCAATACAGTCCTCACACTGGGGATAAACCCCTGTGTTATCAAAAAAAGCATGGCCGAATCCCTTGTACAGTACAATCTGAGTTTCCACTCCTGCGTTGTGAAGTTTAACGCCGTATCCCAGAGTCTCGATTTTCAGAAAGTCGTGCTCGCCGACGGTGAGGAAGGTGGGAGGATTTTTTGAGGCGTCCCGGGTATACGGATTCAGATAATCGTTGTTGACCTCGTCGGTTCCCAGAATCGGTTTCAGCCCTGTGGTCATGTCTCCGAACATTCCGATCATTTTGGAAAGTCCCCGTTTCTGTTTGGGCGCCATTTCAAACTGATCCATGCCGGGATTGAAATATTCATCTTTGATCCCTGCCATGTTCAGGGTCGGGTATAACAGCAGCTGGCCTTTTACCAGGTGCGCGCCGTCTTCCCAGGATCTGGTAGTGCAGTACTGGGTCAGGTTTCCCCCGGCGGAATCACCGGCCACGAAGACCTGTTCCGGATTCACATGGAGGGTATCGGCATTGGAACAGATCCATTTTAATACCTGATAGCAGTCCTTGTGTCCGACAGGATAAGGGTTTTCCGGCGCAAGGCGATAATCCACAGAAACAGCGCAGAGATCTGTTTTTTCCACAAACATCTTGACGGATTCTTCCACCACATCGGGAGAACCTCCGAAAAATCCGCCGCCGTGAATGTAGTACAGCACGGGGCTGTGTTCCTTTGTGGCTTCACTGCGGTAGATCCGGACCGGGATCTGATAACCGCCGTCCGCTTCCCCATCCCCTTGACAGCCCTGCCGTATTGATTTAAAATCATGAAAAGCGGCGAAAACGCCGGAAAACTATCGCAAAAGAAAAAGGAGGTATCCGATGGACAGCTATACCAGCTTTGCGCAGGTGTATGATTTGTTTATGGATAACGTAGATTATCCGGCGTGGTGTGAATATATCAAAAGTCTGTTGAAGGAATACGGGATCAGCGACGGACTGGTCCTGGATCTTGGCTGCGGAACAGGAACCGTCACCGAACTTCTGGCGGATGCAGGCTATGACATGATCGGTGTGGATAATTCCTGCGACATGCTTGAGATCGCGGAGGAGAAGAAAGAAAAGAGCGGTCACGATATCCTGTATCTGATGCAGGATATGCGGGAATTCGAACTGTATGGCACGGTCCGTGCGGTGGTTTCCGTCTGCGATTCTGTGAATTATATTCTTGAGGAAGAAGATCTTCTTGAAGTTTTTTCCCTTGTCAATAATTATCTGGATCCAGGCGGGATGTTCATTTTTGATATGAATACCCGTTATAAATATGAACAGATGGGAGACTGCACCATCGCGGAAAACCGGGAGGAGAGCAGCTTCATCTGGGACAATTTCTATGATCCGGAGGAGGAGATCAACGAATACGAGCTTGCGATCTTTCTGAAAGAGCAGGGAGATCTGTATCGGAAGTTTGAGGAGGTTCATTACCAGAGAGCTTATGATCCGAAGGTGGTGAAGGCGCTGCTGGAAAAGGCAGGGCTGGAGCTGGTGGCCGTATACGATGCGTTCACAAGGGAACCGGTGCGGGAGGATAGTGAAAGAATCTATTTCATTGCCCGGGAATGTCAGAAAAAAGAGAAGATGTAAAGATACTGAAGGAGCAGAAGTTTGGAAGTAAACTTCCAAATCTACCTTGGTGACGCAGCAGATGCGTCGGGAAAGAGGAAAACATGTGTAAAGATTATATAGTAAGAGCGACAGCGGCAGACGGACAGATCCGTGCGTTTGCGGCTACAACGAGAGATACGGTGGAGACGGCGAGAAAAGCTCACAACACCAGCCCGGTGGCGACGGCGGCGCTTGGGCGTCTGCTGACTGCGGGAGCGATGATGGGCGTGATGATGAAGGGCGAGAAAGACCTTCTGACACTGCGGATCCACGCGGGCGGACCGCTGAACGGAATCACCGTGACGGCGGATTCCAAGGGAAGAGTCAAAGGGTATGTGGGCAATCCAAATGTCATCCTTCCCGCCAACAGCAAAGGAAAACTGGATGTGGCGAAAGCAGTCGGCGTGGGATTTATGGACGTGATCAAGGATATGGGACTGAAGGAACCGTATCTTGGACAGTGCGCGCTGCAGACCAGCGAGATCGCCGAAGACCTGACGTATTATTTCGCCACCAGTGAGCAGGTGCCGTCCAGCGTGGGACTCGGCGTTCTGATGAACCGTGACAATACGGTAAAACAGGCGGGAGGATTCATTCTTCAGCTGATGCCGTTCTGTGATGAGGAGATCATCTCCAAACTGGAGAAACGTCTGGCAGAGGTGACTTCCGTGACCGCGATGCTGGATGAGGGATGTACGCCGGAGATGATCCTGGATCGTCTGCTTGGCGATATGGATCTGGTCATCAACGATACCGTGCCGACGGAATTTTACTGCAACTGCAGCAAGGAACGTGTTTCCAGGGCGCTGATCAGCGTTGGCAGAAAAGATCTCAATGAAATGATCCAGGATGGAAAGCCGGTGGAACTGAACTGTCATTTCTGTAATACCAATTATGTGTTCACGGTGGAGGAAATGAAAGAACTGCTGAGAAGGAGCAGATAAGCCAGAACGTCCGGAAGGAATCGGAACATATATCAATGAAAGAGGAACGCTATGAAGCAGGGATTTGTCAAGGTCGCAGCCGCAACGCCGAAGATTGCCGTTGCCGACTGTAAGAAAAATGTGGAAGTGATCCTGGAAAGCATCCGGGAAATGGAAGAAAAAGGGGCAAAGGTGATGGTACTGCCGGAATTGTGCATTACCGGATACACCTGTGCCGATCTGTTCTGGCAGGGCCGGCTTCTGGAGGAAGCGAAAGAAAGCCTGCAGAAGATCGCAAATGAAACGGCGGACGTGGACGCGCTGATTTTTGTAGGGCTTCCGCTGGAAGTTTACGGGAAGCTGTACAATGTGGCGGCGGTGCTGAATCATGGAGAGCTGCTGGGAATCGTGCCGAAAAAATATCTTCCCAATTATAATGAGTTCTATGAGGCGCGTCATTTCACGCCGGGAGAGGAAACTGCGGAGGAGATCACCCTGTTCGGCCGGACGGTTCCTTTTGGAATGAACCTGCTGTTTTCCTGCGAGGACATGCCACATCTGACCGTGGCGGCGGAGATCTGTGAGGATCTTTGGGCGCCGGAACCGCCAAGTGTGCGCCACGCACTGGCAGGGGCGACAGTGATCGTCAATCTTTCCGCCAGCGATGAGATGGTCGGCAAGGACAGCTACCGGAGAAACCTGGTGGCGACCCAGTCGGCACGGCTGGTCTGCGGCTATCTTTACAGTACTGCGGGAGAAGGAGAATCTTCCCAGGATCTGGTGTTCGGCGGACAGAATCTGATCGCGGAAAACGGCGTGATGCTGGCGGAAGCAAGGAGATTCCACAATGAGACAGTCTGCACGGAACTGGATGTGGACCGTCTGGTGAGCGAGAGAAGAAGAATGACCACCTATCCGGCGCAGAAAGACAGCGGATACCGCAGGATCTCTTTTTCCCTGCGGATGGAGGAGACGGCGTTGACGCGTTTTGTGGATCCGCACCCGTTTGTGCCGTCGGACAAGCGGAACCGGGAACTGCGCTGTGATGAGATCCTGAATATTCAGGCGATGGGACTGAAAAAAAGGCTGGAACATACCCATTGCCGGAGCGCGGTGATCGGAATTTCCGGCGGGCTGGATTCCACGCTGGCGCTGCTGGTCACGGTGCGGGCGTTTGATATGCTGGGACTTCCAAGGGGACAGATCCTGTCTGTCACCATGCCTTGTTTCGGAACGACAGACCGTACTTACCAGAATGCCTGCCAGCTGACCCGATGCCTGGGCGCAACGCTGAAGGAAGTGGATATCAAGGAGGCTGTGACCATCCATTTCCGCGATATCGGCCAGGATATGGAGAACCACGATGTTACCTATGAAAACGGACAGGCGAGGGAGCGTACACAGATCCTGATGGATCTTGCCAATCAGACGGGCGGAATGGTGATCGGAACGGGAGATCTCTCGGAGCTGGCGCTGGGATGGGCGACCTACAATGGCGATCACATGTCCATGTACGCGGTGAATTCCTCCGTACCGAAGACACTGGTGCGCCATCTGGTGCGGTACTATGCGGATACCTGCGGGGAAGAAGAACTGGAACGGATCCTGCTGGATATTCTGGACACGCCGGTCAGTCCGGAGCTGCTGCCGCCGAAGGACGGTGTGATCTCGCAGAAGACGGAGGATCTGGTAGGACCTTACGAACTGCATGACTTTTTCCTGTATTATATGATGCGTGTGACGTATGAGCCGAAGAAGCTGTACCGGGTGGCAAAGTATGCGTTCCAGGGACAGTATGAAGAGGAAGTGATCCTCAAATGGCTGAAGACTTTTTACCGAAGATTCTTTGCCCAGCAGTTTAAACGTTCCTGTCTGCCGGACGGTCCGAAAGTGGGAAGCGTCGCAGTGTCGCCCCGCGGAGATCTGCGGATGCCGAGCGATGCCTGCGTCCGTATCTGGCTGGAGGAGCTGGAAGAACTGGAGAATGTTTGATAAAACGGAATCATGACTCTGTAAAGAAAGCGAGGGACAGAGAATGAAGATTTTAGTCGTTGTTGATATGCAGAATGATTTTATCACCGGAAGCCTTGGGACAGAAGAAGCGGTGAAGATCGTGGACCGGGTAGTGGAAAAGATGGAGAATTTCCAGGGAAAGATCATTTGTACCCGAGATACACATTTTGAAAATTATCTGGATACTTCTGAGGGAAAGAAGCTTCCGGTAAAACACTGTATCCGGGGAACAGAGGGACATCGCCTGTGTCCGCAGGTTGCCGAAGCGGCAGAGGCGCGCGGCGCAAGGATCCTGGACAAGGAGACTTTCGGCTCCAAAGATCTTCCGAAGATTGTGGAAGAGCTGGCAGAAGGGACGCCGGAGTCGGTGGAATTGGTGGGATTGTGTACGGATATCTGTGTGATTTCCAATGCGCTTCTGCTGAAAGCGTTCTTTCCGGAAACACCGATCCTGGTGGATGCTTCCGCCTGCGCGGGAGTTACGCCGGAAAGCCATGAGAATGCGTTAAAGGCAATGCAAATGTGCCAGATTGAAGTGTGACGCGTAACAGTTCAGCCTTGCTGAACCGTTACATGCAAAATCCATTTAAAATCGCCTTTGGCGATGGGATTTTGCACGCCTGAATCACGTTCTTACGGTCTGCGCAGCATGTGCGCAGACCTAGGCTGAACTGTAACTGTGACGCAATAGTTTTGGAGATGACAGAAAAGAGGGAAAGCAGAAGATGAAATGTGCAGTTGTTTACAGCAGTCATACCGGAAATACGGAGATGCTGGCGGAAGAAGCGAGAAAAATACTGGAAGGCCAGGAGTGTCTCTATTACGGGATTCCCGACGAAAAAGCGAAGAAGGCTGCGGAAGAGGCGGAACTTGTGTTTGCGGGATTCTGGACGGACAAAGGAAACTGTGAAGAGCAGATGGCCGAGTTTCTGGAGGGCCTGAATGGAAAGCAGGTTGTATTGTTTGGAACCGCAGGCTTTGGACAAAGCCAGGAATATTTTGACCGGATCCTTGTTAATGTAAAAGGTCATCTGAATGAGAGCAATACCGTGCGTGCCCAATGGATGTGCCAGGGAAAGATGCCGATGGCCGTCCGGAAGAGATATGAGGCGATGCAGGAGAAAGAACCGGAGCGTGCCGGCCAGCTGATCGCCAATTTTGATCAGGCGCTGGAGCATCCCAACAGGGAAGACCTGGAAAATTTCCGGGCTTACCTTTGCCGGACCTGTTTGGAAAAAAGATAGGCTGCGGCATTCGGAAAAGGGAAAGATATGTTTCGCAGGAGACATATCTTTCCCTTTTTTGTCGAAAGATAATTGTTTTCATACACGTTTGAAAGCCGGAAAACGGTTATTTTTCGTCTTCTGGTTTTGCTTTGTCCAGCGCGGCGTTGATCGCCTGGAGAAGAAGCTGAGAAGTATATTTATTGTCGTCGCCAAAGCTGATATTTTCGGTGGATTGGGTGGCATAGATCTGGCTGGCGAGAGATTCCAGTGTGGGCTCCATCAGCGGATACATGGCTGTGGCAGTCTCACTCAGGTTGTTGAGCGCAATGGAGTTGATGTGGTTTTCGTCGACGGAAACTTCCACATCGAAAGTCTGGCCATTCAGTTCAATCGTAGAGGTGTAGACACCGGGAACGTACAGGACCTCGGAGGCATTGTCGCCGGTTATGTCGCCGGATTTCTTTTGCGTGCCGAACATGGTAAACAGCAGTACCAGCAGGAGAATGGCAAGTACGAGAAAGATGGCGGTGTAGATCACCTCTTTCATATGTAAGACAACGATTTTGGTTTTTGAACTCATAGTGTTACGCTCCTTTTTTCTTTCTCTCTATAATGGTATGTTGGCGGGGCTTTTTTTATGATAGGGGGGACGCCTTTTTCCACCGTTCCGTCGGGCGGAAAAAGGCTGGTATTGGCGGCGGTGGGGTGAGGGCGGGAGGAAGCAGAAGGAACGGAGGGAAGAAAGGGGAGAGGTGAGAAGATGAGAGAGGATGGGGTGTTGGATAAGTCTGAATATGGGAAATATTTTGATAGGGGTTGTTATTATCGAGTGTCGATATTATAATGTAAGTAGGAAATATCGATACTCGATAATTGTTTGTGCAGAGGTGTTTTTCTGCGGGAGGTGGGTTTATGAGAAAGAGGAAAAGGGTTTTTGCATTTTACCGGTATACGGAGTGTGACAGCATGGCGGCGTATCTGGAGGGGATGGCGCGGAAAGGATGGCATTTTTCCGGGTGGAGACTTGGGATGATCTTTGAGAAGGGAGAGCCGGAGAATACGGAGTATGCCGTGGAGGTTTTTCCAAAAGGCAGTGAGGATGACAGAAGACCTGAAGCGGATGCGGAGGAATATGGTGAGTATTGTGAGGCGGCGGGATGGAAGCTGGTTGACAGCAGGAAGAAGTTCTGTGTCTTCCGGAAGATCCGGGAAGATGCCGTTCCGATCGTGACGGAGGAAGAGCGTATTGAGAATGTCTGCAAAGCGGAGTTTCGCTATCGGCTGAAAAGGCTGCCATGTCTTTTGTTTGGAACGTGGATGAGCTGGATGAACTTTTTGACAGGAAGGGCAGAAAACTGGCTGTTCAGTAATCTGATGATGACGACGCTTTTGCTGCTTAATTTGCTGGTGGTGATGGAAGTTGGAAAGCTGGCAGGGCTGGCAGTGTGGAGTTTTCAAAAGAAAAGGAAATGGAAAGCAGGCATCGTTCCGTTTTTCGGAAGCAGAAACAGGATTGTCTGCTGCTGGCAGCGGCTCCGTGTAATTGCCTATGGCATCCCGCTTGCGATGATAACGGTTGTTTTCGGGATCACGGGAGAGTATGGATTCATGGCTGCATTGCTGGGAATGATTTTTCTGCTGTTTGCGTTGGAGGCTGGGATTGAATTTCTGCGTCCGGAACGTGAGATTCGGTGGCTGCTGGAGCTGGTGGTAAGTTTTGTGATTCTATTTGGATTTGTAATTGCTTGGATTGCACTCGTTGTCGCTGAAACAGAGTCTGAGGAACAGCAGAACAGGACGATATCTGTGGATATGGGACAATCGGAGGAAGCGGATCTTGCGGTAGAAAGTTTTGAGGAACAGGAAAGCATCTTTGGAACCCGCCAGTATATCCGGGGAGATTATACGGTGGATACGGAGCAGGGAAGGCAGACAGGGGAAATCACGGTGTTCGTTTATGAAAGTCCGTATCCCTGGATTCTGCAGTTTCTGTGGGGAGAGCAGACCGACGGGGCTTCCGGTTCGGAGGAGCAGGCGGAAGAGCTGGAGGCGCTCCGGGTACAGACAGAGCACAGAGACGGATGGCGCCGGGACGTTGTTCTGTATCAGGAACAGCTGCTGGTCGTTGAGGATTCTGACAGCCTGGCGGAACCGTACGGGCTTCGGATCTTCGAAAACTATTTGGATCACTGATGGATGGAAGTTTTGTGGCCGTTCAGCTGGCTGAACGGTTACGATTCTTTCCCTGGATTTGCGTTCTCCGGTGGAGAATCGTTTCGGTTTATGATAGGATATAAGGTAGGATAAAGGAGAGAAAACATGGCGAGGGAACAGTTTCAGACATTGACAGAACCGATGTATTATATCCTGTTGGCACTTCTGGAGGAATGCTGCGGTGTTGATATTATGGATAAGGTACAGGAACTGTCCCATGGCCGTGTCCGCGTGGGACCTGGAACCCTGTACGCAATGCTTTCAAAATTTGAGGAAAACTCGGTGATCCGGATGACGGGACAGGAAGGAAGACGGAAATCCTATGTGATCACGGAACACGGGAAACAAATGCTGCAGGCGGAGTACCAGAGGCTGAAAATTATGACAGAGGATGGAAAAAGGATACTGGAACAAGCAAAGTAAATTTCCTCCAGGATCAAGGCTTTTTTGGAGCGGTTCTATTGCCTGGCACAGGAGGATCCGAATCCGCCGCTGGGAAGATACGAACGGGAAACCGCAGATTCAGGAGACTGGATGGCTGGAAAAAGCGTATGAGTTTGGAAAAACTGTTTATGGGGAATGATGTTTTTTTGAAAGAAACGGAGGTGAAAGGTCAGTGAATTAATTGATGATTATAACAGCAGCTTTTATTATGAAAACCCGTCCTATATTTTGGAGTGTTTTCTGGAAAATAAGGTGCTGTAACGTCATACACTCTAAATATCTCAGTGAAGCAAAAAACATTTGAAATGGAAAGGAAAAACAGAAAGATGGCAAAACAGACGAAAGGCTTTTGTAAGTATTGTGGGAAGGAATATACGAGGGGAGGAATGCTTCGGCATTTGTCTGCCTGCGGTGAGAGAAAGAAAGTGTTGGAAGCAGAGACAGGAAAAAGAAAATGTGGATATTATGAACTGCTTCTGATGGGAAGATATAACAAAAATTATTGGCTGATCATAGAAATCCGGGAGACGGCTACCCTCAGAGAGCTGGATCAGTTTATCCGTGATATCTGGGTGGAGTGCTGCGGGCATTTGAGTGAATTTAACATTGCCGGGCAGCGGTATGAAGTGCTTCCGGATGAAGACTTTTTCTGGGATGAACCGTCAAAAAGTATGGACTATAAACTGAGCAGTGTGCTTTCTGCCGGAATGGAATTTACTTATGAGTACGATTATGGTTCTACAACAGAACTGATTGTGAAAGTTCAGGAATATCGGATCGGGATCTGGAAAAAGGAGGCGGTCACGATTCTGTCCAGGAACAATCCGCCGGAAATAATCTGCAGTGTCTGTGGAAAGAATCCGGCAGAATGGGTGAATCCGGAAGGATTTTATACAGGAGAACCGTTTTTGTGTGAGAAATGTCTGAAAAAGAAAAAGGAAGACAGAGAAATGGAAGAAGATGAGTACGAGGAAGAGGATGAATATATGTTGGATGACGGATGGATGGACGAGGATTTTCTTCTTCCAATCTGCAATTCACCGCGAATGGGGGTCTGCGGATACTGCGGAAGTGAGAAGTATCCGGACAAGTTCGTTCCGGATATTATGATCATAGAGGAGAAAAACCAATGATAGCGCCAAGAAAATTACAGTTCGCAGCTGCAAAAGGAATTGTTCGCGCAGTATGACTGCAATCGATGCAGAAACTGCTGTAAAATGTATCATGGATCTGTTCCTGCGGAGGATATTCAGCGTGATGCGGAGTATCTTCAGATGTCCCGGGAAGATTTTATGAGTCTGTATCTGGACGTGACGGCAGAAAGCGGGGAATACAGTACACGCCATAAGCCCTGTGATTTTTTGAAAGAAGACGGAAATTGCCTTCTGGGGGACTGCAAGCCTGAGAGCTGCAAAAAATATCCGCATACAGATCAGCCGGATCGTATGGGGAGTTTGTATAGTATCATAGATTTTGCAGAAGTCTGTCCGGTTGTCTATGAGATGCTGGAGAGGCTGAAAGAGATTTACGGATTCCGCAGAAGGCGGTAACAGGTAACTGTTCCGTCGGCGAAATGAATGGTTAAGGGTAGAGACAGGCATATAAGCATGATGTCACAAAGAACAGAAAGGTCGCAGAAATGTCATTACAATTTATTTTCGGGAATTCCGGCTCCGGGAAATCGGAGTACGGATTTCGTTACATCATAGAAAAGGCAATGCGTCATCCGGAACGGCGTTTTCTGGTGGTCGTGCCGGAGCAGTTTACGATGCAGACGCAGAAGACGATTGTCTCCATGCATCCGGACGGGGGAATTTTGAATATTGACGTGCTGAGCTTTCAGCGTCTTGCCTACCGGATCTTTGAGGAGACCGGCGGGGAGCTGCGGCCTTTGCTGTCGGAGACGGGAAAGACCCTGGTGCTCCAGAGGATCGCGCAGGAGCAGGAGAAAAATCTGAAGGTGCTGGGACAGAACCTGAAACGCCATGGCGCTGTGGCGAAAATGAAATCGCTGGTTTCGGAGCTGATGCAGTATCAGGTGACCGGAGAGGATCTGGAGCTGTGGCGGGAGCGGGCGAAAGGAAAGCCGCTGCTGGCGCTGAAGCTGCAGGATATCGGCTGCATTTATCAGGCGTTTGAGGAGTATTTACGGGACAGCTATGTGACGCCGGAAGGGGTTCTTGAGGTTCTGACGGCAAAGCTGGAACAGTCGGAGAAGATCCGGACCAGTGAAATCCTGTTTGACGGATTTGTAGGCTTTACACCGATCCAGCTGAAAGTATTGAAGGAACTGATGGCGCTGAGCCCCAGGCTTCTGGTGACGGTGACGATGGACGAGCGGGAGAATCCGGTGGGCAGATGTGGTCCTCAGAATCTGTTTTTTGCCAGCAAAAAGATGGTGCGGCAGCTTCTGGACCGCGCCCAGGAGGTACACTGCGAGGTCCTTCCGGAGGTTTGGACCAGGCGGGGGGAGCACAGCCGGTTCCGAAAGGGAAGCGCGCTGGATTTTCTGGAGCAGCATCTGTACCGTTATGACAAAGAACAGTGGGAGGGAACGCCGGATGATGAACTCTCCATCCGTGTGATGGTAAATCCTCAGGAGGAGCTGCGGGCAGTGGCAGGGAAAATCCATGAACTGGTCCGTGCCGGAGGATACCGCTACCGGGAGATCGCGGTGATTTCCGGGGACCTTTCTTCTTATGCCAGCTACGCCCGGCAGATTTTCCGGCAGGCGGGAATCCCGTGTTTTATCGACGAGAAGCATACGGTTTTGATGAATCCTTTTGTGGAGTTTCTCCGGGCGGCATTGGATCTGGTCGTTCAGGATTTTTCTTATGAGTCGGTCTTCCGTTATCTGCGGTGCGGGATGGGCTGTCTTTCACGGGAGGAGACGGACGAACTTGAAAATTATGTGATTGCCCTTGGAATCCGGGGATTTCAGCGGTACCGGGAAACATGGACCCGGTGTTACCGGGGTATGAAACCGGAGGAACTGCTGCATATCAATGAACTGCGCCGCCGTTTTCTGGAGGAAGTGGAGGCGTTTGCCCAGGGAATGAAGCAGCGCAGGACGCCGGTTCTTTTCAAGACGAAAACCCTCTATGAATTTATCGTGAAAAGTGACTGTCAGAGGAAGCTGGAACGGCAGAAAAAAATGTTCCAGGACCGTGGAGAAGCGGCGATGGCGAGGGAATATGCCCAGATTTACGGGATCGTTATGGAGCTGCTGGACAAACTTGTGGAGGTGCTGGGAGACGAGGCGATTTCTCTTTCCGATTACCAGGAAATTCTGGAAGCCGGATTCCAGGAGGCGCAGGTGGCGGTGATCCCGCCGTCGGCGGATCAGGTGCTGATCGGAGACAATGAGAGAACCAGGCTGAAAAATATCCGGGTATTGTTTTTTGTCGGCGTCAATGAGGGACTGATTCCACGGCATACCGGTTCCGGAGGAATTCTCTCGGAGCCGGACCGGGAGGAATTGAAGCGAAATCAGGCGGAACTGTCGCCCACTTCCCGGGAAGAAATGTATATGCAGCGGTTTTATCTTTATCTGAACCTGACCAAGCCGTCGGAGAAGCTGTATCTTTCCTACTGCCGGACGAACGCGAAGGGCGAGAGCCTGATGCCGTCCTATCTGATCGGCAGCTTCCGGAAGATGTTTCCGAAGCTGGAGGTTCTGGAGGCAGGGGAAGTGACGGCGAGTCCGGAGACGCCGCTGGACGCTCTGCCGGCATTTCTGGAGGGACTGCATCAGGCGGCGGAAGGACAGGCCGCTCCGGAATTTCTGGAATTATATCGGTGGTACAAGAACCATCCGGAGGCTGGAATCCCGGCGGACGATTATGTGGAGGCTGTTTTTTTCCGCAATCCGAAGGATGTGATCGGAAAGACCGCCGCCCACGCCCTCTATGGACAGGTGCTGACCAACAGCGCTACCCGTCTGGAGCGGTACGCGGCATGCGCGTTCGCCCATTTTATGGAGTATGGGCTTCGGCTGCAGGAGCGGGTGCAGTATGAGTTTAAAGCGAACGACATGGGAAGTGTGATGCATGAGGCGCTGGAACAGTTTTCCCGGCTGCTGGAAAAGCAAGGCCTGGAATGGAAGAATCTGGACGAGGAGGAGAGGGACCGTCTGATCGATGAGAGCGTGGAGGCTGTCATCGGGGATTACGGGAATACGATCCTACAGAGCAGCAGCCGGAACCGATATATGATCCTACGGGTGAAGCGGATTCTGCGGCGGACGGTCTGGGCGCTGCAGGAACAGCTGAAAAAGGGAAGCTTTACGCCGGGCGCCTTTGAGGTTTCTTTTGCGATGGAAGACTCCCTGGACGCGATCAACATTACGCTTTCCGACGAGGAGAAACTGCGGCTCCGGGGGCGGATCGACCGGATGGATGTATGCGAGAAGGACGATACGGTTTATGTGAAGATCATCGACTATAAGTCCGGAAATACTTCTCTGGACCTGGTCGCGCTGTATTATGGCCTGCAGCTGCAGCTGGTGGTTTATATGGACGCGGCGCTGGAACTGGAGGAAAAGAAGCACCCTGGAAAGGACGTAGAGCCTGCCGGAATTTTCTACTATCATATCGGGGACCCAATGCTGGAAAAAAAGGACGGGGAGACGGACGAGGCGTGGAACCGGAGGCTGCTGGCGGCGCTGAAGATGGACGGCCTGGTCAATGCGGACCCGGAAGTGGTGGCGCTGCTGGACCATTCGGTGGGCGCAGGGGCATCGTCGGATGTGGTGCCGGTGGGTTATAAAAAAGACGGAAGCTTCAGCAGCTATTCCAAGGTGGCAACCCGGGAAGAATTTTCTGTGATCCGGAAGTACACGGAGCTGAAGATCCGGGAGATCGGCAGGGGAATCCTGGACGGGAACGCGGAGGCGGCGCCTTATCAGCTGGGAGCGAAAAACGCCTGCACGTTCTGCGCTTACAGCGGAATCTGCGGGTTTGACCAGCGGCTGCCGGGATTCCAGTACCGGAAGCTGAAAACGCTGGATGATTTCGAATTGATCAAGGCGATGCAGGAGGATGTTGAGACATGGGAGTAAAATGGACCAGAGAACAGGAGCAGGTGATCCGCCTGAGAGGAAAAAACCTTCTGGTAAGCGCGGCAGCCGGTTCCGGAAAAACGGCGGTTCTTGTAGAGCGGATTCTTTCCCGGGTGATGGATCCGCAGCAGCCGATCGACGTGGACGAGCTGCTGATCGTGACGTTCACCCGGGCGGCGGCCGGGGAGATGCGGGAGAGGATCGGACAGGCGCTGCAGCGGGCCATTGAGGAAGATCCGGACAACGATCATCTTCAGCGTCAGCAGACCCTTCTTCATCATGCCCAGATCAATACGATTCACGGCTTCTGTTCCTATGTGATCCAGAATTATTTCCAGATGATCGATCTGGATCCGGCTTACCGGATGGCGGAGGACGGGGAAATCCGTCTGCTCCGTTCGGATGTGGTGAAGGAGGTTCTGGAAGAAGGCTATACGGAACAGACGCCGGAATTTGAGAATTTTATCGAATGTTATGCGGCGGGAAAAACAGACGAGGGGATCGAGGATCTGATCCTGAATCTGTTTGATTTCGCGTCCAGCTATCCGTGGCCGGAGGAATGGCTTGCGAAGTGTCAGGAAACTTATGAGATTTCCATGAAGGAGGAACTGGAAGACTCCTCATGGATGCGGTATCTGATGGGTGAGGCGGAGAAAAATCTGGAGAGTATCCGGAACATGCAGGAAGAAACCCTTGCAGTGTTGTCCCGGCCGGGGGCGCCGGTGCTTTACGAGCCGATGCTTCAGGCGGACCTGGACCAGACGCGGGCGCTGCAGAACTGCCGGACTTACGGGGAACTGCAGAAAGCTTTTGCTTCGCTGGCGTTTCCGATGCTGTCAAGAAAGAAGGATCCGGATGCTGACGAGACATTGAAGGAAACGGTGAAGGCGAAGCGGGAGGAGACGAAGAAGCTGCTGAAAGGTCTTCAGGAACAGTATTTTTCCAGGACGGAGGAAGAAATCCTGGAGGATACGGCGGTGAGCCGGGGACCGGTGAAAGAACTGATCCGCCTGACCCTGCGGTTTACGGAATTGTTTGCGGAGAAGAAGCGGAAAAAGAATCTTCTGGATTATTCAGATCTGGAGCATTTTGCGCTGAAGATCCTGCTGAGAAAGGAGGACGGGCGTCTGATCCGCACGGATGCTGCGAAAGAACTGGCGCAGCAGTACCGTGAGATCATGATCGACGAGTATCAGGACAGCAACTTTATTCAGGAGGCGCTGCTGTCGGCGGTGTCCGGGGAAGAGGACGGTATCTGGAACCGGTTTATGGTCGGGGATATCAAACAGAGTATTTACGGTTTCCGTCTGGCGAGGCCGGAGCTGTTTCTTGAGAAGTACCGGACGTATCAGAGAGAGGATGCGGCGGAGACAGAGGAAGTACGCACAGCGGATGAGGCGAAGTCAGAAGGGGAAAACGCGACGAAGACGAAAGCGCGAAACGTGGCAGATGCAGCAGATGCAACGGAAGAAACAGAGACGGAGGATAAGAGAGAAAACCGGCGGATCAGACAGAACTGCAGGAGGATTGATCTGCACAGGAATTTCCGCAGCAGGGAGCAGGTGCTGTCCACGGCAAATTATATTTTCCGGAGGGTGATGTGCGAAGATCTGGGCGGAATTGTGTATGACGATGCCGCCAGTCTTTATCCGGGGGCAGTGTTCCCGGAGACACCATCCGATTTACAGCCGGAGGATTCTGTTCCGGAATCTTCCGCCGGAGTGGATGCGACTGATCAGGACACTTACCATACGGAGATCCTTCTTCTGGACCGGAAAGCGCCGGAGCTGGAGGACGACCACAGCCGGGAGACAATGATCGAGGCGGAATGTCATATGGTTGCTGCGCGTATTCGGGAACTGGTCGGCAAGGAGCAGGTGCTGGACAAAAAAACGGGTGCCTACCGCCCGGCGTCCTACCGGGACATTGTGATTCTGCTCCGAACGGTCAGCGGATGGGCGGAGACGTTCCAGCGGGTGCTGCAGGCGTCGGGAATTCCGGCTTACTGTACTTCCAGAACCGGGTATTTTTCCGCGCGGGAGGTTGTGACAGTCCTGAATTATCTCCAGATCTGCGACAATCCGATGCAGGAGATCCCGTTTGCCGCAGTGCTCCGCTCTCCGATGGTTGGATGCGGCGCAAGGGAACTGGCGGATATCAAATGCATCGGAAAGGATAAGAAAATCTATGAGGCATGTGCGGAGTATGCGGAAAACGGAGAGGATGACACGCTGCGCGGAAAACTCCGGGACTTTCTTTTCCTGTTGGAGGAAATGCGTCGGAAAGTGCCGTATACGCCGATCCACGAGCTGCTGACGGAAATCCTGGAACGGACCGGATACAGCGGATACGCGGCGGCGCTTCCGGGCGGAGAACAGAGAAAAGCGAACCTGCAGATGCTGATCGAAAAAGCGGTGGATTTCGAATCCACCAGTTACCGGGGACTGTTTCATTTTGTACGCTATATCCAGCAGCTTCAGAAGTATGAGGTGGATTTCGGTGAGGTAAATATTCAGGGCGAGAGCGCGGATACGGTGCGGATTATGAGTATTCATAAGAGCAAGGGACTGGAATTTCCGATTGTATTTGTCTCAGGAATGGGAAAGAAATTCAATCAGTCGGACAGCCGTGCGGCGCTGGTGCTTCACGCCGGACTAGGAATCGGAGCGGATGTGATCCGGCCAAGTCGAAGGGAAAAGTCGGCGTCTGTCCAGAAACAGGTGCTGCGGAAGGCGTTGGCGATGGAAAACCTGGCGGAGGAGATGCGGGTGCTCTATGTGGCGCTGACTCGTGCGAAAGAGAAGCTGATCCTCACCGGCGTGGTGGACAAACTGGAACAACTGGTCCGAAGATGTGCATCCCTGGCAGAGGCTTCGGTCCAGGCACTGCCGTATCCGGCGCTGTCGTCGGCGTCCTCCTATCTGGACTGGGTGCTTCCGGCTCTGGCAGGAAGCAGGTGCATGATCCCGCTGTATGAAAAGTATGAGCTGGGGATTCCGGAAATCTGTCTGAAAAAGGCGCAGAGCGACAAGGAAAGTGGTTCGGCGGGCAATCCGCAGGAACCTCCGGTGGCGGTTCGCTGTGAGCAGCCGCAGAACATGGTGGAAGAGGAACTGCTGTATCAGATGAATCTGCAGGTGAAGAAAGAAGAGCTGCTTCATCTGGACCTGGAAAAAGTTTATGATCCGGAGACAGAGAAACTTCTGGAAGAAAACTTTTCGTTCCGCTACCCCTTTGAGCGGGTGACCGAGCTGCCGGCAAAAATGACGGTCAGCGAGCTGAAGCGTGCCGGAGAAGAAGAGGAGGAAGCCGGCGAGCGGATGTATGAAGCGGAAGAGGGCAGGACAAAAATGCAGCCGGCGGAAGTGGATAGAATAGGAATACGACCGGCGGAAGCGGACAGAACGGAAATCTGTCCGGAGGAGGCGGACGAAAGAGAGATACCACAGGCAGAAGAGGAGCAGGAAGAGGAGTTTGTGCCGATTATTCCCGCGTTTATGCAGAGGGAAGAGAAGGTGCTGCAGGGAGCGGCGCGGGGAACTGCTTACCATAAAATTCTGGAATGTCTGGATTTTACGAGAGCGGAATCCGAGGAGCAGGTGCAGGCGCAGATTGAGGCGCTGCAGGAAGAAAACAAAATGAGCCGTGAGGAAGCGGACTCCGTCCGGGTGCGTGACCTGGTATGGTTTGCAAAGGGAATGCTTGGGCAGCGGATGAAGAAGGCATATCAGAACGGCAGTCTGCACACGGAGCAGCCGTTTGTCATGGCAGTCCCGGCATCTCAGATCCGGGAAGATTATCCGGAGCAGGAGAAAATCCTGGTGCAGGGAATTATCGATGCATATTTTGAGGAATCGGACGGACTGGTGATCGTGGATTATAAGACGGACTGGGCGCCGGACAAAAACGGACAGATTCTGGTGGAACGTTACAGGAAACAGCTGCTGTACTACAGGGAGGCGCTGGAACGGCTGACGGGGAAACGGGTGAAGAAGATGTATCTGTATTCGTTTGCGCTGGGGAAGGCGTTGGAGTGCAGGGGATGATGCGAGAAAAAGAATGTTTTGGAAGAAGCAAAAGAGGTGGTGAAAGTGAATCATCCGTACAAAAAGCAGTGTGTGATACGGAAATTGAGAGAGGACGAAACGGAATTACTGCGAGATTTTCTGTATGAGGCAATCTTTGTTCCGGAGGGCACGGAGCCACCGGAACGGAATATTATTGAACTGCCGGAATTGAGTGTTTATACAGAGTATTTTGGTGAGTATGCAGACGACCACTGCCTGATAGCGGATGTGGAAGGACGGGCAGTTGGCGCAGTCTGGGTAAGGATTATGAATGATTATGGACATGTGGATGACGAGACCCCTTCGCTGGCAATTTCTCTGTACCCCGAATATCGGGGACGGGGAATTGGCACACAGCTACTGAACAATATGCTTGATCTACTGAAAAAACAGGGGTATCGGAAGGTGTCGCTTTCCGTTCAAAAAGCCAATTATGCGGTGAATCTGTATTTGGCTGCGGGATTCCGGATCAGGAAAGAAAGCGATGAAGAGTATCTTATGGTGTGTAGGCTATAAGTTGTGAATAAAAAACAGTGCAGAGATATTTGGCAGGGCTGTATGATGTACTGGGGGAGGAAAACAATGATGCAGGATCAGGGATTTACAGAAAAAGACTGGAAACTTTTCAGAAAGAAGATTGTTGTTTGGCAGGAAGTGTATATGGAAAGACTGAACAAAGAATATGTGGAGCTGCTGAGTGGAGAGGAAAATCCATCCACAAAGTTCTGGAGATTGGAAAAACGCATCTGGGAAGATCAGAAAAAAGCAGGGGTTCAGGTGCAAATGAGCCGATCAAAAATGATCCATAATATCATCTGTCTGCTTGAGGAAGGAGCCATCAGCCTGGAAGACCTGGAAGGATTCAGCGAGGAACTGAGGGAAAGGGTAAAATTTGCGGGAGGCAGAAAGTAGTGAAACTGAAAAATATATTGATTGTGGTAAAAGATATTGAGAAATCCAAACAGTTTTATCATGATCTGTTTGGACTGGAAGTAATACGTGATTTTGACGGGAATGTGATCCTGACGGAAGGACTTGTGCTCCAGGAAGAGGGGATCTGGAAACAATTTCTTGGAAAAGAGATCGTTCCGGAAAGTAATTCCTGTGAGCTGTATTTTGAGGAAAGAGATATCGAGAGATTTGCTCAAAAGCTTGAAAATCTGTACCCGTCTACGAAGTATGTCAATCGTCTGATGACACACAGTTGGGGTCAGAAGGTTCTTCGTTTTTATGACCCGGACGGGAACCTGATTGAAGTAGGGAGTCCAATATAAGAAGAACGGAAAAAGTACCTACACTTTTGTTTGGATTAAATCCATTTGCTATTGGTGACAGACCAATGCTTGGTAAATATTTTGCCGTCCACTGCTGCCGCAAATGGCTGTTCAAGGAAGCTTTTTATTGTTTTCAACACGGTACTGTAATCATCCGTTTTGGTGTTGATTTTTCGGACAAAAGCATTCCATTTCTTCTGCATTGCCGCATCACTGCCTCGGTAAGTATCTCACCATCAAAATCAAATTTGTTGGCGATATAATAAATATCGTAGTAGTCTTTCATTCGGCTGGAGAATTCCATCAGGCTCAGGATGGCATCGAGCTTTTCCGAAACGGTGGTCTCGATAGAATAGGTATTTACGGTTGGGGATTTAAAATCAGGTAACTGTGTTGGTATTTTCCGTTTTTCCTGTTTCGGCACAATAACATCTCCCACGCCGAAATCGATACTGAACGACGTTCGTGTATTTTTAATATGAGCAACTAAGGATGCACCGATCCCCGCATATTTGGATTTTTCCAAACGGCGGAGAAATTCTTCCTGACAAAAGAGCTGTAGGCAGAGCTGATAGCTTCTGCCGCTTTCGGCAGCCTTATTTTTAAGCCGTGCAAGCACGGAAGCAGCGATATCAGCCATTGAGAAGCACCTCCATTACATTTAACAATTTTTTATCAACCCGCATTTCTTTTGCATACCTTGAAAGGTTGCTCAGGTTTTTCTTTTCATCGGCAGCATAGGCATTGAGAGCCTTGTTAAAAATTTCATTGTCCAGTTTTGTACGGTATTTAAAACAGTCGCAAATGGTGCGCTCACGATCATAGACAGCAAGCTCTACCCCGTTAAAGGTTTCAATTGTTTTTCCAATTTCAAATTGGTCAGGCTGTACAAAATATACTTTTATCGCAAGAACATCCATCTTTAGTTTGGTTCGTGAAAATGTGCGGGGAACAGCGATTGACCATTGCCTTGGCGCGAAATCGCTATATCCGTAATAAAATAGCGCTGACTCAACACAAACAATGCTTTCAGGAAGGAGAGCTGCGAGCAGTTGCTCTTCTTTTATATCTTCTTGTTCAGCGAGTTGGTAATAGCCATGTCTGACACGCTCAATATACCCTTTTTTACATAGACTGGCCACATCGTAATTAGAAAGTCCCTCAGAGACGAAATCAGCGGTTTTGGCAATGCCGCCAGCCCTCTTTATAATTTTTTTTACGTCTTCAATTTTGCTCATCTGTTCACAAACCTCAAAATACAAAATATCGAAAATATGTTCGAGAATATTGTACCACAGGAGCGTTAAGATATCAAGAAATTTTTAAAACACAATTTTAAAATTCTGTGTAATAAAAATTGCAGTCTTATTGTCAAATGGGATAAAATCGGATACAATACATGAAAATGAAATAATGATGACACAGAGTGGATGAAATATGCTCAAGTATAAGAAGCAGAAAGGAAGGAAAACGATATGAAATCAATTTGCGGAGCAGACTGCTGCAGCCAGTGCGGCAGAATGGAAGAATGCGGCGGATGCCAGAAAACAGACGGCCATCCGTTCGGAGGAAGCTGCATAGCGGCGGAATACATAAAGAGAGAAGGAACCGATGCGTTTCTGGAACTCAAAAAGAATCTTGTCCGGGAATTTAATGCGCTCGGAATCTCCGGGCTGCATGTGGAAGACTTGAACCTGCTGATCGGTTCTTTTGTCAATCTGGAATACCCGCTTTCCAACGGGCAGACAGTAAAGCTGCTGGAAGACAACAAGGTGTATCTGGGAAATCAGATTGAGATTCCGGGAAGTGAGAGGTGCTATGGAATCGTCGCAGACGACAGGTACCTTCTCGTGTGCGATTATAAGTGCGCTGGAACAGAGCCGCGGATTGTCTGCTACAAGAAAAGACAGAAAGATTGAGAAAATATTTTTACGCTGCAGATGTAGAAAAAGGCATCGGCTCAGTCACGTATGGAAGATGAAAAACGTGATTGAGCCGGTGTTTTTTATTTGCAGACATCCTCTGAGATGTCACAGGAATAAAGTTGCAAAGTAGAGTCCAAAGATTGCAGGAAGAAATTTTCAACCACCCGCTGTCGTGTAGGAGATACCTATGTGTCAATTTCCAAGAAAGAAGAAGCGGTAGGAAAAGAAACATCGTATATATTGACATGTATAATACTATATGATATATAATATTATATAAAAAGAAACAAGCTTTCGGAATCTCATGAACAAGAAGCGGAAGACAGATGATACATTTCGGCAGACGAAAGGAGGAATTGCATGGTATTCAACACGGGAGCCGCTCTTCTGGACGCGGTAGTTCTTGCGGTTGTGGGAAAGGAAGACGATGGAACCTACGGATACAAGATTACCCAGGATGTCCGGAAGGTACTCGACATTTCCGAATCCACCATGTATCCGGTGCTGCGGCGTCTGCAGAAAGATGGATGTCTGAGCACATACGACAAGGAATTCGGCGGACGGAACCGGCGGTATTACAAGATTACAGAACAGGGACAGGCACAGCTTCGCCTGTATAGGATTGAATGGAAAAATTATGCAGCAAAAATCAATAGACTGTTTGACGAGGAGGAAGGGATATGAGTAAACAGGAATTTTTATACCGGCTGGAAACATTGCTCATGGATCTGCCGAAGGATGAGAGGGACGATGCCCTGGACTATTATGAGCAGTACTTTGAAGCGGCAGGCCCGGAGCGGGAGCAGGAAGTTATCCGGGAACTGGGAAGCCCGGAGAAGGTTTCCCGCATGATCCACTCCGAAGGCGGTCAGGAAGAATTCTGGAAAAAATCTTTTGAGCAGCCAATGACACCGCCCCAAAAAAAGAACCATGCGCCACTGTGGATTGCCCTTGGAGTGATTGGAGCAGTGTTTGTGCTGCTTCTTGTTATAGGAATTGTTAATTTTACGTCGCTGCGGACAGAAACCGTTGTCAGGTATTCCCAGGAAAATACAGAGGGACACGAACAGGGAGGCTTGACAGGAGCGATCAGTGGTTTTGTGGGCGGCATTATGGACGGTGTGATGGATGAAGTGGAAAACAGCCTGGAAGACGGCCTGTCCCAAGGACTGGATGGTATTACAAGTGACAAACTGTTTCAGGAGATCGAGCAGGAACTGGAAAGTGCTTCGGTGGTGGAAGAAACCTGGGATGGAATGCAGGATGACTATGCGCAGGGGCAGATTGCTACTCAGCAGGAAGGCAGCATAACCCTGAAGGCTTATACACCTGTGGCGTGGAAAGGTGTTCAGCGGATTCGTGTAAATCTTTCGGCAGCGGCAGTTTTGTTCTGTCAGGTATCCGGGGAAACTCTGCAGGTGGAAACCAGCGAGAATGACAGAATCCAGGCAACGTTTGACAACGAGACAATAACATTGGAGAATCTCAGCGAAGCGGACAGAACAGAGGACGACAAGGTGGTTATTTTTCTGCCGGAGGGTCTTGAACTGGACAGTCTGGAAATTTCTTCTGAAAGCGGCTACTTCGAGACGGGAAATCTGCAGGTGGAAGAGATGAACGTACAGCTTCCCGATGGTGCGTGGAAAAACAGCGGAACCATTCATGCAGGGACCATTTCTTTTGATATGGGCGACGGTTATCTGGAAACGGGAGATATGACGGCATCGAAATCCGTTACCCTTGCATTGAGAGATGGAGTGATTAACGCAGAAAGGCTGGAGAGTCCGGAAATCTCAATGGAATGCCGGGACGGGGTGATCCGGGGGACTCTGGCAGGGACTCAGGAAGATTACCGATGGAAGGCATCCGTCGGCGACGGGATGCTGCAGATTGGAGATCAGAACAGCTGGGAATCTCTGGAAGGAGGCCAAGGGGAAAAAGAACTGAAGATTTCAGTCAATGACGGAGCGGCAAGGATATCGTTTGAGGAGTAGGAGGTAAGGAAGAAATGAAGATTTTGATCTTGGGAGGAAGCGGCGGTCTCAGCGGGACACTGGCAAGGATGGCGCTGAAGCAGGGAAATGAAGTCTGGACGGTTACCGGGGGAAAACGTTCCCTTCTGGAGGGAGTACATCCCATCAGTACATCCCATCACGGTCGACAGAAACGAGGAAGAAGCATTTGCGAAGGCGCTCAATGACTGTCAGATGAGATGGGATTCGGTTTACGATCCGGACCACAAGAAGGTTCCGCAGGATGAAAATGGAGAGGCTTATGTCCATGATTCTTCTTACGCGGGCTTGAAACGGCAGATGGAAGAGGTATTTCTTGCGGCGCAGGACAGCCGTCTGAACTGGACACTGTTTCGGCCGGGACATATTTACGGCCCCGGATTTCTCATCGGCTGTTATCCGGAGCACAGCCGCCAGAAAAATCTTCTGGAGCATATCTGTGCGGACCGTCCGCTGCGTCTGGTGGGCGGAGGCAGGTATTTGACTCAGCCCACTTTTGCGGAAGATCTTGCGGAAAGTATGCTGGACTGTGTGGACAAGGAAAAAACGTTCCATGAGATTTTCTGTATCGGCGGACCGAAAGCGGTGGAGAATCGTGTCTACTATGAGTTGATCGGAAAGATCACCGGTCATCCTGTGACGATCGAGGAAATCCCGTTGGAAGGATACGCACAGGCTCATCCGGAGTTTTCCGGACATCTGTGTGAGAGAAGCTACACATTGGAAAAGCTGAAAAATGCCGGAGTGAAGCTGCCATCTACGCCATTGGAGGAAGGTCTGCGCCGACATATTGAATGGCTGGAACATGAATAAAACAGAAAAAACAGGCCACACTCTCAGATAGAAAGGGTAACGGTTCACAGGCGGTGAACTGTTACGGGAAAGGAGTGTGGTTTTTCTGTGGCTGGAAAAAAGAAGATCGATCTGAACAATCTGACACCGGATGAAGTGCTGAAATATGAGATTGCCGGTGAACTGGGACTTTTGGACCGCGTGCTGGAAAACGGCTGGCGCACCCTGACCGCGAAGGAGACGGGACGGATCGGCGGTCTGGTGACCAGAAGAAAGAGAGAGATGGCGAGCCGGGAAGAAACAGGTGCAGGTTCAGAAATACTTCAGGAAAAAAGTAAAAAGCAAAATATAAAATAAGGCATAAAATAAAACAAGATCAGATCCGTCTGAAAGCAGGCGAAAACTGGTCTTGTTTATTTCAATGAAACAGCAGCATACAGATTCCCATAGCCACCGGCTGATGGATCAGGTAAATCCAAAGACTCCACGTTCCCAGTTTGGAAAGCACAGGAATCCGGACAGAAAACACATCCTGGAGCTTCTGACTTTTCTGCAGGATCGGAAAAAAGAAATACCCGGCTGAAAACAGAAAAAACCACGGCAGGATCGGAAAATAATCACTGGACCGAAACCCCGGAAATGGAAACCCAAACGGCGTCAGAACTCTCGACTGATACAGCCCATCCGGCAGCACAGCCAGCGGATGAGAAGCCAGCCCCAGCACACCACTCTGCACATCCCGAAAAAGAAAAAAAAGAACCATACTCACAACAATTCTGGCGACAGGAGGAAATCTGCGAAAGATCCGGTCCAAAGGAATCATCAAAAGCACCGCACAACCAATAAAATTCAAGATCCCGAACCAGACCGCCGCCTGAGGCTCCGCAACACAGGTAACCGCCGAGATCACCAATCCCCAGAAATTCAAAAGCACGCCACGCTTCAGACTGCCTTTCTTCCCCAAATGCAAGACCATCCCAGAAATCAAAATAAACGTCCAACAAATCCCCTGCTGCCAAAGAAACGTCCCGGTTCTGTCATACCAGTCCGGCTGACGGCCATACAAAATAAAAACATCATAAAGAAAATGAAACAAAACCATATTCACGATTGCCAACCCGCGAATCCCATCGATCAAATAAAACCGCTTCTTCAAAACCGACACCTCTTTTCAAACAATTCACCAATCATACCCCACCATTATAATCGATTCCCCACAAAAGCACAATTCTCTTTCCCATCGGAAAAACTCATTCACGAACCGTTCAGCTAACCGAAGTGTAACTCAGATCAATCATAAAACATCCATCTCAAAATTCATTCTACTTACATTCACGTTATAACCTAAAAAGAAAATATTCCCATCACCCCTCCTACCCTTCCCTCGGTTTCGTCCCGTTCTTCTCTGCCCCCAAACCTTGACGCATCTTTGGAGTCTGATATAATAAGGACATAAAAAAACAGAAAGAAAAGGAACCATTCAAGTGAGAGTATTAATACTGTCCTGCAACACAGGAGAAGGACACAATGCCGCCGGTCAGGCGATCAAAGAACAGCTGGAGGCGCAGGGCCACGAAGCTGTCATGCTGGACATGATGAGCTTCGGAAGAAAGCACACATCCGCGCTGGTCGGCGGCGGGTATGTAAAAACCGTGACTCTGATGCCGAAAGTATTCGGCATGGTTTATCAGGCGGGGCAGCTGGTGCGGAAGATCAAATGCAAGTCACCGGTTTACTATGCAAACGCACGCCTGGCGAAACCGCTGAAACGGTATCTGGAAAAAGAACATTTTGATATTTTGGTGACGCCGCATCTCTATCCGGCGGAAACCTTTACCTATATGAAGAAAAAAGGGTGGCTGCCCCAGAAGACCGTGGCGGTTGCGACGGATTACACCTGTATTCCGTTCTGGGAAGAGACGGATTGCGATTACTATGTGATTCCCCATGAGGATCTGATCGAGGAGTTTGCTTCCTACGGAATTCCACGGGAGAAGCTGCTGCCGCTCGGAATTCCCGTAAGGAGACAGTTTGTCCGCACGATGAGCCGCGACGGTGTAAGGGATCATCTGCAGCTGCCGAAAGACAGAAAGATTTTTCTTGTGATGAGCGGGAGCATGGGATTTGGAAAGATTCATCTGTTTGCCAGAGAGCTGGCACAGGGAAATAAAAACGGAGAGCAGATCGTCATCATCTGCGGAAACAACAAGCGCCGGGAGCATACGCTGCGTTTTCAGTTTCATGGAAACCCGGATGTCCGCGTGGTGGGATACACCCGCCATGTGGCGGAATACATGGCGGCATGCGACGTGATTTTTACCAAGCCGGGAGGTCTCAGCAGTACGGAAGCGGCAGTGACGGGAATCCCGATGATCCACACTGCGCCGATTCCGGGATGCGAGGAGAAAAATGTCGAGTTTTTCTGCCACCGCGGAATGTCTGTGGCAGCGCGGACAAGAGAACGCCAGATCGCGGAAGGGCGGCGCCTGATGGAACAGAACGGCGCAAGGGAGCGGATGCGCCAGGCGCAGAAAGAAAACGCCCATCCGCAGGCAGCGGCGGAGATTGTCCACCTTATGGAGCAGCTGTGCGAAGAGGAAGAACATATATAGATGAACTTCGAAATGCAGATGAAAATGTATTTCTGTAATTTGCATGTTCTGTGAAGCTTTGTATGGAACGGTGAAGATATAGAACAAATGTTGATTGAAAGGGAAGGTGGAGATATGAGAGAATTCTTTTATACTCTTCTGGGATATCTCAGCGGAAGTATTCTGTTCGCCAAAATCGTGCCGCAGAAGCTGTGCCATGTGGATGTGACCCGGATGGGAAAGGATCAGAACCCGGGAACGTTCAATGCGTTTGCGGCGGCTGGGCCGCTGGTGGGAACCTTTGTACTGCTGCTGGAACTTGGCAAGGGATTTTTCCCGGTGCATCTGGCGCTGAAGAACCTGTCGCCGGAGAATCCGGCGTTCGCACTGATCCTGCTGGCTCCGGTTGTGGGGCATGCCTGGCCATTGATGCATTTCAGAGAAGGCGGAAAAGCCATCGCAGTATCCTTTGGTGTCCTTCTGGGACTGTACCCGGCGCTGAAACCGGTGGTGCTGCTGGCGGTTCTGTATCTGCTGTTTTCTCTGGTTCTTGTGGTGCGTCCGCACCTGTATCGTTCGGTCCTGACGTTTGTGTGCTTTGCGGCTGGCTGTCTGAGAACAGTGATGTTTCCGGCCTGGAAACTGGGCTGTCTTGGGATCTCGGCGGTGGTGTGCTGGCGTCATATCAGAACCGGGGAGAGAGAACCGCTGACGTTTACATTTCTGCCGGTGTTTGATAAAATGAAGGAAAATAAAAAGAAGAAGGAGTGGGAAGTTTGGAAGTAAATTTCCAAATCTACCATGATGACGCAGCAAGTGCGTCAGGAAGGAGGAAAAGATGATTTCAGAGAAAATGACAGAATTGGGAAAGAACCGGTCGGTAATCCGGGAGATTTTCGAGTACAGCAAAAAGCGTGCGGCGGAAATCGGCGCGGAGAACGTATTTGATTTCAGCCTTGGAAATCCCAATGTTCCGGCGCCTGAAGAGGTGCATCAGGTGTTCAAGGAACTGCTGGATACCCGTGACGATGTGTACCTGTTCGGCTATACCTCCGCACAGGGCGATCTGGAAGTGCGAAAGGCGATCGCCGATGATCTGAACCGCAGATTTCAGACCAATTTCCGTCCTGACAATTTCTATATGACCTGCGGAGCCGCCGCTTCCCTGCGGATTACTCTGGAAGCGATGACGGTTCCCGGAGACGAGTACATCATCTTTACCCCTTATTTTCCGGAATATAAGGTTTTCGTGGAGGCGGCAGGGGGACATTTTGTTCCGGCTGCCACCAACGGCGAGACTTTCCAGATTGATTTTGACCGGCTGGAAGCGGCGGTCAATGAACATACAAAAGGAATCTTTGTAAATTCTCCGAACAATCCCTCCGGCGTGGTTTTCACAGAGGAGAGTATTCTGAGGCTGGCGGCGTTCCTGGAGAGCAAAGAGAAAGAATACGGTCATACGATTTATCTGATCGCGGACGAACCTTACCGGGAGCTGGTATACGGGGATGTTTTTGTTCCCTATCTGACAAAATATTACAGGGATACGGTGGTATGCTATTCTTACAGCAAGTCCCTGTCCATGCCGGGAGAGCGGATCGGCTATATCCTTGTGCCGGACGAGGCGGCAGATGCCGGGGATCTGTATGCGGCAGTCTGCGGAGCGGGACGTGCGCTGGGATATGTGTGCGCGCCGTCCATGGCGCAGCATGTGATCGCCCGCTGCCAGGGAATGGTGTCGGATCTTTCCGTCTACCGGAAAAACAGAGATCTGCTGTACGAGGCGCTGGAAAGCTACGGGTATACCTGCGTGCATCCGGATGGAGCGTTTTATCTGTTTGTCCGGGCGCTGGAACCGGATGCAGTGGCTTTCTGCGAAAAAGCGAAGGAGCAGGAACTTCTGCTGGTTCCGGCGGATGATTTCGGATGCCCGGGTTATGTGCGGATTGCTTACTGCGTGACTACGGAGCAGATCCAGAGGGCACTTCCGGCGTTCCGGAAACTGGCAGAAAGCTATGGAGTGGAGAAGAAATAAGGAAAAGTTTGGAAGTAAACTTCCAAATCTACCATGATGACGCAGCAAGTGCGTCAGGAAAGAGGAAAAGATGGGACAGTTCAGTTGTTTAGCGAACGTTGTACGGGTGAACTGTCAGGAAAAAGGATCAACAATCAGAGCAGGGAGTTTCAGACATGAAAAGAGCAGAAGATTTGAGAAGAATTCTGGAGGCAATCGACAGAAAAAGTTATCCGGCATATAAGGACACCAGAGGAGGCTACCGGTTCGGCAGCTACAGCCTTTTTATTGAACACGTGCAGGGAGATCCGTTCGCGACGCCGTCGCGGGTGAGTGTGCTGGTGGACGGCGGACAGGCGGGATTTCCGGAGGAACTTTACCGGGAAAGACACCGCAGAATTGCTCTGGAGGATCATCTGCTGAGACTGTACGGCAGAAAAATTGAAACGTTCAATCATAAAGCCAGAGGGTCGGGAAAGAGCGGCCTGATGGCGGTGAGCCGTCCGGGACAGGAGATCCTGGAACGTACTGCATGTCAGATCAATCCGAAAGACGGCAGCGTTCGCATTCGGATGGAAATCGGTTTTCCCGCAAGAGGAAGAACGATCTGTTCGGGGGAACTGATCCGGATCCTGTTTGAGTTTCTTCCAGAATGTGTGGAGAGCACACTGTTTTACCGGAAGATTTCCAAAGAAGGAGTGAAAAAAGCAGCAGAACTGGCGGATGATCAGGCGTATATCCGTGAGCAGCTACCGAAGATGGGGCTGTGTGCGTTTGTTGCCAATGGTTCCGTACTGCCGAGAGAATCCGGCGTGTCCCAGAGACCGATGCGTTCCAGCGTGCCTTTCCAGTCCCCGGAAACCATGAAGGTGACGATGGAGCTGCCCCACCGCGGGACGATCCGCGGAATGGGAATCCGTAAGGGAATCACGCTGATTGCCGGAGGCGGATATCATGGAAAATCCACATTGCTGAAAGCGCTGGAGCTTGGCGTCTATAACCATATCGCGGGGGATGGACGAGAGTATGTGATCACCGACGACACGGCTGTGAAAATCCGCGCGGAGGATGGGCGGAGCGTCAAGAAGACAGATATTTCCATGTTTGTCAACGACCTGCCCAGCGGGAAAAATACGAAGGCATTTGATACGGAAGACGCCAGCGGAAGCACTTCTCAGGCGGCAAATGTGGTGGAGGCGATGGAAAGCGGAACGAAACTTCTGCTCATCGACGAGGACACCAGCGCCACCAACTTTATGGTGCGGGATGAACTGATGCAGAGAGTCGTTCACCGGAATCAGGAACCGATCACTCCGTTTATTGAACGGGCAGGGTATCTGTTTGAAACCTGCGGGATTTCTACGATCCTGGTAGCCGGAAGTTCCGGGGCTTATTTCCATATCGCCGACTGCATTCTTCAGATGGAGCAGTATCGGCCGAAGGATATCACCGCCCTGGCAAAGAAAGAGGCGGAGCAGTTCCCGGCTGTTTCTATTCCAGAGGGCAAGCCGGATCTGCCGTCCTTTGAACGCTGTCCGGAAAGAGATTTGAATTTTGTCCGTGAAGACCGGATCAAGATGAAGGTAATGGGAAAAGACCAGATTCAGCTGAACCGGGAAAACCTGATTCTGCGGGGACTGGAACAGCTCGTGGATTCCGAGCAGACGCTGGCGATCGGCTGGATGCTTATCTGGGTGCAGAAGAAAGCTGTGAATGGTAAGATCACGATGCAGCAGGCTGCGGACAAGGTGATGGAACTGGTAAGAAAAGAAGGGCTGGCAGGTCTGGCGGAAGGAAGTTACCTCCCGGTGAACCTGGCAATGCCGAGAAAGCAGGAAGTGCTGGCGGCGTTTAACCGTTATCGGCTGTGGAAAATGTAAAAGTCCAATATATTCTTGATGAAAGAACCCGACCACTCGAAAAATAGGCAGGCGAGTGGCCGGGTTCTTTTCAAATGTGTTCTCAATCAAAAATGTTTTTTCAGCTGATACTCTGTAACCGGCAGCGCAGAAAGGCTTACTGTGTTGTCCAGGTTTCGTAGTGTACTTTTTCAGCTGCCAGTTCCTCTGCCCGATGCGGTTCCGGGTGTTCCAAAGGAACTCCTACGGAAAGGATCGCCTCCAGCGCATAGCCATCCGGAACCTGGAGCAGTTCACGGCAGTACGCGTCGGTCGTCTGTCCATTCTCTGCCTCCCGGAGCCGTCCCTGGATCCAGCAGCTTCCAAGTCTCAGACTGGCAGCCATCAGATGCATATTGCTCATGACAATGGAACAATCTTCCGTCCACACATCCGTTTTCGCCATATCCGCAAAGACCAGAATTGCACACCCTGCCTTTTCCAGCATTTTCGCGGCGCCTGTCCGGCAATGGGAAAGTTTTTCCAACATCTCCCGATCCTGTACGACCACAAGTTCCCAGGGTTTCCGATTCCGCCCGGATGCCGACGCAAGCCCCGCCTGCAGAATTTTCTCCAGATTTTTTTCGGAAATCCGTTCCCCTGTATACTTTCTGATACTTCTCCGGTTCAGTAAAAGTTCCATCAAATCCATAATCATAGCCTCCTTCAGCTTTAGTTTATTATACGAGTAATAAAAATGCAATGTAAACAAGGGACATAACGAGAACGAACGGTTACAACGAACGTAACAGCTCAGTTGGCTGAATTGTCATAAACGAACAAAAAAGAGAGAGAAATAGTGTGTTTTTCACCAATAGATTTATCAAAGAATAGAATCTATACTATACTTACGATTTACAGAAAGTAATTTTCAGACATGCTCTGAACGTATAAGCATCAAGAGAAGAAAAGAGAAACAGGAGAACGATCATGAAATTAACAAGGAATGGAATCAAAAATCAGGAGCTGTGGGAAAAAGTGGGAATCAAGCTTCCGGGCTATGATGTGGAGGCAGTTTCAGAAAAGGCAAAAAAAGAACCGAAATGGGTGCACTTTGGAATTGGCAATATTTTCCGTGTATTTATCGGAGGTATTGCGGACGGCCTCCTGGAGGAAGGGGCGCTGGATCGGGGGATTACCTGCGTGGAGACGTTTGATTATGATGTGGTAGACAAAATTTACGAACCCTATGACAATCTGGGGCTGAGCGTGATTCTGCATGGGGATGGGACCAGAGAATACAAGGTTCTGGGATCCTTTGCCGAAGCAGTAAAAGCTCAGTCCTCCGATCCGGTGCAGTGGAAGCGGCTCAGGGAAATTTTTGCCAGTCCTTCCCTGCAGCTGGTTTCTTTTACGATTACGGAAAAGGGATATGCTTTGCAGAAAGCGGATGGAACGTGGTTTCCTTTTGTGGAATCTGATATCAAGAATGGTCCCGACCAGGCGGTCGGAGCGATGGCAGTGCTGACAGCGATGCTTTATGAACGGTATCAGGCGGGAAAATATCCTCTTGCGCTGGTATCTATGGATAATTGTTCGCAGAACGGCGCAAAACTTCGGGAGTCTGTGCTGACGATGACAGAAGAGTGGCAGAAAGCAGGGTTTGTGGATACAGATTTTGCAGCTTATGTGAGCGATGAAAAAACAGTTTCTTTCCCATGGACGATGATTGACAAAATCACACCGCGCCCCAGTGAGCAGATTGCAGACGATCTTGAAAAACTCGGCGTGGAAGATATGCAGCCGGTCATCACAGGAAAAAAGACCTATATTGCACCGTTTGTCAACGCTGAAAAACCTCAGTATCTTGTGATCGAGGACAGCTTCCCCAATGGACGTCCCGCGCTGGAAAAAGGCTTTGGCGTCTATCTGGCGGACAGAGAGACGGTGAATCTGTCGGAACGTATGAAAGTAACAGTGTGTCTGAATCCGGTACATTCCGCTACCGGTCCTCTGGGAGTAGCGTTGGGATATGAGCTGTTTGCCCAGATGCTGAATACCGATGAGGATATGATGAAAATGGCACGGATGGTAGCCTATGATGAAGGACTCCCTGTCGTACCGGATCCGGGAATTCTTTCCCCGCAGGAATTTGTCGATGAGCTTTTCAATGACCGGTTCCCCAATGAATACCTGGGAGATACGAATCTTCGCCTTGCCGTAGACGTTTCTCAGATGGTAGGAATCCGTTTTGGAGAGACGATCAAAGCGTATGTGGCAAAATATGGTGATGCGTCACGTCTTACCGCCATTCCGCTGGGAATTGCCGGATGGCTCCGGTACATGCTGGCTGTGGATGACGAAGGGAAAAAATATGAGCTTGCTCCTGACCCGATGAATGAGGAAATCCAGGAACAGTTGAAGGATATCATAGTGGGTCAGCCGGAAACATTTAAGGATCAGCTGAAACCGATTCTTTCCAACGAGCGTATCTTTTTTACAGACCTTTATCAGGCTGGCGTGGGAGAAAAAATTGAAACCATGTTCCGGGAAATGATTGCCGGACCAGGGGCAATCAAAGCAACCGTACACAAATATGCAGGAGGCAGATAAAAAGAACTAAACGGTTACTTCTTTCTTACAGTACCGTCTGTGTACAGGCCTTACACCGGAAAACTGTCCTGCAGGCACAGTACGCCATATCCCAGCCTCGGGTTCGGATATACCGACTCCGATGGCAGCCGCCTTGCGCCCCGGATCAGAAATGCCTTCAGTTTTTCTCCGTACAGAAATGGGTCATTTCTATAAAGAATTCCCCATTCCATCATCAGCGCCGCGCTTCCCGTCACGAAAGGAACGGCAAAAGAGGTACCGGTAAAGGCACCGTATCCTCCGCCGGAGACAGGGGCAGAGATATCCACGCCCGGCGCACACAGGTCTGGTTTGATATCCTGAAAAAAGCGGGTATACCCCCGGCCGGAAAAGTCCGCGTAAGATTGAAAACGGGGATTGTAAGCGCCGACGGTGATGGCATACCGTGCCGTGGAGGGGATCGTCAGGGTCGTTTCCGGGTCAGGCAGATAAAAACGCGTCTGCGTCCCGGCAAATCCAGGCAGCCACAGATCATAATTGCCCATGACGATCGTCCTGGCATGGAGTTCCACCGCCCATATGCCGCTGTTGATGAAGGACTGGCCGGAAGAGGGGAGCAGATCCAGGTAGATCTCCTGCGCCTGGCTGTGAGGCGAAGGCATGCCGTAATAGAGCAGGATCTCTGTCGTGCGGACTCGGAAACGTACGGTTCCAAGTATGGACTGCAGAGGTCCTATGCGCGTGCCGTCCGGTGCGACGATCGTAATATCAAAAGTATCGGTATAGGATTTCCAGAGCTGAAGGCTCATGGAAGGTTCATAAGGCCCTATAGCAAATTCGATTCTTTTGGTCTCCGACGGCGACAGGTTCCCTGCGGCGTGGCGTGCGGAGATTCCTTCGTTTCCGGAACCGATGCAGATTACATTCTGGGCGAGGCGGGAAACCTGATTCAGGTAGGTTTCCAGAAGAGAAGTGCCGCTGTGGGAACCGTAATTGTTCCCGAAGCTGAGGTTGATGGCGAGGGGTTTCTGGAGAAATAGCGCAGTGCGGACCGCGTAATCCACCGCCATCATCAGCTGTGTGGTGCGTGGAAAAGAGTCGGGCTCAGAGGAGCCCAGCTTGATGACCAGAAGGATCGCTTTGGAGGCGACACCCCGATACAGACTGTCCTCGCTGCCGCCGCCTCCTGCGGCGATACCGAGGACAGCGGTTCCATGACCGCTGGTATCTCTGGAGGGTACCAGACGGTTGCGTTCTTCCGGGGTGGGTGCGCTGAGTGCTTCGTTGATCTGCTGGCGGGTATACTGGGTCCCCAGGGGATAATTTTCCGGAGGGCTGCCGGGAATCGTCTGATCCCAGAGGGCGAAGATCCTTGTGGATCCGTCCGCATTGCGGAACGCCGGGTGGGTATAATCCACGCCGGAATCAATGCAGGCAAGAAGGACGCCGTCGCCGAAGAATCCCTGAGAACTTTCTTGAAGCGGCTGAATACAGGAAATGCTTCTTCCGGCAAAGTCGGCGAAAAAAAGCCGCTTGGGCATCTCCATGTAGGTGATCTGCGGAAGTTTTGTGACATAATCCACCAACTGTTCCGGCAGGGTCAGGATTGCGTACTGGAAAAACAGATAAGTGATGCGGACGCCCTCCTGTTCCAGAAAGGAGATATCCCCCTGATACTGTACGATGACCTCCCAGGTCTTTGCGGTGAAGTCATAACCGGTACTCAGGGAAGAAGAGGCGGCGCGCTCGGCGGTGGTGGCGTCCAGGGACAGATTCAACAGATTTTCACGTTTCTGATCGTTCATGATGGGATCTTCCTGAAGTTCATCAAATTTCTGTAAAAGCTATTCCTCTTATGGATAAAGTATGTTATAATTTCTTAATCTTTATAAAAAAACAATAAAGGACAGGAAACAGATCATTTGCTGCCGTCCCGTCATCTGTCATTGACAGCCGGCGGAACCGCAGCGATAACTTTTATTTCCGCGGGCAACGAGCCAAGCGGACATGCTTGCATGTCCATTTGGCGACTGCCGCGAGAGTCAAATACCCCGCAGCTTACTGCGGGGTATTTGACTTCTTTGCGGTGAGAATGATAAAATGGAAAAAACAGACCGGACATGCATGAAAGGGGAGAAAGGAATGGAGAATTCCAGAGAAATTCTGCAAAATGTAATCGGGCAGGTCAGGCAGGTGGTTGTGGGAAAAGAAGCCTGCGTGGAGAAGATCATGATGGCAATGCTTGCCAACGGCCATGTCCTGATGGAAGATATCCCGGGTGTGGGAAAGACGACGATGGCGGTGGCGTTTGCCAGGGCGCTTGGGCTGGAGGCAAGGAGAATGCAGTTTACGTCGGATGTGCTTCCGTCGGATATTACGGGCTTTTCCGTATACCGGAAAGATCTGCAAAGTTTTGTCTATCAACCGGGTGCGGTTTTCTGCAATCTGTTTCTGGCGGATGAGATCAACCGGACTTCGCCGAAGACCCAGTCCGCCCTTCTGGAAGTTATGGAAGAGCGGCAGGTGACCGTGGAGGGTGTTACCCGTCAGGTACCGAAGCCGTTTATGGTGATCGCGACACAGAATCCATCCGGTTCGGCGGGTACGCAGATGCTGCCGGAGTCTCAGATGGACCGGTTTCTGATCTGTCTGAGTATGGGCTATCCGGAGCTGTCGGATGAGATCGCGATCCTGAAAGGGAGAAGCGCCGGAAATCCACTGGAAGATATCGTTCCGGCGGCGGATGTTCCCACTTTGCTTCAGATGCAGACGGAGGCGGAGCAGGTGTTTGTGCATGATGTGGTCTATGAGTACGCGGCAAAGCTGGTGCGGGCGACGCGGGTGCATCCGATGGCGGAACTGGGCATGAGTCCGCGGGGCGGCCTGGCGCTGATGCGTATGATGAAAGCGTCGGCGTATCTGAAAGGGAGAAATTACGTGACGCCGAAAGATACGGAGCAGGTGTTTGCGGATGTGGGAGTGCACAGGATCCGCCTCAATGCCAGAGCGCGGGCGGGACATGTGACCAGCCGTCAGATCCTGGAGGAGGTTCTCACCCAGGTGCCGCGGCCGGTGCCGGCAAAGCGTTGATGCAGCAGAATAGTTGCATGAGACATGGCGGGAGAGGAATGTTATGATTCGAGCAGTCATTTATTTTTGTCTGATACTGGCTTTGCTGGGCGGTTATATCATGTTCAACGGAGCGGTGCTGCTGGTGTTTGCCTGCTTTCTGACGTTGCTTGCGGTTGTTCTGGTTGGGACATTGCTGTGGCAGAAGCGCCGGTGCAGGATGGAAGCGGTGCAGGGAAACGATGTGGCGGAGCTTGGGGAGACTGCGGCTGCACGTTTTCGCCTGGTCAATGACGGAATCCTGCCCGCGGCGCAGATGGTGATCCGTTATCAGGTATATGAGTGCCGGGCGCCGTCGAAAAAAGAGAAAAAGAAGATCAGGCTTCAGATGAAAGGCCGGTCAGAACAGTATTTTGACTGCCAGGTACCGTCGGATCACAGCGGGGTTTCCGTTGTTCGAATCAAAAAGATCCGCCTGTACGATTTCCTTCGGATTTTTTCCTGTCATCTGCCGGTTCCCGGGAGACAGGAGATCAGTGTCCTGCCGCCCCTGCATCAGGCGGAGCTGACGGTGACGCCACGGTCGGGCAGAGAGGAAATGGAGGAGGAGACGGACGATACGCAGAAAGGCGACGATCCCTCCGTCATCTATCAGATCCGGGAATATCAGCCGGGGGATTCGATGCAGAGGATCCACTGGAAACTGAGCGCGCGTACGGATCAGTGGATGGTCAAAGAATTCGGCAGGACGAAGGAGCGCACAGCAGTGCTTCTGTGGCTGGACCTCCGATCGGAGAAGGAGACGGCTGAGCGCCTGGACAGGTTCCGGGAGTCGGCGGCATGTCTGATGGATACGTTTCTGAAGCGGGAGATCAGCTGTGAGATTGTCTGGAAATACCGAGGACAGGAGCAGCGGTTTTCGATTGCTTCGGAGGAGGATATGTACCAGGCGCTGCGCGCACTGGTGCGGACAGGATTTGAGCGGAATCTGGAAAGAGCGAACACGGCGCGCAATTCTGGAAAAGCGAATGCGGCACGAAAGCAGGACAGGACAGACACGATGCAAAATTCGGAATGGCAGCCGGTAATCCGGCAAGGGTGGCGGATGCTGCGTCTGAGTGTGGATGGAAAACTCTGGGATATGGAACGGTGCGCAGCCGGATTTCCCGGCGCCGGGTCCGGCGGCGAGGAATGGGAGAGCGTGAGGATTGAGTTGTAACAGGGGGTGCTTATGTTTTTTATCATCTATTATCTGATGGGAATCCTGGGCACCGTTCGGATGCTGTGGGAAACTTTTTTTCAGGAGGCGGATTTTGCTGTTTTTCTGAATGAAACGGTGTGGATCAGTCTGCTGTTTGTTTTCTGTCACTGGGTAATCCGAAGATGGAAAGGGAGCAGATGGATCCTGTTCTGTCTTCCGGCAGTGTTGGTGCTGATGGGGCGGGGTGTATTTGCACTGACAGAGAGAATCGGAGGGACAGCCGCGCTGAGCAGTGGATTCGAAATATTGTATCGATCCATCCATATCACTTCCTGGAATCATTTTTATCCGGGCGATCTTATGAGCCGTTACGTGCTGCGTTGGGACACGTCTGACTATCTGGCGTTTGGTATTGTCCTGGCGATATTTGCGCTGCTGCTGTATCTTGCGGCGGTGGTGAAAGGCAGCCGGATGGGCGTGGTGTTCCTGCTGGCTTTGCCGTTGGCGGCGGTGCTGGCAGTGGGAGAGACCCCGTCGCTTTTGGCGATGAGCCTGGTAGTTTTCTGCTGTATCGGGATTTTTGCCGGAAACAGAGCCTACCCTTTGAGGGCGCTTGGAGCGACGGCGGCAGGATTGGTTCTGCTCGGGGTCAGCTGTGTGCTGGTGCTCCCCGGGAGCGGACAGATGGA
>OLQX01000327.1_pt1 | contig 58141 bp, 55 predicted proteins | sample 1672581 | NCBI WGS metagenome assembly OLQX01 (sample SAMEA3136701, study PRJEB25190) | human gut metagenome | reverse complement strand
CCTTTGATACCAGATTGCTACGTGCTTTGCACTCTCGCAATCCTCAAAAACATTCTCCTTTCGGAACATTTTCATCCAATGAAAGGAAGAACTTCTAAAAAAACAGGTGAAAAAGAAACTAGAGAATAATTAAAGCATGAATAAATGATAAACGGTGAGTACCGCTTTTATTGATTACATTGCGGCGATAAATACATGTAACAGGGAAATTTTAACAAAGTAAGAGGGATGAAAGAATGAAAATATTAAGTGTCACAGCGCAGAAGCCGGACAGTACCGGAAGCGGTATCTATCTGACGGAACTGGTCAAAGGATTTAAAAAAAAGGGAATCACCCAGTCAGTGATCGCGGGAGTTACAAAAGCTGATCAGGTATGTCTTCCGGAGGGGGTAAGCTTTTATCCGGTATATTTTGAATCGGAGCAGTTACCGTATCCGATCACGGGAATGTCGGACGAGATGCCTTATCCGAGTACCAGGTATTCAGACCTGACAGAGGAGATGACGGAAACGTTCCGGAACGCATTTGGCGAGGTACTGAAAAAAGCAGTGGAGGAGTTGGATCCGGACGTGATCCTGTGTCACCATCTGTATCTCCTTACAGCGATTGTAAGAGAGCTGTTTCCTGATAAAAAGGTATATGGAGTATCCCATGGATCCGACCTGCGGCAGATCCGCAAGACAGAACAGAACCGGGAATACATTTTACAGAGAATTCCTGCGCTGAATGGGATTTTTGCATTGCATGAGGAGCAGAAAGAGATGATCTGCGGAATTTACGGGGAGTATATCAGAGAGAAGGTACGGGTGATCGGAACCGGCTATAACAGTGATGTTTTCCGGCAGGAGATGGGGGCTTCACAGGGAGAAGAAAAAGAGCTGAGACTAATCTTTGCCGGAAAGATCTCAGAGAAAAAGGGTGTGAAAAGTCTGATCCGTTCGTTGGATTATCTGAAGGATTCCGGTCTTATTATTTCTCTGGAACTGGCAGGAGGTGCCGGGGATGAGGACGAATATCAGGAAATCCGGGAGCTTGCCGAAAAGTGTCCGTTTGCAGTTACCTTTGCCGGGAAGATCACACAGCAGGAGTTGGCGAAGAAGATGAATCAGAGTGATGTTTTTGTACTGCCATCTTTTTATGAAGGTCTTCCGCTTGTGATCATTGAGGCTCTGGCATGTGGTACCTATGTGATCTGTACAGATCTTCCGGGGATCAGGAATTGGATCGATCAGAATCTTCCGGATAATGGTGTGGTTTTTGTAGAGCCGCCAAAAAGAGTGAATGAAGATGAACCTGTGGAAGAAGAACTTCCGGTATTTGAAAAGAAACTTGCCGGAGCCATCGAAGGGATCGCAAAATATCCTGGATCAAAGCCGGAAAAGGAGCATCTGGAGCAGATTTCGTGGGACGGACTTTGTGTGCATCTTATGAAGATATTTGAGCAACAGAGCGTTTATCGGAAAATTCTATAATTGAATTTCTGCATGTAAATTATCAATTATTTTTTTGTAAAGCAACATGTTAAAATGAAGAAAAGAGAAATGAAAAGGCATTTTAACAGGAGGTTATTAACAGTTGATAATTGATATGCATATGCATGAGATGCGTTATTCGGGGGACAGCTTTTTAAGATTGGAGAACATGGTAAAGATCGCAAAGCGCAGAGGACTTGATGGAATCTGTATTACGGATCATGACAGTATGGGACTGAAGGAATTTGCGGCAGAGTATTCGGAGAAAACAGGATTTCCGATTTTTGTCGGAATTGAATTTTATTCCCTGCAGGGAGACATTGTAGCATTTGGAATTGAGGATTATCCAAAAGAGAGAATCCCGGCACAGGAGTTTGTAGATCTGGTACAGGCACAGGGCGGTATGTGTTTCAGTGCCCATCCATTCCGCAATAATAACAGGGGACTGGAAGAGAACCTGAAGATTGTAAAGGGACTTGATGGAATCGAAGTGCTGAACGGCAGCACACTTTACGAGGCAAATCGAAAGGCGGCAGAATATGCGGCTGAGCTTGGACTTGCAACAGTTGGATCAAGTGATTGCCATGTGCCGGAGAAGCTGGGACTTTATGCAACGTATTTTCCAAGAGAGATTCGTTCGGTACAGGAACTGATCCGGAGTGTAAAACGATGCGAGACTCTTCCGGTGTATTATAAAGAGGGTGGATATTATCTCTGGGATATGAAAAATCCGATTGATGCGCCGTTTCACATTTACGAGCAGGAACAGATGGTGTGTGCCGGTTAACGTAAAAAATGAGAACAGATATGAAAAAATTAAACGCTTTTTTTATTGAAAGTGTGTTATTTCCATAGTATTATTAAGAGTGGAAATTAAGGGGGCTGGAATGTAATATTTCCAGCTTTCTTATTTAACAGGAAATTCTGTAGGAACTTCCTACCGAATAAAAGACACTATGTGCCGGAAAATCTTTTCAATCACCAATTACAAGGAGGAACTAACATGAAAGACATAGTAATTTCAGATGCAGTAAAATATATCGGAGCAGATGATAAGGATCTGGATCTCTTTGAGAGCCAGTACATCGTTCCAAACGGAGTATCCTACAACTCTTATGTGATCCTGGACGAGAAGATCGCAGTTATGGATACGATTGATACGAGAAAGACAGACGAATGGAAAGAGAATCTGGAGAGGGTGCTGGATGGAAGAACACCGGATTATCTGGTTGTATCGCATCTGGAACCGGATCATGCCGGAAGCATCAAAGAATTTGCAGACAAATATCCGGAAGCCAAGATCGTGGCAAGTGCAAAAGCTATTGCAATGCTTCCACAGTTCTTTGAAATCGCAGATCTGGCAGACCGTGCAGTTGCGGTAAAAGAAGGTGAAGAACTTTCCCTTGGAAGCCATACCCTTCAGTTCTTTATGGCTCCGATGGTTCACTGGCCGGAAGTTATGGTCGAATACGAAAAGTCTGAGAAGATTCTGTTCTCAGCAGATGGATTTGGTAAATTCGGTGCGCTGGATGCAGATGAGGACTGGGCTTGTGAAGCAAGAAGATACTACTTCAATATCGTAGGCAAATACGGTGCACAGGTACAGGCGCTTCTGAAAAAAGCAGCGACTCTGGACATTCAGACGATCTGCCCGCTTCATGGACCGATCCTGAAAGAAAATCTGGGATACTATATCGGAAAATACATGACATGGAGCAGCTATGAACCGGAAGATGACGGGGTACTGGTTGCTTATGCATCAATCCATGGCAATACCAAGAAGGCAGCAGAGAAGATGAAAGAGATCCTGGAAGCCAAAGGTGCAAAGAAGGTAGCGATCACTGACCTTTCCAGAGATGATATGGCAGAGGCAATCGAGGATGCATTCCGCTATGACAAGCTGGTTCTTGCAGCAGCTTCCTATGATGCAAGTGTGTTCCCGTGCATGGAGACTTTCCTGAACAAACTGACCAATAAGAACTACCAGAACCGTAAGATCGCAATTATCGAGAATGGTTCCTGGGCTCCGACAGCAGCACGCGTGATGAAGAGTTATGTAGAGAAAATGAAGAAGATCACACTCTGCGAAAAGACTGTTACGATCAAATCTGCAATGAAAGATGCAGATGTAACTGCAATGGAAGAACTTGCAGATGAACTTCTTGCGTAAGAAACGGAAAGAATGAGATGATAAAGTTAAAAGAGACTACAATGAGGAAAACCTGGGTGGTATGTCTTCTTGCAATGGTCTGCTGTGCGTTATGGGGAAGTGCTTTTCCTTGTATCAAGGTTGGCTACCGGCTGTTTCAGATCGATTCAGCCGATACCGCCACGCAGATCCTGTTTGCAGGGTGCCGCTTTACGATTGCAGGCATTATGGTTATTTTGTTTGGATCGATCCTGCAGGGACGTTTTCTGAAAGCGGGGAAGGGAGATCTTCCGAGAATCGGAAAAATCTGTCTTTTACAGACGGTGGTCCAGTATTTTTTCTTTTATGTAGGACTTGCACATACGACCGGAGTCAAAGGATCGATCGTTGAGGCATCCAATGTATTCCTTGCAATCCTTGTTTCAAGCCTGATCTTTCATCAGGAGAAACTGGATCAAAAAAAAGTGCTCGGATGTATCGTCGGATTTGCAGGGGTGGTTCTGATCAATCTGAGCGGAAGCAATGTGGATATGAGCTTTAATCTGACCGGAGATGGATTTATTTTTATCTCTGCGATCGCTTATGCATTATCTTCTGTACTGATCAAGAAGTATTCAGCCAAATCTGATCCGGTGATGTTAAGCGGATATCAGTTTACTGCAGGCGGGCTCGTGATGATCCTGATCGGATTCGTGATGGGTGGAAGAATCCATACGGCAAGTATGCCGGCAATGATTCTTCTGATCTATATGGCACTGATTTCTGCAGTTGCATACACGCTGTGGGGAATCCTGTTGAAATACAATCCGGTATCCAAGGTATCGATCTTCGGATTTACGAATCCGGTATTTGGGGTGATCCTTTCCGCGATCATTTTGCGTGAGGGAAATGTATTCGGAATGAAAGACCTGATCGCACTGGTGCTGGTTTCTATCGGAATCCTGATTGTCAACTGGGCGAAACCGGGGACAGGCAAAGAGAAAGGAACGAACTAAGATGGAACGCTCTGATCAGACATATCTTGAACTGATCCGGAATTATTGTACCCGGTCAGAAGAAAAAGTGGAGATACCGGAAGCGGAATGGGAGAAACTGCAGCACTATGCCGGGAAACATTTTACGGCGGCAACATTTACCCCTTATCTAAAAGCAGACACACATGAAAGCAATATGGTTTTGAAAAAGCAGCTGAAAATGCTGCTTTATAATTATTATCAGATCGAGCATTTTACAAGGATGATCGTATCTTTACTGGACCGTAACGGGATTTCCTGTTATCTGCTCAAGGGGATCAGTTTGGCAGCTTATTACCCGGAGGCGGAATACCGGAAGCTTGGAGATGTGGACCTTTATATCAATGAAGAAAAGGCACTGGAGCGGGCGAAGGAAGTGCTTGTGGCAGAAGGGTTTGTGGAAGAAAAAGAGATCAGTGATCATCATCTGACTTACCATTATACTTTTGCACAGACGGGAAGGACGTATCTTCTGGAGCTACATTATCACGTGGTGGGAATGTATCAGTATGAACCGGCAAACCAGGTGATCAATGAAGTATTTTCCAGTGGGAATCTGCGCGGGGAGTGTCAGGTAATCGAAGGGTATGAATATCAGGTCTTACCGCCTACCGAGTATGTATTTTATATGCTGCATCATATGCTGAAACACTATCTCTACAGTGGATTCGGGATCCGGCTTTTATGTGATTTTATCTGTTATGTGGAGGCACGCTGTGATGAGATTGATTTTGACCGGCTTCATGCCTGGTGCAGGAAATCTCATATGATGCATTTCTATGAAACGATCATGGAATCCTGTCACAGGTATCTGGGACTTGGCTGTGAGATTGACGGCAGTATCCGGGGAGATCAGGAAGTAAGCAGAAAATTTATAGAAAAGATTCTTGTTGACAAAGATGTAGGCTCGGGGGACAGCCGGACGCTGGTTGGCAGCGGAACTTATGAGAAGGTTCATCTGGGAACCTATTTTAGGGAAGGACATCTGCAGATGAAGGTACGTTTTAAAAAGCTTGGAAGATGTCCGCTTTTGTGGCCCATTTTGTGGGTGATTACATTTGTATGTTTTGTACGCAATACGTATAAGCTGAGAAATACAACCGTGCGGGAGACTTTGCAGGCATTCCGGAAGAAGAATGATGAGCTGCAGCTGATCCCGATTTTTGAACAGGAAAAAAATAAAACGGAAAAGAATTGACAGGAGGCAGGTTATGGCAAATATGGCAAGCTGCTGTGACACCTGTACGTTTTATATTTATGACGATGAATATGAATGTTACACGTGTGACAGAGACCTGGATGAGGATGAGATGATGCGCTTTTTGACGGATCATCATTATCAGTGCCCTTACTACAGATCTGGAGATGAATACAGAGTCGTCAGAAAACAGATGTAAGTGGCAGATGAGGGAATAGAACAATGAAAAAAACGCAGAATTATGTAATGCGTCAGGTAATAGATGAATTTGTACTTGTTCCAAGAGGAGAAGCAGCGGAGCGGATAAATGGAACGATGACGCTAAGTGAGACAGCGGCATTTATTTATGAACATCTGGAGGCGGTAAAAACCTCAGAAGAGATGGCAGAGCTTTTGGGACAGGAGTATCATATCAGCAGCAAAGAGGTGCTGGAGGATGTACAGGAAGTGCTGGATTTTCTGGAAAAAAATGAGGCAATGACATGGTAATACTTTTGATCGGTGGAGAGTGCAGTCTGATGAATGCATTGATCGACAAATTACATAAAGACAAACACAGAGTGTATCTGATTACCGGCAAACGGGAAAGAACCCGTGGCTATCACAAGGTTTTTGAAAAATATAATTTTCCGTATGACTGTGACGGGATCAAGGAGATTTTTGAGAGTACAAGACCGGATGTTGTGCTTCATATGGGAGCTTATGATACCAATTATGACTGGTCACAGGCGAGGAAAGAGTCTGTTCGTTTTACTTCTGAGCTGACGAATATCCTGTCAGCATTTTGTGGAAATAAAAAGGGAAGATTTGTCTATTTATCTTCCCAGGAAGTTTTTGGGAAATCTTATCCGGAGGAAGTGAAAGAAGAAGAACTGGTATCTGCAAAAAGTTTTAAAGCAATGGCAGTCTCCCAGGGAGAGACGATCTGCAAAAGTTATGAAAATACAAGAGGAATGGAAACGGCTGTACTGCGTCTGGATCACCTGTATGGAGTACCGAAAAAGGGGAAGATGGAGGATAATCCGTGTTTTGATATGATTTTGACCGCGTTTAAGACGAAGAAAATTGCGGCGAACAGCAGAAATGAATTTTCAATGCTTTTTCAGAGTGATGCAGTTGAATTTATTGCCAGGCTGGTTACAGCAGAGCATCTCGAACACGATATTTATCATATCTCATCGGGAAACAGAATTACGCAGACAGAGCTTGCAGAGCTTGTGAAAAAGAATCTGGGTGAAGGGTGCGAGATCCACGATGACACAGTCGGGACAGGACACCGCCTGGTTTTGGATGGCAGACGTTACAAAGAAGAATTTGGACAGACAATATTTGTCGGTTATGAGATGGGGATAAAGAAGGTCGCACAGTATATGAAGCGGCATGAGGAAACATTCCTGAAAACGGAGGAGTATAAGAATCAGGGCATCGGCACCTGGCATCTGATCAAAAGTATTATTCTGCTCCTGGTTCCTTATGTGGAAAATATGATCTGCTTTATTCCTTTTTTTATGTTGAATAACCGTGCGGTCGGAAGCCAGTATTTTGACAGGCTGGATTTCTATCTGCTCTATGTACTTTTGTTTGCAATCGTATATGGGCAGCATCAGGCGATTTTTTCTTCCCTTCTTGCAACGGCAGGCTACTGTTTCCGGCAGATGTATGACCAGAGTGGATTTGAAGTCCTTCTGAACTACAATACCTACGTCTGGATGGCACAGCTGTTCATTCTGGGAATGGTGGTCGGATATATGCGGGATCAGATCCGTTTTGTCAAGAATCAGGATGAAGAAGAGATTGGATATCTGAGTGGTCAGTTAGATGATATGGCGGATATCAATGACAGCAATGTGCGGATGAAGCATATGTTTGAGTCACAGATCGTCAATCATAAGGACAGTCTCGGAAAGATTTATGAAATCACCTCGGCTCTGGATCGGTATGGACCGGAGGAGGTACTTTTCTATGCAGCCAGGACGCTGTCACAGCTGATGGACGGTGCGGATGTGGCGGTATATACGATTGCGGACAAGCATTATGCGCGTCTGTTTTCTTCCACATCAAAGGCTGCAGGGAAGCTTGGCAATTCTATCGAGTATAAGAATCTTACGGAAATCTATGAGGAGCTGAAGGAACACCGTGTGTATGTCAACAGGACACTGCATGAAGGGTATCCGATGATGGCAAGTGCCATTTACGAAGGAGATAAGATGCAGATCATCTTAATGATCTGGGGAATCCCGTGGGAGAGAATGAATCTTGCGGAGGTGAACCGGCTGACAGTTGTCGGTTATCTGATCCAGAACGCAGTGGTACGTGCGAACCGGTATCTGAATGCGCTGAAAGAGCAGCGTTATGTAGAAGGAACCCAGATCCTGGATACGGAGGCATTTACCCAGCTTGTCCATGCGTTTGAGGACGCCAAGCGAAATGGACTTACCGAATGTACGCTGGTGAAAATTGATTCGGATAAGAAGCTGGAGAAAAAAGGGAAAAAGATTTCTGTACTTTTACGGCAGAGTGATTATATCGGAACGATGGAAGACAGTCTGTATGTACTGCTTCCGAATACGGATCAGAAAAATGCAGTTTATGTGGTGAAGCGTATCCGTGAGATTGGATTTGACAGCCATGTTGTGACCAGCGAGGTGACGGCGTGATGACAGATAAAGAATGTTTCTTTGTGATTGTATGTTTGGTAAATGCCGCGATTTCCGTGTTATATCTAGTCTGGGGAATCTGTGTCGCTGTTCCGGCGAAAAATGCAGCGCAGGGAGAAGAAAATCCGGTGCTTCACGATAACCGGAGAGCATATGTGATCCGGTTTATAGTCATGTTGCTCTGTCCGGTTACAGGTCCGCTGTTTTTCCTGGGCAGTCACTTGCTTTTCCTTTTATTTTTCCGAAGAGAGGTCGATCTGGAGGATGTGGTTTTCAGTAAAGAAAGGATCCGCCAGCATCTGAAAGCAGATGAAGAAAGAGAACGGGATATTGTTCCGGTGGAAGAAGCGCTTGCAGTAAGCGATCAGAAGTATCTGAGAGGACTGATGCTGAAGGTGCTGCGTGGTGATATCCAGGAATCACTGGAGGCGATCACCCTTGCACTTGACAGCGAAGATTCGGAGACTTCTCATTATGCGGCATCGGTTCTGCAAGATGAGCTGAATGAGTTCCGTACTTATGTGCAGAAGCTGTACGTTGAAATGCAGCATGAGGAAGAGGATGAGACAGACTGCGAAGAGATGCTGATCGGTTATATGGATGCTGTTCTGAAGCAGAAGGTATTTACCGGGGTGGAACAGAGCCGGTTTGTGGAAATGATGGATGAGGCAGCGCAGGAGCTTTACCGAAAGGACATTGCAAAGATGACACCGGCTTATTATGAGGCAGTCATACTGAGAAGTCTGGAGCTGAAGCTTTTTGAACAGGCAGGAGTTTGGTGCCAGCGTCTGGAAGAAGCATATCCGGATCAGTTGACGGCATATTCGTGCCGGATGAAGTTATATTATACAGAAGGAAAACGGAAACAATTCTTTGAAGTGCTTGACCAGATTAAAAAATCAGAGATTGTAATTGACAGCGAGACATTAGAATTTATAAGAATATTCAGTTAGGCAGGAGGTGATAAGTGATGTCGATGAGGGTGCTTTCCATGGCTCAGTTTGTGGAAATATTCTTTGCATACAGTGTGGTGACATTGCTTATTCCCGGTCTTTTGCTGAAAGAAAAGCTGAAAGAGCTTTCCTTTGCTGAGAGGCTTACCGGATATTTCCTTGCCGGTAATTTCTATTGTATTAATCTGGTATTTTTATTGGAGTTTCTTCATATTTCCTGTCGTGTGACGCTGATCTTCGGAACAGCCCTTCCATTTCTTATTCGGGGGTATAAAAAGTGTAACGAAGTGTCATTTGGAAGAGAAAGATTTCAAAAATTTCTTCTGGGATTTAAAGCACTTCTTAGCGGAACCTATGGTGTAAAAACGCTGCTTGCAGATATTGTGGCCTGGATATCTGATAAAATTCCAAAAGTAAAAATAAAAAAGATATGGAAACATATTCCGGAGCTGATCCTCTGTCTGGCGGTAGTTGCCGGGATTCTGTATGTCTATGGACTAAACAATTTTACGGAGTATGGGTATAAGGAATCGGATATGCCGGTGCATAATTACTGGATCAATCTGATGGATAAAAATCAGATTTTTAAAATGGGTGTATATCCGCATGGATTCCATTGTATGATCTATTATCTGCATGTAGTATTTGGAATCAAGACTTATGTTCTGCTGCGGCTGTTTTCGCTTGTACAGGTGCTATTTATCCATCTGGCGATCGTAGGATGCCTGCGGATGATCTGTAAGGCAAGATTTACACCATATATCGCCGCCGGACTTTACCTGATGGCAAACATATTTGGCAAAAATACTTACAGCAGATATGCATCTGCGCTTCCACAGGAGTACGGAATGCTCTTTATACTTCCGGTGGTATGTTTTGCTGTCCGCTTTTTGGATGAATATGCAGCGCATCTGAAAGAAACAGATGAAGAGAAAAAGCAGAAGAAAAAAAGAAGATCCAGATGGTATCTGGCAGGTCTGGCGATCAGCTTTTCTTTAAGCCTGACCACTCACTTTTACGATACGATAATAGCAGGGTATCTCTGCCTTGGAATTGCAGCGGGTTATTTTTTCCGGATTTTCAGATGGCGTTATCTGAGGCAGGTGGTTCTGGCAGGATTCGTCAGTATTCTTCTGGCAGTGATCCCGATGGGGATCGGTGTTGCAATGGGAAATCCGTTGCAGGGTTCGCTTGGCTGGGGACTGAATGTCATTAAAGGAAAGAGTACGTCGGATTCATCAGCAAATGCTGAGGTGGACAAGAAAGTGGTCACGACCGAGAGTGGGAAAAAAATCACGATTGTCGGAGATGTGGACGAAGAAACAATCGAGGAGATTAAAAAGCAGGTGGAGAAGCAGGCTGATGCAGCGAGTCAGGATAGTACATCTGGGCAGGATTCATCAGATTCCGGGAAAGCGTCAGGAGTACAGCAAAAATCTAAGACATCAGAAGTAATGAAGCTGACGACCAAAGAGAAAGTGAAGGGGAAATTCCGGATCATTTTTTCTGAGATCCAGACGTATGTCACGAATGAAAATCCATTTTTCGCGTGGTGTGTAATCGGTGGAGGAGCAGTTCTTCTTGTGTTCGGATTTTTTGCATTTTTACTTCGCAGGGTGGATTATGGAGCGATGCTGCTGGCGATGGCAGTATATACATTTATTATGTGTATCATGCAGTCTGCAGGAGCACTGGGATTTCCGAAACTTATGGATGCTTCCAGAAACAGTATCTTTTTTGCATATACGATCGTGGTCATCTGGGCGTTGGCGGCAGATGCAGCTGTGTATCTGCTGTTTGGCTGGTTTAGAAGAACGTGGATGATGAATCTTTCTTCCCTTCTGATCCTTGTGGCAGCCGGATGTGGGATCGCAGAAAAGGGACTTGTGAAAGAACCGGTCTATGTCAAAGCACTTGAGACGAATAGCGCAATTACCTGTCTGACCAATATCATGAATGAGGAACAGGATTTTACATGGACGATCGTATCTGCAAATGATGAACTCAGAATGGTGGAGGAAGACGGATATCATTACGAAATCCTTGATTTCCTGAAAAATATCAAAAAGGGTGAAAAAGCGAAAACATTTACGATTTCAACGAATGCGGTCTATTTTTTCATAGAGAAGATTCCGGTGAATTATGCAAGGACCGCAGACGGGATGGAACTCGGAGGCATATCTGAGAAATATGCCCGGGAACCACTTCCGGCAGAAAATGGAATCAAAGCATATGAGGGGCGGGAACGCTGGGTTACAATGTCGCATATGTATTATTGGGGACAGAAATTTATGGAGCTGTACCCAAATGAAATGGAAGTTTATTACGAATCAGACGATTTTGTCTGTTACCGATTAAAACAGAATGGAAACAGCCTGTACAATTTTGCGATTGATTATGGATATAATAATCCGAAAGTAACAACAGATCGGAACGCAGCAAAAGAAAAACAGGAGGCGAAGTAAGCATGGTATCAAAGAGAAATTTTTTCGCAATTACGATCATTATGGCGATCACTTTCTTCCTGTTTCAGTTCGTGAATATTGCGAAAGACAGATGGAATGATTATGAGACCAACAGTTATGCGGAAGACCGGAATACACTTGCAGATAAAGATTCTGCCTATGAGGTGGAAGGAACATCGGTTGTTTATATCGGGAAAGAGCAGCAGGATCGGATTGGGAATGTTGCAGCGGACTGGGCTCATTATATGAAAAAAGGATTTGCATATTATGTGTCACTTGCGGAGTTGGAAGCGGTTTTGCCAGATGACGGGGAAGGCAAACCACAGATAGTCGTGATTGATCCGGATGCGGTGAACTGGAAAGACACCCAGGAGACCAGGCGGTTGCAGGATCTGGCAGAAGAAGGAATCAATCTGGTCTTTGGGAAACTTCCGGATGTAAAGATCCTGAAGGAGAATAAGGAATTGTGTGATCTGCTTGGTATCCGGAAAATCAAAAAAGAACGCACAACGGTGAAAGGACTTCACTTATATGAAGGATTTCTGCTCGGCGGAGAAAGGATCTACCAGGCTGAAACAAAGCAGGAGAAGAAGAACCAGGATATGGAGCTGATGTTTCCGTGGTTCCAGCTTGAAAGTGGAACGAAGGTATACATGAAAGGGATCCCGAAAGATAAGACCTTGAAAGAGGAAGCATATCCGGTGGTGATCTGGAGAAACAGTTTTGAAAAAGCATCTGTATTTGCAGTCAATGGAAATTACATGGAGGATGCGACCGGGCTTGGACTTCTCACGGGAATGTTGTGTGAGATGAGTGACTATGCCATTTATCCGGTTGTCAATGCCCAGAATTTAGTGATTGCCAATTATCCGGGATTTGCAGAGGAAAATGATGCGGTTATGGAGAAAATGTACAGTCAGTCGGTAAGAGGAGTGTTTCGTGATATCATCTGGCCGTCGGTGAATGCAATCCATGAAAAAAATAATATGGGACTTTCATTTATGCTGTCTCCGCAGTTGGATTATTCGGATAAAAAGGAGCCAGTCGGAAAGGACCTGCGCTATTATCTGAAGGAAATCAATGAAGCAAGAGCAGAGGCAGGACTTTCAGCAGATATGGTATCGGATACGGATATCCGGAAAAAGCTGGCAGAGGACGAGAAGTTTGTCCGCAGTGAGATGCCAGAGTTTCAGTTTGCATCCTTCTATCAGGGAAAGTTAAGTGAGAAGGAGCTTGCAAAGGCATTGGAGCAGCCGGTGCTGCAAAATGTCTGTACAGTGATCAAAGCCCAGGATGATCAAAGCAATCTTTTGGATTATGAAAATAAAAATGTAACAGGTCAGAGAGTGGTGTCGGATGGTTTTTCGCATACCTACAGTGAAGATTTCCGGGTAAAAAGTATCGAGACAGCGCTTGGGTACAGCAGCGTTCTGGCAGATATGAGCCAGATTGTCTATCCCGAAAGTGAGAAAGATGGATGGGAGAAGTTTTCCGAGAAACTGTCGGCGAACATTAGCACCTACTGGAAGGATTTTCAGGGATTTGATGGAACAACCGTTTCAGAGTGTGATAAGCGGATCCGGAATTTTCTTTCTCTTTCCTACAGGGAAGAGCGGAAGAATAATATCATTATGCTGGAAAAAGAAGGGACGGATGAGCCGGCCTGGTTCATTTTGCGGATCCATAATGAAGAGATTGAAAAGATGGGTGGCGGAAGTTACAAAAAGCTGGAAGAGGGTGTCTGGCTGATCCAGGCAGACAGCAACAACGTGATCCTGAATTTAAAGAGCTCAGAGACACAGAAGTACTACTAAGAAGAGGAGAGACTGTGAGAGTATGTATTGTTGCAGAAGGATGTTATCCTTTTGTTGTCGGAGGTGTATCCAGCTGGGTACACAGTTTGATCAATTTATTTCCAAATACGGAGTTTGTGGTCCTTGCAATCGTGGCAAATCGCTCTCTGCGTGGCAAATATGTATATGAGCTGCCAAAAAATGTGACGGAGGTTCATGAGGTCTATCTGGATGATGTGGACTGGAGTGCATCGAAAAAGCGCAGAAAGAGAATGAAAAAGGAACAGTACCAGGCACTTCGCGGACTGATCCTGAATCAGAAGATCGAGTGGAATCTTTTATTTGATATGTTTCAGGAGGAAGATATTTCGCTGAATGATCTTTTGATGGGGGAGGATTTCTTAAGGGCAGTTATGGAGTGCTACCGGTTGAAATACAGTCAGGTCGTATTCTCAGATTTTCTGTGGACCATGCGGTCGATCTATCTGCCACTTTTTATTATCATGAAGGCAGATATTCCGAAAGCGGATCTGTATCACTGTGTGGCGACCGGTTATGCAGGGGTACTTGGCAGCATGGCGAAGCATCGTTATGGCAGCCGGATCCTCATTTCCGAGCATGGGATCTATACCCGCGAGAGAGAAGAGGAGCTGATCAAGGCGAAGTGGGTGCAGGGAATCTATAAGAATATCTGGATCGAGCAGTTCCGGAAGATGTCAAAGCTGGCATACACGGAGGGCAGTCTGGTCACAAGTCTTTTCGAGCATGCAAGAAAGCTGCAGATCGAAGTGGACTGCCCGGAAGAAAAGACGATGGTCACACCAAATGGGATCCGGGTACAGAATCTGCAGAATCTTTCCGAAAAAACGAAGGAAGATGAAGGTTTTATCAATATCGGAGCCGTTCTTCGTGTGACGCCGATCAAGGATGTGAAGACGATGATACAGGCGTTTGGATTTGCAAAGAAGCGAGAGCCACATTTGAAACTCTGGATCATGGGACCTTGTGATGAGGACGAGCAGTATGCCGAAGAGTGCTTTGAACTGGCAGAGTCCATGCAGCTCAAGGATATCGTGTTTACCGGCAGGATCAATGTCCGGGATTACCTGGGCAGAATGGATATGACGATCCTTACGAGTATCAGTGAGGGACAGCCGCTGACAATCCTGGAGGGATTTGCGGCGCATAAGCCGGCAATCGCAACAGATGTTGGAAACTGCCGTGGACTGCTTTATGGTGAAAGTGATGACTATGGGGCAGCCGGAATTGTCACTCATATCATGAACGTGGAGGAAATCGCCCAGGCAATGGTCGATCTGGCGCAGAAAAAAGAGATGCGCCTTCAGATGGGCGAGAACGGATACCGGAGAGTGATGGCGAAATACCGGATTGAATATATGCAGGAAACTTATTGGAAAATTTACCGGGATTTTGCAAAAAGCATGAACCTGGAATGGAACGAAGAGGCGGTAACTGTTCCGGATATAGAGCAGGAACCGGCAGAAAGGGGAAGATAAGATGGCTGGAATTGGCATACGGCTGAACCGGATATTTGAAAAGAATACACTGACTACAGACTTTTTAGGGTTTGCATACAGTACGGTAGCGACGGTAGCACCGATGCTGGTCATCATCATCAACCTGACCTGCATGGGAGCCGTGCTGGGGTTTGATAAGATCGGCTACGCGCAGCGGGAACTTTTTTCCTGTACGATGCTGTACATCTTCATTTTTGCGCTTTTGACGGCAGCTCCGTTCAATGCAGTACTTTCCCGGTATATGTCCGATGTGATCTACGAAGAGCGGTATGAAGACATCCGTCCCTGCTATTATCTGGGAATGATGATCAATCTTATTTTCAGCTGTCTTCTGGGAATCCCGTTTTGTATCAGAGAACATCTTATTGGAAAAGTTTCTGTAGCCTATACCTTTGCAGGATTTTGCGGATATGTCAGTCTGGTCCTGGTGTTTTACTCCATGCTCTATCTGTCCATCTGCAAGGATTATCAGAAGATTTCCTGGTTTTATTTTCTGGGGATGGCAGAAGCCTTTGTATGTGCCGTGATCCTGCGGTATTTGCTTAAGTGGGGCGTGACACAGAGCATGCTTACCGGAATGGTGACAGGATTTTTTTTTACAGCGATTCTTGAACATGCACTTGTGAAGCGGTATTTCGTAAAAAACAGTAACCGTTACAGACCGGTACTTCAGTATTTTCGGAGGTACTGGCAGCTGGTGGTGACAAATTCCCTGTATATTCTGGGATTATACATCCATAATTTTGTGTTCTGGACAACCGATCTTCGGATGACGGTTGCAAAAAGTTTTGTATGTAATCAGTCTTATGATATGGCGAGCTGTCTTGCAATGTTTACGAATCTGTCGGCAACAGTTATTTTTATTACAAGGGTAGAAATGCATTTTCACGAAAAGTACAAACGCTATTCAGAAGCTGTGATCGGAGGTCGGGGAGCAGATATCGAAAATACAAAACGCCGTATGTTCCGGCAGCTGGCAAGTGAACTGATGAATCTTGCCAGGATCCAGTTTATCATATCGGTTGTGATCTATCTGCTGTGTATTATATTTCTTCCGGGAATGGGAATTTCAGGAATGACGATGAAGATCTATCCTCTGCTTGCGGCCGGTTATTTTGTATTGTTCCTGATGTATGCGGCGATCATTTTCCTGTATTATTTTAATGACCTTGCAGGAGCTGTCCGGACGGCAGTGCTTTTCTGCGGGGTGACATTTGTGGGAAGTATGTTTTCCACACATCTGACAGAAATCTGGTATGGAACAGGGCTGCTGGCAGGTACATTTGCAGGCTGGTGCAGTGCATATACCAGACTTCGCTGGGTAGAAAAAAACATGGATGTGCATATTTTCTGCAAGGGTGATCTGATCCCGAGAGGTAAGGGAAGGATGCCATCCGGAAAAGTATTTGACAGAAAAAAGATGCTGGGGTGCACAACAGGAAAGGAAGGACTAGATGAATACAGCAATCATGATTAAAACGGGGCTTGTCATTACCGGAATCGTAATCATGGCACTTACATTTTTTCTGCATGCCATCCGCAAGATGACGGTCAATCTGGCAGTTGTGTGGGAATTCCTTGGGGTGGCAGCAATTCTGACCGGTGTGGTTCCGGCGTTTTCTGGCTGGTGCCATTTGCTGGCGCGAGGAACGGCCATTGCGATGTTTGTAATCGGAATTCTGGTCGTGTGGGGAGGATATCAGCTTTGTATTCTAATCTCCGCATTATCTATGAAGAATCAGGAGCTTGCGATGCAGGTGTCACTGCTCAATCAGGAAAATGAAAAAATACTAAAAGAACTGGAAAAAATAACAGAAGAGAAGTAAAAAAGATGAAGAAGATACTATTTGTGATCAATACACTGGGGCGTGGAGGCGCAGAAACAGCGCTGCTCGAGCTTCTGTATACACTGGAAGGACAAGGGGAATATGAGATTTCCCTTTATGTACTGATGGGGCAGGGGGAGCTGAGAAAGAGGCTTCCGGATCGGGTGAGACTTCTGAATTCGTCTTTTAGTGAGGACTCAGTGTTGTCCAAAAAGGGGAAACATAAAATGGTGTGGGCTGTCTGCAGGGCGTTTATAAGAAACGGACATCTGGCAGGCAAGATCAGATATGCCGAAAGAATCCTCCGGGATATGCGAAAGATAAAACAAATCCAGCCGGACAAGATCCTGTGGAGGGTTCTTTCTGATGGAAGTGAACGCTTTGATGAGACCTATGATCTGGCGGTTGCCTATCTGGAAGGTGGATCAACCTATTATGTGGCAGATCATGTAAAGGCAAAGAAAAAGGCGGCATTTGTGCATATTGATTATGAAAGCAGTGGATATACAAGGCAGATGGACAGGGAATGCTATCAGAAGATGGATCGGATCTTCACGGTGTCGGATGAGGTGAGGGAACATTTCCTGAAGATTTATCCGCAGTATGCGAAAAAGACGGAGGTATTTCACAATATCATTAATCAGGAAAGGATACGGAGATTTGCCGGAAAGGGAGAAGGTTTTCGGGATCATTATGACGGAATCAGGATCCTGACGGTGGGGAGGCTGACTTATCAGAAAGCGTTTGATATTGCGATCGAGGCAATGAAGCTGGTGAAGGATGCCGGATACCGGGCCAGATGGTATGTGCTTGGAGAAGGAAACGACAGAGAGATGCTGGAGAAGCAGAGAGAGAAGCTTGGCCTTACCGGGGATTTTTTGATGCCTGGAGCAGTCGCCAATCCGTTTCCGTATTTTAAGCAGTCAGACATCTATGTCCATGCGAGCCGGTTTGAAGGAAAAAGTATTGCAATCCAGGAAGCGCAGACTCTTGGATGTGCGATTATTGCATCTGATTGCAATGGGAACAGGGAACAGATCATAGATGGCGAAGACGGATTGCTCTGTGAACTGACGCCTGAGAAAGTTGCAGAGGCGATCATCCGGCTGATCGGAGATAAGGAGTTAAGACACAGGCTTGGAAGACGGTCGAAAGAGAAAAAAACAGAGTACAGGGAAGATATTCAGAAATTACTGAAAATGGTGAATGGATCAGAGGCAGGATAACAAGAGATGAAGAAAAAAGAATTGTTGGTAATTATTCCGGCATACAATGAAGAAACAAATATTGTCAGAGTACTGGATGATCTGGAGCAACCGGAGATCGCAGAGATTGCAGATGTGCTTGTGATGAATGACGCATCTTCCGATGCGACGAACTGGATCGTCAAGGCAAGAGGACACGCACTGGTCACGCATGTATTTAAACTGGGCTACGGAAGTGCTCTGCAGCTCGGATATAAATATGCGATCAGGAGAGGATATCGATATGTGATCCAGATGGATGCAGACGGTCAGCATGATGCGTGCAATATCCCGGTTATCTATAAGAGACTGCAGGAAAAGGATGCAGACGGGAACTACCCGGATATTGTGCTTTGTTCAAGATTCATGGAAGGAAGTGCTGATTTTCCGGTATCATCGGCGAAGAAGCTTGCATTTAAGCTGTTCCGTGTTATGATCCGGCTTGCGACAGGACGGAAGATTGCAGATCCGACAACAGGACTGCAGGGGCTGAGCTGGAAAGCCGTGCTGTATTATTCAAAATACAATCATTTTGATGATAAATATCCGGACACGAACATGATCATGCAGATGATCCTTTTAAAATTTAATGTGGTGGAAATACCGGCAGTGATGCATGCACGGGAATCCGGAGAAAGTATGCATTCAGGATTGAAGCCAGTCTGGTATATGTTCCGTATGTTTTTCAGTGTACTTGCTGTGGTGTTCCGTTGCAAAATATTGAAAATAGATGAAGGAGCTGGACAAAAAGGTGATAACAAATCTGAATATCGTAAAAAAATTTCATAAAGCACCTCTTGTGGAGGCACTCAAAAAGGTGGAAAATCCGGGAACCGGATGGTATCATCTGTACACGTTTGATGCCACATGCGCAGATCCGGTGCTTTATGTTGCCTGCGAGGAAGAGGAAATAGTACTTCTGCTGATTGATATCGGTGGTTTCCGCGGAAAAGAACTTTCCACAGAAGCCCTATTGTCCATCAGGCAGATTTTTTATTTTTTTAAAGAAAAGAAAAAGGATATGATCGTCCGGTTTGCCTATGATACCGAAGGAAAAGGGATGGAAAAGGAACCGGAAAGCGGCAGAATCGTACTGGAGCATATCCGGCAGCTTGGCACAGTCATCAGGGAGTATCAGAGCTGGATTCTGGTCGTGCAGGGACTCCTGGTCGGCAGTTGGGGAGAAATGCATGATTCGAAGTATTTGACAAAGAAGTGGCTGATAAGGCTTGCAGAAGAGATGCTGAAAGCAACGGATAGCCAGTGCCATCTGGCGGTCCGAAAACCTGCGCAGCTGCGGTGCATAGAAGAAGCGTTGGGAGAAAAAGCAAAGAGGAATCTGACGCTTTTTGATGATGGAATCTTTGGCTCTGAGACTGATCTGGGAACCTATGGGAGCAGTCCGGAAGACCGGATGCGGGAACTTTCCTGGATGGAAGAAAATCTGTCGAATGGTTATATTGGCGGAGAAGTTCTGGCTGTGCAGGGGATGGACGAACCAGTATGGATAGATGGAAAAAGGGCGGAGGCAGATTTTCGGAAAATGCATATCAGTTATCTGAACAGTGTCCATCAAAAAAAGATTCTGGACGGTTGGAAAAAAGAAACGATGATGTGGCAGGAAAAACAGGTTTCTGCGTATGAATATCTGGGGGCACATCTGGGATACCGGTTTGTGGTCCGCGATGTGCGTTTTTGCAGAGGTGTCCTGAAGATCCGGATTGAAAATACAGGTTTTGCCAATTTGTGTGAGGATGCAATATGCAGACTGCAGATCTATGCAGAGCATGGAAAGACTGAACGAATGATCGAGACAGACCCGAAAAAATGGGAATGCCGTAAGGAAAACACTCTGGAGATCCGGCTCGCAAAAGAGGAGCAGAGAAAAGGAACCCGTTATCTTCTGCAGCTTTTCCGCAAAAAGGATGGAAGAAGCATCCAGTTTGCCAATCAAGGTGCAGAAGACGGGGTTTTACTTGGTAATTTTTGATAAGAGTGTGTCTATGGTCAGAGTTCCGATCTGATAGCCGGTGGTATTATGTGGAAGATCGGATGCAAGCAGGATCTCCCGGTTCGTGGATGGATCAGTCAGCTTCAGTGTAAGAGTATAACTGGAAGGCTCAAGATGCAGGTCTGCAAGTGAGGCTTTCAGGGTAACGCTTTTGCCGGAAATCCAGGTACGGGTATCGGTATCGATTGGAATCGTGTATTGCCAGGTCTCATCTGCAGAGGTTACGGTAAGTGAGACCAAAAACGGTCGGTAGCAGCTGGAAAAGCCCTTATTTTCAACGGTTATAGATACTTGTCCAGGTGAAAAAGCGGACGCCGTAAGGACATAACGATAACCCAGATGGCAGCTGATATAGTCGTAGCCGGTCATGCCATGATAGAGCAAATCGGAACCGGAGTACAGGGATGTTTTCCATTTTTTATTGATTACGTCAGGATCATAATCCTTGTTGAGATAAGATACATGCATGGTCTGAAGTGTCTGGATTGCCGCATCCAGATCATTACAGCTGTTTGGCGTGATTACTTCCCCGCCATTTGGGACATACTGGCACAGCTTGTCCTGGAAGGTCAGCTCATCCGCGCGCGGCCAGGCTTTGGAATAATCTGAGGTATCTGATGCAGAATTCCCATAGGTACCGGTGTCGGTCGGAGAGCCAAGCATCCCGTCATTGTAAAGCCCAAGGCGTGAAGCGAGAGATCCGCTGTAGGAATCTGATTCAGGAAGAGGGGAAGCGGTTTTTAAAATTGTGCGAAGCTGCGCCGGGGTACGGACTGACAAAAAGATGGATGGATCCGTAAGAGAGGCAAGTTTTTCAGTCAGGGCGGTCAGGTCATTACCGGAGAGATAATCTGAGTGGTTCATCTCACCCCAGTTGCCGACAAAAATTCCCTGGAGTAGGTAAATGGAGTTGGCATACCGGTTGATAACCGGGGCAAGCTGCTCCATATGTCGCTCAATCTGGCTGCGCAGGGCAGGCTCTGTCTGGAGATTGTTGCCATCCCAGTCGTAGACAAAGCGGAGAATCAACTGTTTTTGAGTATCTGACCAGCTGGAAAACAGCTGATCCAACCGGGAAAGACCGTCTTCGGAGATGTCACAGTCCGCATAATTGCCGAGATTGATCTCCAACAGGACAAGCTCGGTTGGAGAATCTGTTCCCAGATAGGATGTGGGGACAGAAAGGGGTTCTGAATCAGAAAGCGTATAACCGATCAGAGAGTACCAGCCCATATAAGGATTGGAGAGAATGGTGGTGGTCTCTAATAGAGGTGAGGGTGTGTACACAGACACTTTTTTTAAATGTGCGGCAGACAGACCTGTGCAAATCACGAGAACCAGGATTATGGGAATGCCGGCTTTTATAAATTTATGTTTTATTCGCATAGAACAATATCACTCCTGTGAAAAAGATAAATTTATCATAGCATTTTAGAAGGAGAAATGCTATGATAACGTGGAAATCGTAACAGAATGAAAGGACAGTAGAAGGGTGAAGGAAAAAACAAGAACAGAATATTCCGTTATGAATACGAGTGTTGCATTTGTGGCGCAGATTGTCGCAATTCTGATGGGATTCTTTACAAGAGTTGTCTTTACCAGAACCCTTAGTGAGGGCTACGTGGGAATCAACGGACTTTTTACAGACATTCTGAACATTTTATCCCTGTCAGAACTTGGTGTTGGGACTGCGATCACTTTTGCCCTGTATGAACCGATCGCCAGAAAGGACGTGAAAAAGCAGCAGATTCTGATGCGGATGTTCCGCAGTTGTTACCGTATGACAGCCGTGTTTGTACTTGCCGCAGGGCTGCTTCTGATTCCGTTTCTGGATATTCTTATGAAAGACAGACCGGATGTGGATCATCTGCTTCTGATCTATCTCTTATACCTTTTCAATTCGGTGATCTCTTATCTGTTGATCTATAAAAAAACACTGGTGGCGGCACATCAGATGAATTATCTGACGGTGCTTTACCATAATGGTTTTTTGGTGCTTCAGGATGTCTGCCAGATTCTTGTACTTTTGCTGACCGGGAATTTTATTCTGTTCTTAATAGTTTCTATTTTGTGTACCTTTGCGGGTAATGTTTGCATGTCACATAAGGCAGATGCACTTTTCCCGTATCTGAAGGAACCGTGTGCCGGACAGCTTTCGGCGTATGAGAAAGACCAGATCGGAAAAAATGTCAGAGCGATGATGATGCATAAGCTTGGGGGTGTGGTGGTAAATAATACAGACAATCTTCTGATTTCCAGCTTTGTCGGAGTCGTCAGTGCAGGAATTTATTCGAACTATTTTCTGATCATCGGCTCGGTAAGACAGGTGCTGGAGCAGGTATTTCAGGGCGTTGCGGCGAGTGTCGGGAATCTGGGTGCGATGGAGTCAAAGGAGAAAGTGCAGAAGATATTTGAACTGCTCTTTTTTATTGGACAGTGGGTGTACGGGCTTGCTGCAATCTGTCTGTTTGAACTTTTGAATCCGTTTGTGGAACTGGCATTTGGGAAGAAATATTTATTTACGAGAGAAATCGTATGGATCCTGTGTGTGAATTTTTTCATTAACGGAACGAGAAAAGCAGTGATCATCTTCAAGGAATCGATGGGTGCATTCTGGTATGACAGGTATAAGGCGGTTGCAGAAGCACTGCTGAATCTGGGAATTTCCATCCTGTTAGTCTTGAAATGCGGAGTTTTTGGAGTGTTTGCAGGAACCTTTTGCAGTACAGTAATGACTTCGGTCTGGGTAGAGCCATATATTCTGTTCAGGTACCGGTTTGAAAAGGCGCCTGCCCGGTTTTATCTGCGTTATGCGAGGAATCTGCTGGTGATGGCAGGGGTATGGTTTGTTACCGATTGGTGTTGTCAGATGTTTTTAGGTGGGCCATTGAAGAGTTTTCTTGTGCGTCTGGGAATCTGTGTGGTGGTACCGGACCTGCTTTTGTGGCTGGTATACAGAAGAACCGAAGAGTGGCAGAAGGTAGTGGAATTGATGAAAAGGATTGTCGGAAAGCTATGGTTGACAGAAAAGAAAAATTAGTTTCGGTGATCGTGCCGGTGCATAATGCAGAAAAATATCTTGAAGAGGCGGTGGAAAGTGTCCGGAAACAGACATACACAGACTGGGAACTGATCCTTGTGGAAAATGGTTCGGCAGACCAGAGCCTTGAACTGTGTCTTGTATATGAAAAGAGAGATCCACGGATTCGGACAATCTGCGAATCAGTCAGAGGAATTGCAGCTGCCCGGAACTGTGGGATGCAGGAAGCCAGAGGAACCAGACTGATGTTTCTGGATTCGGATGATTATCTTGCAGATCCGAAGACGATAGAAAGGCTTGTCTGTGCGATGGACAAGGAAGATGCGGATATCGTAGTCTGTAATTATGCAAGGCTATGGGGTGGAAAGATTCTCCCGGCGATGGACTGCAGGATTTTACAGGAATGGAAGCCTGGAAGTGCAGAATTCCGGTTTCAGGGATTCTTTTCAGCCGGAATGCTTTCCTATGTTTGGGGAAAATTATACCGCAGAGAATTTCTGGAACAGCACGAACTCCGGTTCCGGGACTATGTATATGCAGAAGATAAGATGTTCAGTATGCAGTGCTATGTGAGAGAGCCGGTCTATGCATTCGTCAGAGAAACGGGCTATATTTACCGTAAAAATGAAGCATCGGTTTCTTATCGCTACCGGGAGGATTTCAGGAAATGCTGGCCGCAGATTGCGCATGATCTGGAAGCTTTTCTGGAAAAGCAGCGGAGAACGGAATATGAAGATCTGGTGCGATATACAATTTTCTTTGCCGCATTTTTTGATGCAAAAATGGAGTACATCCGGCAAGGAAGATCTTTAAAGGCAGTCTGGAAAATATTGAAAATGTATGGAGAAGATCCTCTTGCCAGAAGAAGTTTTCGGATATTTGCATATGGGAAAGGTCTGGAAAGACCAAAGGCAAAATTGTGGAATATGATGATAAGAGGATTTGCGACAGCCATGCATCTGCATCTGTATCTGCCGCTTGCAGTCGGAATCATGCTTCTGGTCGACTGCCGGATCGATGAGAGACTGTCGGATACCGGAATGAGAGAATAGACGGCAGCTAAGTGTGCAATCTGCGCAGCAGAGTACAGAATCTGTGAAAAAACGGACGGACCGGGCAGAGAAAAAGCCAGATGGAAGTCAGGAAGCGGTACAGTGGATTCTGGACAGAAAACTGTCGCCCGTTCCGGATAACTTCGGTAAGCCTGCCGCGGAACTGATCCGGGCGAAGGGGTCCCTCAATCTCTGACTGATTGTCACCGACCAGATAAAAGCCTTCTTTTGTTATACGGCAGATCCGGTGAAGGACAAGGATTCCCCGGTCACGGCGGTAGAGTGCCACATCATTCCGGTGCAGTTTGTCCGGGGTGACAGGTTCAATGACCGCTTCATCACGCCCCGGAATAAAAAGAGGATACATACTGTACCCCTGTGGTTTGATACGGATTGGATGTCCGGTGGCAAGAAGCTGTTCGATATCGTATTTGTATTGACTGGTATCTGCTGTATGATTCATAGAGTGTTTCTGTCCTTTCTGATCGTTCTGTAGACCAGTATAACATCTGGAATCCAGAAAAACCAGATAAGGGTTCAAGTTTATCCAAAATTGAGGCGATTCGTGGTACAATGAAAGTCTGGGAAGAAAGAGAACGGGTTGTGGATAAAAGGAGTAGTTATGATAAAACGTCAGAATGGTTATGTATTAAAAAAAATAAAGGGCACTGCGTATCTGCTCCCGTATGGACAGAACATTGCAGATCAGAAAAGAGGACTCATTTTCAATGAGACAGGAGAGGTAATCTGGAATTTCCTGGATAAAGAGAAAACATTGGAGGAAATCATCGAAGCGGTGGCTGCTTATTATGAAATCCCTGTTTCGGACAGGGAAGAACTTGGCAAAGATGTAGAGGAATTTGTCAGTCAGCTTCTGGAAATGGGAATTTTAAAGGAAGAACTAAAAAAAGGAAAAGAACCATTTTATCATTGTATGAAGATTGGCGGAATCTGTATAAAACTATGCGGACCGGCAGACATATTTCCAAAACAGTTTGCCTCTTTTTTATGTGAAGAGGAAGAAGCAGATCAGATCATTGAGGTGAAAGTCTTGGTTCCGGCAAATAAGCCAAATGGAAACGTACTGATCCGCAATAAAGAAATGAGTATCTGTGAGTGTGATGAAGGATATCTGGTGCTTTTTCATCAAATGAAAAATGTACTGGAAGGCTATATGACGAAGGATGGAAGTTATGTACGGATCCACGCACTGATGCCGCAAAATGAAGAAGAAAAGGACAATCTTTTCCACGCGATCCGGCTGTTTTATTTGTATCTGGCGCAGAAAAAGGGATTTTATGCAATCCATTCGGCATCTATTTTATACCAGAACAGGGCATGGCTTTTTTCGGGGCATTCCGGTATGGGAAAATCTACACACACGGAACTCTGGCATGAACGGGTTCATACGCCTTATCTGAACGGAGATCTGAATCTGGTTGGAATAGAAAATGGGAAGCTGAAGGTCTATGGAATGCCATGGTGCGGAACTTCCGGGATTTTCACAACAAGTACACAGGAGCTTGGCGGAATCGTCCTGCTTGGAAGGGATGATTATGATCATCTGGAAAGGCTAGGGGAAGCAGAAAAAATCGTCCGTGTGATGCAGCGCATGATCTCACCGGCCTGGGCAGAAGAACAGATGGAAAAAAATCTTGATTTTGCAGGGCAGATCGTAGAAAACAGTCCGGTATATTATCTGAAATGTACGAAAAATCCGTCAGCGGTAGAAACGATCAAGGCACAGATAGACCAGATGGAGGCAGAAGGATAAATGAAAAAAAAGATACAGCTGTTCTGGAAGCATCTGAAGGCAGGGACATTCCAGAAAATGTGGATGCAGACAAAATGGATTTCTCAGTATGCACGCCGCTATTGGAAGGCGATGATTGTGTACACAGCACTTGGCCTTGCAGGAACGGGCGTTTCGCTGATCTCAAGCCTGATCTCAAAAGACCTGGTTGATATTATTACCGGGCATCAGACTGGAAAGCTTCTCAGTACATTTGCTGCGATGATCGGGTTTTCCATTGCAAATATTCTGGTTTCGCAGGCATCCGGTTATGCGTCGACCTTTATCAATCTGAAAGTGGATGCGGAGATCAAGAATGATATTTTTGCAAAAATGATGGTGACAGACTGGGAGTCACTGACGGCGTATCACACCGGTGATCTGGTGACGAGGTGGAGCTCGGATGCATCCAATATCTCAAGTGGGATTTTGAACTGGATTCCGAATTTGATCATCTACACGGTACGTTTTTTCAGTTCACTGGCGATTGTGGTTTATTATGACCCAAGTTTTGCAGTCTTTGCTTTGATCGGAATTCCGTTCAGTGCATTGCTTTCAAGACCGCTGCTTCGGAGAATGCGTAATAATAATGAGCGCAGTGCGGCGATGAATGCAAAGCTTTACGGATTCAATCAGGAGACCTTTTCTAATATCCAGACGATTAAGGCATTTGACCTGATTTCTTTTTATATCGACCGGCTGAAAAATCTGCAGAAGGAGTATATCGGGATGCGTCTGGAATTTCAGAAAATGTCAATGCTGACTTCGATTCTGATGTCGCTGATCGGATTTGTTGTGTCTTACAGCTGTTACGGATGGGGAATTTATCGTGTCTGGAGTGGTGTGATCAGTTATGGTACGATGACCATGTTCCTGTCTCTTTCAGGGAATCTTACCAGTTCTGTAAATTCGCTGACCGGTCTGATTCCGTCGGCAATTTCCCTGACAATTTCGGCAGGGCGTCTGATGGATATCGTGGAAATGCCGCAGGAGGATTACAGCCGGGACAGCGAAGTCCGGGCATTTGAAAATACATACCGTGCCGGAGGAATCGGACTGGATATGCAGGAACTGAGCTATCGGTATAATACAGGAACGGAAGTATTTTCGCATGCAACGGTAGAGGCGTATCCACATGAGATCGTGGCACTTGTCGGTCCATCCGGAGAGGGAAAGACAACGATGCTACGGCTGATCTTGTCCCTTTTAAAACCACAGGGTGGGGATGCATGGGTGTGCGCCGGAGAAGACAGAAGCAAAAAGCTTGCAATGTCTCCGTCAACCAGAAAACTATTTTCTTATGTACCGCAGGGAAATACGATGTTCTCAGGTACGATCGCGGAAAACCTGCGCAATGTAAAGCCTGATGCGACAGATGCAGAAGTGATCGAAGCACTGAAGCTTGCGGAAGCATGGGAGTTTGTAGAAAAGCTTCCGGATGGAATCGACAGTGTGGTAAAGGAACGTGGCGGTGGCTTTTCGGAGGGACAGGCACAGCGGCTTTCTATTGCGAGGGCACTTCTTCGAAAGTCTCCGATCCTGCTTCTGGATGAGGCGACTTCCGCACTTGATGTGGCAACCGAGCGGCGTGTGTTAAAGAATATCATGGCAGATACCTATCCGAGAACCTGTATCGTGACTACTCACCGGCCGACTGTGCTGAACATCTGTACACGGGTATATGCAATCCGGGATAAGAAGAGTGAGGTGTTGGGGGAAGAAGAGATTGCGAAGATGGTGAAGGATTTTTAGAGGAAGAAAACCTGGAATTAAAGAGCAAAAAAGAGAGTTTCCAAAAACAACAGATTCTGGAAACTCTCTTTTTCTATAGGTAGATTTAGAATTTTTAGCAGTGTTTAAAATTAGTCAGTGATACTTACGCCTGTGATAGCAAGACCTGGATCAGATGTGACTACAAGATCACCAAATCCAATGTTGTCGTTTGGATTCTGATGATAACTAAGCTTGATTGTCAAGATTAGGGTACCATTGCCACTGATAAGACCTGCTCCACCGCTTACATAGGTTACATTCTGATTGAAAGAGATGGTTAAGGTCTGAGCTTCTTTTGTGTGATCAGAATGATGTTGTCCATTTACCTGAATGCGGTAATCACCACGTCCGGTCTGAGGTGTCTGATGGATATAAGCAGATGCTGTATAACATCCGCTTGCAGCGTATACGCCTTCGGCTAAGCCTATATCTATTGTTACGACTGGTTTTGAATATGTTTTCATTGAAAATGCCTCACGTGAATAGATTAGTTATTTGAGTAACTAGCACCGGTACACTCTAACTTTTTAATATCGTTTCCCTGTACCTGTACAGAAATTTCAGCATTAGAAGGAGCTGAATACCAGTTTAACGTTAGCATACTTCCATTTACTGAAGATGACGCGTTACCACCCCATCCGCCATGGATATCCATGTTAAAGGTCAGAACTACAGTTAAATGGCTTGGATTTAAAGCACTAAGATCTACAGAATAAACATTAGTTCCTCCGTTATTCCAGTCTCCGTCATTGCGTAAGTATTTAACAGAAATAGTTGAAGCTCCGCTTGCAGCATAAACTCCTTCTGCCACTCCGGTATCGAGAGTAATAATCGGTTTTTTGTATAATTTCATAAATAAAACTCCTTACAAAGTCAGGCTATATATTGTAACAAAACTAAAAATGAAATGTTTTCTTTATATAGAATACCATCTAAAAAAAAAGAGTCAATATTTTTTGAGAAAAAATGCAGTTTTGTGCAATAAAAATACAACAGCCTCAAACGAAGCTGTTATATGAAATCCTTTATATTAGCCTACAGAATAAGAAAAATCTGTCATTTTTAAGTCATCAATGGATGTTCCATGATTCAGATGAACACCGATTGTAAGTGGATTCTCAGCATTACTTGCAAAGGTAAGAGTTGCGGTCTGTCCTGAACATGTTGCCGTTACAGATGCATCAGTTGTTTCAACCTGGTCAATTTTATCATTGAAATTGATAACCAAAGTGATCTTACCATCAATATTGGACCAGTTTGCCATAAAAAGTGCTTTTCCACCATTGGTTCCCCAGCGGTCCCACACGCCATGGTAAGTAACATTGAGTGTTCCCTGGGATGCACCGCTTGCGGCATATACTCCTTCTGAAATTTCATTATCTATAGAAATTACTGGTTTTTTATAAATTTTCATCATTACAAATTACCTCCTAAATTCAGTTAATTTTAGCTGATGTAATTATATGGATTCTAAAAGAGAAAGTCAATAGATAATGTATAAAAAAATAAACAATGATATATGAAATCAACAGGTTTGATTTATTGACATTTGTAAGAGTTGATTGTAAGATATTTGCGTGCGCAAATAGTTGCATAGATGAAGGAGCATTTGCCATAAAATGAAGGAGAAAAGATATGACTTCTGAATTACATAAGGTTCAAAGACCGATGAAAGATCTGGTAAAGTGGACAGCTATATTGAGTTTGAATCTGAACAGTCTGTTGGACAGAAGGCTGGAGACATTTGGAATCAACAGCAGCCAGTTTGTTTATATATTGAAAGTATGCAGGAGCCCGGGAATAACGAGAGAATGCATTTTCCATGAGATTTATCGGAATCCGAGCAATATAAGCAGAGCACTTACCCAACTGGAAGAAAAAGGGTATATGACGAAGGAAACAAGTCGGGAAGACCGGAGAACCTGTCATTTATATCCGACTAAAAAGGCGCAGGAGACTTATGAGCAGATCGAGGAAATCCTGTCCGGATGTGATCAGGAGATTATGGAAATATTTTCAGAGGAAGAGAAAGAGATATTTCCGGGAATTTTGCAGAAAGCAGCACTTCGGGCAGTTGAGCTGAATGAAAAGGAGAGGAAATAAAGGTGAGAGATAAAAAGGCAAATACAGTGAATGAGCAGGACAATCCGCTTGGGTATGAAAAGGAATCAAAACTACTGGTTGGATTTGCGATTCCATGCATTATTTCCATGCTGGTAACAGCTCTTTACAATATTGTAGATCAGATTTTCATTGGTCAGGGTGTGGGAATGCTGGGAAATGCAGCAACGAATATTGCGTTTCCGCTTTCTACTTCCTGTACGGCAATCTCACTGCTGCTTGGAATCGGCAGTGCAACCAATTTTTCATTGAAGCTTGGTGCAGGAGAAGAAAAAGAATCTGCAGAGTATGCGGGAAATGGAATTTGCCTGATGGCAATTTTCGGGATGGCACTTTTTGCAGTAACGACGATTTTGCTGACTCCGATGCTGAAATTCTTCGGTGCTACATCGGAGGTACTTCCATATGCACAAGAATATACGCGGATCACGGCAATTGGCTTTCCATTTCTGATCGCAAATACGGGGATGAGTAAGCTGATCCTTGCGGATGGAAGTCCGCGGTATTCGATGACATCTATGCTGGTGGGTGCTATTGTAAATACAATTCTGGATCCGATTTTTATTTTCGGGCTGCATATGGGAATGAGGGGCGCAGCACTTGCTACGATCATAGGACAGATCGTTTCGTTCTGCATCAGTCTGCGGTATATGTTCCATTTTAAAACGATCCGGCTTACAAAGGAAAGTTTCCATATGACGGGAAAACATATCGAGAATATTTTCAAATTCGGTGCCAGTGCCTGCTTTAACCAGATTGCAATGACGATCGTACAGATCGTACTGAATAATACATTGTCGCATTATGGAGCACAGTCTGTATATGGCGGTGACATTCCGCTTGCCTGTGCCGGGATCATTACAAAAGTAAATATGATCTTTATGTCATTTGTTATCGGAATTTCCCAGGGAATCCAGCCGATTATCGGCTTCAACTATGGCGCAGAGAAGTATGAACGGGTACGGAAAAGCTACCTGCTCGCACTTGGAACTGCAACCGTTCTTTCCGGAATTGCATTTTTCTGTTTCCAGGTATTCCCGAGACAGATCATCAGCGTATTTGGTTCGGGAAGTGAGCTGTATTTTCAGTTTTCAGAGCGGTATTTCCGGATCTATATGTTCCTTACGCTTATCAATGGAATCCAGCCGGTTACATCGAACTTTTTCAACTCCATCGGAAAATCGCAGCTGGGTGTATTTATGTCCCTGACAAGACAGATTCTCTTTTTATTGCCGCTGATCGTGATCTTTCCATTGTTTATGGGAATTGACGGGGTTATGTATGCCGGACCAATTGCAGATGCGGCAGCAGCAATCGTCTGCGGATATTTCATGGTGAGGGAGCTTAAGGAACTTTCTGTGATGGATAAGAAGAAAAAAGAAGAAAGTGCAGCGCTGAGCTGATGAGAAAGACGGTTCTTTTATGGGAACTGTCTTTTTTATTAACAGGGAATAGGTTGGGATTGATTCAGAAAAGAATTTTGTATATACTGATTAGTGAAAAAAACGAAATGAGATGATGATGTGAACATAGCGATTGTAATTCCGGTCTTCCGTCCGGATGGAAGACTGAAAATGTGTATCGAAAGATTATTAAGACAGAGTGTGATGCCGGATCGTATATTACTGAATGTACTTTATGAGAACCCGGTAGACAGGGAAATTCCCGAAGTTTATATGGATGAAAGGATCGAGGTCAGATATACGCCAAGGGAGGAATATGACCGGGCAGGAAGCAGAGATACGATCCTGCGGGAGCTGGATTCGGATATTGTGATTTTTATGGTACAGACGGCGATACCGCAGAACCGGTATCTGGTAGAGAAGCTGACGGAACCATTTAAAGAGAAGAGGACGGCGGTCGTGTATGGACGGCATATGACAGATGATGAATGCAGTCCGATCGAGTGCTGCGTGAGACAGTTTAACTATCCGCCGAAAGGCATGACAAAGTCTCTGGAAGATGCCGGAAAGCTTGGGATCCGGACATTTTTTAATTCCAATGTCTGTGCGGCATACCGAAGAAGAGCATATCTGGAGACAGAAGGTTTTGGAAAACGGATGATTGCCGGAGAGGATATGCTTGCGGCGAGAAGACTTCTGGAAAAGGGCTGGCAGGCAGTTTATGCGCCGGAAGCTGAAGTGATTTATTACCGGAACGATGATTTGCACGGGCTCTGGAAGCGCAACTTTGACATTGGGGTTGCACACGCAGAGCATCCGGAGATGCTCGAAAATACAAAACCGGGTAAAGAAGGAGTGCGGCTGGTACGTGTAACCTCGGCGCTACTTAGACAGAATCATATGGAGGAATACCTGGGCGAAGTGCTGACACGCAGCATTGTTCGTTATCTGGCATATCAGCTTGGAAGAAACTACGAACGATTACCGGAGGGAGTTGTCCGGAAATGTTCGGCTAATAAAGAATACTGGGAGAAAAAATAATGGGATATTTTTATTTTGCAAGACATGGACAGACTGTATGGAATGTGGAAAATAAAATTTGTGGCGCGACCGATATTGAACTGACAGAACTCGGACATCAGCAGGCAACGGAGCTTGGGAAAAAGATAAAAGAAGAGGGCGTGAAGATCGATGAGATTCTGTATTCGCCTTTGGTACGTGCGAAAGAGACGGCACGCCATATTTCGGAAATGACAGGGATTCCGATGCGTGAGGAGATGCGCCTGAAGGAGCAGAATTTTGGAAAATATGAGTCCACTCCGAGAAATGGGGAGGAGTTCAAAAAGGCAAAACAGAACTTTATCAATCATTTTGAAGGCGGGGAGACAATGCTTCATCTGTGCCAGAGGATTTACAATCTTCTGGATGACATTCGGAAAGAAGCGGATGATAAGGTTTATCTACTGGTTGCACATAATGGAATTTCCAGAGTAATCCAGTCTTATTTTTATGATATGACGAATGAAGAGTTTGCGGCATTTGGAATTAAGAACTGCGAATTGAGGAAGTATGAATTTCCGGAGTAGGAGTAGCGTATGAAATTACTTGTTAAGCAGAGAGTTTTTTCATGGACAGATTCATATGATGTTTATGATGAGAATGAAAATGCGAAGTATTTTGTAAAAGCAGAGTTTTTGTCGCTTGAACACCGGCTGCATGTATATGATATGGCAGGGAACGAACTCGGGTTGATTAAAGAAAAAGTGATGTCATTACTTCCAGTGTTTGAAATTGAAGTGAATGGGCAGACACTTGGACGGATTGAAAAGCGTTTTACATTGTTTCGACCGAAGTATGATGTTGAGTTTAATGGATGGCATGTAGAAGGAGATTTCATGGGATGGAATTATGATATCTATGAAGCATGCAGTCCTGTGGTACATATTACAAAAGAATTACTCCACTGGGGAGATACTTATGTACTGGATTTTGCAAATCCGGCAGATGAATTGATGGGACTTCTTCTGGTAATTACAATTGATGCGGCAAACTGCATTCAAAATAATTGATGTAATTTAATGAAATGTAAAAAAAGTCAAAAAAAAATATAAAAAACACTTGCCAAACCGGTTGGTATGTGATAAGATTCTTTTTGTTGACGCGGAAGTGTCGGAATGGCAGACGAGCTAGATTCAGGTTCTAGTGCTCGCAAGGGCGTGTGGGTTCAAGTCCCATCTTCCGCATAATAAAAGAAACCTCAGGTGATTCACCTGAGGTTTTCTTTTATTGTACTGAAGCGATCCCTGAACCCAGGGTTCAGGTCTTCGCTCCGCTACAGTCGGCGCAAAGCACTCGTCCACCGGACGAGTTGCGCCCCATCTTCCGCACAGATGTCTTGAATTAAATACATGAGAACATCGGATTGACAATCTCTTGTCAAGGTGCAATAATATCCGCGGAGGTAGTATTTGGAAAACTACAAAACTATACTCTGACTGAATCACAACAATTTCATATCGAAATCGTTTCCGTCAACAGGTGACGGAGAAGGAGCTTATATTTATTAAGAGGTAAAATAAGACTCAGGGAATACGAAGAATAGCAGAAGCATTTGCAGGGAGAAGTATACCTTGATGATGCTTTTTTCATATAATAATTTGGAATTATGGGAAAAAGCATGGATACACTCTATGTTTATGCTTATTTTTGTGTTTCCGGACAGAAAAGGAGTAAGACATGACAGTTGAGATGCTAAAAGGAAAGATTCATCGTGCTACGGTAGTACAGGCAGAATTAGATTACGTGGGAAGTATTACCGTTGATGAGGAACTGCTGGAGGCAGCAGGAATTATGGAATATGAGAAGGTTCAGATCGTAGACGTGAATAACGGAAGCCGATTTGAAACTTATACGATCTGTGGTAAGCGTGGAAGCGGAATGATCTGCTTAAATGGCGCTGCGGCAAGATGTGTAAGTACAGGTGATAAGGTTATTATCATGTGTTATGCAAATTATGAGGCAGAAGAAGCCAAAGAACATAAACCAAAAGTTGTTTTCGTGGATGATGAAAATAAGATCAGCCGTGTGACAAATTATGAAAAACATGGGTTGTTGAAAGACCAGGAAAAATAAGGAATCTAAAAACAAAATGAAATTTGTTGAATTCAGAACAAGAGGCTATCTCCGAATTTATTATAAAGAGGAGAATTATCATGCAGGTAACAACAACAGTCGAAGAGACAAGAAAATTAGTTAAGAACTGGAAAAAAGAAGGAAAAACCGTAGGTCTTGTACCGACCATGGGATTCTTACATGAAGGGCATGCAAGCCTGATAAGGAGATGCCGTGAGGAAAACGATATCGTTGTGGTATCCGATTTTGTAAATCCGACTCAGTTTGGACCGACAGAAGATCTGGAAGCATACCCGAGAGATTTTAAACGTGACAGCGAGCTTTGTGAGAGCCTTGGAGCAGATCTGATCTTCCATCCGGAACCGAAGGATATGTATCATGATCCACATGCTTATGTAAGTATTGATACGTTATCTGATACCCTTTGCGGAAAGACAAGACCGATCCATTTTAAAGGGGTATGTACGGTTGTTTCCAAATTATTCAATATCGTAGCACCGGACAGAGCATATTTTGGTCAGAAGGATGCACAGCAGCTTGCAATCATCCGCAAGATGGTACAGGATCTGAATTTTGATATCCAGATCGTAGGCTGCCCGATTATCCGTGAGGAAGACGGACTTGCCAAATCGTCCAGAAATACCTATTTAAGCGCAGAAGAGAGAAAGGCTGCACTGTGCCTTTCAAGAGCTGTTAAAACCGGTCAGGAGGCGATCTGTAAGGGAATTAAGGCAGAAGAAGTCCTGTCAAAGATGCGCGCAGTGATCGAAGCAGAGCCGCTTGCAAAGATCGACTATGTATCCATGGTAGATGCACTGGATATGCAGCCGGTCGAGAGCGTGGAAAAAGATGTTCTGGTTGCCATGGCAGTCTATATTGGAAAGACAAGGCTGATCGACAATTTCAGCTATGAGGTATAGTCTATGGAAAACAGAATGAAAAAAGTAGGAAAAGTCAGCTCTTTTCTTACAAAATATATCGGGGTCATCATTATCTGTTTTTCCGTAGTGGCGTTTTTCTGGCGTGACGGATTTGCCTGGACAACGAGCTACACTTCTGTATTTCTCGGAGTAGCCATGTTCGGGATGGGGCTTACGATCAAGATGGACGATTTCAAAAGAGTCTTTTCCAGACCAAAAGAAATCCTGATCGGATTCATCGCACAGTACACGATCATGCCGGTGATCGCGTGGATCCTGTGTCAGCTGATGCAGCTGCCGACAGATCTGGCGCTTGGCGTGATTTTGGTTGGCTGCTGTCCGGGCGGAACGGCAAGCAATGTGATCACCTATATTGCCGGAGGTGATGTGGCGCTTTCTGTCGGAATGACGATTACATCAACTCTTGCGGCACCGATTGTAACACCACTTCTGGTGTATGTACTCGCCGGAGCCTGGGTAGAGGTATCCTTCTGGGCAATGGTAATTTCTGTAGTAAAGGTTGTTCTGGTTCCGGTACTTCTGGGAATTCTGATCAACTGGGTCTGGGGGAAGCAGATCCAGAAAATATCAGAGATTCTGCCACTGATCTCAGTTGTATCGATCGTAATGATCATCAGCGGAATTGTAGCCGTCAATGCAGAAAAAATCTTAAGCTGCGGACTTCTGGTTCTCGGAGTTGTGATGCTTCACAATCTCTGCGGAATGGGAATCGGACTTGGCGCAGCGAAAATTTTACATATTGAGTACGATAAGGCAACTGCCATTGCCATCGAAGTCGGAATGCAGAACAGTGGACTTGCAATCTCCCTTGCAACTGCCAATTTCATGGCAAATCCACTGGCAACGCTTCCGGGGGCAATCTTCAGTGTATGGCATAATATATCCGGATCTTTGTTTGCTGGGATCCGCCGGAGCGGAGAACAGACGAAAGAGGCATATCAGGAAGTTACAGAATAAGAAAAATCCTGCGATTTTGAATTGGCAAAACCGCAGGATTTTTTGTACTCAGAACAGAAAATACAGAGACTAAAGCACGTCATTTTTGTACCGATTTGAATGGCAGATGAATGGAAAAGAAGAGAACAGGAACTCTTCTTTTCCATTCATTTGCCCCTCGCGTCAAACAAAAAAATTTCCCTCTTGTCAAATCATTCCGATTATGTTATATTATCAAATAGTTTGAATATAAAAATATTTTAAACAAAAAAGATTTTAAAACAAAAATAAATGGAGAGAACAACCATGAGAGGAAGGATATGCGGTACCGGTTCTTATATACCGGAGCATTATTACGACAACAATGATCTCGCGAAGTTTGTGGAGACGAATAATGAATGGATCCGTGAACGGACCGGAATTGTGCGCAGACATATTGCAGAAGAAGATACAACAGTCAGCATGGCGATAAAAGCGGCAAAAAATGCACTTACAGATGCAAAATTAAATGCAGACGATCTGGATCTGATCCTGGTATCTACAATCACGCCAAACACCGTGATCCCAAGCACTGCCTGCGAAGTCCAGAAAGAGCTGGGAGCAGTAAATGCAACCTGTTTCGACATCAGTGCCGCATGCAGCGGTTTTGTGTATGCCTACAATACTGCGCAGGCTTACATAGCAGCCGGAATGTATCAGAACATTCTGGTGATCGGAAGTGAAACCCTATCCGGAATTGTCAACTGGAAAGACAGAGGAAGCTGCATTCTTTTTGGTGACGGGGCAGGAGCAGCCGTGATCTGTGCAGAAGAAGGTGAAATCTTTCCGGCAGTTACCCATTCTGACGGAGCAAAAGGACAGGTACTTGCCTGCGAAAGCCGTCAGCAGAAAAACTGGCAGGACAAAGAAAATGAAAAACAGACTTATGTATCCATGGATGGACAGGCAGTTTTCAAATTTGCCGTAAAAAAAGTGCCGGAAGTCATTGGAGAACTTCTGCAAAAAGCAGATCTGACCGAGAAAGATATTGATCTTTTCGTTCTGCATCAGGCAAACTTACGGATCATCGAATCTGTGGCAAAACGGATGAAAACAGACCTTGCAAAATTCCCGGTCAACATTGAAGAATACGGTAATACATCATCCGCCAGCATCCCAATCCTCCTGGATGAACTGAACAAAACCGGTCGCTTCTACAAAGGACAGAAGATTGTTCTCTGCGGCTTCGGTGCCGGACTCACCTGGGGAGCCACACTCATAGAGTGGTAAATATAAAAATAATCAAACAATAAGGAGACTAAGAACATGTTAGAAAAAGTAAAAGAAATCGTAGCAGAAGGACTTGACGTAAACGTAGCAGACCTCACAGAGGAGACAACTTTTGAATCTCTTGGAGCAGATTCTCTTGATCTGATGGATATGGTTATGACATTTGAAGATGAATTTGGTGTGGAAATCGATACGGAAGCAATCGGTGATCTCAAGACAATCGGAAGTGTTGTAACATACATCGAAGGACTGAAAAAATAAGAATCGCAAAAACACAGACAGAAAGAGGTTGTAATATGAAAACAGAAGTAACCGAATTACTTGGAATCGAGTATCCGATCATCCAGGGCGGAATGGCCTGGGTTGCTGAGTATCATCTTGCGGCCGGCGTATCAAATGCCGGCGGGCTTGGGCTCATCGGGGCTGCAAGCGCCCCGGCTGAGTGGGTACGTGAACAGATCAGAGAAGCAAAAAAGCTGACTGATAAACCATTTGGAGTAAATATCATGCTGATGAGTCCTTATGCAGAGGACGTGGCAAAAGTAGTAGCGGAAGAAGGCGTAAAGGTTGTAACGACAGGCGCCGGAAGCCCGGAAAAATATATGAAAATGTGGAAAGAAGCAGGAATTAAAGTCATTCCGGTGGTTGCATCCGTTGCACTTGCAAGAAGAATGGAACGGTGCGGGGCAGATGCAGTTGTTGCGGAAGGATGTGAATCCGGAGGACACATCGGAGAAAATACGACTATGGTACTGGTTCCACAGATTGTAGACGCAGTGAAGATTCCGGTAATCGCAGCCGGAGGAATCGCAGATGGAAGAGGAATTGCGGCAGCATTTATGCTGGGAGCAAAAGCCGTACAGATGGGAACCCATTTTGTTGCGACCGAAGAATCTATCGTACATGAAAATTATAAAAATGCGATCATCAAAGCGAAGGACATTGATTCCAGAGTAACCGGAAGAAGCACAGGACATCCGGTAAGAGCACTTCGCAACCAAATGACGAAAAAATATCTGGACCTTGAGAAAAACGGTGCATCCTTTGAAGAACTTGAGCACCTTACACTTGGAGGCTTAAGAAAGGCCGTTGTAGACGGAGATGTGACAAACGGAAGCGTAATGGCGGGACAGAGTGCGGCCATGGTAAAAGAGATCATGAGCTGTAAAGACCTGATCCAAAAGCTGGTAAGTGAGACGGATGCACTGATCGGAGGCAAAGGATTTTATGAATAAAACAGCATTCATTTTCCCGGGACAGGGCGCGCAGAAGTGCGGTATGGGAAAAGATTTTTATGAAAACAGTGAACTTGCAAAAGAGATTTTTGATACAGCGACAGCAGAGCTGGGACTTGATATGACAAAGCTTTGCTTTGAAGAAAATGAGCAGCTGGATCAGACAGAATACACTCAGGCAGCCATGGTAACAGCCTGTCTTGCAATGACAGCCGAGATTGAAAAGAGAGGTCTTACACCGGATGTGACAGCCGGGCTCAGCCTTGGAGAGTACTGTGCGATCAGCGCAGCGGGAGGCATGCAGCCGAAAGACGCCATTTCTCTTGTGAGAAAAAGAGGGATTCTGATGCAGAATACCGTTCCGGCAGGTGAAGGAGCCATGGCGGCAATCCTGGGACTAGATGGAGAAACGGTTGAAAAAGTGACGGAAGAAATTCCGGGTGCGTCTGTGGCAAATTATAACTGTCCGGGACAGATTGTAATTACAGGAAAGACCGCAGCGGTAGAAAAGGCAGCAGAGTCTTTAAAAGCAGCCGGAGCAAAAAGGGCGGTTCTGTTAAATGTAAGTGGTCCGTTCCACTCAAAGATGCTGGAAAGTGCAGGCGAAGAGCTTGCGAAGGAAATGGAGAAGAGAAATTTTGAACCACTTGCCATTCCTTATGTGACGAATGTTACGGCAAAATATGTGACGGATATCAAAGAGACAAAGGCACTTCTTGCAAAACAGATTTCTTCACCGGTACGATGGGAAGAAAGTGTGAGAACTATGATTGAAGATGGTGTAGACACTTTTGTGGAAATCGGACCGGGAAAAACACTCGCCGGATTTATGCGGCGTATCGACAAAGGTGTCAAAGTATATAATATCGAAACCTGGGAAGATATGGAAAAAGTAATTGCTGAACTGGTGTAAAAAACAGGCAATGGAAAGGAAAAGCATATGACAGACAGAGCAAATTTGGAAGGACAGATCGCGGTGGTTACCGGCGCGTCCCGTGGAATTGGAAAGGCAATTGCGAAGGAGCTGGCTGCACAGGGAGCAACAGTTGTGATCAATTACAATGGTTCTGAAGCAAAAGCAGATGAAGTAAAACATGAAATTGTAGAAAAGGGTGGATGTGCCCAGTGTATGCAGTGCAATGTGGCAGATTACGAGGGATGTGAAGCATTTATAAAAGCAGTGATCGAGCAGTTTGGAAGAATCGATATTCTGGTAAATAATGCAGGGATCACAAAGGATGGTCTGCTGATGCGTATGAGTGAAGAAGATTTCTCCGATGTCATTGATGTCAATCTGAAAGGAACTTTCCATTGCATCCGTTTTGCATCCAGACAGATGATGAAGCAGAGAAGCGGAAAGATCATCAATCTTGCATCTGTAGTCGGAATCAGCGGAAATGCCGGTCAAGTAAACTATGCTGCATCTAAAGCAGGAATTATTGGAATGACCAAATCTGCGGCAAAAGAACTGGCATCCCGCGGAATCACGGTTAATGCGGTTGCACCGGGCTTCATTGAAACGGAGATGACAGAAGTTCTTTCCGATAAGCTCAAAGAAGAAATGAGAGGTCAGATCCCTCTTGCCAGAATGGGACAGCCAGAAGATGTCGCGAAGGCAGTGGCGTTTCTGGCGTCTGAGCAGGCGAGTTACATTACGGGGCAGGTTCTGCAGATCGATGGGGGGATGGTGATGTAAAAATGGTTGCAGAGAAGGTTGAGGGACAAATTGTACAAAAGATGTCCTTCAAATTCAGACTCGCAAACCATTTCGATGAGCCTCCTAAAACAAGGATTGTGTCAGCAAAGGCTTCCACAATCCTTTGAGTCTCATCTCCATTGCTCGAAAAATGAATTTGAATGACATCTTTTGTACAGTTTGTCATTCAACTTTGTCGAGAAAACCATTTTACATCCTTGAAGTAGTTCAATATACCAAGTGCGGATTGCGGAGGGGAAGAAATTGGTTTTAACTCGCATTTGGGGGGGATAGGATTAATAACCTAAAAATACTTATAAAATGATAAATTTTATCAAAAAGTGAAACAGTCAACAACACACCAAAAACGTTTCGTGGAAAACGCGTTTTAGCCAGTAGACTTGAGTCCGGCTCTGCACAAATATTCCTGTCGGCATTCTATTTTGTGCAATGGAGAGGAGACTCAAAGGATTATGGAAGCCTTTGCTGACATAATCCTTGGTTTCGGAGGCTCATCGGAATGGTTTGCACAACTTGAATGCCGACAGGAATATTTGTGCAGAGTCGAACACAACCTACATTTCCCGCATTTTCCACCAAAGGAGGCAATATGAAGCGCAGAGTTGTTATTACGGGGCTTGGAGCGATTACCCCGATTGGTAATACAGTAGAAGAATTCTGGAACGGTATCAAAAATGGAACCGTAGGAATCGGTCCGATCACAAAATTTGATACAACCGAATATAAAGTGAAGATCGCAGCGGAAGTCAAGGACTTTGTTGCAAAGGAACGGATGGATTTCAAGGCATCGAAGAGAATGGAAACATTTTCCCAGTATGCGGTTGCAGCGGCGAAGGAAGCGTGTGCGGATGCGGGATTTGAAATTGAAAAAGAGGATCCGTACCGTTGTGGCGTGATCATCGGTTCAGGAATTGGAAGTCTGCAGCAGATCGAGAAACAGTACACGACAATCCTGGAAAAGGGACCGGGAAGGGTAGCACCACTGATGGTTCCGATGATGATTTCCAATATGGCAGCCGGAAATGTATCGATCCAGCTTGGGCTTAAAGGAAAGTGCACAAATGTCGTTACAGCATGTGCAACGGGAACCAATTGTATCGGGGATGCGCTTCGTGCCATTCAGTACGGAGATGCGGACGTAATGTTTGCAGGTGGTACGGAAAGCTGTATCTGTCCGACGGGGATTGCCGGATTTACCGCACTTACCGCACTTACTACCAGAGAAGATCCACTGCGTGCATCAATTCCATTTGATAAAGACAGAAGTGGGTTTGTTCTTGGAGAAGGAGCCGGTGTGGTGGTTCTGGAAGAGCTGGAGCATGCGAGAGCAAGAGGCGCAAAGATTTACGCAGAGCTTGCAGGTTACGGGGCAACCGGAGATGCTTACCATATCACTTCCCCGGCAGAAGACGGAAGCGGTGCGGCAAAGGCGATGGAGCTTGCGATGGAAGAGGGCAGCGTGACGCCGGAAGAAGTGCAGTACATTAATGCACACGGAACCAGCACGCACCACAATGATCTGTTTGAAACCTATGCGATCAAGAAAGCATTCGGCGATGCGGCAAAGGATGTGGTTGTGAATTCAACGAAATCCATGATCGGTCATCTTCTTGGTGCGGCAGGTGCGGTAGAGTGTATCGTTACTGTAAAATCTATTCAGGATGGATTTATCCATCAGACCGTTGGAACAAGGGAATGTGATGAAGAATGTGATCTGAACTATGCAGTTGGCGCACCGGTCGAAAAAGAGATCAAATGTGCGCTCACCAATTCCCTTGGATTTGGCGGACACAATGCAACCCTTCTTTTGAAGAAGTATGAAGGATAGAGGTAGAAGGATGGAATTAGAAAATCTGGTAAAACTGATTCAGACCGTTTCAGATTCGGACCTGACAGGATTTCAGTATGAAGAAAACGGTGTGAAATTGAAAATACAGAAAGAAAAAGAACAGATGGTTGTCAGTACAGGGGCAGCACAGCTGACGACAGTACAAAACGTGTCAGGAGCGCAGAGTAATGCAGTATCGGCACTGAAGTCGGAGGATGGACCGAAAAAAGGAAAAGAAGCAGAAGGGCAGCTGATCAAATCCCCTCTGGTTGGAACCTTTTATGCAGCACCGTCGGAAGAGGCAGCACCATTTGTGGCAGTTGGCGATCATGTGTCAAAAGGACAGACGGTTGCCATCGTAGAGGCGATGAAGCTGATGAATGATATTGAGTGTGATTTTGACGGTGTGATATCGGAAGTACTCGTGAAAAATGGAGAAACTGTGGAATACGGACAGCCATTATTCCGAATCGCATAGCTGGATGGAGGGCGAAAAGCATGAAACATTTGGGAATCAAGGAAATTCAGAAAATCATTCCGCACAGACATCCGTTTTTGCTGGTAGATTATATCGAAGATTACGAGCCGGGGGAATATGCAGTTGGCTATAAATGTGTGACTTACAGAGAGGACTTTTTTGCCGGACATTTTCCACAGGAGCCGGTGATGCCGGGAGTGCTGATCGTAGAAGCACTGGCGCAGGTCGGTGCAGTAGCGGTTCTGATGCAGGAAGAAAATAAAGGAAAGCTCGGTTATTTTGGTGGGATTAAGAACTGCAAGTTCCGCAGAAAAGTTGTTCCGGGTGACAAGTTAAAACTGGAAGCAAGAATTATTCGTCAGAAGGGACCACTGGTAATCGGAGAAGCTGTTGCATCAGTGGATGGAGAAGTTGCAGTAAAGGCAGAGTTGTCTCTGATGATCGGGAAGGCGGAAACAGATGATTAAGAAAGTATTGATCGCAAACCGTGGAGAGATCGCAGTTCGGATCATCCGTGCCTGCCGGGAAATGGGGATCGAGACGGTTGCAGTTTATTCAGAAGCAGATAAAGAAGCATTGCATACACAGCTTGCAGATGAAGCAATCTGTATCGGACCTGCACCATCTTCGGAAAGCTATCTGAATATGGAGCAGATCATCAGCGCGACCATCGTGTCGGGAGCAGATGCGATCCATCCGGGATTTGGTTTCCTTTCTGAAAATACGAAATTTGCAGAGCTTTGTGAGAAGTGCAACATCATTTTTATTGGACCGGATTCGAAAGTGATCAGCAGGCTTGGAAATAAATCCGAGGCGAGAAATACCATGGCAAATGCCGGGGTTCCGATCATTCCGGGAAGCCGGGAAGCGATTTATGATGCAGCAAAAGGAAAAGAAGTTGCAAGAGAGATCGGCTATCCGGTGATCGTAAAGGCGGCTCTCGGCGGAGGCGGAAAAGGAATGCGTGTGGCGGAAAATGAAGCCGGATTTGACATGGCATTCCGTACTGCACAGAAAGAGACCAAGGCAGCTTTTGGAGATGACACTATGTACATCGAGCATTTTGTGCAGCATCCGAAGCACATTGAATTTCAGATCATGGCGGATAAGTATGGAAATGTGGTGCATTTAGGAGAACGGGACTGTTCGGTGCAGAGAAATCATCAGAAGATGATTGAAGAATCCCCATGTGCCGTGATTTCGGATGAGCTTCGCCGGAGAATGGGCGAAGCAGCGGTAAAAGCGGCAAAGGCAGCGCATTACGAAAATGCAGGAACCATTGAATTTCTGCTGGAAAAGAGTGGAAAATTTTATTTTATGGAAATGAATACCAGAATCCAGGTGGAGCATCCGGTCACAGAATGGGTGACAGGGATCGATCTGATCAAGGAACAGATCCGGATCGCAGACGGTCAACGGCTTTCCTTTACGCAGGAAGATGTAAAACTGACCGGTCATGCCATTGAGTGCAGGATCAATGCGGAAAATCCGGAAAAGAATTTCCGTCCGTGTCCGGGAACGATCACCGATATGTACCTTCCGGGAGGAAAGGGTGTGCGGATTGATTCAGCAATTTACAGTGGATACACTGTACCGCCATATTATGATAATATGCTGGCAAAGCTGATCGTATTTGCAAAGAACCGTACTGAAGCGATCCGGAAGATGCAGAGTGCACTTGGTGAAGTAATTATAGAAGGCATTGATACCAATGTGGATTATCAATATGATATTTTGCATGATTCAAAGTATCAGGCAGGAGATTTTGATATTGAATTTATTGCCGAAAAAGAAGCAAAGAATCGGCAAGGTTAGCTCTACAAAAGCGGAGGTAAAGCAATTTGAAACTGTCAAATATGTTTAAAAAAACAAGCAGAAGAGGGTATATATCTCTTGGCGAAGGAAAGCCTGCCCATATGGCACCGGAAGTTCCGGAGGGACTTCTGAAAAAATGTAACGTTTGCAAATCTGCCATTCTGACAGAAGATGTGAAGAATGGATATTATATTTGTCCAAAATGTCAGAATTATTTCCGTGTGCATGCGATGCACCGGATTGAAATGGTAGCAGATGCGGGCACCTTTGAAGAGTGGGACAAGGGACTGACTTCAGGAAATCCGCTGCATTATAAAGGCTATGAAGAAAAGGTAGAAGCACTGCAGGAAAAGACCGGGCTTGATGAGGCGGTTGTAACCGGAAAAGCAAGGATCGCGGGAAATGAAGTAGTTCTTGCAGTCTGTGACGGGCGGTTTATGATGGCGAGCATGGGAAAGGTGGTCGGCGAAAAGATTACCCGTGCAGTAGAAAAGGCAACCAGTGAGAGGATTCCGATTATTATATTTGCCTGTTCAGGAGGCGCCAGAATGCAGGAGGGGATCCATTCTCTGATGCAGATGGCAAAGACTTCAGCGGCACTGAAAAGACACCATGATGCAGGCTGTTTATATGTAAGTGTGCTGACCGATCCGACAACCGGCGGGGTAACGGCAAGTTTTGCCATGCTTGGAGATATCATTCTTGCCGAGCCGGGGGCGCTGATCGGTTTTGCGGGTCCGCGTGTGATTGAACAGACCATAGGGCAGAAGCTTCCGAAAGGATTCCAGAGGGCAGAATTTCTTCAGGAGCACGGATTTGTGGATCGGATTGTGGAGCGTCCGCGTCTTAGGGAGACACTGGCGGAAATTGTAGCAATGCATAAGCAGGGTACATACGATTTGCCAGAAGTAGAAGAAAAGGAAACACAGGCGGTACAGAGGAATCTGACACCATGGGAACGGGTGCAGTTATCCAGAGACAAGGCTCGTCCGGTCGGTGCGGAGTACATTGAAGAATTATTTACAGATTTTATGGAATTTCATGGAGACCGTTATTACCAGGATGATAAGGCGATCATTGGCGGGATTGCAAGATTTCACGGAATGCCGGTGACGGTGATCGCGCAGGCAAAGGGTCGCACGACAAAAGAAAATATCGAGCGTAACTTTGGAATGCCGTCACCGGACGGATACCGCAAAGCCCTTCGTCTGATGAAACAGGCAGAGAAATTTAACCGTCCGGTCATCTGTTTTGTAGATACGCCGGGAGCGTTCTGCGGGCTGGAAGCAGAAGAGAGAGGACAGGGTGAGGCAATCGCAAGAAATTTATTTGAGATGTCAAATCTTCAGGTTCCGATCCTGTCAGTTGTGATCGGAGAAGGTGGAAGCGGGGGAGCCCTTGCGATGGCAACTTCAGATGAAGTGTGGCTTCTTGAAAATTCGATTTACTCCATTCTTTCGCCGGAAGGATTTGCAAGTATCCTGTGGAAGGACAGCAGTCGCGCAAAAGAGGCGGCAGGTGTGATGAAGCTGACAGCAGATCGTCTCCTGAAAGCCGGTATCGTAGAACGGGTGATTCCGGAGCCGGAAAACTTCAATCTGGAAACATTTACAGAAGTGACAGATCCGATGGATGATTATATCAGTATTTTTTTGAAAAAATATGGTGCAATGACAAAGGAAGAACTTACCGAAAAGCGGTATGACAGATTCCGCAGGATGTAGTAGAAAGAGGAGAAGAAAAATGAAAGGATTACCGGAACTTGTGATTGGTGATTTGAAAGTAAAAAGACCGGTCATTCAAGGGGGAATGGGAGTCGGTGTGAGCCTTGGGCAGCTTGCCGGAGCGGTTGCAAAAGAAGGTGGAGTCGGGATCATCTCAACCGCACAGATCGGATTTCGTGAACCGGATTTTGAAACGAATACAAGGGCGGCAAATATCCGTGCAATTGGATCTGAATTTCAAAGAGCAAGAGAGACGGCTCCGGATGGCGTGATCGGATTTAATATCATGGTTGCACTGAAAGATTATGACGAGCATGTGAAAGCAGCAGTGGACGCCGGAGCAGATCTGATCGTATCCGGGGCAGGGCTTCCAATCGAGCTGCCGGGACTTGTGGAGGGCAGCAGTACCAAGATCGCTCCGATCGTATCGACTGAAAAATCGGCGAAAGTTATCTTAAAATACTGGGATAAAAAATTTTCCAGAACCGCAGACCTGATTGTGATCGAGGGCCCTAAAGCCGGAGGACATCTGGGGTTTGACCGGGAGCAGCTGGAAACTTACACACAGGAAAGCTATGATAATGAAATCGAGAGGATCATGGCAGTGGTCAGAAAGTACGCCCAAAAATATCAGGTGCATATCCCGGTGGCAGTAGCCGGAGGAATTTCGGATAAAGATGCGGCAGAGCATGCCTTTTCATTAGGAGCAGATGCAGTCCAGGCGGCAACAAGATTTGTCACGACATGGGAGTGCGATGCGGATCTCAGTTACAAGCAGAGTTATCTGAATGCGAAGAAAGAGGATGTCATTCTGGTGAAAAGTCCGGTTGGAATGCCGGGAAGGGCAATTAAGAATCCATTTATCAGTCATGTAATGGCAGGAGAGAGGGTGAAGCCTAAGAGATGTCTTGGGTGTCTGAAAAACTGTAACCCGGCGGAAGTGCCATACTGTATCACGGAAGCGCTGATCAAAGCGGCAAAAGGTGAGATTGGAGAGGCACTTCTGTTCTGCGGAGCGGATGTGTGGAAAGCAGAAAAAATAGAAACTGTGAAAGAAGTGATTGATTCTTTGTTAGGTGACTGTGTATAATTGAACTAGAAAAAGACACAGCAAGGAGAAGAAGGGGAATTGGACGCATACGAAAGCATCAATAAGATATTGGTACATCTTTTTAATGATATATGGGAATTAGAAGAAAAGGCAGTGATCACAGAAGAATTCAAGGATCTGACGAATAACGATATGCATATTATTGAAGCAATCGGACTTGGGACCGGGAATAATATGTCCACGATCGCGAAGAAGCTCGGAATCACGGTCGGATCACTGACAACTTCGATGAACAGTCTGGTCAATAAAAAGTATGCAGTCCGCCACCGGAGCGAAGAAGACCGGAGGATCGTCAATATCCAGCTGACGGAAAAAGGGGAGAAGGCATATCATCATCATGCGAATTTTCATAAGAAGATGGTAGAAGCTGTTGTTGAGACGCTGGATGAAGAAGAGATCCCGGTTCTGACAAAGGCACTGGACAATCTGTATCAGTTTTTTAAGACGTATAACGGTTAAAATGAAAAATCCTCTGTCACTCTTTCATTAGAAAGGGCTGGCAGAGGATTTTTGGATTTTCCGGCTATACATGGATCCGGTCTAATACTTCTCCGATCGGCTCATGGATCGTCAGAGTTGCGCCTACATCACGGGCAGTTGCATCCTTGTTGATGAGTACCAGATATTTGCCGTGGAAATAATCGATAAATCCGGCAGCAGGGTAGACCACAAGAGAAGTACCGCCGATGACCAGCATATCTGCTTCTGAGATGGCGCGGATACTTTTCTGGATAATCTGATTATCCAGTCCTTCTTCGTAGAGAACTACATCCGGGCGGATAGTTCCGCCGCAGTCGCAGGTTGGGATTCCTTTCGATTCTTTTACAAAACGTGCACTGTACTGCTTTTTGCAACGCATGCAGTAATTGCGGTGGATACTTCCATGAAGCTCAAGTACATTTTTGCTTCCGGCAGCCTGGTGGAGTCCGTCGATATTCTGTGTGATAACGGCGGTCAGCTTTCCGGCGGCTTCCAGCTCGGCAAGTTTCAGATGTGCTTTATTTGGCTTCGCATCAAGGAACATCATTTTCTCTTTATAAAAATCATAAAATTCTTCCGTATGCTGCATGAAAAAGCTGTGGCTTACAATCTGTTCCGGTGAGTAGCGGTACTTTTGTTTGTAGAGTCCGTCTGCACTCCTGAAGTCCGGAATATTACTCTCGGTAGAGACGCCGGCACCGCCGAAAAAGACGATTCGGTTGCTCTCGTTAATCATGTCCTGTAACTGTCTGATCTTGTCCATAATTTGATAACCTCTTTTCCTGGAAAATCAAAATCTGTCTTTTTAATCACAGTATACCAAATGAAACGAAAAAAGAGAATAAAATAAAAAAATTCCTTGTCCCAAAAACATGCACCGAGTATACTATAAAGTATTGGATTGTGGAAAATTGGGGAAATCTGCAGACAAAATACATATGTCAAGGAGAGCGTAATATGAAAATGTCAAATATGAGGAATCTGTGTCTGATTTTATTGGGGAATACAGTATATGCACTTGCAATTGTAATGTTTATCCTGCCGAATGATATCATTACCGGAGGGACCACGGGGCTTGGAATTGCCGTGAATCATTATTTTGGATTACAGATCCATACATTTGTACTGATCTTCAACACACTGATGTTTCTTCTGGGGGCTGCAGTGCTTGGTATGAAATTTGCACTTACTACACTGGTCAGTACGTTTTATTATCCGATCATTCTGGGAATACTGGAGAATGTTCCGGTATTACAGAACGTCACAGACGATAAGATGCTTTCAACGATCTGTGGAGGTCTGATGATCGGACTTGGAATCGGAGTTGTTATAAGATGCGGAGCATCAACAGGAGGTATGGATATCCCGCCGCTGGTACTGAATAAGAAATTCGGGCTTCCGGTATCTGTTATGCTCTATGTATTTGATTTTGCGATTCTGATTTTCCAGATGGTATTTACCAATAAAGAAGAGATCATCTATGGTATCCTTCTGGTATTGATTTACACGGTGATGCTGGATAAAGTGCTTCTGATGGGATCGACCAGAACACAGGTCAAGATCATTTCCGGAGAGTATGAGAAGCTGAACCATCTGATCCAGGAGAAGCTTGACCGAGGAACTACACTGGTCTACACGCAGACCGGTTATTTGAGAAAGGATCAGCCGATGATCCTTACCGTTGTGTCTAACCGTGAACTGATGCGGCTGAACCAGATCGTGCAGGAGACAGATCCGCAGGCATTTATGATCATTGGCAATGTAAATGAGGTCAGAGGACGGGGATTTTCAACACAGAAAGTATATAAAAACGAAGTGGGCATGAATGAATAAACAAGAGCTTGAGAATGAGGAAGTAAGACAGGAAGAGAAAAAAACAAAGAAGAAAAAGGTCCGGAAAAAGAAGACCATGTTTGGACATATCCGCAGTATCATCAGTATTCTTCTGGTTGTGGGAATCATCGGAGGAAGCTACTGGTATTATGCATTCCAGTACAGAGCCGAGGTGGAGCCGGAGACAAACCGGAAGGTGACGAATACGGATTCCGTTTACACGATGGAGCAGTATCTGAAAACGCTGAAGCGCAACCAGACTGTTTATAAGTACGCGTGCGATGAAGCCGAAGTGGACAATGACTATGGGACTTATGTTGTGCCTGGACTGAAGTCAACAAGGACGTTGAAAGTAAAAGGGGACGGAGAAGCAGAAGTCTGCACATCCATGACACCACAGGGACTTGCATTTACAGAGGATTATATTCTGGTCAGTGCTTATTGTAAGACAAAGGCACATGATTCGGTGATCTATGTGATCGACAAAGAAAGCAGACGGTTTGTGAAAGAGATTGTGCTGAACACCAAAGCCCATGTGGGCGGAATGGCATACGATACGATGAACCAGATCCTGTGGGTGACAGGACAGGGTTCCACCTGGGCGCAGGCAAATGCGATCACACTGTCTCATCTGGAAAATTATTCCTTTGATGACGGATATCATCCGATTGAATTCGATATGTCTTACAACCTTTATAAGATCAAGCGGGCGTCATTTATGACGTATCATGACGGCGCATTGTTTGTCGGATTCTTTACACAGGATAATGCCAGTGTCATTGAAAAATATCTGATCAATGCAGACGGCACCCTGTATGAAAAAGAAGACATGAACCTGAAACGGACGGTCGGCGTGACGGAGCCGGTTGCCTATGCGGTCAGTATGCAGGTAATTTCCGGTAAGGTGCAGGGAATGGCATTTTACAACAATAAGATCCTGCTTACCAGATCCTGGGGGATCCTGCCATCGGAGGTACAGATCTTCAACTATTCCAGATATGGAATCTTGTCAACCTCCGAAGCTTATAAGACGATCAAGTTTCCGGAGAGGCTGGAACAGATCTATCAGGACGGTGGCAGCATTTATGCACTTTTCGAGTCGGGGGCTTATGCCTACCGGATGTCATCCATTAACCGAATTGACCGTGTTGTGAAGCTGAAAGGAAGCAAACTGGTAAAATAAAGGCTGAAATCCATGAAATCTGCTTGAATCGGAAGTAGATTTATGGTAAAATACATGAGTGGTTTAACCATCAGGAGGTGTGATTAGTAATGGAAATTTTAAAAACAGTACTTTTAATTTTATTTGCAATAGATTGTATCGCATTGACAGTAATCGTATTGATGCAGGAAGGTAAGTCAGCAGGTCTTGGAACAATCGCAGGTATGGCAGATTCTTATTGGGGACAGAACAAAGGACGTTCTATGGAAGGCGCACTTGTTAAGTCTACCAAGTTTTTAGCAATTCTGTTTATTGTACTTGCAGCAGTCCTGAATCTGAAAGTTTTTGCATAACGAATGATTGAAAGAAGATGAGGAACACTCTATAGTATCTATAGGGTGTTCCTTTTTTGACAGGAGAAGAGATGGACGAATTATTTGAAAAAAGAAAGAAAATTATTTATGAATTTATCTGTGACGAATTTTATGTGCCGATGAAGCTGAAAGAGTTGTCGATGCTGCTTCAGGTCCCGAAAGATCAGAAAGGGGAACTCAAAGCTGTCATGGACAGCCTGGAAAAAGAAGGCAAGGTACATGTCACACAGAAAGGAAAATACATCAAAGGTGAGGCAAAGCAGCTGCGTGGAATGTTCCAGGCAAACGCGAGAGGCTTCGGCTTTGTCACTGTGGAAGGTGAGAGCGAAGATATCTTTATCTCAGAAGATGATATGAACGGTGCCATGCAGGGAGATGAGGTAGAGGTTGTCATCACCAAAGCACCGGAAGGAAAGCGAAGAGAAGGAAAGATCACGAAAATCGTACAGAGGGGAACCCAGCGGATCGTCGGCTATTATCAGAGCCGGAAGAATTTCGGATTCGTTGTGCCGGATAATGAGCGTTTCCTGCAGGATATCTTCGTACCGGCAGAGCGCTCTAAAGGAGCTGTGACCGGGCATAAGGTTGTGGTAGAGCTGACCTCTTATGGGGAGAATGGAAAGAAGCCGGAAGGAAAGATCGTAGAGATCCTGGGGCATGTGACCGATCCGGGAGTTGATATTTTGTCGATTGTCAAAGGATATGATCTGCCAACCGAATTTCCGGAGAAGGTACTGAATCAGGCAGAGCGTGTGGCAAAGGCAGTGACGACCGCTGATATGGCAGGACGTAAGGACGTGCGGAGCTGGCAGACCGTGACGATCGATGGCGAGGATGCGAAGGATCTGGATGATGCGATCACTCTGACAAAAGAGGGAGACCGTTATATTCTGGGCGTGCATATCGCTGATGTGACCAATTATGTGCAGGAGAACAGCGCTCTTGACCGGGAAGCACTGAAAAGAGGTACCAGTGTCTATCTGGCAGACCGTGTGATCCCGATGCTGCCAAGAGTTCTGTCTAATGGAATGTGTTCATTAAACGCAGGTGAGGACCGGCTGGCACTGAGCTGTATCATGACTATTGATGCGAAGGGAAATGTAGTCGATCACCAGATTGCAGAAACTGTGGTAAATGTGGATGAACGCATGAGCTATACCAGTGTGAAAAAGATTCTTGAGGATCGGGATGAGGCAGAATGCGAACGATATCATGATCTAATCCCGATGTTTGAACTGATGAAAGAACTGTCACACATTTTGAGAGAAAGACGCCACAGAAGAGGGGCAATCGACTTTGATTTTCCGGAGGCAAAGATTATTTTAAATGAAAGCGGTGAGCCGGTGGATATTAAGGCTTACGACCGCAACGTGGCAACGAAGATCATCGAGGATTTTATGCTTGTTGCAAATGAGACGGTTGCAGAGGATTATTTCTGGCAGGAGATTCCATTCTTATACCGTGTGCATGAAACACCGGATGAGGATAAGATGAAGAAACTTGTGACATTTTTGCAGAATTTCGGATATACCATGCATATGCAGGGAGGACAGGAGATCCGTCCAAAGGAAGTCCAGAAACTTCTGGATAAGATCGAGGGGACTCCGGAAGAAGCCATGATCTCAAGGCTTGCACTCCGTTCGATGAAGCAGGCGAGATATTCGCCGGATAATGACGGACATTTCGGACTTGCGACCCAGTATTATACGCATTTTACTTCACCGATCCGGCGCTATCCGGATCTGCAGATCCACCGGATCATCAAAGATAATCTTCGAGGCAGGATGAACGATGCAAAGAGGCATCATTATGAAAAAATCCTGCCGGAGGTGGCGATGGAGACAAGCTCCTTAGAGCGCCGTGCGGATGAGGCAGAGAGAGAGACGCTGAAGCTGAAGAAGGTACAGTATATGCGGAATTTCTTCGGACAGGAATTTGAAGGAGTTATTTCGGGTATCACGAAGTGGGGAATCTATGTAGAGCTTCCGAATACCGTAGAAGGTCTGGTGCATGTTACCAATATGACGGACGATCATTATGACTACGACGAAGAGCATTATCAGATGATCGGTTCACATATCAGAAAGACCTACAAGCTGGGGCAGAAGGTGCGTGTGAAGATGATTGATTGTGATGAGATATCAAGAACCATTGATTTTAGACTTGTAAAGGAAAGAAAAGAGGAGAGAGAAGATGGCTAAGGCAAAAGCGCAGGGCAAGATGATTGCGAACAATAAAAAGGCGTATCATGACTATTTTATCCTGGATACTTATGAGGCGGGAATTGCACTTGCAGGTACGGAAGTAAAATCCCTCCGTATGGGAAAATGCAGCATCAAAGAATCCTTTATCCGTATTGAGGATGGGGAAGTGTTCATCTATGGAATGCATATCAGCCCATACGAAAAGGGAAATATTTTCAATAAAGATCCTCTGCGTGTGAGAAAGCTCCTTCTTCACAAATCGGAGATCAACAAACTGATCGGCAAGACCAAGGAAAAAGGAATGGCGATCGTGCCACTGAAGGTGTATTTCAGCAAGAGTCTTGTCAAAGTAGAGATCGGACTGGCAAAAGGTAAAAAACTATACGATAAGCGTGATGATATCGCGAAAAAAGACCAGAAGCGTGAGGCAGAAAGAGAATTCAAGATCCGTAATTTCGGATAAAACAAAACTGTCCCCTTGAAAAAAGTGAAAATTGTATATTTTTACAGAGACAGTGACGCGGTACAATGTTCAATAACCTGATGAATCAATGTACTATAGTGTTTCACAAGGAATAAGAAAGGATGGGACAGACTATGAAAACAAATTCAACCGTTATGAAAATTGCACAGACAGCGCTGTTTGCTGCACTTTGCTACGTGATCTTTACGTATCTGCAGATTAAAATACCGATGCCGGGAGGAGATGCAACATCAATCCACCTTGGAAATGCGTTCTGTGTGCTTGCCGCACTTCTTTTGGGCGGCTGGTACGGCGGACTTGCAGGAGCGATCGGAATGGGAATCGCGGATGTGATGGATCCGATCTATATTACCGGAGCACCGAAGACATTTATCCTGAAGCTCTGCATCGGACTGATCACAGGACTTGTAGCGCATAAGATCGCAAAGATCAATGAAAGTACCGATAAGAAATACATTTTCAAATGGAGCCTGCTGGCATCTGTAGCCGGACTTGCATTTAATGTCATTGCAGATCCGATCGTCGGATACTTTTACAAACAGTACATTCTGGGACAGCCGCAGCAGATGGCAGAGGTTCTTGCAAAATGGAGCGCAGCTGCTACCTTTGTAAATGCAATCCTTTCTACAATCGTTGTAGTGATCATCTACAATGCACTGCGACCGGCACTTGCAAAGAGCGGAATGCTGGAAGTGGGGAAGACAAAAGAAGCGTAAAATGACAGATTGAGTAAATTATATGCGGAGATGCCTTGACATGAGCCTGGATGTCCGCATATAATATATAGAGCAAATGGGAGGGCAGAAGGTTGACTTCTGAACGGATCTTGTTTGCAGAAGCGTATTTTTGATGATACGGCTTCCAAGAACCAGGGCTTGTACTGGTTTCGACGGGGGCACGGAAGTCAAGGAAGCCATCCGTAGCGGGACACTACGTTAAAAGTTCCAACTAAATATAAACGCAGACGAAAATTTAGCGTACGCTGCCTAGTTGCAGCAGTCGGCCTTGAGTCTCTCATCGCTTAAGTAACCGGCTTCGACCAGATGAGGCACTTCGTTTCCAAAGCTTTGAGGGAATGGAAGAATTTATGAAGCTACTAAAGTAAGCAGCCTGTTGTTCGGCGGCTTATGGAGGGAATGTCAAAAGAATGACTGTGATGGGAGATGCCTTTATGGAAGAGCTTTCGGACAGGGGTTCGATTCCCCTCAGGTCCATACCTGTAAAACCGCTGAAAATGAGATGATTCAGCGGTTTTTGAATATGATGAGTCAAAATGAGGAGAGAGCTTTTTGCTCTCTCCTCATTTATCATATACTCTGCATTTAACAATATCGGTCTCTCTTTTTCTGCAACTGATTTTCCAATGGAACGATGTTTACATATTCGGCATGATTCTCTTCGATGCATGTCCTGACGGCATCAATGTCATCCGGATGGATCAGAAGCGCCATTCCGCAGGCAGCTTTGCCGTCAGTGTCACGCGGGGCAGGTGCAATACGGTTAGGAAGGCCTTGCTTATCCAGAAGCTCATGGAGCATCATGCCCTGTGTGTGATTGTCAAAGAGAATATAATAGCGGATATGTTTATTTTTTTCTTCCATTTTACTGATTCAGCATCTCCACAAATGCTCCGATTCTTGTACGAAGCTGTTCAGCATCTTTATCGGTGTAATCTGTTTCCAGAGAGAGTACCGGAATATTTTTCGCCTTCAGTGCTTCAGAAACTGCAAGCTTTTCTGTGTCGTACAGGCAGCAGAACATCAGACTGCAGTCGATGACGCCGTCCACCTGATATTCGTCGACCATACGGAGAATATCGTCGATACGTCCTGTATTTGGTGTGAAGCATGCACAGTTTGTCTTCATGTAACGTTTGGACAGATTCATGAACTGTTCATCCAGTGTTTCACCGGATTCGTCTACAAGATTTTCAAAATATCTTGTTCCTGTACACATCTCTTCGCAGACAACAGCAGCGCCGCTTGTCTCGATGATGTTATGTAATTTCCAGTTCGGAACTGCAAGAGGCGTTCCTGTAATCAGGATACGTTTTGTGCCTTCTGGTACAACAGATACACCATCCTTGATTCGTTGTTCCAGTTCGTCAGCCAGACGGTTACACATCTGGGCGCAGCGTACCGGATCATCGAAGAAGGAAATCTGGGTCATGAGCAGAGCATCTCGTCCGGAAATCGGCAGACATTTTGATTTTCTGCAGTCATAAACTCTCTGAAGAGCTTTACGTTTCTCATTGCAGATATTGATCGCTTCCGCAAGGTTTTCCGGTGTGATTTTGTTTCCGGTAAATTCTTCTACAATCTTTGCAAAATCTGTAATTTCTTCTTTCCATTTGATAATATCTTTTTCACGCTTCATCTGTGGAACGTCCATAATATGCATTGGAACGTCTTTTCCAAGGATTTCGTAAGCTTTCTTCTTGCCGTCGCAGGTAGTTTCCCCGATATACATATCTGCGATACGGAAGAATGGGCAGGTGCGTCCAAGTCTTGCTCCCACAGAAGCTTTTACAAGCGGACAGACATTTTTCGGAAGGACTTTTTCGCCGTCCGGAACCCAGAACTGGGAACCGCCGCAAAGTCCGGTTACGATACCATTTGCAGCGATGATTACTTCATCCGGTACATAAACGCAGAATGTTCCGAATACTTTACGTCCTTTTTTCTGCTCTTCAATTAATTCAGCCGGGCGGATACCGTGAACCTCAGCAATGACCATATCCCAGAAATCCATTGCTTTCGGACGGTTTTCCTGTGTCATAAATACATCTCCAACTGCTGTCGGAAGAACCTGACAGAGATTGTCATGATTTTTGACATCCATCCCAAGGTCTTCCCACATTTTTTCATAATCAGCCATTTTCATTTCCTCCTTTTATATAATGACGATTTGTTAGTATTCATATATTTTGTCGCTATCCATATAAAATATTGTACAAAATGACGAATGAGTTAGTCAATGCATATGGTGAAATGTGTAAAATAACTATAAATAGGACGATATATAGAAAAAATGAATTATTGAAATACGTTTTACGTATAACCATGCAAATGTGGAATGTTGAAACTATAAAATCCTTATGATATACTGAGACAACAGATTAACGTATAGAATAGAAATTGAAGAAAACAAATTTATTAAAAATTTAAATATAAAGACTGAGGTGGAAGAGTATGCTGGAGACCGAAAGATTAATACTGAGAAAATGGACAGAGGAAGATGCGGAAAGTCTGTTTGAATATGCAAAAGATCCGGAGATCGGACCTGCTGCAGGATGGCCGCCGCATAAGAGTGTGGAGGAAAGCAGAGCTGTCATCAAAAATGTATTTGATGGAGCAGAGTGCTACGCAATCTGTGAAAAGGAAAAGAATATTGCGATAGGTGCTGTGGAACTGAAACTGAATGGATACACGAATAAAACAAAGCGTGACGATGAGTGCGAGCTTGGATATTGGCTTGGACAGCCATTCTGGGGAAGAGGCTATATGCCGGAAGCTTCCAGAGAGTTATTGAGACATGGATTTGAAGATCTTGGCATGACAACAATCTGGTGCGCTTATTATGATAGCAATCTGAAATCAAAAAGAGTGCAGGAAAAGCTGGGATTTGTTTATCATCATACCTGTAATGAAGTTCCTGTGCCGCTTTTACATGAGGTGCGGGTCGAGCATACGAATGTTATGACAAAAGAGCATTGGGAAGAAATCTACAGGTAATGGTCTGGAAAGCAGGAAGTAAGGGGGAGATATGCTGACGGAAAAAGAAAAAATCTGTAAAAAAACTAAAAAAAGTATTGACATTTGTAGAAAATAATAGTAGACTAAACAAGTCGCATAAATGTGATGAGGGATCATAGCTCAGCTGGGAGAGCATCTGCCTTACAAGCAGAGGGTCATAGGT
>OLQX01000324.1_pt1 | contig 58516 bp, 70 predicted proteins | sample 1672581 | NCBI WGS metagenome assembly OLQX01 (sample SAMEA3136701, study PRJEB25190) | human gut metagenome | reverse complement strand
ATCACCGCCAAACAATACATATGTCTCTCTCATCAGCATCGGCCGGAGACGTTTTCCACCGGCTAGAAGACTATACTCCATCGCCTCCATGATCTCTTTTTGGAGACCTTCTTTGACCGGCAGATATTTTTTTAAAATCTGTTCTATCGCTGTTATTTTTCCGATTCTTTCTTCCTTAAAATTCATGCTCTTCACCATCTTTATCCAATATCATTACTTTTTTCTCAATCGTCTCAATCTTATCATTACATATCTTCAGCAATTCCATTCCTTCATGATACAATTGAAAAGAATCCTCAAGCGAAACAGCTTCTCCCTCTAATTTTTTTACTACTTCATCTAACTGTTCAAATACGTCCTCCAGAGTCTGATCTTTTTTATTTTCTGCTTCCACAATGTTCCTCCTTATGCGTATCTTCTACTCTTGCTTTGATCACACCGTCTGTCACATATACATTCAGTGTCTCTCCATTTGCCGTATCTGCGATTGTCTTCACCACTTTGCCATTTTCCGTTGATACATAAGCAAATCCCTGATTCAGCTTTGCCAGCGGCGAAAGTCCTTTCATACGTTCGATATAAAAACCAAATCGGCGTTTTTTATCGTCAATCTTTCTTTCCATTGTCTGTCTGAGCCGCTCTTCCAATTCCACCGTTCTTTGCTGTTTGTCCCGCAGTTTATTTTGCGGATGCAGATACTTTAATTTCAATGCATACTGCCCGGTTTTTATCTTTTCCCATTCTGCTTTCTGATGTATTGCTTTACGTATCTTTATTCGATATTCTTCAACTCCGTTTAAAAATGTCTCATATTCAAACACCGCAAGTTCAGCCGCCGCAGAAGGCGTTGGCGCCCGCAAATCTGCCACATAATCTGCGATAGTTGTGTCCGTCTCATGCCCCACCGCTGAAATAACCGGAATCCGGCATTCAAAAATAGCTCTCGCAACAATTTCTTCATTAAACGCCCAAAGATCTTCTATAGAACCGCCGCCGCGCCCTACAATGATCAAATCTACTCCTTTTTTTTCAAGCGCCGCAATTCCTTCTACAATACTTGCAGCCGCCCCTTCTCCCTGAACCAATGCAGGGTATAAGAGTAACTGCACATACGGGTTTCTTCTGCCTGCAACATTGATAATATCCCGAATCGCCGCGCCTGTAGGCGCCGTCACAACGCCGATTGTTCTTGCAAACTTCGGAATCGGCTGCTTGTACTCCTCGGCAAACATTCCCATCTCGCCCAGTTCCTGTTTCAATGCCTCGAATCTCTCATAAAGTGCTCCGGCTCCATCTAGAATAATCTCTTTTGCATAGAGCTGATATTTCCCATCCCTCTCGTATGTGGTTATATTGCCAAGCACAATTACCTGCTGTCCTTCCCGCATCCGAAACGGCAAACCGCCTCTCTGTCCTGCAAACATAATACATGCGATCATCCCGGACTCATCTTTCAGTGAAAAGTAAATATGCCCGGACGTATGATATTTACAATTTGACACTTCCCCTTTCACATAAATCCGGTTCAGCATAAAATCCTGTGTAAACATATTCTTGATATAGGCATTGACCTGTCCAACAGAATACACATTGCGCATCATATCACCTTATTCCGCCAGCTTTGCCAGCACACCATTGACAAACGAAGGACCTTCATCACTGCTGTATTTCTTCGCGAGTTCTACCGCCTCATTGATTGCCACACCGGTCGGAACTTCCTCATCCCATTTCATCTCATAAACCGCAAGTCTTAAAATTGTCAGATCTACCCGATTCATACGAGATGTCTTCCAGCCTGTTGTATACTCATTCAAAAGTCCATCAATCTCTTCTTTTTTGTCGACAACAGCTTTATATTTATTCAAAATATAAGTCTTATCCTGTTCGTCAGTCTCGCCAAGCAATTCAAAGTAGAGGTCTTCTTGTTCTTTCATCTCTTCTTCGCTGTTAAATTCTATACGGAATAACATTCTAAAAATATGTTCTCTAAGTTCTGATCTATTCATTTTTCTACCTCTTTATTCTTTGGATTTTCTATTTTTTTGCATTATTGATTATTATACTACATGTGATTCCCTCTTGGCAACCAAAAAGAGTGGAGCTAAAACTCCACTCTGATTCCCATTCTGTCTTCACAGATCTAGTTTTCCATGTCCACTCCAGCTACACGAATATTCACATCTGCAACTGTCAAACCTGTCATATTCTCAATCGAAGCTTTTACTTTCTCCTGTACCTTGGCAGAAACATCCATGATGCTGTAGCCATACTTCAAATTCAGCGCCAGCGCAACTGTCACTACACCTTCAAGCACATCTACTTTCACACCTTTGGATAAAGATTTCATTCCAAGCTTGCTGATCAGTTCTCTCGTTGCATTCCCTGCCATCGAAGCGACACCTTCCACTTCCATAGCTGCAAGCCCTGCAATGATTGCAACAACCTCATCTGCAATCTGTACTTCTCCAAGATTATCATCTGCCTTTATTGTATAACTATTTCTTTCGTCTTTTCCCATGATTCAAAACCTCCTAGTCTGGATTGCCGTCTCTTGCCAAGAGATGGAATTATCTCCTGTTATTATAACAAATTTATATCCGTTTGCAAATAGGGAAATTTGTAAACTATTTTCCGAACTCAGATAACTCCAGCCCTTCGTTGCGCTCCAGTGTCATACGTATGCTCCAGCTGTTCACAAACAATAAAAGCGGTCTGTCTTTTAAGTCCTTAATCTTCTTCATATCAGAAGTACCCACAATTTTATCTAAGTCAATTTCTTTATTCTCGATCCAGCGGATATGTTCATATGGCAGCGTATCCATTCGAATCTCCACATTGTATTCATTTTCCAAACGGTATTTTAACACATCAAATTGCAGGACACCTACCACACCTACTATAATTTCCTCCATACCGGTATTATATTCCTGAAAAATTTGGATTGCACCTTCCTGTGCGATCTGATTGATTCCCTTGATGAACTGCTTACGTTTCATCGTATCCACCTGGCGAACTCTGGCAAAGTGCTCCGGTGCAAAAGTCGGAATTCCTTCGTATGCAAATTTCTCAGGAGAATTGGTAAGCGTATCTCCAATTGAAAAAATTCCCGGGTCGAACACACCAATGATATCTCCACCGTATGCTTTTTCGATCATTTTTCTTTCACTTGCCATCATCTGCTGTGGCTGAGAAAGTCTCACTTTTTTCCCACCCTGAATATGAAACACATCCATTCCAGCTTCGAATTCTCCGGAACATATTCTCATAAACGCGATTCTGTCACGGTGAGCCTTATTCATATTTGCCTGAATCTTAAATACAAATGCGGAAAATTCCTTTTCTGTCATAGGATCAATAACTCCTTTATCCGAGATTCTCGGAAGGGGAGAGCTTGTCATCTGAAGAAAATGCTGAAGAAATGTCTCCACACCAAAGTTTGTAAGAGCCGATCCAAAAAATACCGGCGACAATTCTCCTTTGCTCACAAGTTCCATATCAAACTCCGCACTTGCACCATCTAACAGTTCCACTTCATCCGTAAGCTGAGCCAGCTGTTCTTCACTGATCATTGTCTCCACCGACGGGTCATCCAATGCGATCTTTTTTACTTCCCCGATAGAAGTTCCTTTTTGTGTATCGGAAAATAACTCTATCTCCCGGTGTTCCCTGTCATATACACCTCTAAATTCTTTTCCGGAACCAATCGGCCAATTGACTGGACATGTCGCAATTCCAAGTTCCTTTTCAATCTCGTCCAACAGATCAAACGTATCTCTTGCCTCACGATCCATTTTATTGATAAATGTAAAAATCGGAATATGACGCATCACACATACTTTGAACAATTTTCTCGTCTGCGCCTCCACACCTTTCGATGCATCAATAACCATGACGGCAGAATCTGCCGCCATCAATGTACGATAAGTATCTTCCGAGAAATCCTGATGTCCCGGCGTATCCAAAATATTGATGCAATATCCATCATAGTTGAATTGGAGCACGGAGGAAGTGACCGAGATACCTCTTTCTTTTTCAATCTCCATCCAGTCCGACACCGCATGCTTGGCAGTCGCTTTTCCTTTCACTGAACCTGCCTGATTGATTGCACCACCATATAATAAAAACTTTTCCGTCAACGTTGTCTTTCCTGCATCGGGATGCGATATGATCGCAAATGTTCTTCTTTTCTTTATCTCATCTGTAATTCCTGACATAATAATCTCCTGTTTTTTATTATTCTATACATACTTATTTAGTCTATCACAAGTAATATCTCTCTGCAAACAAAAATCTATTCATTCTCAGAATTTTTCTCTGTCTCTTTTTGCGCACTGTCTTTACTGTATATCGGTGTGATGACAATATTTTCCGGAGCGATTTCTGCTTTTCTTGTGATAATGTCCTCAATCTGGGCACGGTTAGCATCTGTCAGTTCCGCACTGTTTACTACCACGTCAGCTGTCTCCGCCGTCAGACTTACCACGGTATCTGAAAACCCTTTCGATGCAAGCATCGTCTCAACCGCAGCCTCTTTTTCCGCAAGTTCCGTCATCGCAATCATCTGGTTGATCGCATCTTGTTTCTGTTCATCTGACAAATTTGTGTTATCTATAATCTCAAGCAAAGTTTCTTTATTTTTTGCACGCACCTGCTCTCTTGTCACCTTCGCTTCCGCAACAACTCCTGTCACATCTCCATTGGTAAGCACTGCTTCTCCCGGCGTTCCTTCCACCGTTCCGTCTGCCACTTCCTGATCCTGACTTTCAATATCACCGGCAGTTTCTTGCGCTCCGTCTTCCGAAGTAATGTCAAGCAGCTCCTGATTTGCAAGTTCACCATTTGTCGCCTCTGCTTTTCCTGACTCGCCAAAAATGCGACCGGAATAGTTCAGGTATCCGGCAACCGCAATCATAATCGCGAGTGTTGTGATAATAATCTGGTTTTTCTTGAATAGACGTTTCAAAATGTAACTCCTCCTAATTTGTTTGATTTCGTTTCATTACTTTAATTTTATGCGTGTCTACATCAAATAATGCTTGGATTGCTTCTGTAATATTTTTTATGACTACTGCATTTCCACCCCCTTCTGCAATGACGACAACCCCTTCCACTTTTGGGTTGACTTCTTTTGTTACATACGGTGTCTGCTCACCTCCGGACGTGCTGTTGTACACTGTCGCCTCACTGTCCTGCGCTTCCTTTGTTTCGCGTTTTCCTCCCTGTTTGTCGCTCTCTGTTACAGTCTGACTGTTTGTCGCCTGATCCTTTTCAATAATTTTTTCCGATGAAGACTGAAACGTCACCATCACCTTTACGTTTCCCACCCCCTCTACTTCCCGCAACACCTCTTCTAGTTTCCTCTCCACCGCTTCTTCGTACTCATCTTCATAACTGTTTTCTGTTCCCGCCTCGACAGGCACATCTTTTGTCTTTGTCTTTTTTACCGGCATTGCAATGACAATCAGAAGAATCCCCACCAAAAGCGTGAGCATCAATTGATTTTTTTTTAGTTTCCATTCAAACTTAGTTTTCAATCTGAATCTCCTCCACCTCGATTTCATCTGTCTCTTCTTTTCCTACATCTTCAAGCGACATTCCCTCCAGATACTTGGTCGCCTCTTCGATTTCCCTGATCTTTTGCTGATATGAGGCATTATGATACAATTCCGAAAATGTCGTCTGCATTCCGATTGCCTTCATGATTGGTTCTGAAAGCATCACGATCAGAATCAATCCGGTAAAAAAACGAATATACTTTTTGTAGCTGTGATTCGGAATAATTTGAATGATGGCTGTAATCAAAATCAGATAAAACGCAATATTCTGCAGCCATTGATAAAAAAACGCAATCAATTTTTCCCTCCTAACCTGCCATAGTGGTCGCTGTCACTACTGCGATTGTCAATAAAAAAAGCACCCCCGTCGTAAATATAATACGAAGCAGCATCTGAGATCCATCTGCGATGCTGCTGATACAGCCTACTATTCTCTTATCCGAAACAGGTTGTATCATTGCGGCAATCAATTTATAGAGCAGGGTCACTACTGCCATCTGTATAATCGGAACCAGACAGATTCCAATACAGACCAATGCTCCTGCAACTCCGATTCCATTCTTAATCAATACTGCGGTCCCTAGCATCACCTCCGTCACCCCTCCGATTGCATCACCTACAACCGGTATCGCCTCCGCGCTTCTTCCCACCACACTTCTTTTCAGTGAGTCAATTGCCGGACTTAAAAGTCCCTGTATAATGTTTACCCCTGTCACTCCCGCAAGCAGTGTCTTTAACGTCCATGCGATCACCGTCTCGCAAAGCTCTGCAAATTTAGAAAGATAGTCTTCCTCCGACAAATTATTCATAACTTTTACCACAATGTAGACTTGTACAAATGGAATCAAAAAATTCAAAATAACAAGCTCAACCAGATAAATCAAGAGCAATACCAGGTTGTAAAACAAAATGGAAGTGCTGCTTCCTGCCGCAAAAGCGACCGCCAGAAAGTAGACAGGTCCAAGCACTTTCATAAACCCGATCAGGCGCTCCAGATTCTCACTTGCCGACACGATCAAAATACGAAACGAATTAAGCCCGATTGTGATCAAAAGCAGATATAATACGTAAAAGCTGATTTCTGATATCTGCTGATTCTGAAATACATTGGAAAAATTAGTAAATACTGCCGCCACAATCACAATCAGGAGAATGTGTACCATTCCCGCTTTGCTGCTCTTCCATTCGTAAAAAAATTGATCCGATATCATTTCACCAATTACTTGCAGCGAAGGTTCAGTCTGTCCACTTAACATCTTTTTTATCAAATCTTGGAAGTCTGTTTTCTTCTCCGGGAAAATATCATCCAGCAAATCTTCAATCTCTGAGAATTCAAATTCTTTCCAAATTGTTTCCTCCGCCTCTTTCTGAAGTTCAGCTTGCTCGTCCTTGTCTCGGATTTCTGTCGCATAGACCGTTCGCGGAGAAAAAAAGCAACCCAAAATCACTATAAAAATACAGAGTATTATTCCTTTCCCTCTCATGACAAAAATTCCTGTATCGTCTGAAGCAGGGCAAGTAAAACAGGAAGACTCATGACCAGAATGGTCAGTTTTCCAAAAATCTCAATCTGAGAAGCAATTGTCTGATATCCGGTATCCCGACAGATCCCCGAAGCAAATTCTGCGATATAAGTAACACCGAGCATCTTGATCAAGGTTGCAATATAAGAGGTATCCATGTTAATGTGCCCACTAATCTGCCTTATGGTATTAATAATCTCTTCCAATCGTCCGACAATGCTCAAAAAAATAAAAACACTGATTGCCACACTCATATAAATTCCATATTCTGTTTTTCCATTTTTGAATTGGACTGCAAGAAGCGCACCCATCACTCCAAGAACCCCGGCTTGTACAATACTCATTAAAAACACCCCTATAATGAAAACAGTCTCTTGATCGATTCAAATAGTTCATAAATATAAGGAACAATCCAAAACAGCACGAGTAAAAGTCCTGCAAAGCTTGTCAAAAATGCCTGTTCTTCTCTCCCACTATGTTTTAATACCTGACTCAGAACCGAGACTAATATTCCCACAGCAGCAATTTTAAAAATTAAATTTACACTCATCTTCGCCTCCACTTATATCAGAATAATTACAAGGAAAATTCCCCCCATCACACCAAGACAGTTACATAGTCGCTTTTTCATAACCAGTTCCTCTCTCGTCTTTTGAATTACGAACGAAAGCTGTTCCAAATACAAATCAATTGTCCCCAGCTGCATCTGCTCATCTAAATACCCCATCTGCATTCCGATTGCTTTCAGTTCTTCCTTATCCTTGTTTTTTAACTGCGACTTTATCAGACAACGGTCAATTGACTCTGTCCACAACTCAAAGAAGGTAGCTCCTGCTTTTTCTTCTATCTGCTCCGCCAAATAGAGCAGCCATTCGCCTTGCGCTCCTTCCATGCGCCTTCCAATGTGAGAAAACGCTTCCGAAAAAGGGGCTTTCGTATATTGGATTTCTCTTTTCAGCATCCAAAACAACTGCTTTAGCAGTTCCAGTTCTCTCAAATACTTTTGTAGCTCAAGTCCTTTTGTCACTCCGATTCCTCCACTTGCCAGAATGATCAAGATTGCTCCAATAATTTTTTGCACAAAGCCTCCTCCTTCTAAGCTCACGCTTCTCGATAAATTAAATCTCCGTTTTCATCATAGACCGCCTCAATCCCTCCAAGTCTGTATCGGTTGCTTAAGATGACATAGCGCTCAAATCTTTTTTCCCTGATCAATTTTTCAAAAATAGGTTTTTTGCAAATTTCTTCCATAGAATCCCCATGTGCTGTCGCCAACATTTTGCACCCACAGTGCATTGCATACTCAATCGCATGCACATCTTCCTTCGCACCGATTTCGTCTACAGCCACCACCTGTGGCGCCATTGAACGAATCAGCATGATCATACCATCCGCTTTCGGACACCTGTCTAAAATATCCGTCCTCATCCCAAGATTATTCTGTATGACTCCAAGATAACAGCCGCCAAGCTCCGAACGCTCATCTACCACTCCGACTGTACAGCCTTTAATCCAACGGTTTCCATCAGAAATCTGCCGTATCACATCTCTTAGCAGTGTTGTCTTACCACATCTTGGCGGTGATATAATCAATGTATGATACATCTGTTTATTATATGTAATATAGGGAAATATCTTGTTTGCGCAGTCCAAAACCTCATGTGATACTCGAATATTAATCGAAGAAATATACTTCATGTTCTTTATTTTTCCCCCTTCCATAATTACCTGTCCCGCCATTCCCACTCTGTGTCCTCCTTCAATCGTGATAAATCCCTGTTTTAATTCATGCTCATACGCATAAAGTGAATAATTACTGATATGCTCTATCGTCTCTTTCATTTCCTGTTTCCCGAGCCTTTTTTTCTCGGAATACATCGTCGGTAAAATCAGTTCCTCATTTTGATACAGCACAGTCACAGGCTGTCCTATCCTCAAACGTATCTCCTGTAGTTCTGAAAAGTCCATTCTTTCCTGCTCAATAATCTTTTGTACCGATTCCGAAAGCACTCGTATAATCTGCTTTTTTTGATTCTTTTTTTTCATATCCTCCATTCATCTCACCTCTTTAGACAGTATATGAACAAGTTCCAAAATTAGTACAAAAAAAGAGCTTTCATCACTGAAAACTCTTTTTAACTTTTATTCTATTCTTCTACAACGTCTTTCATGCTGAAGCTGATTCTTCCCATCTTATCTTTTCCAAGACAAACCACTTTTACTTTGTCTCCCAGTGTGAGAACATCTTCCACATGTTTGATTCTTTCTTTAGAAATTTTAGAAATATGAACCATTCCTTCTTTTCCCGGTGCAAATTCGATAAATGCGCCAAACTCTTTGATGCTTACAACTTTTCCTTCAAATACCTGTCCAGCCTCAAAATCTGTCACAATCGTTGCAATCATCTTCATCGCCTCGTCCATCTTCTGTGCGTCAACACCACATACAGATACCGAACCTTCATCTGTGATATCAATCTTCACACCTGTCTGCTCAATAATTGCATTGATTGTCTTACCACGCTGTCCGACAACATCACCAATCTTTGCAGGATCAATCTGCATCTGACGGATCTTCGGTGCATACGGTCCAACTTCCGGTCTTGGCTGTTCAATTGTCTTTGCCATTACCTCATCTAAGATATAAGTTCTTGCCTGTTTTGTGCGAGCAATCGCCTCTTCAATAATCGGTCTTGTCAAACCATGAATCTTGATATCCATCTGAATTGCTGTGATACCTTTGTGTGTACCTGCAACCTTAAAGTCCATATCCCCAAAGAAATCTTCTAATCCCTGAATATCTGTAAGCACAAGATAATCATCGTCTGTATCACCTGTTACAAGACCTGCTGAGATACCCGCAACAGCTGATTTGATCGGTACACCTGCCGCCATCAGTGACATACTAGATGCGCAGATACTTGCCTGTGAAGTAGAACCATTTGACTCAAATGTCTCAGAAACAGTACGGATTGCATATGGAAATTCTTCTTCTGTCGGAAGTACCGGCACAAGTGCTCTTTCCGCAAGTGCTCCATGCCCGATCTCACGGCGTCCCGGTCCTCTTGATGGTTTTGTCTCTCCAACTGAGTATGACGGGAAGTTATAGTGGTGCATATATCTTTTTGAAGTCTCTGCCTCATCCAGCCCATCAATTCTCTGAGCCTCTGACAAAGGTGCCAGTGTTGTGATTGTACAAATCTGTGTCTGTCCACGTGTAAACATAGCAGAACCATGTACTCTCGGAATGATATCTGTCTCAGCAGCAAGCGGTCTGATCTGATCGATTGCTCTTCCGTCCGGACGTTTGTGATCTTTTAAGATCATCTTACGAACTGTTTTCTTCTGGTACTGATACAATGCTTCTCCCAAAATTTCAAGCCATTCTTCATTTTCTGCAAATGCTTCTTCTAATTTTTCTCTAATTACACGAAGATTCTCTTCTCTTACTTGTTTTTCATCAGTAAACACTGCAACTTCCATCTCTTCTGGAGTTACAATCTCTTTCATAGCCGCAAACAGCTCTTCCGGTACTGCACAGCTTGTATAAGCATGTTTTTCTTTCCCACATTCCGCAACGATCGTATCGATGAATTTAATCACTTCCTGATTCACTTCATGAGCTGCAAAAATAGCTTCGATCATCTTCGCTTCCGGAACCTCATTTGCTCCTGCCTCAATCATGATTACTTTGTCTCTTGTGGAAGCAACTGTAAGCTGCATATCTGATACTGCTCTCTGAGCGGCATTCGGATTAAATACAAACTCTCCGTCAATCATACCAACCTGTGTAGTGGAAGTCGGTCCGTCAAACGGAATATCCGAAATTGCTGTTGCGATTGCAGATCCTAACATCGCCGTCAGTTCCGGACTGCAATCTGGATCAACAGATAATACTAGGTTGTTCAACGTCACATCATTTCTGTAATCTTTCGGGAACAACGGTCTCATCGGCCTGTCGATGACACGCGAAGTAAGGATTGCATTCTCAGAGGCTTTTCCTTCTCTTTTGTTAAATCCTCCCGGAATCTTTCCTACCGCATATAATTTTTCCTCATATTCAACACTGAGTGGGAAGAAGTCAATTCCTTCTCTCGGTTTTTCTGAAGCTGTCGCTGTTGATAATACAACCGTCTCCCCATAGTGCATCAGTGCTGCACCATTTGCCTGAGCAGCAACTCTTCCCACATCTACACGAAGTGTTCTGCCAGCTAATTCCATCTCAAATTTTTTAAACATATTCTTCTCCTTTTTCTTTACACATTGAACGGGTTTTTCCGAAACTACTGAAAAATATACTTTTTTGTTTTGATAAATATCCTTTTCAGTGGTCTCGGCTAATCTACCCTGTCCGTAATCTGTAATATTGTATCATATAGACAGGGCAAATGTCAATCAGGGACAGGTGTTCTAAAAAACTCCTGTCCCTGTAATACGATCACTTATTCTACTCTACAACGGCAATACGCATCATATTGCTTATTCCCTCTTTTGCCATTCCTTCGCTTCTTGCCGGAATTCCTGCTGTCAATACAACGATGTCTCCCGGTTCCACAATTTGTTTTGCACTTACAAGATTAATAGCCTCTTCACAAATATCTTCTGTCGTCTCCAACTGAATTGATTTGATTGGATATACGCCTCTGTAAAGCTGCATTTTGCGAAGCGTCAGCGCACTTGGGCTCACTCCGATAATAGGTGCTTTCGGTCTGAATTTTGATACCACTCTGGCTGTTGCACCGGATACCGTCGGTGTGACGATACATTTTGCATTCAGGCTTGCTGCTGTTGCAACAGATGAGTAGCCGATCGCACTGGAAATTCCTTTTTTGCGATGTGCCTGTGCTTTTCCAAGAAGTGTCTCATAATCCAAATGCTCTTCTGTATTCTCGATAATGTGAACCATCATCTGAAGTGCTTCTAAAGGATATTTTCCCTGTGCAGTTTCACCTGAGAGCATCACCGCATCTGTTCCATCATATACCGCATTGGCAACATCTGTCACCTCAGCTCTTGTCGGTCTTGGATTTCTCATCATAGAATCCAACATCTGTGTCGCTGTAATAACCGGTTTATAGTTACTGTTACATTTTTGGATCAGCATCTTCTGAAGATATGGAACTTCTTCCGCCGGAATCTCCACTCCCAGGTCTCCACGTGCAACCATGATTCCGTCTGCACAGCGGATAATCTCATCAATATTTTTAATTCCTTCTGCATTCTCAATCTTGGCAATAACCGGAAGATGTGGTGCTCCACACTCTTTTAACAATGCTTTGATCTCAAGAACGCCTTCTGCCGAACGCACAAACGACGCCGCAATAAAGTCAACCCCTTGTTCCACACCAAAAATAATATCCTGACGGTCTTTTTCTGTCAGTGCAGGAAGTCTCACCGGTACATTCGGCACATTCACACCTTTTTTCTGTCCCAGTTCACCACCGTTAATTACACGGCAAATAATATCCGTATCCGTAATATTCTTTACTTCCAGCTCAATCAAGCCGTCATCAATCAAAATTTTCTTTCCGATTTCAACATCTTCTACAAGACCTTCATATGTGATGGAAACTCGATTTGCATCGCCTTCCACGTCTTTTGTAGTTAATGTGAATTTTTGTCCCTCTACAAGTGTCACTTTTTTATCATCTTTTATCACACCTGTACGAATCTCCGGTCCTTTTGTATCCAAAAGAATCGCAATTGGTTTTCCAGCTTCTTCACGAATTGCTTTGAGCATATCCATTCTGCTTTTCTGTTCTTCATGATCTCCATGTGAGAAATTGAAACGGGCAATGTCCATTCCATTTTCGACTAATTTTTTCATTAACTCTCTGTCGTTTGTGTTTGGTCCCATGGTACAAATAATTTTTGTCTTCTTCATCTCGTTCTCTCCTGCCTTTTTATTTCTATTTCACATGTTCATGCGTAAACAAATGGTCCTGACAATATTCGTAGTTCCCATTGCATTTTGAACAATAACGAAATTCCAAATTTTCATCATCAAGTTCCGTGCGTCCGCAGACTGCACATTTATGTTTTGCACCACCTTCATAGTGCTGCTCTCTTTTTGCCTCATATACTGCTTTTTTATAAGCCTTTTTCCTACGAACTTCCTTCGGCGAATACCGTTTCATATTTCTTGTCGAAACATAGAAAATCAGGAAATTCAAAATGGATACCACTGCAGCCAATGCATTTGCCTTATAGACAATTCCAAATACGCTTCCTCCATATGCCGGCAAAAATGCCTGCAGAATCGCATATCCAAAATAAGCCGCATCCAGCCACGCCAGATATTTCACCTTAATCGGAATCACCATAAACAACAGGAACTGTTCGTTCGGATACAGCGCAGCAAACGCAAAAAACAGTGACAAATTCAAGTAAAACGTCCCAAGTGGGAAGGATACTCCCGCTATCACATACACGAGAATCGCTGCCAATATGTGGAACAGTGCTCCCGTAAAGAAATACAGATTAAATCGAAAAGCTCCCCATGCGTATTCAAGCTGACGTCCGATCATATAATATAAATACAATGCAAACACCATAAACAACGCACTCGAATTTGGCGGCTGCATCAAAAATGTAACTAACCTCCAGATCTGCCCGTGAAACACCGCTTCTATGTTCAGTGACAAATACTGATAATAGAATTCCGGAGCAACCAAACTCAGTGCAAAGCCAACGGTATACAACGCAATCACATAAAACATCAGATTCTGAATTGCATATCGTCCAAACTTCCGTTCTAACTTGCTAATCCAATTCATAAAAATATAGCTCCTTTATTATTTTTTTTACTTTCTCAACAACTAGTAGTAATTGTATCCTCACTAATTCGGTTTGTCAATCGGGCTATTTATATTTACATAATTTTAACAATTTCTCAACCCTAAAAGCTTAAAATATTCCACATATTTTCAAATTGTGTTTTTCGACATCTTATCGTATAATGTAGGTTGTCAAAAAAACGAAATCCATTTTAATAAGAAACTATCTGTTTCTTATCCATAAAAAGGAGATAGATATGAGTAACAATAATTTATATACTTTAGGAATTGATATCGGTTCCACTACTGTAAAAATTGCGATTTTGAACGAGCAAAACGAGGTGCTCTTCTCTGACTATGAGCGTCATTTTGCAAATATTCAAGAGACTCTTTCCGATTTGCTCGGACGTGCAATTTACAAACTGGGAGCCATCCACGTATCGCCGGTCATTACCGGTTCCGGCGGACTGACACTTGCAAAACACTTAGAGACACCATTTGTTCAGGAAGTCATTGCAGTATCTACTGCACTTCAAGACTATGCTCCACAGACAGACGTCGCAATCGAACTTGGTGGAGAAGATGCAAAAATCATCTATTTCGAAGGCGGTAATGTAGAGCAGCGCATGAACGGGATTTGTGCCGGAGGTACCGGTTCTTTCATTGACCAGATGGCTTCTCTGTTACAGACAGACGCAACCGGTCTGAATGAATATGCAAAGAACTACAAAGCTCTCTACTCTATTGCTGCACGTTGTGGTGTATTTGCCAAATCTGATATTCAGCCATTGATCAACGAAGGGGCTACCAAAGAAGATTTGTCCGCCTCTATTTTTCAGGCTGTTGTGAATCAGACGATCAGTGGACTCGCCTGCGGGAAGCCAATCCGCGGGCATGTCGCTTTTTTAGGGGGACCTCTTCACTTCCTTTCTGAATTGCGGGAGGCGTTTATCCGAACATTGAAATTAGATGATGAGCATATTATTGCTCCGACACATTCTCATCTGTTTGCTGCAATTGGTTCTGCACTGAACTCCAAGCGAGATCTGAGTGTTTCTCTTCAGGAGTTGCAGGAGCGCCTTGCCGGACATATCCACATGGACTTTGAGGTTGAACGACTCACCCCACTATTTTCGAGCAGAGCAGACTATGATGAGTTTCAAAGCAGACACGCAAAACATCAAGTACCTGTTGCTGATCTCTCCTCTTATAAAGGAAAAGCATTCCTTGGAATTGATGCCGGTTCCACTACTACCAAGGCTGCTTTAGTCGGAGAAGACGGAACTTTACTCTACTCCTTCTATCACAGCAATGATGGAGATCCTCTTGGTACGACAATCACAGCAATCAAAGATATTTACCGTCAGCTTCCAAAAGGAGTCACGATTGCGCACTCCTGCTCTACCGGATATGGCGAAGCACTGATCAAGTCCGCTTTGCTTCTTGATGAAGGCGAAGTGGAAACGGTATCTCATTATTATGCCGCCTCTTTCTTTGAGCCGGATGTAGACTGTATCCTCGACATTGGCGGTCAGGATATGAAATGCATCAAAATTAAGAATCAGACCGTCGACAGCGTTCAACTAAACGAAGCCTGCTCTTCCGGCTGCGGTTCTTTCATTGAGACATTTGCAAAATCATTGAATTACAGCGTGGAAGACTTCGCTCATGAAGCATTGTTCGCCAACCATCCAATCGACCTTGGCACACGCTGTACCGTATTTATGAACTCAAAAGTAAAACAGGCGCAAAAAGAAGGGGCTTCCGTCGCTGATATTTCTGCCGGACTTGCCTACTCTGTTATCAAAAACGCACTGTTTAAAGTTATCAAAGTATCCGATGCTTCTGAACTTGGGAAGCGGATCGTCGTGCAGGGTGGTACATTCTATAATGATGCTGTTCTTCGAAGTTTCGAGACAATCGCCGACTGCCAGGCGGTGCGACCGGATATTGCCGGAATCATGGGGGCATTTGGCGCAGCTCTCATTGCGCGCGAACGTTTCAGCGAATGCAAAGGAACTACGATGCTTTCCATTGAAGAGATTGAGCATCTAGAGTACAGTACCAGCATGGCAAAATGTAAAGGCTGTACGAATAACTGTCGTCTGACGATCAATAAATTCAGCGGCGGACGCAAATTCATTACCGGTAACCGCTGTGAACGCGGTCTCGGAAAAGAAAAATCTGACAACGGTATGCCGAACTTGTTTGCATATAAAATGCAACGTTATTTCAATTATCAGCCGCTTGAGGAATCCGAGGCAGTCCGGGGAACTGTTGGCATTCCACGTGTGCTGAATATGTATGAGAACTATCCGTTCTGGTTTACATTTTTCAACACTTTGAAATTCCGCGTAGTACTTTCTCCGGCTTCCAATCGAAAAATTTACGAACTTGGCATTGAATCAATCCCAAGTGAATCCGAATGTTATCCGGCAAAACTTGCTCACGGACATGTAGAATGGCTCATTCAGCAGGGGATTCCTTTTATCTTCTATCCTTGTATTCCTTATGAACGACAGGAATTTGAAGATGCCAACAACCATTATAACTGTCCGATTGTTACTTCTTATGCCGAAAACATAAAAAACAACATGGATGAGATCACAAACGGAAAGGTTAATTTCAAGAATCCATTTATGTCGTTTAAAAGCGAAGACACCTTATCAACCCGCCTGATTGAAGAGCTTTCTGGAGAATTTTCAATTCCGGCTGATGAGATCCGACAGGCAGTTCACCTCGCTTGGACAGAGCTCGCCAAATGCCGCGAAGACATTCGCAAAAAAGGAGAAGAAACCATTGCATATTTGGATAAGACCGGTCAACGTGGTATCGTCCTGGCAGGGCGCCCATACCACATCGATCCGGAAGTACACCATGGAATTCCGGAACTGATCAATTCTTATGGAATCGCTGTACTGACAGAAGACTCTGTCTCTCACTTACATAAAGTAGAACGTCCGCTTATCGTAATGGATCAATGGATGTACCACTCACGATTGTACGCAGCCGCTAACTATGTAAAGACAAAAGATAATTTAGATCTGATTCAATTAAATTCTTTTGGTTGTGGTTTGGATGCAGTAACAACCGACGCAGTAGCAGATATTTTGACAAAATCCGGCAAAATCTACACTTCACTGAAAATCGACGAGGTGAATAACTTAGGTGCTGCCAGAATCCGTATCCGTTCTCTTCTTTCTGCCATCCGTGTCAGAGAAGAAAAACATACTTCACGCGAGGTTAAGCCATCCTCTATTGTGAAGGTTCCATTTACGAAAGAGATGCGAAAAAACTACACAATACTTTGCCCGCAGATGTCTCCGATTCACTTCGAGCTTGTAGAACCCGCATTCCGCTCTTGCGGCTACAATATTGAAGTGCTTGCAAATGATAATAAATCCGCGGTAAATGTGGGATTAAAATATGTAAACAACGATGCCTGCTACCCTTCCTTGATGGTAGTCGGTCAGATTATGGAGGCCATTCTTTCCGGAAAATATGACACAGATAAGATTGCCGTGATCATTTCCCAGACAGGCGGAGGATGTCGTGCTTCCAACTACATCGGATTTATACGACGTGCATTGGAAAAGGCTGGTTATGCACATATTCCGGTTATCTCCATCAATTTAAGCGGACTGGAAGAAAACCCCGGCTTTAAGATTACGCTTCCACTCGTTTTAAAAGGGATGTATGCGGTTGTATTTGGAGATATTTTCATGAGAGCGCTCTATCGTGTCCGCCCATACGAGGCGGTTCCTGGCTCTGCAAATGCTCTCCATGAAAAATGGAAGAAAAAATGTATTGCATTCGTACAGAAAAAGCATCCTGGCAGACGTGAATTCAACAAAATGTGCAAGGAGATCATTGAGGGCTTTGACAATCTTCCGATGTTAGATATCCAAAAGCCGCGTGTTGGAATCGTTGGTGAGATTCTTGTAAAATTCCTTCCTGCAGCAAACAACTATCTTGTAGAGCTGTTGGAACAAGAAGGTGCCGAAGCAGTCGTTCCTGATCTGCTGGATTTCTTCTTATACTGTTTCTACAATAGTAACTTCAAAGCAGAAAAACTGGGCATGAAAAAAGCAACTGCCTACAAGGCAAACTTGGGAATCAAAGCACTGGAATGGTTCCGCGCCCCTGCCGCAAAAGCATTTGCGCAAAGTAAGCACTTTGATCCGCCGGCGAAGATTACAGACCTTGCAGATATGGCAAAAGATATTGTTTCTCTCGGAAATCAGACCGGAGAAGGCTGGTTCTTAACCGGAGAGATGTTGGAACTCATTCATAACGGCACGACAAACATTGTCTGCACCCAGCCATTTGCCTGCCTTCCAAACCATGTTGTCGGAAAAGGCGTGATTAAAGAACTGAGACGGCGTTATCCGCTCGCAAACGTCGTTGCCATCGACTACGATCCTGGCGCAAGCGAAGTAAACCAGTTGAATCGTATCAAATTGATGCTGTCAACTGCAAATAAAAACTTAAGCAAAAACAACTAATAGGATTCCAAAGGAATTTCCTCTAATTCAAAAAAGACCTTGCCAAAGCTTCACGCTCCATGCAAGGTCTTTTATGTTCTCTATAATTATTTCACAAGAAGTGATGTTCCTGTCATTTCTTTTGGTTGTTCCATTCCCATTAATTCAATCAATGTCGGAGCAATATCTGCCAGACATCCGCCTTCTCTTAATTTGTATGCAGGATCTGCATTTACTAAGATAAACGGAACCGGATTTGTTGTATGAGCTGTAAATGGCTCTCCTGTCTCATAGTCCACCAATTGCTCTGCATTTCCGTGGTCTGCACAAATAAACATCTGTCCGTCTACTTCTTTGATTGCTTCAACAGCTCTTCCCACACATGAGTCCACTGCTTCAATTGCCTTAATTGCTGCATTTTCTACACCAGTGTGTCCTACCATATCCGGATTTGCAAAGTTGATAATGATCACATCATACTTCTCAGATTTGATTGCATCTACTAACTTGTCGCACACTTCAAATGCGCTCATCTCAGGCTGTAAGTCATATGTAGCAACCTTTGGAGATTTCACCAAAATACGGTCTTCTCCCTTATTTGGCTCCTCGACACCGCCGTTGAAGAAGAATGTAACATGCGCATATTTTTCTGTCTCAGCGATTCTTGCCTGTGTCATATTGTTTGCTGCAAGGAACTCACCAAATGTATTTGTAATCTCTGTCTTATGGAAAGCAACTAATTTATTTTCAATTGTCACATCGTACTCTGTAAAGCATATAAATGTTGTCTTAACTCTTTCTCCTCTGTCAAATCCTTCAAAGTTGTCATCACAGAATGTTCTTGTGATTTCTCTTGCTCTGTCCGGTCTGAAGTTGAAGAAGATGATAGAATCGTTATCTTTAATTGTCGCAACAGGCGCTCCATCTTTTACAATCACTGTCGGTAACACAAATTCATCTGTTTTTTCTGCATCATAAGACGCCTGGACTGCGCATGGTCCACACTCTGCAGTCTCACCTTCACCTTTTACCATTGCATTGTATGCCAATTCTACACGGTCCCATCTGTTATCTCTGTCCATCGCATAGTAACGCCCCATTACAGATGCAATCTCACCTACTCCGATTTCTTTCATCTTATCCGCTAATTCCTGTACATAGTCTTTTCCAGATGCCGGCGGTGTATCACGTCCATCCAGGAAACAGTGTACATAAACTTTTGAAAGCCCTTGTTTTTTTGCAAGTTCTAACAATCCATAGATGTGAGAGTTGTGGCTGTGTACTCCACCGTCTGAAACCAGTCCGAACATATGAAGCGCTGAATCATGTTCTTTTGCATTTTTACATGCCGCTAATAATGCTTCATTCTCAAAGAAATCGCCATCCTGAATTGCCTTTGTAATTTTTGTCAGATCCTGATATACGATGCGACCTGCTCCCATATTCAAATGACCAACTTCTGAGTTTCCCATCTGACCTTCCGGAAGTCCGACTGCCATACCGCTGGCATTTCCTTTTACAAACGGATACTCTGCCATCAATTTGTCCATTACAGGGGTCTTACCTTCAAATACCGCATTTGCCTCATGCTTATCATTCAGACCATATCCGTCAAGAATCATTAAAACTGTTGGTTTCTTACTCATCTTTTCATTCTCCTTTATGTTAAACTTTTATCTTTTATCCTACCTGAATTATTTTACATGATTTTCCTTGTCGTTGCAAGTTTTTACCGATGAATTTCTCAGCTCAGATGCGTTCCTGTAAAAAATCAAATACATGTCCTTCTGGTGTATTTAAAAAATGCATCAGCATATATGCACACATAATTGCCACATTCTCTTCCTTTAAGATTCTTCGCACCTCCGCTTTATCTGCAAGCACGATCTCAATCTCCTCATTCTCCTCCTGTCCTTCTTTGGAAGGAACTCCGCTCGCATATCCATACACAGTCCCACAAGATTCATCTGTCATGCCGATCGTCGTAAAATACGGCTTTGTATACATATCCGCCGCATCAATCGGTTGGAAATCAAGTCCGGTCTCCTCTTTTAGCTCCCGCATGCCAGCCATCTTAAAGTCTTCCCCTTCATCCACAAGTCCCGCCGGGAACTCATAGATATAATCATCCAAAGGACATCTATACTGACGAATTAAGACCAGTTTTTCTTTTTTCTCTTTTTCATCTCGATAGACACTATATATAATCACTCCATCTGCCTTGTTTTCTCTTGTCTTAATCTTCAACTCTTCTGTTGTCTTTGCTCTTGATGCCACAAAATAGGTACTGTGCTTCCCTGTATCACTTTTCATATCCAGCTCGTACATGTTCAAAAACTTGTTTTGTGTTGTCTGCTTAATACTTTCTACTCTTCGCATGCTAAACACACTCTCCTCTAAAAATTTGTACCACTCTGTTTCAGGAAACAACAAAGAGTCACCGACCATTCCAGCCAATGACTCCCTGTTAGTTACTAAATTTCAAATACTATTTGTAATTTACAATTATACATAAGTAGTTCAAGAATCATTGTATTTACAAGGTTCGTAGTATTCATCAATGAAAAAGTGATAATCAAAAGTGATAATTAGCACATATCCAAATGACATCAAACTCTATATGAATACTTCTTTCCCTGCCATATTCTTGATAAATTCTTCCTGTGCTTCTCTTGATACATAATATTCTTTACCAATTTTATTACCATATCCCATTTGGAACATGAGCTTTAAAATTCTTAATGCCTTATTGCTCTCGCAACGATATATTTCCATTATATCATTTTTGCCAAACATATGTAATTGGCTGCATTTTAGTGACTGAATATATTTATCAATTACATAATCTTTTTGAACACACAGATCAATCAATTCATCTCTTTGCATTTTATCATATTCTTGTTGTTTATTCAATCTTGTTACACCTCTACATTTTATTCATAACAGAAATAGGTATTCCCTATCTGTTTATATACTCCACTTCCCTGTTTAAATTCAGCCTGATATAAAACATTATCTGGAAGAATACTTCCGTTGTCCCAAATATAATATGCATTTTTAATTGCACGTTCATCTGGAATCTTATCAATATTACCATCTTCTATACAGGCATATTGAAGAGGATTTCTTTGATAAATCACCTCATCAATTGAATCGGGGAATTTATCGCTATTCATTCTATTTAATACCACAGAGGCTACAGATTGTTGATGTTCGTCTGATTCGCTACCGGCTTCAGCATATACAAGTCTTGCAAGAAGATATTTCTTTTCGCTTTCTACTTCAATAATATTGCTAATGTCTTCTTCAATGGTTGAGACACCTTCTGTCATTATACGTGCTCGGATAGCCTCTTGTGCTATATCTTTTACTTTATCGTCTTTATCTGTTTGCACAGGCTCATTTGAAACAGTTTTGGCACTGTAGCTATCTTCTCTATCAACTATGTATATTTTTACTCCAACAGCTATGATTACTAATAAAAGAATCACAAGAATGTATATGAAATGATTTACATAGTCAGAGTTTTTATTCTTCATATTTGCCTCCGTTCTTATTTTGTGGTACTTCCAAACCCACCATTTCTAATCTCTTTTTCGTCCTCATCATCATCTACTGTGATACCGTATTCTACGAAGACTCCCTGTGCGAATCCTTCTCCTTGCTTGATTTTTACAAGTTTTCCCTCGTTTGTTTCATTGGCTAGTTTTATAAAGATATGTCCTTCGTTGTCAGAATAAAAATAATCGCTATCTACCACAGCTACAGTGTTAAACAGCCTAATGCGATATTTAAAGCCAAGTCCACTTCTCGGATAACATTTTAAAACCCAACCATCTTTAATTTTGCATCTGATCCCTGTTGGAATTTTGATACTAGAACCAGGTGCAAGTGTAAAATCGAGCGGAGATTTAAAATCGTATCCGGCACTTCCTTTGGTTGCTCTCTTTGGAAGTTGAATATTATCGTAAATTTCTAATAGCTCTTCATCCGTCAACGCTCTATTGAATGTGTCTAACCAATCCTTTTTAAACTGTTCAAAACTAACTTTTTCAAATTTTGCAATTTTCTTCATATCATTTATTCTCCTATTCTTTTCTTTAAATATTTCAAATATTCATCCCAAAATCCCTCTGAGTGAATATATTCTTTGCTCTTTAACATTTTCTTTTTCATATCCGCACTAATATTTTTTGTTCTATACAAAGGCTTTTTCGCCAGTATATCTCTCAAAAATTCATTTGTAATATGGTGTATCTTCAATTTATCATCTTGCATTACAGAGTCGATGATTTCCTTATATTCATTCAAATCAGCCGTTGGTATAGCATAATTTCCTTTAGGAAGATTCTTTGTTGAGAATGGACTGATACCTGCGCCATTTATTTGTGGTTTTAAAAATTCAGTTACAAATTCAAGATTCTTTGCATGGAATTTAAATTCAATCTCTTTATCATTCTCCATAATATCTTTGATAGTTCCTTCAGATTCTAAAGCAGCATATAAATCATCATAATTACCTTTTTTTGTGATACCGCACAATCTATTCGCCATTGCAAATAGAATGTTGTGTCCTCTTCCTAAAGATGGGATATATGCCACAAGAGTCGATTTACCATAATGATATATCTGACAGTTATTAGCACATTTGATATATACATCATCCGTGTCAAGATTCCCATTTTCATCTCTTGGAAAATCATTTGTATTCTGACAGACATGTGCTTTCAATCTGTATTTTCCTTTATATTTCATAAGGTATGATGCCATTTATTTATTCACCTTCAGTCTAATATTCTTCATAATATGTTTCTTCACTTACAATTTTTCTTTTATTCTTCTCAGCTTCATTTGCTTTATTAACAGCTATTTTTCTGTCTCGGAATAATATTTTGTCAATGTTACTGTAGTAAAATAAGAACACATGTTTATCTCTCTTCTCAATACCAACAAAATAGTCGTCATATACGCTACGGATCTTTATTTCAAGTACATCGTAGATTCCACAATTTGGAATGATTCTTGTGTAGTAAAAGATATCGTTCTTTCTTACTTTTACACTATTTGTGTCACTCATATACTTATTCTCCTAGTAAGATTCCGTTTTTAATTAACTTGTTTATTTCTTTTTTGAATTTACGTTTTACTTTTTGTAAGACGAGATTGTTTTTTACTCCAGGATATTCAGGATTGTAAAATGGAGTATATGATGTATCTGCAGTACAATCTACAATTTCGTATTCAATATAACAATCGTCCATGATTGATACTAAAAATCTCAATTCGATAATTGGTACTTTCTTATATTTGTATAGAGGAATATTTAATATGTATTTAGACCCATATTTTTGAAAACCTTGTCCTATTAATGTGTTGTGGTCACAGTTTTTGTTTAATATTTGCAATCGAATTTCCATATACTGTCTCCTTTCAGTGATTCTGATTTCTTCTATTTTTGTTTATTTTTAGACAGGCATGATTTTTATGTTTTAACCACACCTGTCTATATTTATTATTCTCTATTTAGTTTTCTGTTTCGATTTATTCTCGTCATACAGAACAATTTCTTTTGATTGAAGAGTCTTTTGCACATCAATTACTCTTTGGTTTGATGACCCTCTCCAATGTAATGTCAAATCTCGTAATTCATCTACATAACGCCCATCTACAAATACATTACATTGTTTTATAATGTCTTGACGCATTTTAATGATTTTATCTCTGTTTGGATTTAAATCGTCTGTTACAACAGGATTCATGACCTGTTTCCATGTGTATCCAGAATATAACCATATATTTTTTGTTGGAAATGAAAGACGGATTTCATCTTGATTTTTATTATATATATTGCTATTTTTATATCCATTATTAACAATATTCATAATATTTTTAGCTGTTTTTTGTGATTTTGGATATCTTTTTCTTATCTCTTTTACCAAATTTAGAATTGATTCAACATTTTCGTTCGCAAGAGGTTCGCCACCAAGAATTGACACTCTCTTAATATATGGTTTATCAATCAAATCTAAGAATTTATTTTTGACTTCATCAGTCCATCTTTTACCACCGTTAAAATCCCATGTTTCAAAATTGAAGCAATTATAACAGTGGAAATGACATCCCTGAACGAAGAGAGCGACACCAACGCCCTCTCCATTACTGATATCCATTTTTCTAATAGAAGCATAATTCAAATTTTATTCATCCCTTTCTTCAAGTTCCATATCATCTAAATGATATACTCTGTCGTGAATATCTCCGTAACGACCTTGGTTTCCCCCATTCTTTGCGGTGCCAATATATCCACAAACACGGAATGCAATATCCATCATTGTATTATCATCATTTCCGCAATTAGGACATTTCCATTTTAAAGTATTGTTTTCGTCAACTAAAGGAATGTCTCCGTCATATCCGCATTTTTCACAATAACAGCTTTTTGTATTAATTTCTGCATACATAATATTCTCATACATATATTTAATAATTTCGAGTAATGCAGGAACATTATTAATCATACTTGGTGTTTCAATATATGAAATTGCTCCTCCTGGGCTTAATCTTTGGAATTTAGATTCAATCCTAAGTTTTTCAAATGCATCAATAGGTTCAAACACAGGAATATGATACGAATTAGTAATATAATTTCTGTCTTTACCATCAAGCTTTTCAAAAATATCATCACCAAATCTATTTTTTAAACATTTAGAAAACTTGTATGTGGTTGATTCAAGTGGTGTTCCATAAATACTATAGTCAATATTCTCTGTCACTTTCCACTCTGTACACTTATCATTCAGTCTTTGCATAATTTCAAGTCCAAATTTTTCACCAATTCCTTCATCGCTATGGCTATGACCTGTCATATATTTTACACATTCATAAAGTCCAGCGTATCCAAGAGAAATTGTTGAATATCCATGATAAAGAAGATTTGTAATTTCTTCATGTTTATTAAGTCTGGCTAATGCGCCATTCTGCCAAAGAATAGGTGCTACATCTGATAAAGTTCCTCTTAGTCTATCATGCCTTGCTCTTAATGCTTTATGACATAATTCTGTTCTTTCTTCAAATAATTCCCAAAATTTATCTATATCTCTTTCAGATGAAAATGCAATATCAGGCAATGAGATTGTTACAACGCCTTGATTAAAGCGTCCGTAATACTTATGTTTATTTGGAGCATAATTTTTTGCATTTGCAATATTACCAATACCATTATCTGTAAACCTGTCAGGAGTTAAAAAACTGCGACAATTATGGCTGTAAATTCCACTTACTTCAAAATGTTCACTATCTGTTGTAACATCATAACTGTACATTGATATTTTTACTGGAAGAACTTCAATAATCTCTGCATATGTATTGTAGTGACTTGATATGGAATCTTTATAATTATCTCTTTTTTTCTCACATACAATAAATTGTAGTAATTCTTCAATGGCAAAAAATTCTACTCTATATCTTATTGCGTTTGGATTTTTTTTCGTATAATGATTATGATAAATTTTTGCTGGCATACCTAATGACTGTGCCAATGCCATTTGTTGCAATGCGAGTTCTTTATTTGTAGAGCCAATTTGAACAACTGAGCCACCATGTTGTGTTCCGTTAATATATCCATCAGCATCAATCATACCAGCAAGAAACGCCATTTTTGCTTCGTAGTTCCAAGAAAAAACTTCATTTGGAATATGTCTATTTACTTTGTTTATTCCGCCAAATTTAGAAGTGAAATAATTAATTGCATATTGCAAACTTCTTGATTCATCTGCAATTGTAATTAAGTCTTTGTATATTCCTTTATGTCCACGTTCTTGTAATACAGTTTTTGTATTTAAATTAAAATATTTAGGAAAAACTTTGTGGAATTTTTCTTCTATTTCATCTTCGCCTTTTGCTGCAATTGATGCGAAAATATGATTTGCTTGATAACATCCGTCACATAACATAAATCCTAGCAACCACGCTTTATCTGAATTAAAAATAATGGTTTCATTATTATATTGATTAGAATTAATTAGTGTTTTATCTCCGGATTTCAGTTCATTAGCAGTTGTAACGCCTTTATTAATAATTTCAAATGGATGATCTGATGTACACAATAACCTTCTTCCATTTGAAAAATGTACATCTACCCAATTGTCAGAAATATTTCTAATCAGTCTTTTTGCGTAAACAAATCCTTTTTCTGTGTCATAAATTTCCACACCATCTAAATCCATATATAAACATCCGATACTGTTATACAAATGTTTTATGTCAAAATTATCTGAAAGTCTATTCCACATTCTTTCAAATCCTTCTACATATAATTTGTCTCTAAATTTATATGTAATAATTTCTTTACCATCAACACATCCCATGCATGTATATACATCTCCTTTTACTTCAAGCATTACTTTTTCAGAGATGTAATCTGGTACTAATCTTTTTGCAGAACATTTTGCTGCCAATTCTGTTAAATACCAATACGGTGTGTTTTCGCTAATATTATCTTCTTCTGTTACATAAATTAATTTAGGAAATGCTGGCGCGATAAAAACACCATCTTCATTCTTTACTCCTTGTATACGCTGTTTTAACATTTCTTCAATTAACATTGCTAAATCATTCTTTTCTAATTCTGTTTTAGCTTCATTTAAATACATAAAAATCGTGATAAATGGTGCTTGTCCATTTGTCGTCATTAATGTCACCAACTGATATTGAATTGTTTGTATACCTTTAGTAATTTCATTTTTTAATCTTTCTTTTACAATATTAGTTACTTCAGCGCAATTCTCATTATATTCTAAAATAAAACCATTGCTATATAGTTCATTAGCTACTTCTTTTCGAATTCTCTGTCGACTGACATCCACGAATGGAGCTAGATGAGCTAAACTAATAGACTGTCCTCCGTACTGAGCTGATGCCACCTGTGCGATAATTTGAGTTGTTACTGTACAAGCCGTTGAAAAACTGTGCGGTTTCTCAATCATTGTTTCACTGATTACCGTACCATTCTGCAGCATATCTTCCAAATTAATCAGATCACAGTTGTGAAGATGTTGCAAAAAGTAATCAGCATCATGAAAATGTAAAACACCTTCATCATGCGCCTGTACAATTTCAGGAGATAATAAATATCTCCTTACAGCATCTGTGCTTGTAATACCAGCCATATAATCACGAATTGTAGTGTTTAACACTGGATTTTTATTCGCATTTTCGTTTTTCCAATAATCACTATTTCCATCAATAAGTTCAATAATTTCTTTATCTGTAGTATTCTCACATTCTCTCTGAAACTCTCGAATACTCCTATATCCTTCATATGCTTTTGCAGTTAATCTCTGTTTTTTTGTAATCAATTTATCGTATACCATTGATTCAATTTCAGAAATATTTACCTCTTCTTTATCTTTGTATTCTTCATAAATTTCATCAGCAATAGATTCTGCAATTTGGGGTCTGATAATACCAGATCCATTTTTCATAGCTTTTAAAATTGCGTTTGAAATTTTTTCTTTTTTAAAATCATCTTCTGTACAATCTCTCTTAATAACTTTTACCAATATTTAATCCTCCTTCGTGTCCTCATCGTATAAATTATACCTATCTAAATCCCACGTCTTAGCGGCGTTGCACAATCCCATTGTCACAGTTCCTACAATCCCACCAAACAGAACACCACCAAGAAAAATCAAAAACTCATGCATGTAAACAACCCTCCTTATCTTTTAATGTTACCATCACCACCATATCGGATATTCAGACACATATGTGAAGAGTATTCATCTCCACAATCCGATACGTGACCAATGCTTTCAATAATATATTCTCTATTTTCAAGTCTAACAGTGACTACACCGTTTCTATATTTTGCTTTCATTTTCTCTAATTCATCTGTCAATTCATCTACCGTTCTAATCAAAATTTAATTTCTCTTCTCCTTTATTAAATAATTTTTAATATCAACCCAGTTATATAATCTTGTTCCTTCCCAATCTTCATTCCAAGAATATTTATCACCAAATAATATTTTCTCTTTTGCGTTACTTGTGATAAGATTTTTAGACATATCATCAATAAAAATCCCATCAGACATATCAATATGAGATTTATCGTTATACTCTTTCATATTTACACAAATCATTTTTGTATCAGGAAGATTTTTAGTAACCCACAATTGTTTGCCTATATAGTTTTCTTGATTTCCCATTGTGACAATTACAACTTCATAGTATTTTTTTAATTTTTCAATTACTTCTTTTGCAAATGGCATAAATTGTAATATATAGAAAAATCTTGGAGTTTTGAAATAATGATTGATTTGCTCTTTTGTTGCACAATTACATTCTTTAAATTCATAAGTATTTATCTCATACGGACACATCCATCTGAAATCTTTATAATATTGAAAATCTTCGTTATATAAAGAAACTACAGATTGAATTGAATCTACAATAGTGTTGTCAAAATCTATATACAACTTATTTTTACTTTTCATAATTTCTCCTTTGAATATACTCATGAATTTCATCTACAACCGTACTTAATGGTTTATCGCCGTTATTGTAAAAAATTCTATTTGCTACACATTGGACTTCTGAAAAATCTTTGTTGTCTTGTATTAGTCTCCGCTTTGCTTCTTCTTTTTCATCTCCACGCTCAACCAATCTTTTTTCAATTGTTTTATTGTTTGCGTATATATAAATGCAAATTGGATCGATATTTAATTCGTTTTTTCGTATTCTATATAAAATATCTTGTAATCCTCTTGGTTCAATAATTTTAATTGTGTTTTGCTCTGAGTTTAAATAATCCTCTTTTGCAGATCCATACCACCATTCACCTTGAGTTGTGTCAAACTTTTTATATTCCATAAAAAAATCGTTCTCAATCTTATCTAAAAACTCTTCTTTTTTAATAAAATGGTAATCAACATCTTGTTTTTCTTTTGTACGCATAGGTCTGGTAGTATAAGATACTAATTTCTTATATCCATATTTTTTAATTAATTCATTTACAATTGTATCTTTGCCAGAACACGTCTTTCCAATTACGAAAATCATCTATTTATTTTCACCATCCGTATTTTTCTTTTCTTTAATTTCTGTTTCAGCTTTTATAAATAAAATATACTTATTATCTTCTGTGCAAGAAGATTTATATAATGTAGCAACGCATTGGTCTTTCGCATTAACAAATCTCTTGCACTCATTTTTCTTTTGACAATCGTTATCTTCGTTATTACTGCAATAGTAAATATAATCCATTAATCTGTAGTTCCTTTTCTAATATTTGTTTCTGGACAAATTTGATTTTCAAATCCAGCAATGTATTCTTTCAATTCTTCTTTAAATTTTTCTTTTTTATTGTATCCACAAGGAAACATCTCAGGACACAGACCGTTTCTATATACACATTCTCTTACCATTCTGCTCGCTGCTTCTGGTTCAAGTTTAACAATTTCGTCTTTAATCATTTCAAATGCTTTTCTAGTCTGATAACTAGCACAGTTGCATAGTCTCTTTCTTGCCACATTAATTAATGCTTGAAAATTGAAATAATATGTTGCACTCTGTAATGTATTTCTGTTCGGGATTTCATCGTAATCATTTCTATCACTTCTTAAAGTTGAAACAAATGGAACAACACCGTTTGAATGTCTTACTAAATGTCCATGAACAAACTGTGGAGCATCATAAATCTTTAAAATAACTGAACCAAGTCTAATTGGAGAATGCTCTGCCATTAAAAGTTTTAACTTCCAATCATGGTCAGGATAACAGCCTTTATCCTTTCCAACTGTAGTCATGGTGGCATCTTTAATTTGTTGCCACATATCTTCAGCCCATTTAATCTCTACTCGCATTTTTGACAAATCCGGTTCAACCATCTTATTTACTCCTCTACAATCCATTTCTTCACAAAACCATAAAAATCATCAACTACATTTTTGTTTTCACTTTCGATACAAACCTCAATAGGACTTGACAAATCAAGTGAATAAATACCAAGTAAACTCTTTGCGTTTACTACTTGATGTTTCTGTTTGATGAAAATATTTTCTTTATATCTTCCACATGTCTGTACAAACGCTTTAATATCCGAGATTAAATTTAATTTGATTTTATAATTCTCCATTTCTTAATCCTCCTCTACAATCCATAATTTAATTTTTTCTTGAAACTCTTTAATTACATTTTGCTCATCAGTATTAATCACAACAGTTACAGTCTTTTCTACTCTAGTTGATAGCACGCCCATCATTGACTTCGCATCAATAATATATCTACCTACTTGATAATCAATATCACAATCAAATTCAGAACATTTTTGTGTAAACAGTGCAATTTCATTTACACTGTTTAACCTAATTTGAAATTCGTTTTTCATTATATTTTCTCCTTTTGTAGTATGCCGAAACCACATTGTTAACAAGCTGACATCTTGTGAGCAATCCAACACTGCCAGGAACAGGTGTTACATAAGAATCATAGATGTATGTTCCATCTACATCACCGCACAATTTACCGTCTTCATCTTTATTTATCCCAACATCAATAATAATTCGTCCCTTTTTAAAATATGTGGAATCAAAATATTTTGGTTTACCAATAGCGGAAATTACAATATCAGCATTTTGTGTATAATATTTCAGATTCTCTGTTTTACTATTGCAACAGGTAACGGTCGCACCCTGTTCAATCATCATGTTTACAAGTGGTTTCCCAACAATATCACTTCTACCAATCACTACAACGTCTTTGCCAGACAAATCTACTTTGTTGTATTTTAACCAATTCATAATACCTAACGGTGTACACGGTCTGTGCCAACTATTTCTTTTGAATCCATCAACGTCTTTTGAAGGACTGATACACTTTTGTAATCTGTTTTTGTTATATTGCTTAGGAACCGGTAATTGAATGATGATTCCGTCTACCGTATCATCCGCATCATATTGCCTGATAATGTTTTCCACTTTTTCCTGAGACATCGAATCATCCATAATATGTTCATGAATCATCTTGATACCAATTTCAGTACAATCTTTTTTCTTTCCTTTGATATAAGAATTACTTGCTTCATCGTTACCAATTTGCACCACTACAAGACAAGGCTTATCTTTCATCTTGTCCACTTTGTTCTTTAAAATTTCTTTTCTCTTCTCCACATATTCTTTACATGAAATCATAAAGTACCTCCAATATTTAATTGTGTTTTGAAAAATAATAAGTGCCACGGTTATATTCTCTTTTTTAGTACGCCAATACAAAAAAAAGAGTTGTTATTTTACCAATTCTATGAACTGTTCTTCTGTGATAATTTGAACTCCCAAATCTTTTGCTTTTTTATTCTTACTAGAAGTTGAATTTACGTTGTTGTTAATGAGTGCGAACGTATTCTTACTTACTGTTCCTGATACCTTTCCGCCCATTGAGTCGATTGCTGATTTCAAAGCATCTCTGTTTGGATAGTGTGTTAAAGACCCAGTTATTACAAATGTCTTGCCATTTAATTTATCACTCTTTATAGGGTTGCCATCAGTCACAAATGTAATGATTTCTACAAGCTTTCCAATTTTATCTTCATTCCACATTGTATTGAACCATGTGTGAATATTCTTATTTAAAACTGACCCAAAACCTTCAATGTTTGCAAAGTTATAACTTCCAAATCCTGCTTTTTCAAATTCTTCCCATGTTTTAAATCTCTTTAGTAATTCCTTCGACTGAGACGTTCCGATGTTTGGAATACTCAGTGCTGCTATAAAATGTTGTAAATCTACAGTTTTACTTTTCTCAATTGCGTCTTGTAATTTCTTTACAGATCTAGCACCAAACCCATCCATTTTTGATAACTCATCGAAGTGAACATGAAGATTATAAATATCGAAAATGTTATTTAACCAACCTAAATCAATGAATTTTTTCAATGTTTCTTCTGATAATCCATCAATGTTCATGCCTTTCTTAGATACAAAATGTGACAATCTTCCAAGAAGTTTTCCTTTACAGTATGGATTAGTACACATAAGAACTTGTGTGTCGTTGTCTTTTTTGATTTCTGTTGGTTCTCCGCAAACTGGACAATGTGTTGGAATTTGATATGTATCGCTACGTGTAAGATTTTCATGTACCTTTGGTATAACCATATTTGCTCTATAAATCTGTATTTTGTCTCCAACTCCAAGTTGTAAGTTTTTAATATATGACACGTTATGTAATGTTGCTTTTGTAGTAATTGCTCCTCCAAGGTCGGTTGGTTCAAACACTGCCACAGGATTAATTAATCCTGTTTTAGATGTATCCCATTCAATATCTGTTAAAGTAGTTTCATACAAATCGTCTCCCCATTTTAAAGCCAACATATTTAATGGGAATTTTGCTGTTGTTCCAAGATTTTTACCATAAACATAGTCATCATATTCAAAAATTAATCCATCCACAGGATACTCATAATTTTCTGGATTGTATTTTTCAATGAACTCTTCTACATTTTCTACAGTTACAAAATCATGTTCTACTACATCAAATCCACAATCGCTTAAATAATCAAAAGAATCCGATATATTCATTAAATGATCCAACAAAGTGTCATCAGATTTTGATTCATTGTATAATTCATCTTGTACAAGTTCAAATGCCTTAAAAGCAACTTCTCTGTCATTCAATATAGATGGATCTAACTGTCTTACTGTCCCAGCAGCAAGGTTTCTTGGATGCATATATGGTTTTAACAATCCAGTGTTAATTCTTTCAAATTCTTTCCAAGATATAACACATTCTCCTCTAACTTCCAAATCTGTACAATAAGGAAGTTTTACAGGAATGTTCTTACACATCCTCATCGTGTGTGTAATGTCTTCTCCACTCGTTCCCCCTCCTCGTGTAATTGCTTGCTGAAATATTCCGTTTTTATATCGTAAAACTACAGTCAGACCATCTTCTTTCCAACTCATAATAGTTGGATGTTTTTTAATAAATTTTTTAATAACTTCAATATCTTTTGTCTTATCTGCACTTAACATTGGTTTTGTATGTTTTACTTCTTTTAAGCTGTCAACAATATATCCTTGAACTTTCTGCGTTGGAGAAGTTGCTAAAATAATTCCTGTTTCATTCTCCAATACAGATAATTCATCATACAAATCATCATATTGTTTATCACTCATAATCGGGTTGTCTTTTGCATAATAAGCATATGATGCTTTGTTTAATTCTTTTGTTAGTTCTTTTATTCTTTCTACCTTTTCCATTTACCCACCTCTTTGTTTGTTCTGTAACTGGTTTACAATGAACTCTGCTTTTGAAACAAATCCATTATTTTTTAGTACTTTTACAGCGTTCTTCACATTGTCTGTCGTGTTGTAATCTGAAAAAGTCTGTTTATAAACCCAATATTATATCGTTTTCCACAAATTTCACATTCATATACAATACACGCATGAATACAATCTTGATTGGCGTACCCTTCTTCGAAATACCATCTTCCGATTTCCTTATAATTGTGATCGCATTCTTGCTTTTTCTTATGTCTAAATAATCTCATTATTTTTTACCTCTTTTGGTTTTCTCCACGAAATTTCGTAAAATCCATGAGAACATTTTACTTTGTACCCTAGTTGTTTTAATTTTTTAATGGTTTTAGGATAAGGTGAAAACACCATAATATCAAATTCACCTTCATCTGATGCCGTTTTTATTTCGTCTAAAACATAATCAATTTCCGTCTTCATATTCATATTTAGTATTTCCATAGCATTTTCATATGCCGTATATGCATCCAACATTACTATTTTACCTCTTTCTATTTTTACGCCATATATGGTCTGTCAGATGTGATAGACCTATAATATATAGCGTAATTTTTTGTTTTTTGAAATGTTCGTTTTGGGACTGATCGATTTTACATTTTTTCAAGTAGCGTTTTTAATGGCTCTGTTTTAATATTCTCTTTTACCCAAGAAATATATCTAGGATCTACACTTGCAACTTCAGGAAGTGTTTTACCGCTATGTTTTCCAAATGTAATAATATAATCTTCTAATGTAGGTAACTCTTTTGTATATTCATCATCAAACAAAACTTCAATATCTTTTCTACTAGCCAGATAATCGGCAAGATGTAATAGTTTTTGATATTTATTTTCTGGCAACGGCAATACACATGAACTTCTTTTATCTTTATTCCACTGCCCCATGTGTGATTCAATTGTATGGGCGATTAATTCAAGCTCGTTTTCCGGAATAAACCCAACAATTTTCCGAACTTCTTGAGCTGCTAAAATTGGATGATCAAATTTTGTATATTTACTTGCTAAATAATCTTCATCATTTCCACTTTTCATTGAATCGTGCATGATGCCAGCTACACGAATCAAATCTCTTTCTCTTGATGTAAAGTCATTTTTATAACAATCAATACTTAAAATGTGATTTAAAAATCTCACTAATGCACAAGTATGTCGTGCCAAACCTAAATCTCCCAATGCATATTGAGGATGATATTTCCCTGTGCTTGATGCTCCAACATTCCAGAAATAATTAGGAATCACTTTAATACACTCTTTTGCGAATTCTTTAATATCTTCATTCTCAAATGTGCTTAACAACGAATCAAAAATTTTAGATTTTTCATTTCTCATTAGTTTATTCTCCTTTTAAAAATGTTTGTAATAATGTATTTCTTGCAAAATTCTCTTTCTTTTTTAATGCCAAATTTATAGTTCGTACCTCTCCTAAATGGTAACAATTTTCTTTTGCTCTACTAATTCCAACGTATAGAAGATTTGAATTTAACATATATGTATGTGCGCTTGGTGTTGTTAGAATAACTTGTTTGAATTGCCCTCCCTGGCTTTTATGTGTGCTAATCGCATAAGCAAGTCTTATATTCTTCATAGAACTTTTCGGGCAATATATCAATTCTCCATCATAATCTACAACCATAGCATCTTTCATAACTTTTACTACTTTACCAGATTCACCATTTGCAATAAATGTTGTATTTTTATCATCTATAAATTCTTCATTATATCTAATCGCCTTATAATCATTTACATAATTCATAACAATATCATTAAGTCTAAACTCAGAATCTCCAAACGTTATTTTTTCATTAGGATTAGGATTTATGGCATTTTGCAACTTTTTGTTCAATTCAATAACGCCATAATCTCCTACGTTATAACAGGATAAAACCACAATATCTTCTTTTTTATATCCCTTTTTAATCAGACTTTTATATAAGTTTACAGAATAATCTACAATTTTTTCTTTGTTTAACCCCATAAAAATATAAGATTTATCATCACCAAAAACTTGCATTCCTGTTTTTTTACTTCTATCAAGATACTCATTCTGCATTCTTGTATCTGTTGCTATTGTAGAAAGACCTCCAGTTCCATATCTAAAAACTTTATTCAATGTTATTGTTGGAATACAGTCACTACACAGTAAATCATATAATACATTTCCTGCGCCAACTGAAGGTATCTGTGCGTCATCCCCTATTAATAGCAACTTTGTTCTATTAAAATCAATAGCTTCTAATAAATGCCTGAATAAGAAGATATCACACATTGAAAATTCATCGACAATTACAACATCAAAATCAAGTGTATTCTCTTCGTTATACTCCCAATAATTAGGTGGCATATGCCCAAGTCCACGATGAATTGTCATTGCACTTTTACTAGTAAATCCAGCTAAAACTTTTGCTGCTCTTCCTGTTGGTGCTAGTAATAAAGACGATTTATTGTAACAATCCAACATGTTTACAAAGGCTTGTGTGCTGCTAGATTTTCCAGATCCTCCGTACCCTACAAGTAATACAATATTATATCGACACATATATTCAGATGTTTTGCATTGTTCTTCCGTCAAATTGAAACCATCTAATTTTTTAAATTGATTACAATCACAATCCCATTTTGTATTAACATTCAGCCCTTCTTTAATTCTATTTGCTATATATTTCTCAGTATCATATGTATCCTTTTTGCACACACATAATAACTCTCTATCAAACACAACATCGTTATCAGTTTTTAAAATTACAGGTAAATGTTTAATGGTTTCTGGAACCAATATTTCAAATTGTTTTTTCAGTTCTCCTACTTTTATGTACGTGTTTCCGTTTGTTTCGTTTTCATTAAGAATATAGTCTACACATGCTTTTGCTCTTTGATACGATGTTTTTAAGTCGAATCCAAAGAATAATATTGGAGTTTCCCCAGTCTGTTTACACTTTTTTGCTTCTTGTTCTAATTTCAATAACATTTCATCAGCCGTTTTAAACCCAATGCCACTTAAATTACATAAACATTCATATGGTTCTGTTCTAATAACCTCTTTGATTTTTTCAACAGACGGATACTTATCATACAGTTTTTTTATGATTGATAAACTAAATAATCCACGAAACTCCTCTACCAAATCAGCAAGTTTAAAATTTTCAATTACCTTTCGTTTTATAACATTGAATGTATATTCCTTAATTCCTTTTGTTTTCGATAAATCAATGTCATCCAATCTATTATTCATAATTCTGTCTACAATATCAGGGTACACAGATAACAATGTTTCTGTTTGATTATATGTTAGAATTTCATAAAGGAACGCTTTTGTTGATGCTATTGTTGTAGGCTTTTCTCTGCGTATATTGATTACATCATATCCAATACCATATTTATCAGAAACCTCTTTTGCGTTTACAGTATATTCAACACCTAGATTAAGTTCTTGAAAATTTCCTTTAATCGTTGTTGTATTATACTTTCCGATTTGAACATCTGGATACTCGTAAGAATTTACTGAGCATCCATAAATTTTATACTCATCAGAGTTGTACACCAATCTTTCTGGTGTACATTTAAAATCTATAATTTTATCACTCATATTTCTTATCAAGTCCCTTCCTAATAAACATCCCATCCTACTACTATTTTCTCCATTTCAGATGTTTTAACCCATGTACCATTCACTATTTTCATCTTATTTTTTTCTCTAAACTCTGTAACATTAATAACATTTCCTGTTTGAAAAGGTTTTTCAACAAAGTTCTTACCAGATGTAATCTTCGTTTTTAAAATATCACCAGTTCTCAAATTGTATAGATTAAGGTATGGTTTAGTCTTATCTTTATAGAATTTTGCTTCTACAACATAAAACATATTCTTTGGAGCATTAGGGTTAGAATAGATAATGTATTCAAGATATTCTTGCTCATATTTTATCTGTTCTTTAATTGATAGTGGTTTATCTTCAATCTTTTTTGACATTTTTTCTACATATCTATCCATATGTAACTCTTTATACATCTTTGGCGTTTCATTATCATAACATCCTTCAAATTCATTTAAATCTATACCTAATACTTCTACATCTGCTTTTTTAATTTGCTTTCTACCATAGAACTTTTCAAACATTTCAATTATTTGAAGTAGTTTTTTGTTGGAACCATAATCTGAAAAGAAATTCAATATAGTAAGTATCTGTAATTGTCTTGAATTGACAGATGTTCTTGTTTTAACATCTCTAATAACATCCACAAAATCTTTATATGTATTATTTTTCCATAACTCATATAATTCATTTGCAATAACTTCATTACAGTATTTAATAGAAGAAATCGATTTATAAATCGTATTCGTATTTCTATCAAAAGTGTATTCATTTTTGGATTTACCAAATTTAATATTCTCTAAATGAATATCAAAATAATCTAACTCTGCAATGATACGACTTGTCTTTTCATTATCAGACTGATATTCATTCAAAACAGTTGTAAAGTATTCCAATGGATGATGCTCTTTTGCTTCTGCTCCATAGATACTGTCATAGGCTACCGAAACGGCATGAGCTGCATTAAAACTGTATCGTGCAGCATCATCTACAACTTGCCATACTTCATCAAAACCTTCTTCTGTACCAAGTTTTGCTTTGTAACCCGCTAATAGCTCTTGCCTCAACTCTTCTTTTGCTTCAGGCGTAAATTTCTTTTTGCTTATTTTCTTGATAATGTCATATGTATGATCTTCTTTCATACCACACCAAACCAAGAAAGCCATAATAGATTCTTGATACAACATAAAATGATAACTTGGTTGTAAAATCTCATCAATTTCAGTAACGCCTGTACTATAAGGCTTTCTATCAAGAAATGTATTTACCAAACTTGCGAATCCTGGTCTAATCGCAGCTACAAATGCGCTCATCTCTGCATCTGTCTGTGGTTTATAACGCTTTAGCATTGATGTTGAAATATCTGTATCTGCCTGATTTAATGTTGCTGTCATACCATCTTCATATAATTTCCAAGTCCTATTATCTACTTTTTGCAATAACTCTCGAATATTTGGAATAGGCTGATCAATCATCTTATAAAAATCAGAAATTATTTTCCATACCTTTACGGTTAAGTAATCATTCTTCAAAAACTTCCACACATCGGACGTATACCCATCAATACAAGCGCACAGTTCATTACCTACTCGAATTAAACCTAATTCTCTTGATAATGGCTTATTAGACAAAACAAAACTACACGGACTAGGTGAAATACTTTCGATTGTACCTATATATTTCTGTGCTTCATCTATAATAGGCTTCCACCTCTTATCGTTTCTGAAATTATCTAAATTCTTACCAACTTCGTTGTACTCATCCATTGGAATATCATATGCTCTACACAAGTTTCTAAAAGCAGATGACTCTTTCATAGTTCCCAAAGCATACATATAATAGATACCATCTTCACCAAGTAACTCTTTTGAAGCTAATATTGGTGCAGATACATCAGCCCAGTTTTGGTCGATATCTGGTAATGACCTCGTTTCTAAGATTCTTGCAGTACTCATAAAACGTGTTGGATATAAGGGCACAGGTGCAGTGAATCTATCTATCTCTGTAAAACCAAGTAACTTATTAATATAGAAGGAAACTGCTGAACCTCTACCTGTTCTTGATAAAACACCACTATATTTTTCTTTTGCTAATTCAACCATTTTCTCATTAAATAAGAAATAATCTGCCATCTGAGTATCTTTAACAATCTTATATTCAAAAGCGATACCATTTTGATATTCTTTCCAACGTAACCTATCTATGTTTACCTTCTCCTTATTCCACTTTTCTGATAAGTGTTTTGCAAGTTCTTTGTCTTTTTCTTCTTGTGTATAATTAGGATAGATTGTAGGCATTTTAATCTCTTTATCAAAATGCAATTCTTCACATTCGTCAAAGATTAAAGTGTTATTCATTGCTTCTTTGATTTGCCAATCAGATAATAGACCTTGTTTTTTATATCTTTCAACAACAGTATCATAATCAGGAAAATCAAGAACAAAATTATCCTCATCACCATAGTTAATACCCTTACCTTTTAAGAATTTCACTCTATCCTTTGCTTGTTCTGGATAAATATAATGACTATCGTTTGCATGAATAATCTGCATATTATAGTGTTGTTTCAGCATTAACATATTCCTATTATGATTTATTTGAATATCAAACGGATGATTCTGTACTTCTAAATAAAAGTTCTTACCAAAATGACCATATACTGCTTCAAACAGCGTTTTCATATCATCACTTTGTCTTAAAATTCCACCAACACAAGCAGATGTAATAAAGAAATTGTTTGGATTCAATCTTTTAATTAATTCAATATCAATTCTTGGTTTATAGTAGAAACCACTTCTATTACTCTCAGACACAATCTCGTTAAGTTCATAAAAACCATCTTGATTTTTCGCAATGATAATTATATGGTAATTAGCGTTATCTTTTTCTTTACGGTCTTTAACCATATATAACTCAGCACCATAAACCATTTTAAGATTATTCCTTTGGCACAAATCATATGCTTCTAGGAACTTTCCTGACCATCCGTGTTGAGTTGTAAAGTAATTTTTACACCCCAACTCTAAACTTCTTTCTATATAATCTGTATTTTTCACTACACAATCTAATGTAGATACATTGCTTTCATGGCAATGTTTGTGGTAATTTTCATATCTATTAATGTATTTTCACCTCTTTTTAAAGACTATCTAAGAATGAAAGTAAATCATCTTCATCATTTGAAGATTCAATATCATCATCTTCATCATCTGTATTATTTTTAAACATATCCTGTTCTTTTAAATAAACATCATACGGTTTGTGTAATGACCTAGAATACCCCGATAGTGTCGCCAATCTAAATGCGTCTTTATCAGTAACATCTTGCCAAAACAGCATTTCATCATTGGTATTAAGATATTCTCTCTTTTTCTCTCTAAATTCATGAATCTTCTCTGTAATATCGGCTTTTAATTCATTTACTTTTTCTTCCGTCAATGGAACTTGAACATAACAATCTTTGATTTCAAATTTTTCTTTCACTTCTTTTGGAAGGTACTCAATTGTATTTTCAAGAATCATTTTATCTACATATAAATCAATATCATCTTCATATCCAAACTCTTTAAGCCACATTTTAGCCGTATTGACTAAACTTTCTCCAATAACATTTCTCTCAATATATCTATCTTTTTTCTTCCCATTTTTTTGTTCGTATGTTACTGTTACATACTTCAAGAAATTCCATTCACAAATAATATCTTCAAGTGGAATTCCCAACGCCTGTCTAATACCTTCGGCATAAACTACCAACTGTCCACACTCTTGTTCTACTTTCTTTCCTGAATATCTTGTGCTTGTTTTCCAGTCTATAATTCTAATTCGTGTTTTTTCATTACCATTTTCGTCTACATATTTTTCTGTAAACATAAAATCAATGTATCCTTGAAGCACTATGTCATCTGTAATTCTGATTATGATAAAATGTTCAATCCTGTGTGGTTGTCTAATCACATTGTGATTTTTAAAGAAATGTCTTACACAATTTTCATATTTATTTGCAATCTTTTCATTCTTTTCTGAATCGTTTCTATCATATTTCAATTCAGCAATATTCATTGTAAGAAGCGAGTCTTCATACATGTTGATCATGTCATCGTATTTAATTTCTCCACTATATAATTTTTCAATAATATCATGACAGTAACCACCAGACACCGCATATATTCCATTCGTTCTGTCTTCTTTTTCATGTAACACATATTTTAAAAATGCTTCCCACTTGTCTTGTTTATAACAATGGTATTTACTCCAACTGTCCAATTCATCTATATGTAAATTTTTACAAATTTCTTTAAGTTCTTCTCTTGTTTTTCTTATTGTTATCACCAACACTTTCTAAATATTTCATATACTCTTCATGTTCATTTTCATCATAAATAGTTCTATGTTTAAACATAAACTTATAAATCTTATTACTCATATCCGCCGGACTGTCTTTGGAACCAGGTTTTAATAAATTCCACCTATCGTAAATATAAGAGACTGGTCTGATATGAAAAAATTTCTCACATTCTTTTCTTATATGATTAATATCAATCCCTTCATCTAAACAAATACAAATCTCTACGTTTAAACTAATCAAAATCTTTACTTGTGTTTCCGTTAATTCGCAATTGCCAATTGCCGTAGCAGTTTCATCTTTTCTTGAATATCTTTTCAATACAGACTTTTGACTCTCCATTACAACTGTATAACCAGCCTCTTGTATTGATTTATAATTTTCATTTAATCCATATATATTAAGTCCTTTTGGATACGTATCAGAAAGTTTAAAATATTTTGGAATATCAAACATTTCATAATTCTGTACTGTAGTTCTACCTGAAATTCCTATGTATTCATTGTCACTACCATCCCATTTGCGTTCTGGTATTACTATTCTCTTGCGGTCATATGAATATCCAATATTAAATCTTTCACAAGCAAATGGCATAATTCCATCTCTTACCCAGTCTATATATGGAAGTGGTACATATTCTTTAATACACGAATCGTCATATACAGGAACGTCAATATCCAATGTCCTGCGCTTCCTCTTGACTTTCTTAAATATCCTTAAAGGATCATTTTTCTCTTTATCTTTAACATTTTTACTATATGTATAATTAAGCCCCAAAATCTTATGTAAATATTTATTTGCTTTGCCGAAAGATATATTTTTTATGTCCATTATAATAGTAAATATGTCACCGTTTTTGTTACCTTCAGAATTTCTTATTGCCGAAGATAGTGTGTCTTTTTTTACACATACAGCAGTTTTATTTGTTCCATCAGGCAAGGCGGCTCTCCACTCTTTTTGATATTCTTTTATATCATGACACCCTAAAGATTCTAGTATCGTATAAATACTATTGTTTTCAACTATATATTCTTTCAAATCATCTGCATTAATACCAAATCACCGCCTTGTCTTTTTTTGTTACCAATCTTGAGTTATGTTACAAATTCCAATATCTTTATTTGTATTTGTACTAAAATCAAATTCGCTAATTATTTGAAAAGCATCTGTTTGACCAAATCTATTTTTAGGAATAAATGTAATCATATAATGCTTATCTCTTTTTAATTTAAATGGTATTTTACTTTTGCCATTTTTACCTTCAAATCTATATCCTACGATTTCATGTTTTCCACCTTCATATTCATCTTCGAATGGTCTACGAATCATCAAATTTACACTCATGACATCTACGATACTCTTTCCCATTCCAATTTCGTTATTTGTTAAATATCGCATTTTTATACTTGCTTTCCCAAGCTGATATGTTACAAATAATCCAACATTTTTTGCTGCTGGTTTAACGACATCATATAGTGCAACCATATCTCTTGTCATTGATTTATAAATTTCATCCGTCTTGGCATCACAGCTCTCTTTTAAAGTATCAAGAATAAAATATTTAACTCCTAAACTCGCATACTTTTTTATGAATTTTATAACAATGTTTACTGAATATCTTTCCAATGGAACAATCGTTATGTTTCTGTTTTCTTTTTTTTCTTCAATCCATTTTGCAGCCTTTCTTAGAATTTCCATTGTTTCTTCATCAAAATTACCATCACGTAACTTATATTTAGGTAACTCCAACTTTAAAACATTATTTGCCACCCATATAATCAATTCTTTTTGTACTTTTGTTTGGTCTTCCTCATTAATAAACAGAACCAATTTTTCATCATATTTTATAATTGATGGTATGATATAATTCATAGCTGTTGTAGATTTTCCAACACCTGAGTTTGCTCCTAATCCGTATATATTGCCACTACAATTCAAACCGCCAACTTCTTTGTTTAAAATATCACAATTGTTGAATGGTAAACCAACCCCAATTCCTTCATTTAAACGATCGATCAAGCTATTAATTCCGTCACATGCATTATATGTTGTGACTTCATTAGATGCATTTACAAAAATATGGTTTAGCATTGCTTCATATTCTTCATAAATATCATCAAGGCTCATATCAACAAACTCTTTAATTCTGTCATATATAGGGAATTTGTTTTTAAGCATAAGTAATACTGTATTCCATTTGCTTAATTCATTTACATACCCACCAATATTCTCTACCTGGACATATTCTTTCGCTTTCTCGATTGTGTCATATCCACCATATTCATCATATTTTGATCTTAATTTAGGATGCTTTTCTAAATATAACCCAACAGTTATATCATCTAAAATTGCCTTCTTTTCTTTAATCACAATATCATAAGCTATTTGCCAATACACTTTCCAAGTATTCTCAGTAAAATCATCTAATTTTAATGTATAGTCATACATCAAATCTGGCTTGCAGAAAAAAATCGACACAATATTTGCCTCGCAGCTAAGTTTGAATTCTTTTACAGTTTTAGCTGCATTTAACATCATCTCTTGAAATGGAGTGATTTTTTTATTTTTATTTTGTGCCAAATATCAACCCTCCCTAAAACCATTTTTTCATTCGTCCATTTATATCTTGTGTTTTTCTAGTATATTTCGCCCCATTATTAAATTGGTTTTCATAGGAGTTTTCTTTTATTTTTTCTTCTCTATTTTTTGCTTGTCTTAAACGTATATAAACATCATTAATTTCTGGTTCAACAATTTTTACTATCAAATTAATTCTGTGTTTTTCATCTTTTATTTTGGATTCGTTTTTTGAAAGGTAATCTAAAATTTTTTTTCGACATATCTTAAATGCACATAGAATTGTATAGTCATCATAACATGCTTCTGATTCAATATTGTTATTAGCTATATGCAACCCTTTTTTTAACCCTCGTAATTTTAAGGCAAGATATTTTGGAAATTTCATATTGTCATCATATTGAAGAATTTCTTTTTTGACGTATTCACATAATTCAATCCATTCTTTATCTTTTGATTCTTTTTTTGTTCTAGCCAAAACACACACCTCTAATCTATACGCTCTGATACATTACATATCAGAGCGAGCAATTTATTTTTTTAAGACAATTGCAACTTTGTAAAATCTAAAAGTTCTGTCAAATTTTCAACAGTTTGCATTTCGATTTTTTTAATATCAATTTTCTTTTCTTTAATAAGATTATTAATTTTACTAATTGCATCAATATTCTTATCTTCTTTTAACTGCTTCATTAAAGCTTTCCATTCTTCTGCAAGAGCCTCTGCTTTATCTGCTTTATCAACCATTGATTCTGTTGATGTTTTAAGATCATTTTTATATGATGTTTTATTTGTTTCAAGACCATTCATGGATTCGTAATAATCTTTCCAAATATCAAAACATGGGTTTTCAATATGTTGTCCGACTTTTGTAACACCTGTTCTGTCTTTGATTACCTCTGCCCAAAATGTTACATTTCCGTCTCTATCTTTTTTTGTGTAGTGACGAAGGATTGTATCATAATCAAATTTTACACTTTTGTGCATATCAGGCTTATAGCCAATCACTTTCTTTCCGTCATCATCTTTAATCTCAACTTCTTGGGCTACTGATACAACATGCGTTCCTTTTGAAGATAAATCAATTTTCGCTTGTTGTAATTTCATATTGATAATCTTAATACGCCCCCATTGTTTAACACTGATGCCAGCGTCATCCACATCTCCGCCTTTTTTTCTAGCACGTCTTTCCTCTACTTCTGTTGCACCAATTTGCATTGTCGCATAAAATTTACTTTCAGAATCAATAGAAAGTGTTTCAATTTCGCCATCATATTCGCCATCAATGAATGCATCTAAATCCTCTTCTAGTTCATCTAAATCCGATGTATTATCGACCATAATTAAATTGTTATATGTATTTCCATTGTTAATAGTAATGTTTTTCCCTTCGTAATGCGCCACACCAGTTTCAGAGTCAATACATGCTACTCTAGGAAATGTTAATTGAAAAGTAGATTTTCCACTTCCAGATTCCCCATAACTTAAAAATTTACCACCGATTTTCGCTGTTCTAGCTTTTCTAAAAGACATTAATTATTCCTCCTAGGTTTTTATATTTATTTATATAATTTGGTTTGTCTAATTTAGACAAACCATTTTTACATATTGTCTAACATTGCAAGTAAATCATCGTCTTCTGACGTTGAATCTGAATCACTATCGACATTTGTATCATCATCTGTACTTACACCAGCATCAGCTAATGCCTGTTCATAAAAATACAAATCAGTATCTTCATATTTAGATTCTTCTAATGCAACAGTTGGTTTTCTATTTTCATCCTGCCCAACATATGTAATGTCAGGTTTTAAAATAACCATTCTTTTTTCACGATTGTTATTTCCTACAGCACACTTAGATTTTGCTTCATCTTCTGAATATAATCCCATTTCAATTAATTCCTTAATATCATCTGGAATATCGTCCTCTGTAATGTTTACAATAGAGCCACCTTCGATAATATCTCCTACAACGGTTAGTGCATTTAAAGTATTCTTTTTTGATACTTTAAAGTATCTCTGAAGCATTTTTGCCGTAATTTCTTCATTCTCATTAACATGTACTTCAAATGTTTTTGGGAATACGACATTTTGTTTTACTGCCACTTTTTTACCGTCAATTTTCGGACTTCCTACATAATCAACCACATAAGCATCAAGCATAATAGTCCCTTTTTCTTTATCACGTTTTCCAATACTTTTTGAGTCAAGAAGAATCATCTGACTAAATTTTGCTTTAAAATCATCTTCATTTTCAACTTTAGATAACACAATAGATGTGATTTCTTTTTTCATTGATACATTGTCATCATACTCTGAATATCCAATATTACCTTTTACATTAACAATCATTCCATCTTCCAAATGTTCGTTTAAATATTGAACGGCATCATAAGGAGTCAAAAATTTCTTATATACTGTTTTTTCTTTTACATCTTTTTCTACACCAACAGTAATGAAAGAAGAATCACCAATTGTATCAAGAAGATCTTCATTAAATCTATCTTCCCATGCAATTTCAACCATTTTGCTTTTTCCAGAATCATCTTTATCTGTTTTACTAAAAGCTCGTAAAATATTGTCATCATCTGGAAAGAATCCTCCACGCATTTCTCCATAAACAATATTACCATTGCCACAATCTACACCAAGATACATCTGATTGTCTGTCCATCCAGAATCATAAGAATTATCAAGATTAAAAGTTTTGTCTGTTACTTTTGCTCTTCCGATAAGATTAAATGATGCCTTTCCTTTTTTTAATGCTTTTCTTTCCTTTTCTCTTGCCATTAAGTAAAATCCTCCTTATTATGTAAAAATATTAATTAATTAACTTATATCTGAACGCCCTCTCGGACGGAACATAGAAGTAACTCTATATATAAATTCTATGTAAAACAGTGATTTTTGGCTGACTTTAACCAAGGGTATGCTGTAATCCACCCAAAAACAAATTTGATTTTCTATTGTATTTTTGAAACCAATTAGTGTTGCGCTATACTGAATATAATACTGACCGCCAAATCAAGTATTGTATTTTTATATTTTAATATTCTCTATTTTAGTCTATGAAATAAGAAATTCATTTAATTCATTGTCAAACTATTCAAGTAATCAAAAATCACCTTTTCTGGAATTGTGTAACATTCAATAATATCGTAAATTTGAAACAATATCATTATTAAGAACGTAAAAACTATAAATGAACCAAATATAATGGTAACTACCTGATAAAATCTCCAATCGCTATAATAATCTTCTTCAATTTCTTTTTCTGCATACTTTGAAATCTTTTTAATTACAATGACAGGTATAATTATGGCGATAACTCCAACAATAATCCAAAAAATTGAAGTTACTACTTCGTAATTGATAAATCTACCCACCAGTTCTTTTAAGTATGGCACAACATTTTGTGAAGTCCAGTCTATTGCAATTCCAAACTTCTCACACAAATTATCTAAAACTTTTATGATTTCTTCCGACATTCAACTCACCGCCTTTCATATAATTATTCTCCAAATGAATATTGATTTTCCTACTTCTGTTTTTATTCACATAATGAATTAATGTATTCTGCAACAAATTTTAATCCATGAAAAACTTTAACACCGTTTTGCAAAAGTAAGTTTTCTGTTGCTGCTAAACTATGTGCCACTTGTTTTCTATATCCAGTTAATTCCATATTTCCATTTGAATATAAATTACAAAATATTGTTTTATTTGGTCTTTTATTACTATCGTCAACAACCTCTGCAATAGAATAAACACCTTTGATTCCATCTGTGATAGTATACAGAATTAGATCCGCATTCTCTCTTTCTTTTACTTCCCTAATTCTGTCCGATTCGTTCCAATTTTTTACAATAGGATTATAATAATCACATTTTAGTAACGGAATTAATTCATCTCTCCATTTTCTACCAGAACATGTGCCACCTAAAAATACTTTCATATTTCTCACCTCTTTCTTTTAAGTCTTTTACTGGTTTCATATCACACATAATTTTATTCTCCAATCTCAAAATAATATTTCTTTAATCTATCTTCTCCGATTGTTTCAATTGCTTTTCTAGCAATTTCTTTTGCACATTCAGGACATAAATCCTTTTGTACAGAATTAACTTTTACATTTTAAAAAGCTCCTGTAAACAACTCCGGCAACACATAATCAGGCGTATGTTCACACTCTTTACCGCATAGATTACAATAGTATTTTTCTTCAACCTTTTTCATAATTTAATTCTCCATTTCTTCAAGTATTTCTCTAATTTCCTTATTCTGTTCTTGTCTTAATTTCGATTTGAACATTCTTCGGTTTTTCTTTTTCATTTTAGACCATCCATTATGATTATTCGCCCAACATGCATATCGTTTACTAAACCACGACTGTCTATATTCTGAGAATTGCCTACGAGATAATTCATTCGACTTTTTCATTTATTCACCTCAGATCTCGATATAATTCCATCTTTTCTTATCTCCATATTTCCATTGAATTTGCCCTTGGTAAATTCTTGTTTCTATATTCTCTACATTGTCCATGCCTAGGACAAATCCTCTATAAGAATCAATATCTCTCTCGGATAAACCATGAATTGCTTTAAAAATGTCTAAATTCTTACAAATATGCTCTACTGACCATTCATAATCCGTTAACGATAATTATCTTTCAAACTCTTTTACATTTTTGTCTACTTCGGATTTTGCTTCTTCATATGTAAAATAGACTTTATCAGGACGAATTGAAACATGATCAATATGATGCTGCCACATAGGATATTTCTTTAAAATTCTATATCCTTCTTTAGTAATATCTTCTTCAATAACACCATGAAAAATCGTATTGTCTTTCACTAAAATTCCTTTATCGTATGCATGTTTTATATTTTCAGGATTTTCAATATCAATAAGACCAAACTCTTTTTCTTCTTCTAATAATCCCAAGGTTTTTGTTTATTTACCCATGCAAGTAATTCTTCATCAGAATACTCATCTCCGATATCCGCATCTGGATTATAGAATTGAATAGACTGATTGTTCACACCAGATTTAAATAATTGATCTAATATAGAAAAAGCATTTTCAACACCTAATAAATATGTTTTTCTTTCTAAATCTGACATTCCTTTTGTAAAAACATCTTCATTTTTTTTAATAATAGTTTGAGCTTCTTTTGTATTAATCGCCCAAAAATGAACATCACTAAAGTCTGCTAACATATTTATCACTCCTTTTTGTAATTTAATTTAATGGATACAACAGGACTCGAACCTGCGACCTTCTGCTTATGAGGCGGCTGCTCTAACCATCTGAGCTATGTATCCGAAGGCGGTTAAAATACCGCCATATTATAAAGAAAGGAAACTATGAAAAAATCTACGGCGAATTGCAATCAAGGACTCGAACCTTACTTTTCATATTGAACGTGCTACCAATTACACTAGATTACAACTTCATTTATATTATTCTCTTTTACAAAGCAATATTTTTGACCTTTTTGCTTTCGACTTTCTCCAATAATTTTTCTGTCATTGCTGCACATCCGTCTACATATGTACCATAACGATCACTGCTAACTCCCCACTCTAACGAGTCGTTTATTGTTTCAAAAAACAATTGCAAAATATCTTCTTTTCCCATACTTAATTCTCCCCAATCAGCCCATTCTCTATTTACTTTTTTTAGCACTCTTGCCACTTTTTCGTTATCAAACACTTCATTTGATTCTTCATCAGAAATATTCTTCACCCTTTCAAAACAAACACATCCGCCTTTATCCTTATCTTCCACAATTAAACATTCTGCTTTATTTTTAATTGCCACAAATTGTTCATGCGGAACTCTTACGTGCCGAATCATGCTACAATCAAGACCCATATTCTTATTCTCCACTTTACACATCGTATTTAATGTTTTTCCATTTTTTATATGCATCAAGATATAATTCATGCTTATCACCGTTATATGTAATTTCGTAATACATTCCATCACTAACCGGTGTACTAAGTAACGCTTTATGATTCTGTAATGTCTTACAACACCACACTACATACACATCATCTGGTTTCATATTCGCTTTGTCTGTAACATCTGAATTTTCATTAAAATACTCTGCTACTTTCTGTTTGCATAACCCAATAAATTTTTCGCTACTCATCATTTTATTCTCCCTTTTTTCAATTAGTTTTTGAATGTTTTTATCACAATATACTTTTTTACCATTAATCATTTTCCAATATTTTCTATCACTTTTTGGATAAAGTTTTAAATTCTTCAATTCTTCTCTTGTATAAGAACATATTATTGGCGGAATTTTACTCAAATCAAATATCGGTACAAAATCCACGCCGTCAGCATCATATCTGTCCATTTCTTCTAAAATCAAATTTTTCATTTTACTCCAACCACCTTATCCTGTTCATAATGTGTATGATTTTCAATATAATCTTTAACTGTCCAACAATCACAAATATCATCGCTTTCTAATTGGTATGCTGTAGTTTCTAACGAGTTATCTTTTACATACCAATAACGCTCGAATATCCAATCATCAGGTTTAACATAATTACAATCAACGTCATGTTCAACACAAACTCTTAATAGCGTTTTTGCATCTTCAATTGATTCACATTCTAATTCTGATTCACCAGAAACAAATCTAAACCATTTTACTTTTTTCTTATTCATAATTACCTCCATTTACTCTAGCCATTTATTGTCAATATAGTAAAATGCAAATACACAAATGCCTATCAGTAAAATCCAAAATAACCAAAATAAAAATATATCACAATCAGATTCAAGGTATGTTACAGTCTCTTTTATGTTTTTATTCTCATAAAATCTTGTGTTGTCTTGTATTGTATTGTTCTCTAATTTTGTAAAAATAGTTCCATTATGTTTTATCGGTGTTCCATAATACTTATATCGAACATGACTAGATTCCTTAATAGTTTTGATATATTCAGGTGATGGAATATCGATTTTACTAGATGGGAAAGTAACACCACAAAATATTAATTCTTCGCATGTTTTATCCTCACTTCCAATCCTATCCCATGTCCAGTAAGTTTCTACTCTAGTATGTGTAGTTCTAGTTTTACCAGAACCTGTGGTATAAGTGACTGTTCGAGTATGCATTGTATATCGCTCTTTTATCTTTTCGACGTACATATAATCCCCGTCTATTTCTGGATAAGTAACTGTGTCATGAGCTTTTAATTCACCATTCACAAAAGCATTTCCTACATTTGTTTGCATACCATACTCAAACATATCTGTCGATTCTATTTTTGCTGCCTTGTTATATATTGCGTTCTTTTCTGTCTGATAATCTGAAATTTTATCAGATATCATCAATCCAATTACAAGTAAAATCGCTATAATAGAAATACTAGCTAATACTTCTCTTTTTGTAATCGTGTAATCATTTCTCATATTTTATTCTCCAAATAAATTTTGAGGAGCATCTACTGGTGCGTTATAATCCAACCTTTCAAATGATTGTTTTTCATACCCTGTCCAATCAAGAAAAATTCTTGCTGGGAATTTTTTAATGTAATTATTATATGCTTTTACTGATTTATTATAGTTTTCTCTATACTGAGCCATAAGATTTTCTGTCATTGATAATTCATTCATCAACTGTTTGTAGTTGTCATTACTTTTTAATTCCGGATAAGCATATGTAACCGCAGCAATCGCAGTGTTCACATCTTCTACGTCATTTCCATTACTCATGCCCTCTGCAATTTTTGTCAATGTTTCTGACTCATGTTTGTCATACTGTTTAACACAATCAGCTAAATTGTATACAAGATCAACTCTTCTCTTTTCCTGTACTTTAATATCTGATTCCGCAGTATAAACGCTTTCTTCTAAATTAATTGCTTTATTCTGTGAACTTTGAACTCCAAATACACATAATAAAATCATCGCAATAATACCTGTTCCAATAATCAAACCAACTTTCCAATTCGAATTTTTCTTCATATTCTTATTCTCCTTCTATAACATCATTTTCAATTGCTTTCCATTTCTTTGAGTAAATATCTGTCTCGCTACCCATGTACGGCATCGTTACCGTAGATCATTTATCATCCACATACGCAAATGCGATATATGCTGCCGTTTTCTCTCCATTTTCATCTACTTCTTTAGGAACATAGTGAATATATTCACCTTCGTCATATGAATCATTCGTATATTTTTTACCAGACTTTTTAATCTCAGTCATCACTTTATCGAATGTCATTTGTCTCACCTACTCATTCTCGTATTTTTCGTACATTTCATATACCGTGATAATCTCTTTATTTCTCTCAAGAGAGTTCTCATATATTTTTATTCTCTCTTTGCTGCTACAAATCTTGTCTAATAATTCATCAATCTGTTGTTTTTCGTACAAGATACAATCCTTGAGCATTGTTATGTTAGCACGTGCATCGTTGTACTGCTCAGTTGTTGGCTTGTCCATTTTAATATTCTCTCCTTTTACATGAAACTATAAAATTCTATTGGCAAAATTTACATTCTCACAATTCTATAAAGGTCATCATCAAGATAATTTCTCAGTAAATATTCCTCATCAAATACAGTTCCTTTATAAAATTCTTCTGCAATTCCACCACCGATAGCACATAATGTATCCATATCACAAGGTAATGAATAAACATTTCGTAAGAAACTTTCGTAATCTTCGCTCTCCAAGAAACATCTGATTGCTACTGGTACGCTACCTTGACAAGTTACATCCCATCTATAAGCATCTCTGTAATCTTCAATTTTGTGTTCAACACTATATCTATAATTTTCTTTTGGATAATGTTTTTTCACATAATCAAAAATTTCTGCTTTTGTAGCACCTGTTCTTGCCATATAAACACACATCGAAGTCACAACGGCACCTTTGATACCTTCTGGATGGTTATGTGTACAATCGGCAGATTTGGTCGCCCACTCTATAACTTCTTTTTCTCCATTGAAATGTTCACCAATGTAAGAACATCTCATAGCAGAACCATTGCCAAAACTGTTATATGCTTCTTCGTCATCCCAATGTAACCACGCATCAAACATTCCACCATATCCTGCATTTGGATATTTTCTGCCAAATCTTCTATAAGAATCCGCAAAGGAAATGCCATTTTTAACTGCCAACTTCGCAGCTAATGTCATTACACTGTCATCTGTAAAGTAACACTTATCTGTAAACAGTTCACATTTCTTCCAATCTAAATCTTTTGGTCTTAAAAATTCGTATTGTGAACCCGAAATATCCCCTAAAATTGCACCAATAATAGCCATCTATTTATTCTCCTTTATATATTCTTCTACCATTCTGTTTATTTTCTTCCAACAAGAAAAGCATATATGAAATGGTTGTCCTCTCAATCTAAATGACCTCAAATATACAATATCCCTATTTCCAATCGTATTATCACAGACTTTGCATTTACATTCTTGTTTTGCTTTTCTTATTGAAACTTCATTGTATTCATGTACAAAACTTTTATCCATATTTGTTATCTCCTCTTAAAACCGATGTTTCTTTTTTATTTATTCAATTGTAATAATGGTTCTTTCAGGAATGATTTGTTTTGGAATTACTTTCTTTACGATTTTGTGTACTTTTGGTTTATCGTACTCATAGTAATAATCGCTAAAATACGAACCAGAGCGTGTTATTAAAAGCATCAGAGCAATATCAAATCTCTTAATAACATTCCAATTATCATCACATTCGCATAAAAGACCTGTCTGATATTTGTATTGATATTTTCCCTGATCGTCCCAATTTTCATCTTCTAATAATTCTGTTCTATATTTCTTACCATCAATAATTGTACAAGCGTCATCTAGTTCACATTCATCAAATTTATCAGCAATTTTCTTCGCATCTTCTAAAGACATTTCTTCCAATTCTTCAAAATTAATATCAAATTCTACCATAATTTATTCTCCTTTTTACAATTTAATCCAACCATCTGAATAGAGTTTCTAGTAGCGTCTAATTGTCTCCAATAGATATTATTAGTTACTTCTTCTTTTGGAATATTAAAACATCTTGCATCAAACATAGCACCTTTTGATACAGCCTTTAATAATATCCTATGATACTCATCTCTCTTCATCTGTATCTCCATACACTGGGGGACTAATGAACAATTGTATTCAGAAATCATCTTTTCTACATTACTTTTAAAGAATTTATTGAAAGCCATTGTAGCCATACTTGCTGCAATACTACAAATCTTCTGAACTTCATTGTCGAACCATGACGAAGAATTTAACTTCTTATAATCAACCAATACTAATGTAATTTCATCAGATTGATGATATCCCAAGACACAGCCCTGGATATTCTCACACAGATACTTCATGGTATCCTGTATAGACTTAATTAATACTTCATCAAAAGGCTTCTTGAAACCACGAGTAAATGTGTGGAACGCCTTTCCATCAATCCTAATAATTACTGGCATTCTTGATACCAACCTTGTTTTTGATACAGATTCGTAACCTTTCATTCTTTTCGCTAAATCACTTCTATCCATTTAATTATCCTCCGTCTTATATGTATAAATGATACTTTTTCCAATCTTATCAATGATTTCATAATCAAAAATCTAATCCACCTTTACAAAATACCTATCAATAATTGATTCACTGATGTATACGTATTTGTTATTTATACAATACATGCTTCTCAAATATAATTTATCAGACAATTTGTCTTTTATTTTTATTACAACATCTCCTGATTTAATTCTCACAATATTGCCTTCTCTTGTAAATTCGTATCGTAATGCACCGTCAAATCTATATCTATCACCAACCTTAATTTTGATATTACTCTTTTTTACTCCGATATTTGTAATCTTATAAATTATTCTTCCTGGCTCAATTTTATCAAGTACCGTTTCTTTAAATATCACAACAATCACAACAATCGCAACAACAATATTCGCATAACCCAAAAGGATAATCATTAAAAACGAAACCCAAAAATCATAATCAAAATAATTTGGATTATATTCATTCACACGTAAGTCATATGCAGTTAATATTAAAGAAACTAATAAACCACATAACAACCACGAAATAATAAACAACAACATGTTTCTTTCTCCTTTGAATACTATATACGGCTGTGACACCGCACATAGTTAATAAATATTATTCTTTTACTACAGTATTTGCACCCTGCACAGTTACAAATCCATGCTGCATATGTGCTTCGGCTTCTTTCATTCTGATTAATTCATCTGTGATAGATTCAGATTTAAGTCTATTTGCCTCAGCTTCTGCCTGTGCTTTTGTAATTTCAATTTGTGCATCAGCTTCTGCTTGCATCTTTTCGGTTTCTTTCTGTACTTCAATTTTCTCTTGTTCTGCTTCCGCTTGCTGTTTTTCCTGAAGAGCCTTTACTCTTGCATCAATAGATTCTTTAAGTTTATCGTCAGGATGAACATCAATAATAGACGCATCAAGAACTTCGATTCCGTATTTTTCCCCAAACTCAGCGTTCAGATATTCTGTAATCTGATTGTTAATTTCAGATCTGTTGCCTGAATACACATCCATTAATGAATATGAAGAAGTAACTTCTGAGATTTTAGATTTCAATACTGATTTAACTCTCTGATTTACAATATCTTCTCCATCCATACCGCGGAATTTTCTATATGTAGAAACAACTTCTTCCGGTTTATATCTGTAAGACATTTGAAAACTAATTGAGATACTTGCATCATCTGATGTTGCGACTTTAATTGAATCATCATCTTTTTTAGATTTCTCAAGAATTAACTGTTCATTTCCGATTGAAAATTCCTTTACTTTCAAGAGAGGATTGATAAAATGCCATCCTTCAGGTAATGTTTCTTCCTTTACTCCATTAACAGAATACTGAACCCCCATCTTACCTGTTCCAATTTTCTCAACTGATTTTACTGTAAATACTCCTCCTACAACCGCTACTACAGCTACTACTCCAATTACTAATCCTTTTTTACTCATGCTTTTTGTTCTCCTTTTCACTTGTATTATTTTTCTTTATTGATATCCTTGTCTAATTTATAGTCGTCACGTTTCATTGCATTAATGACTTTGTTTCCGACATAAATTACTAGCAAGGTAGCAATCGCAATTACTATTGCAGATAATAAAAATACCACCCACATAATTATTCTCCTTTGTTGTAAATGTTTTATAATACATATAACACAAATGTGTCAAAAAATAATAAAGACATATCACTGTCAGTTATTTATTCTCTCATTAATTGTTTGAATTTCTTTTTTGTCCTTGAAATATTCGGTTGGCTACACCCAACAATTTCTACAATTTCTAGTTGTTTATATCCGTTGATCAACAACCTTACAATATCCATGTCTCTTTCGCTCAAAGACTCAAATGCTCTTTTTATTGTATCTTTTAATACAGTATCTCTTTCTATATCAATGTCTGACGGAATAAGATTGAAAAATGAATTTGTATCACTACCATTATCATTTTCAAACTCAGCTTGTGCGTACATCAGTTTATCCTTTGGTATAGCTTTTGCCATTTTTTCTTTTCTCTTTTCGTGTAACATAATCATATACATGCATTTGAAAGCGTATGTAGAAAATTTAGATTTGCTTTCGTCAAAAGTCATCGCAGCTTTACATAATCCTATTGCGGCTATGTCGTAATAGTCATCTATTGACAGATTATATTTACTGAGAAATCTGTATATTAGGTTGTGGTTCTCTTCTGCCAGTTTCTTTTGTTCTTCTGTAATATTATTCACCGTCCAATCTAGTTTTATCACACTCATGAAATCTCATTAGCAGTTCATATTTATATTCTCCAAATCGTTTTCTCCATTTATTCTTTGTTTTCTCATTTTTCCACGACATAGGCATCATGTGATAATTTATCAAGAACAAGATATTTAGCAACTCTTCATAAGAATAGTCTCGATGTCTCTTGATACTTTCCATGTTGCTCAACAGATAGTAGCAACCAACATTTTCGTGCTGATAATAATGCGCCACACCATTTTCATCAAACTTCTGTGTAAATAGCTTTCCAATGTCGTGTAATCTTGCTGCGAAAGGATATTCCGTCCATACATACTCTTTTATCAACTTGAATTTATCGTAAGTAAAACTACAATGCTCGTTTAAATCCATGGTGTGATGCGGATTTTTCTGGTCAAACCCTCTCATTTTCTCATAGCAATCAGGAATAAAAACATCATTCACATACTCATTTTCAAACTTATGTATAATAATCTCATCAAAACCTTCTTCTACAAATGGAATTTGAAAATTCATCATCTGTTTCTGAATTACATGATGTGGAACAGGATATTCCTTATAGATATTGTCCTCAATGCATTGCTCTACTGATTTAGGAATTATATAAGCAATCTTATAACAAGGAATCTTCTTCACATTTTCAAGTAAACTGCGTCTTGATCTCATATTGATATTGGTAGCATCTGCAATTACACTCTTACCTGCTTTCAAATTATCCTTAATTCTTTGATGAAAAATTTTAAATACTTCCTCATTCTTAGACTGATCAATAACACCACCTTCACAGATTTCACCACGAATACTATCTGATGAAATGATTACACAATCATTTTCTTTTACAAGTTGTTTTCCAACAGTCGATTTTCCTGATGCGCTTAAACCGACCATAATATAAAACTTTGGTTTATTCACTCTTATTCACCTCTCGTTTAATACTGAAAGAAATCAAATCGGTCATAACCTTTATCATTAAATTATCAATTTCTTTATTGATAACAACTGGATTATTTGCCATATAATCGTCTTTATATTCTTTAATCCAATCGCAAGTTTCCTTTGCAATTCTCTTAGCGTCTTCTAATGAGTACACATAATCTGTTTTGACCTTAAGTAATTCTTCTTTATTTGTTGGAATAAGAATATTCTTATAAACTTCACCACTACAATATCTTGGAACAAAATCTTTTAATCGTAAGATATGGTGTAACTGTTTGTTGTCATAGCCATACTTATCAATTTTCTCCTTAATACTTGGATATGGATGAGTCAGTGCATTATACTTTTCAAGAGCCATACCAGACATACAATTCACGCTCGCATAGTTGTTATATCTTGCAATGCTTTCTGAATTATCTAACATAGGTCTGTACAATTTCTCATAGATAGGATTTAACTTATAATACTGCGTAAAAAGCAGCTCGATGAAGTTTATGTTCTGTTTCTTAAAACACTCAAACATCTTGCGTATATCTTTTACATCACATAAACAGTTATTACCCATATCTACTGTTATACTTACTGGTTGACGATTTAACACAATATCTT
>OLQX01000313.1_pt1 | contig 59677 bp, 60 predicted proteins | sample 1672581 | NCBI WGS metagenome assembly OLQX01 (sample SAMEA3136701, study PRJEB25190) | human gut metagenome | reverse complement strand
GTGCGGGCCTGCTCCCGGCGTTCCGCCTCCTCTCGCTGGCGGCGGCGCTGGGCCTCCCAGCGGCGTCTGTCGTCGTCGGGGCGGCGTACCGTATTAGGCATAGGGATCCCTCCTTTCCCGCAGAATGTCAATGAGTCGTTACAGGGAGAAGCGATCGGCCACGCCCCAATAGGCCAGCAGGCACATCAGGGCGCTGACGACGGTGAACACCGCCACGATCTTCTTCTCGTTCCAGCCGCACATCTCGAAGTGGTGGTGCAGCGGCGCCATCTTGAAGATGCGCTTGCCGTGGGTGGCCTTGAAGTAGGCCACCTGTATGATATCGGACAGGGTCTCGCACAGGTACACGAAGCCCACCAGCAGCAGGATCAGCGGCATATCGTAGGCGAAGGCCAGCGCCGCAACGGCACCCCCCAGAAACAGGGAGCCGGTATCGCCCATGAACACCTTGGCGGGATAGTGATTATAGTACAGAAAGCCCAGCAGGCCGCCGAACATGGCCCCGGCAAAGACACCCAGCTGCGTGAAGCCGCCCCACACGGCACCCATCACCGCAAAGAACAGCGCCACCGGCAGCGTCACGCTGGAGGACAGGCCGTCCAGTCCGTCGGTGATGTTGACGGCGTTCACCGTACCCACGATGACGAAGGCAGCGAAAATCATGTACACCACCCAGTTCATGACGATGTGGGTGTTGAAGAAGGGGATATACAGGTTGGGGCTCAGCATCCCCTCGTAACGCATAAGGCACAGGAAGGCCACCGCCGCCGCCAGCTGGAGAATGAACTTCTGAGGGGCCGTCAGGCCGGTATTCTGATGGTGCTTCACCTTCTGATAGTCGTCGATGTAGCCGATGACGCCGAACACCAGTGCAAAGGCGTAGACATACAGGTGGGTGAAGCGGCCCTCCAGCATCTCCGGCCAGCCCGCCGCCAGAATGGCCACGCCGATGCCGATGATGAACATGAGGCCGCCCATGGTGGGGGTCCCCTGCTTGTTCATGTGCCAGGTGGGACCGATCTCCTTGATGCTCTGCCCCGCCTTCAGCTTCACCAGTGCCGGGATCAGCAGCTTTCCTGCGATGAGTGTCACGATAAGGCTGATAACGCCTGCCAGTATAATATACATATTCTTCTCTCCCTCTCGCCCCGCAGGGCGGTGTTATCCGTTGGTGTATGCCGCCACCAGCTCCCGTTCATCCATGTGCCGCTTTTCGCCGCACACCTCCTGATACGTCTCGTGGCCCTTGCCGCACAGGACGATAACGTCCCTGGGGCGGCTGTTTTTCAGTGCCCAGCCGATGGCCTCCCTCCGGTCGCAGATGACGACGCTCTCGGCGGGGCCGGTCAGGCCCGGCAGGATATCCTCGATGATCTTCTCCGGCTGCTCCCAGCGGGGGTTGTCGGAGGTGACCACCGCCACATCCGCCAACCGGGAGACGATGCGGCCCATCTGTGGGCGCTTCTCCCGGTCCCGGTCGCCGCCGCAGCCGAACACCGCCACCACCCGGCCCTCGGCAAAGCCCCGCACCGCCGTCAGCACGTTTTCCAGCGCATCCGGCGTATGGGCGTAGTCGATGAGGACGGTACACGGCAGGCCCGGCGTGGGGACCACCTCCATGCGTCCCTTGATGCCGGAGGCCGTTTGCAGCGCTGCTGCCCCCTGCTCCGGCGGAACGCCCAGCATATGGCAGATGCCCAGCGCCGCCAGTGCGTTATACACGGTGAAGCGGCCGGGAATGGGGACGGTCACCGGGATGCGCCGCCCATCCAGAAGGGCGTCAAAGGCCACGCTCCGGGCCGTCAGGCGGAGGTTCTCCCCCCGCAGGCGGCTGCTATCCCCGGTGCCGTAGCGCAGCACGGGGCAGGCGCATTCTCGCAGCAGCCGGGGTGTCCACGGGTCGTCGCCGTTGCAGACAGCGGCCTCGCACTGGCGGAACAGCTGCGCCTTGGCGTCACAGTAGTCCTCCATGGTGCGGTGAAAGTCCAGATGGTCCCGTGTGAGGTTGGTAAAGGCCCCCACCCGGAAGGTGATGCCCCATACCCGCTCCAGCGCCAGCGCATGGGAGGACACCTCCATCACCCCATAGCGGCATCCGGCATCAGCCATCTGCCGCAGCAGGCGGTAGACGTCGCAGGACTCCGGGGTAGTGCGCTCCGTCTCCAGCTCCGTCTCGTCGATCAGGTTCCGGATGGTGCCTATCAGGCCCACCCGCACCCCCAGCGTCTGTCGGAGGATGTGGCGCACCAGACAGGTGGTGGTGGTTTTGCCGTTGGTGCCGGTGACGCCCACCACCGCCAGTTCCCGGTCCGGGTGGCGGTAGAGGCGTGCGCTGACCTCCGCCAGCGCACGGCGGGGGTCCTGCACGGCGGCCCATGGCAGCTCCTGCACCGGCTCCCGGCTCAGGACGCACACGGCCCCTCGTGCCTTGGCCTCGGCGATGTGGCAGCGGCCATCCTCCCGGAAGCCGGGAATGGCTACGAACACGTCGCCGGGGCGTATCCTCTGTGAATCGCAGCAGACACCGGTGACCTCCGGCACCTGCGGCACGGCGGCGGAGGTGAGTCCCGCCAGCAGCGCCCTGAGATCCACGAAAAGACTTCCTTTCTGCTCTGTTTTGACTCAGTCGTTGAGGCTGGTATCGCCCAGCTGCACGCTGATGACGGTGCCGGGCTCCACCTGAGCACCGGCCTCTACATCCTGATTCAGCACCACGATGCTGCCGGAGGTGCTGTTGGTGGCGCCGGTGAAGCGCAGGATCAGTCCGGCGTTGCTGGCCAGCGAATTGGCCTCCGACGCCGTCCGGCCCAGCAGGTTGGGGACAGTACACAGCTCTGTGGCTTTCTCCGCCCCGGCATAGAGGATCACCGTGGCGTTGCCGGGGATGATGGCCCCGCCGGCAGGGGTCTGGTCGGTGATGGTATCGCCGTCACCGACGATCTGGCAGCCGAAGCCACGATCCTTCACCCGCTGCTGGGCTTCCTCACGGGTCATGCCCACCACATAGGGGACGGTGGTGTCGGCACCCATGAGCTCCTCAGCGGTGTAGGTGGGCTCGATGCCCAGATAGGGGAGGATCTCCGCCATGATCTTGCTGGCCACCGGAGCCACCATGGCGCCGCCGGAGGGGTAGGTGCCGGTGTCACGGGCGGGGGAGTCCATGGCGATGAGCATGATGATCTGTGGATCGTCCGCCGGGGCAAAGGCCACGAAGGACACCACCACGTCGCCGGTCTTGCCCTTATCCGCCGTACCGGTCTTGCCGCCGATGCGGTAGCCCTTCACCTGTCCGTTGCGGCCGCCGCCATCGGAGACCACATACTCCAGACACTCACGGGCCATGGCGGAGGTCTGCTGGCTGACTACCTGACGCAGGGGGGTGTTGTCGTGCTGATACACCACAGCGCCGCTGCTGTCCCGGATCTGTTCCACCACATGGGGCTGGTACAGGTAGCCGCCGTTGATGCAGGCGGCCTGTGCGGCGATGAGGGAGATGGGGGTCACGTTGAAGTTCTGGCCGAAGGCGTAGCAGGCCAGATCCAGCTGAGAGAAGTCGCTCTGAGCCATGAAGATGCCGGTGGCCTCACCGGCCAGATCGATGCCGGAGCCATCCAGCAGGCCGAAGGAGCGCATATACTCGTAGAAGGTATCCGTTCCCAACCCCAGGCCACAGTTGATGAAGGCGGGGTTACAGGAGTTACCGGTGGCCTCCTTCAGGGTCTGATGCCCGTGGCCGCTGGTGTTGCTGCAGTGGATGGTCTGGCCCATGACGGTGATGGAGCCGGAGCATTCAAAGGTGGAGCTCATATCCACCACGCCCTCCTCCAGCGCTGCCGACAGCGTCAGGATCTTGAAGGTGGAGCCGGGCTCATAGGTATCGTTGAGGGCCTTGTTGCGCCACTGGCGCAGCTGCTGATCCGCCAGTGAGGCGCTGCCGTCCTCGATGGCCGCCTTCAGGCGGGCGTCCGACACCTCGGAGTAGTTGTTCAGATCGTAGTTGGGGTAGGACACCATGCCCAGCACGCCGCCGGTCTTGACGTCCATGACGATGCCGGTGGCGCCGTTGGCAGCCTCGAACTGGTCCGCCATCTCCTTGACGTATTTCTCCAGATAGTACTGGACGTTGGTATCCAGCGTCAGCACCAGATCGTCGCCGTTGTGGGAGGCGTAGTACTGCTCGTATTCATAGGGCAGGGCGTTGCCGCCGTTGTCCTTGGCGCTGACCACCAGACCCGTCTGGCCCTGCAGCTCCTCCTCATACTGGGCCTCCAGCCCGTAGAGGCCGGTGTTGTCCGTTCCCACGAAGCCGATGACGTGGGCCGCCAGCGAGCCATAGGGATAGTAGCGCTTGGCATCGGTCTCCAGATACACGCCGTGGACCTCGTTGTCATTGAGGAGCTCCCGGACGGCGTTGGCCGTGTCCTCGTCCACCCGGAGCTTTACCACCTCGTACTGGGAGTAGGTGCGTTCCATCTGCTCCAGAATACTCTCCTGCGTCACACCCAGCAGCTGACTCAGGCCGGCGGAGAGACTCTCCTTGGTCCACTTGGTCTCAGGCTTTTCCAGCTCCTCCGCCAGTTCCTTGGGAGAGAGGAACACCGTCTCCGCCGTGGCCGATACCGCCAGTTCGTTGCCGTTGCGGTCGTAGATGGTGCCTCGTGAGGCCGTCACCACAGTGCTGCGGGTCTGCTGATCCAGCGCCTTGCTCTGGTAGTAGTCGTGCTGCTTGATCTGCAGCTGATACAGCTTCAGGGCCAGCACCAGAAACACCGCCACGCCCAGCACCAGCATCAGCACAAAGGTACGGGTCTGGATGACCCGGTTGGCTCGCCGGATGTTTTCACTTTTCCTTCTGTTTTCTGCCATGCTCCGCTCCCTGCGGTCTGCGCCGCCGTAATGTCAGGCAAGGAGCAAGAAGTCACCTTCTTACTCCTTGCGTATGGTCCACTATATGGCGTCGCTCAGCGGAAATATTCCACCAGAGCGCCGACACCGTTTTTCACGCTGTGGGTCAGCCGGCTCAGCAGGCTGTCGCTCTCGGCCTGATAGACCTCTGCCTTGCTGCCGCCGCCCAGCTCCACGTATTCCACCTGTCCGGCGGTGGGCTTCTTCATGCCCGCCGCCTCGGCGGCCTCCTTGATCTTGGCCATATCGAAGGTGCGCTCATAGTCCATCACCAGGCTCACCCGCTGATCCTCCAGCTGGCTGACCTGCTCCTGCAGGTCGCTGATGGATCCGGTGACCGCCGTCAGCTGGATGTAGCCCATGACCAGCACCACCGCCATGGCTGCCAGCGCACCCACGGCACACAGGGCCAAGGGGGACACCCGCTGCCGGGGACGGGCCGCCGTCCGGTGGCGGGGCGCCTGCTGGGGCTGGGACTGCCGCTCCGGGCGGGCTGCCTCCTCCAGCTGCCGCTGGCTGGCCAGTGTATCCAGATCGTAGGCCAGATTCCCATATACCATTGTGTTGGGTCGTCTCTTCTGTTGTGCCATGACGGCAGCTCCTTTCCGTATCCTCTGTATGGTCAGGGGGACAGGCCCCCGTTCTCTCGTTTATAGCTTCTCCGCCACCCGCAGCTTGGCGCTCCGGGCACGGGGATTGTAGGTCAGCTCCGCCTCCGTGGCCACGATGGGCTTGCGGCTCACCAGCTTCATCTGTGGCTTCTTGCCGCAGACACACACTGGGAAATTCGGCGGGCAGGTGCAGCCGGTGGCCAACTCCTGCATGGTTTTCTTAATGATGCGGTCCTCCAGCGAGTGGAAGGAGATCACCGCCAGCCGTCCGCCGGGATGCAGCCGCTGCGCCGCTGCACGCAGCATGGGCGGCAGCTCCTCCAGCTCGCCGTTGACAGCGATGCGGATGGCCTGAAAGCTCCGCTTGGCGGGGTGCTGCTTCTCCCGCAACGCCGCCGGAGGCATGGCGGAGCGGATCACCTCCACCAGCTGCCCCGTAGTCTCGATGGGGGCCTTTTCCCGGCGCTCCACGATGTGCCGGGCGATGGCGGGGGCATAACGTTCCTCGCCGTATTCAAACAGGATGCGCCGCAGCTCCTCATAACTCCAGCCGTTGACCACGTCCCGTGCCGTCAGACCCGCCGTGCGGTCCATCCGCATATCCAGCGGGGCGTCGTGCATATAGGAAAATCCACGCTCGGCATCGTCCAACTGTGGGGAGGAGACGCCCAAGTCAAAGAGCATCCCGTCCACGGCGTCGATGTGCAGGTCGTCCAGCACCTCCGCCAGACGGCTGAAGTTGCTGTGGACCAGCGTCACCCGGTCGGCGTACTCCGCCAAACGGACACGGGCGGCCTCCAGCGCCGTCCCATCCCGGTCCAGACCGATGAGCCTTCCCCCTGCCGTCAGGCGGCGGAGGATCTCCAGTGAGTGACCGGCCCGGCCCAGTGTGCCGTCCAGATAGACGCCGTCGGGGCGGATGGCCAGCGCCTCCAGACATTCGTCCAGCAGCACCGGCTTGTGGCCGTAGGCCTGATCGGCCTCGGCATTGCGGTCAAACGCCATCTCTTACAGCCCCATTTCTTCCATCGCCTGCTCCAGCGAACCGGAGGAAAAGGCTTCCTCCTCCAGCTCGGCCCAGCGCTGGGCGTTCCATATCTCCACACGGTTGAAGATACCGGCCACCACCACTTCCTTTTCCAGCTTCGCCCGCTGGCGCAGGTGGTTGGGGATGAGGATGCGGCCCTGTGCATCCGGCTCGCAGTCCGCCATGTACGCAAACATCAGCCGGAGCTTTTTCACGTCGGTAAAGTTGCGCTCGTCCAGCTTTTGCTGGAACTTCTCCCACTCGGTGTCGGAATAAACGGACAGGCAGCCGTCCTGCCCCACCGTCACGTGGAGGGTATCTCCCAGCTGCTCCCGCAGCTTGGCAGGGATAAACAGGCGACCCTTGGCATCAATATTGTGAAAATACTGGCCCGTCATGCCTGTTTCACCCCTTTCCCGCAACTTTTTCGGCAAATCTCAGCGTTGTGGGCAGCTGCCCCACTTTAGGGAATGGCCCTCCACTTTGTGGGCTTTTGCACCACAATCATGGGTAAACGCACCATAATTCCCCACCGCTACGTTGAGTATACAGGATTTCTCCGCTGATTGCAAGTACCATTTTCCCGGCTTTTGTAAGCAAAACCCGTGGTTTTTTTCATTATTTCCAGCATTTTCTCCGTTTTCTGGAACATTCGTTTCAGCGTCGAAAGAGGCAAAAACGGCAGGCACTATATATAGTACCCGCTGTTTTTTATCACTACAAGATATTCGACCATTTTCTTCCGCAAACGCAAGAAGGGACAAGCTCTCACCTGCCCCTTCTTGCGTTATGTTGTTTTTCAATAAAATTGCACAAAAATCAGCCGAAAATTTCGTCAAGCATTCTCATCGCTCTGGGGTTGCTCCGAGGCGGATCTCCGCTCCCGCAGCTTCTCCTGATTGGCCTGCATCTGCTCGTTGGAGGTGGCCCGGAACCGGACACGGGACTCCTTCACCTCGTCCAGCGCCGCCTGAATGGCCTCCTCCGTCCGGCGCAGAGCGTCCTCGGTGTAGGTGTTGGCCACGTGGTACAGCTCCTTGCTGCGTTCCTCGGCCCGGCGAATGATCTCGGAACTCTTGCGGCGGGCCTGCTGCAGGGTCTCGCTCTCGGAGACGATGACCTTGGCGTCCAGCTCCGCCTGACGCAGCATCTTCTCCACTTCCTTCTTGGCGGAGGACACATACTCCTCCCGCGCCCGCACCAGCTCCTGCGCCTTCTTGATCTCCAGCGGCAGCTTGGCCCGGATATCGTCCAGCAGATCCAGCGCCTCATCACGGCTGATGACGCACTTATCCGAGCTGAAGGCCGCACTCTTGGCCTCGTCGATCATGCTGTAAAGCATATCCAGCAGCCGCTGCACATCCTTCTCTTCCATAAGGTTTACCTCCCTTTCAGTTCCTCCGCCACCGGGGCGGGAACATATTTTTCCAAAGGCTGGCCGTACCGGATCATCTCCCGCACCATAGTGCTGCTGAAGTGCTGATAGGCCGGACTGGCCGGCAGCAGCAGCGTCTCCAGCTCCGGGCAGATGCCCCGGTTGATGGCCGCCTGTTGATACTCCAAATCAAAATCCGTGGTGTTGCGGACGCCCTTCACCAGAATGCCCGCCCCCTTCTGCCGGGCGTAATCCGCCAGCAGGCCGCTGTAAAGCTCCGCCTCCACATTGGGCAGATCCGCCACCGAGCGGCGGATCAGCTCCAGCCGCTGCTCCGGGGAGAACATGGGCTTTTTGTCGCAGTTCACCATGACACAGACAAAGAGCCGGTCAAAGCAGGGGGCGCTGCGGCGGATGATATCCAGATGTCCCAGCGTGATGGGGTCAAAGCTGCCGGGATAGATGGCTGTTTTCATGTGGCCTCGTCCTCGTTTCCGCTGCGGTGATACACCGACAGTCTGATCTTTCCGTAGCGGTATTCCCGATACAGGCGATAGGGTGCCGGAAGCTCCGGCAGCACCTTATCGGCGGCACTCTCCGCCACAATTATACCATGCTCCCGGCAAATGTCAAACGAAGCGATGGCGGTAAGGGCCTGCTCCAGCAGATCGGCGGCGTAGGGCGGATCCAGAAATATCAGGTCGAACTTCTCCCCGCTTTTGAGATACGCCAGCGCATCCCCGGACTTCACTCTGGCCCGGTCGGTAAAGCCGCACAGGGCCAGATTCTCCTGCACCAGACGCACGGCATCCGGACGCCGGTCCACGAACACTGCCTCCGCCGCTCCACGGCTCAGGGCCTCGATGCCCAGCTGGCCGGTGCCGGCAAAGAGATCCAGCACCCGGCGGCCCTCGATGTCAAATTGGATGATGGAGAACAGGCTCTCCTTGACCTTATCGGTGGTGGGACGGGTCTCCATCCCCTGCAGCTCCTTGAGCCGCCGGCCTCTGGCCGTTCCTGTGATGACTCGCATGGCTTACACCTCCGGATCGAAGCACTCGAAGATGACGAGGTTCCCCGCCTGCTCCGCAGCTTCCATTTCTTCCTTCGCTCGGATGGTCCAGTTGACCTCCTGCACATGATATACTTTATGGCACAGCCGCAGGCACAGATTCTCCCGGTCGGAGAACCGATAGGCGATGAAATCCGGCTGGGTAGCCACGTTGGTCAGCAGATTCCCCAGCAGCCACATGGTAAGCCTTCCGTGTCCGCCGCCGGACTCCCCGTGGCGCAGGAACTGCTCCGACAGCTGGCCCCGGATGATCAGGGGCCGATGCTTTTTCAGCCACAGGATGCACCGGGGGTCGAAGGACTCGATGCAGTAATTCACCCGGAACCGGTCCAACATGGTGCAGGTGGCCTCCGCCAGCTGGGCATGGTTGCCCCGCTCCGCCTTCAGCTCGATGATGAGGGGCGTTTTCCCCTGAAACAGGGGCAGCACCTCCTCCAGAAGGGGGATCTGCTCCTGCGTCCCCTCCAGACGGTACTGCTTCAGCTCCTCCGCCGTCAGGTCCTCCACCAGAACGTCCGCCCCGGCGGTGCGCTTGAGACTGGCGTCGTGGATCACCGCCAAGCGGCCGTCCTTCATCAGATGGACGTCCAGCTCAGCACCGTAGCCGTGTTCAATGGCACGGCGGAAGGCCGCCATGGAGTTTTCCGGAATATGGGGCTTGTCGTGGTAGCCCCGGTGGGCGTAGCGGTACTGCCGCAGCAGCTTCCAGCCGGGATGCTCCCGGCGGCAGCGCAGCATCAGCAGAAACAGTTCCGCCAGAACGATCAGTACCAGCAGTACAATGACAACAGGCATTTGGCGTCAGTCCTCCATTTCATCCAGAGCTTCCAGCCCCCATTTGGCCTCCGGCTTGCTGTCGCCGTGGCGGACGAACAGCATGGTCACAAAGGCCAGCGCCGTGAACACGGCGGCATAGGGGAACAGCACGTGCATCCCCATGCGGTCCATCAGCAGGCCGGAGAGCATGGGCGTGGCTACCTGCGCCGCCATGGAGGCGGTGTAGTAAAAGCCGGTGTACTTGCCCACGTTGCCGCCGGAGCACATCTCCACCACCATAGGGAAGGAGTTGACGTTGATGGTAGCCCATGCGATGCCCGCCAGAGCGAACATGGCGTTCATGAGCATGGTGGGACTCTCGGCGCTCATGAAGGAGGCGGTGGTGAAGGCGGCGGTCAGCATGATGACGCCCGCCAGAATGGTCTTTTTCCGGCCCACCCTGGAGGCGATGAAGCCCACCGGCAGATAGGAAATGATGGCCGCCGCCTGAGCGATGATCAGGGTCAGGTTATAATCCTTGTGGAGGATATTGCTGGCGTAGACGGAATATTTGCTGGTCACGGCGTTGTAGCCAAAGAACCACAGCACAATGGACAGCAGCAGGAAGATCAGGGATTTCACCTCGTCCACCGACAGCTTCCGTTCGCCGGTGGCGGCCTCCTCCTTATCCTCCAGCCCCAGCTCCACCGACTGCTGCTGCATCTCGGCGGCCCACTCGTTCTCCCGCACCGTCAGCATGAACACCACCAGCGCCGCCAGCATGATGGCGGCAATGACGGCGAAATAGCCGATATAGTTCATCAGGGAGTTGCGGACGGCAGAGGTGGCGAACACCATGCCCAGCACCAGCACCAGAATCCCGCCGGCGGAGCCCATGAGGTTGATGACGGCATTGGCCTTGGAGCGCAGAGGCTTTAAGGTCACATCCGGCATCAGCGCCACTGCCGGGGAGCGGAACACCGCCATGGACACCAGGATCACCAGCAGCAGAGCGATGAAAAACACCAGCGTCACCGGGCTTTTGGCGGTGGCGTCCCAAGCGCAGGCCTGCCGGGCCGGCATCACATAGTTGGTGTAGTCGGGGTTGGTGACGGCGGCACCATCCACGGTGATCTGGCTGCGGATCTGGGTGAACTCCTCCTTGGTGAACTGGCGGCTGAGCACGAACTTCTGGCCGCCGGGGGTCAGCAGCGTCTCATCCGCCTCCCGGTCGTAGATGGTCTCCAGCGCCGCCGGGTCGTCGATGGCGGCCACATCGGAGATGTGGTGCAGCTGGGCGTTATCCACGAAAGACAGGGCAATGAGCATCACGGCGGCAATGAGGGTACCCACCACGATGAAGGGCGTCCGGCGGCCCCACTTGCTGTGGTGCTTGTCGGAGATGGCGCCGAACAGCGGCAGCATGAACAGGGCCAGCACGTTATCCAGCGCCATAATGGCGCCGGACCATGCCTGACTCATGCCGAACTTGTTGGTGAGGATCATGGGGATGGTATTGTCATACGCCTGCCAGAAGGCCTGGATCAGGAAGAAGGCAAAGCCCACCAGAATGATCCGCTTGTAGTTGAGTTTCATACAGTCTCCTCCAGTTCCCGGTACAGGGTACCGATGTTGGGATACACCCAGGTGGGGTGGATCTGATAGGCGGCGATATCCGCCTGCGTGCCTTCGCCAGACAGGACGAACACGGTGTCAATGCCTGCGTTAACGCCGCAGGCGATATCGGTATAGAGCCGGTCCCCCAGCAGCACCGTCTGCTCCGGGGAAAAGCCCGTCCGCTCCATGGCCAGCCTCGCCATCTCCGGCTGGGGCTTGCCGATGAAGGTGGGCTCCCGCCCGGTGGCGGTGGTGAGCATCCGGCACACGCTGCCGCAGTCCGGCACGGAGCCGTACCATGTAGGGCAGACCCAGTCCGGATTGGTGGCGATGAAGGGGACGCCCCGGTTCAGCAGGATGCAGGCGTCCTCCAGCTTCTGAAAGGTCAGCTCCGTGTCGAAGCCGCACAGCAGCACCTCCGCCTGCTCCCGGTCACGGGTCACAGGGATGCCCGCCTGCGCCAGCTGGTCCATAAAGGACACAGTTCCCGCCACATAGCAGATCCTTCCCGGCAGGCTCGCCCGCAGATAACGGATGGTGGCATCCACGGAGGTCAGATAATCCTCCCGGCAGGTGTTGATGCCCAGCCGGTGCATCTTTTCTATGTACCCCTCCACGCCACGGGAGGAGTTGTTGGTGAGGAACAGATACCGCCCTCCCACACGCCGGACATACCTCAGAAACTCCGGCACGCCGTCGAAGAGCCGCTCATCCAGATAGATGGTGCCGTCCATGTCCAGCAGGAACAGTCGCTTTTCGCTCAGCTGCGCCACGATATCCTCTCCCCTCTTTGCAGAAATGCGTCATTACGCAAAAAACCATGCTAAGAATAGCACAAAGCCGCCCCGCTGACAAGTGGGACGGCCTTGTTTTTGGAAATTTTGCAACCCTCAGCTGTTATTCCGGTCAATGGGGCGGTGATGCAGCAGGGCCCACAGGTCCTTGCCGTTGAAGGGAATGAAGGGGTAAAGATAGCCCTTTCCGATGAGAGGACGGGTGCTGGCAATAAGGGTCAGGATACCCAGAATACCGCCGATGAAGCCCCACCAGTCAAACAGCCAGATGAGCAGCAGCAGCGCCATGCGGCACAGCTTCACGGCGTAGCCCATCTCGTAGCTGTGCTGGGCGTAGTTGGCGATGGCCACGAAGGCCATATACACCAGCACCTCCGGCACCAGCCACCGGGCCTGCACCGCAAAGTCTCCTAAAATCAGCGCTCCCAGCATACTGAAGGAATTGCTGAGCACGTCCGGCGTGTTGAGGGAGGCCAGCTTCAGCACGTCGATAATGAACTCCACCAGCAGCAGCTGCAAGATCAGCGGCACATAGTACTCGTCCTCGATCAGGAGGAAGTGCAGGCTCTCGTGGAGGGTATCCGGTGACTTCACCAGCAGATACCACAGGGGCGTTACAAACAGCGTGAGAAACAGCACGATGACCCGGACGATCCGCAGATACGTCCCCACCAGCGGTGGGAAATAGTAGTCGTTGACCTCCTCCAGAAACCGGAACAGGCTGCACGGCAGCAGCATCACCGCCGGGGTATTGTCGATCATCAGCAGGATATCCCCCTCCAGCACCGAGGCCGCCGCCACGTCCGGCCGCTCGGTATAGCGGGTCTTGGGGAAGGGGTTCCACCATTGGGGCGGGGCGATGGCCTCCGCCACGCTCTCCTGACTCATGGCGATGGAGCCCACGTCCATGGCCTCCAGCTTTTTCCGCAGCTGATCCAGCAGCTTCCGGTCCACCCGGTTTTCCATGTAACACAGCACCACGTCCGTCCGGGAGCGGGTCCCCACCTGCAAAGACTCCAGCGTCAGCTGCGAGTCCCGGATGCGGCGGCGCAGCAGGGCGGCGTTCTTCATGACGCTCTCCCCAAAGCCGTCGTGGCTGCCCCGCAGCACCTTGCTGGTATCCGGCTCCTCCACGGAGCGCAGGGGGAACTGCTTGGCATCCAGCACCACGCCGCCGGAAAAGCCGTCGATGACGAGCAGGGTCTTGCCGGCGAATACCGCCGTCACCGCCTTCAGCCGGTCCGTCTCCACTGCTGCGTCGCAGACGCTGACGTAGCGGTCGGCAAAGGCCTGCAATGTCCCCACGTCCTCCAGCGACGGGATGGGCAGCCATGCGGAGATAGCCCGCTCCAGCACTGTGTCGTCGGCGTAGCCGTTGACCACCCATAGTCTGGCCCGGCGGCCGCCGATCCGCAGGGTCCGCCCGATCATGTCGAAGCTACGCCCCACCCCCAGCAGGCCGTCCAGCGCCGCCGCCCTTTCGTCAAATGCATCCTTCACCCGTTTCATGCCGTCTCCTCCGCCTTGCGTTTGGAGGTAGTATGGGAATTTCTGCCGGGGAATATGCAAAAGGAGAGCGCCCACCTCACGAGGTGAGCGTTCTCCGATCCGTCTTCATGTAATGCTGTTACTCTTTAATAGCCTCCAACAGCAGGATAAACAGTCCTATCAGTACAAATGCATACCCGACATAAATTATGAGGCCCGCTCCCAGTCCAAATGTATAGGCAGCAGCTATAATGAGGCCCAAACCAAGTGCGCTTTTGTTTGTCATAGGGTTCTCCTTACTCTCACGGGTTCACAACGGTAGATGCCCCCATAGTTTTATTGGTGTACTCGGAGCATATCACATCTCGTCTATATTTGTCAATACGTTTATCTAATTATATACTTTTTTCATTCTGATAAAATATCCATATGCATATCATTCTCATTTTGTATACATTTCTCAAAATAGAAGTACGTCTCGTCCTCACCGGTGGGGTCCATACAGGCGGCCAGCATATGCCGGGAGGGATGATTCTCCCGGAAGCATTTGGCCGTCACCCGCCGCAGATCCCAGCCCTTCAGGCCCCACGCCAGAGCGGCGGCAAAGGCCTCGGTGCCGTAGCCGTGACCGGCATAGGCGGCAGCGATGCGGCAGCCCAACTCCGCCGTGCCGTGGCCGTCGAAGTGGGTGAACACCACCTCCCCGATGCACCGGCCCCGGAGCCGCACCGCAAGGCCCAGCTCCCGCCCGGCGGCGTAGTCCTCCTCCGACGCCTGCAGGAACCACTCCTCCGGGGGATGGGGCTGCTCCTCCCGGTAGTCGTAGCCCCACCAGCGGTTGCGCCGGACATCCCGGCACAGGGCGGCGTAGTCTCCGCAGTCTGCCGGGGTCAGGGCATTCAGTGTCAGGCGTGGGGTGGTAAGGTGGGGCCGGGGCGGGAAGGCGTTACCGGACACCGTCCGCCTCCAGATAGCCCGCCAGCACCTTCAGGGTGTTCCACACGCCGTCCACATGGCTGCGCTCGTAGCCGTGGCTGGCATAGACCCCGGCGCCGATGAGGCCGTGGCGCAGGTCATGGCCCGCCGACAGGGTAGCCTCCACATCGGAGCCGTAGTGGGGGTACACGTCCACCGCATAGTCCGCCCCGGTGCGGCGGGCGGCATCGATGAGCTTGCCCACCACCTCATAGCTGTACGGGCCGCCGGAGTCCTTGGCGCAGATGGATACCTGCCGCTCGGTGCATTGCAGCCCCTCGCCCACGCAGCCCATATCCACGCTGATGGCCTCCGTCACCCCCTGCGGGACATTGGCGGCGCCGCCGTGGCCCACCTCCTCGTACACCGTCACATGGAGGTACACATGGCGCTGGGGGACTGTGCCGGTGTCCTTAAGGTACTTGGCCAGACCCAGCAGGATGCCCACCGACAGCTTGTCGTCCAGAAAGCGGCTCTTGATATAGCCGGAGGCGGTGAGGCGGGTGCGGGGTTCGAAGCACACCACATCCCCCACCTCGACCCCCAGCGTGCGGGTCTCCTCGGCGGACTTCACGTCCTCGTCCAGCACCACCTCGCAGCTGTCGAAGGTGCGCTTGGTGTCGCCGTACTGGCCGTTGACGTGGACGGAGGCGTTGCACAGCTGGAAGGTTCCCTCCAGCACCCGCCCGCCACGGGTATAGACCCGGACGTTTTCCGCCTCGCCGTTTTCCGCCCGCATCCCGCCCAAGGGCGTCAGGCGCAGGCGGCCACTATTCTTCACCTCCGCCACCATGCCGCCCAGCGTGTCGGCGTGAGCCTCCAGCAGCAGGCCCTCGCCCCAGCCGCCCAGATCCACCAGCACGCCGCCCTTGGCGGTGCGCCGGGCGGTATAGCCCAGCTCTTCAAAGGCCCGCTGCACCCAATCTGCCGCACGGGCCGTGAAGCCCGTGGGGCTATCGATGGCCAGCAGCTCCATGGCCTGCCGGGCGGCGTATTCTGCATAGGTACGTTCCATGATCCATTCCTCCGTATTAAATATATGTGGTATAGCGGTTTTTCCTCAGAAGCGGCGCATGAACACGAAGGTCACGCCCATGTTCTCCTGCTCCAGATCCCGGTCCTGCCGCAGATGGGGATACTGCTGCAAGGCCCGGCGGGTGGCCTCATCGAAGATGGTAAACCGTTCCCCCGGCACCACAGCGGCGATGCGCCCCTTCTCCTGCTGGGCCAGCAGATACTTTCGGCTGGCGGTGCGGATGCGCCCGCCCTTGCCGGAGGAGCCATACCCGTGGATCAGCTTCAGCAGCGGTGTGTTCATATGGCGGGCCGCTTCCAACTCCGCCTCCAGCCGCCGCAGAGCTTCATCCGCCGTAGGCCGTCCCAGCTCCAGATTTAGTTCCCGTGTGATGGCTTTCATCAGCCTCCCCCCTTTTCTCACAGTGTACCAGTCCCGGCGCAGATTTGCAACTGCATTGGCCCACAAAATACCGCAGCAGCGGCCCGGCATCCACCGCATCCGCCCGCAGGCGGGCGCCGCTCTGGCGCTCCGGGTGCCATTGCACGCCCAAAATGGGCAGCGTCTCATGGCAGAAGCCTTCGATGGTGCCGTCGGCCGCCTGTTGCAAAAGGCACAGCTCCTCCCCCAGCACCCGCACCGCCTGATGGTGGTTGCTATTTACCAGCGGGGCCGGCCCCAGCAGCTGCGAAAGCAGTCCTCTGGCCCGTGTGGGGTGGATCAGATCTCCCTGCACCTGCTGGTGTCCGGGGATGCGGGCGTGGAGCGTGCCGCCGAAAAAGACGTTCAGTGCCTGCATCCCCCGGCAGATGCCCAGAATGGGGCGGCCGCTGTCGGCAAAGGACCGGATAAGAAAGCTGTCCGTGGCCTCCAGCGTGACCCCGATGTCCCCGCCGCCGGGCAACAGCAGCCCGTCGCAGCCGCAAGCCCGGAACAGGTCCCGGCTCAGCACCGGCTTCGCTCCCGCCTCCGTCAGTGCTGCCAGATAGTTGCCGTATTGGCCGCTTGTCCCATAGAGATAGATCTTCGGTTTCATAGCGATTCCCTCCTCCCTATCATCTCATGCGGCGGCGGAGAAAAATATGCGGCAATATCTGTTGCACGGCGGGAAAATTTGTGATACAATAGACGGGTCAAAGTCTCCATACGCAGCGGCATCGAAGTGGTCATAACAGGGCTGACTCGAAATTTTTGGAAGCTCCGGCCGTTTCGTCCGCTGAAAATGTCCACCGCACAGGGCTTTGCGCGGGTTCGGATTTCACAATTTCATATCGTTCTTGCGTGTTTTTCTTGCATTCTTCCGGAGCAGGGATTACACTTGAGGTATACGGAGAGTTGTCCGAGAGGTCGAAGGTGCGACACTCGAAATGTCGTGTTCCCAAAAGGAACCTAGGGTTCGAATCCCTAACTCTCCGCCAAAAACCCAGTCATATCAAGGCTTTTGCCCATATGACTGGGCTTTTCTTTTCTCTCAAGGTCACATCGGCGTACATGATTTTCGGCAAGAACTCAGGTGTGCCAGCCGGTCTGCCTTGTGTCCGGCAGAGTCAGGATATTGTCCATTACATTTGCCGAGGTAATCTTGGACTTGTAATCCAAATGACTGTAAATATTCGCCGTCGTGCCGATGTCGCTGTGGCCCAGCCACTCCTGAATGTGCTTCAGAGGCACATCGTTTGCCAAAAGCAGTGAGGCACAGCTATGTCTGAGGTCGTGAAAGCGAATGTGCCGCAGACCGTTCTGCTCCAGCAGCTTGCTGAAATTGGCGGTAACGCTTCTGGGGTTGAAGATATTGCCCATGGCATCCACAAAAACATAGCCGTCATACTTTTTGCTGTAGCAATTTCCGCATACGCGCCGATTCTCCTTTTGCTGCTCCCTCAGCGCCAGCAGCTTTTCCCGGATATTGCTGACCAGTGGCAGGGAGCGCAGGCTGGATTTCGTCTTGGCACGGTCGGCGCAGACGATTTCACATTTGCCGTCTATCTTTGCGTTGGTTACAATGTGCTTAATGGTGATGGTGTTCCGCTCAAAGTCGATGGCATCCCATTTCAAGCCCACCACCTCGCCACGGCGAAGTCCGTAAAAGGCAGCCACCAGCACCGGCAGCTCCAGCTTGGTTCCCCGAAGGGCTTCAAACATCTTCTGCATCTCGTCCGCCGAGAGAAAGACCGGCTGAAAGCTGTTCTTTCTGGGCCGGTCCACCTTGTCCGCCACATTCTGGATCAGCATATCGGTCTTGACTGCATATTTCAGTGCCGAGTGAATGACGGCGTGATAATGGATAACAGTATTGGGCGTGACCCGCCTGAGCATTTCAGAATAAAACATCTGCAAATGTCGGGCTTCCAGTTCCCGCAGTGTCAATTTCTTCTTGCGAAAATAAGGGACGATGGTGCTTTTCAGCAGTCCTTGATAGGCACCGTAGGTTGCGTGGGCCAGCCGTCCCTTGGCGATCTCCTGCAGCTGGAAGCGGTATTCCTGGCGGACCTCCGGGTATTTTTCCCGGTCTACCCGGCTAAGGAACATCTCCAGCGGGCGGACCCACAGGCCACCATCCCCGTACAGCTTGCGGTAGATGACACAGGGCACGCCGCTTTCCGAATCGTGCGCCAGGCCCTCCACCAGGTAATAATCGCCCTTAAAGTGGCGGTAAACTCTGCCGATCTGCAATTCCTGCATGGTGTTGTCCTCCTTAATTTGTCAAGCATATTTTTGCGGATATTTGGAATACCGGGCGGGGCTTTGTTGACTTTTTTGATATAAAGCGCTAAAATAGCAGGGCGCAGCAAGCCGGCCGCAAGGCACGGCTTGTTTTATGGAAACGGAGAAAATGAAATGAAACATCAAAAAAGCACACGGAGCTTTGCCAGCCGGTGGGGCTTCATTCTGGCCTCGGTCGGTTCGGCGGTAGGAATGGCCAATGTATGGGGTTTCCCCAACAAACTGGGCAGCAATGGCGGCGGGGCTTTCCTGCTGATCTACCTGCTATTTCTCTTTATCTTCAGCTATGTCGGCCTTCCGGCGGAATTCGCCATGGGGCGGCGGGCGGCCACCGGCACCCTGGGGGCCTACCGCAATGCCTGGGCCACCCGTGGAGAAACAGCCGGGAAGGTGGGCGGTGTGCTGGGCTGGCTGCCGCTGGTGGGCTCCCTGTGCATCGCTATCGGGTATGCCGTTATTGTTACCTATGTACTGAAAGCGCTGGTGGATTCCCTTACCGGCACCCTGATGACCGCCGATGCCGCCGCCTGGTTCTCTTCCTTTTCGGCGCAGCCCTATTCGGTGGTGCCTTATCACATCATCGTAGTGGTGGGCACCCTGCTTACGCTGTTTCTGGGGGCCCACAGCATAGAAAAGACCAATAAGATCATGATGCCGCTGTTTTTCCTCATCTTCCTGGTGCTGGCGGTACGGGTATTTTTCCTGCCCGGCGCCGCGGAGGGATATCGGTTTATGTTTACTCCGCGGTGGAAGGCCCTGACAGACCCCATGATCTGGATCTGGGCCATGGGGCAGGCGTTTTTCTCGCTTTCGGTCACCGGCAGCGGCATGATCGTCTACGGGGCTTATCTCTCTCCGCAGGAGGATGTGGTGGGAGTGGCGCAGCATACCGCCCTGTTTGATACCATCGCTGCGGTGGTGGCCGCGCTGGTCATCATCCCGGCCTGCTTTTCCTACGGGCTGGATGTAGGCGCGGGACCCAGCCTGCTGTTTGTCACGCTGCCCACCATTTTGCAGGATATTCCCCTAGGTCAGCTGTTTGCCGTTATCCTGTATATCGCCATGATCTTTGCCGGGGTCAGCTCGCTGCAAAACATGTTCGAGGCCGTGGCGGAATCGCTCCAGAACCGGTTCCCCCGGTTGAGCCGCACCGCTACCCTCATCATCCTGGCCGTACTGTGCCTTGGCTTCGGCATCGGTATGGAGACCATCTCCCAATGGGGGCCGTGGATGGATCTTGTTTCCATCTATATCATCCCCATCGGCGCTACGCTGGGCGCTGTTTCCTGGTTCTATGTAATGAAAAAGGACGAGCTGCTTTCGGCCATCAATACCGGCAGCGGGAAGACCCGCGGCCGCCTGTGGTATGGCATCGGCCGGTACCTTTATGTTCCGCTGGCTGTTATCCTGTGCTGCGTTGCCCTGTTTATGAAGGTTGCGTTCTGATCCCATAAAATACTGCCTCCCGCCGGAGAGAGCACGCCGGCATCGGCAATGCTCCGCATGAGCTGCGCCATTTCCTCGTCCTCCTTCACCTTAAAGGGGTGATTTCGAAAGGGTGTGAGGTCAGCCAGCGGGATTGCCTCTACCTTTGGCTTTTTCGCATCGAGCCGTTCCTCCGTGCTCATAAAAAGCTCCTCATACCCGGTCAGCCCCAAATCAATCGATCGGTCGGTCTTCATCGAATCCTTCCTTTCATCGTATAATCGTCTTGTCCTCTTGGGACGGTTGCTGATTTCGCAGCACCTGCTTCTCCCGCGGGGAGAGGTAGGGGTCGTTTTCCACCCACACATCCCATTCACACGCCAAGAGGTCTTTCAGCTTTGGGTTATCCTCAATCATGTTATAGGCGGTTTGCTTTTGTTTCCGAAGCCGGGAAAGCTCTGCGGTGCAGGCGGCGCAGGACTTTTTAAGCTCGCCCCTCTCCACAGGATCGGCGCAGCCTCGCTGCTTATTGCGGATTTTGCTGCGTGCAGCGGATATTGCATCCATCTCCCTGTCCATTCGTGCAAGAAACCTCTGCACATCCTCCGGCGTGTCCAAATGCTCCCGACACACCAGCGTTATCTCGGCGGTAAAGCGATCCAGTCTGCGGCAAGCCTCCCGGCACTCCGCCGACAGGGGCTGCCGATACTCCTTTTCGTACAGCGGCGCAACGCCCAGCACGATTGCCACACAGCGGAAGAAGCTCAAATACCCGGTGACACGGGGCAAATGCAGATAGAAATCCCGCTGCCGGTAATATTTTTCCGTCGGCGGATTTTTCCTGGCATATTCCCGTGTGTAGGGCCTCATGAATTCAAAATAGCGCCGGGTCACACGGATGTCCCGCTGGTTCTCCAGCAGCCTGTCCTGCAGCGCCTCCTTGTCATATTCGGCTCCCAGCCGAAAGGTACGCATACACTTTTTAGCGCTTAAAGAACGGATGGTTGCGTACCTGCGGTAGGGATCGCACACGAACACATAGCCCTTCTTCCGCAGCACGGCACTCAGCTCCGTCCAGCTGCTCGATATCGTCAGCGCCTCGTCCAGTGCCCGCCGCATGAGGTTGTAGCGGGTGGGCTCGCCGTTCTTTTCGGCGAAGTAGACCGACCGCGCCGTTTTGTGCCGCTGGGGATTTTTCACCACCGACAGGCCATGCTCCTTGCAGATACGGTCGGACATATCCCGCAACTTGTAGTAGACCTCGTATTTTGCCTCCAGCTTTTTGCCCGTCCACATATTCACCGGATTCACAACAAAGTGGTTGTGATAAGTGCCGGTGTTGAAGTGAGTGGCAACAAGCACCTGCCGGTCGTTCCCCCAAAGCCGCCGCACCGTCTCCACGCCGATGCGATGGCATTCCTCCGCCGTAACCTCACCGGTCTTGAAGGACTGGTAAGCGTGGTAGGCCACATTGCCGCCGGCTTTGCCGAAGCGCCTCTGCACGGCAGCCATCTCCCTTGCGGCAGACTCCGCCCTGCAGCCAATTCCGGTGACGGCGTATTGCTGCTCCCCCTCATCCAGGGTTTTTTCCTTGTCGGCAGCATACAGCAGCACCTGCTCCAGGTCGCTTAGCTTGGTCTTGCTGGGGTTGGTGCAGTAGTCCACCACACGGCTGACGCTGTCATGGATCGCCCAGATCTTCGTCACCGCCATCGGCATCCTCCTTCCCGTGATAGGCGCGCAGAAGCAGGCTCTCGATCTCGGTCAGGGCCTCGTCAAAGTCCCTCATGGAAAGCTCGTAGCGGACGGTATCGTGGAGCGTCGTCAGCTTCTGATACGCCAGCATCAGCTCCCGGCGCGGAGTTTCCCTCACCGCTGCGCCGGTTCCCAAGGTTCGGAGGTATTCCGACATATTCATGCCGCATTTCTTTGCCTTTCTGCGAATGGTATTCTTTTCGTTTTTGTAGACCCGCACATTGATTTCCTCTGTTCGAGTCCGCATAGATATCACATCCTTTCAGCGGGGTTACAGGGGCGCGCCCCTTTCGTATCGGCAGATACGGGGGATTTGGGTGCCGCAGGGCTACACAAATCCCATGCTCGTTATCCTTACGGATAAAAAAGCGGTGTATAGCCCCGCACCCCTTAAAGCGGCAATTCCTCATCGTCCTCCGCCTCCTCCCATGACGCAGATGACGCTTGTGACGATGCTTGGGGAAGCCGGAAGGTTCCGTCATTCTGTTTCCGCAGTGACGCAAGTCTCTCGCTCCCGAGGGAACCGTCATGACCGTCAGCACCGTCATGCAGCTCCAAAAGCACCAGCCGGGCAGCCGCCGTTTTGCGATACTCGTAGGTGATTCCCAGGGGCAGCAGTACATCGCTGTAATGGCGGGTCAGATGCTTGCTGGCGAGGTTGGGCTTCAGCTCCGTATTACCTACGGCGGCAAGCAGTTGAGACACCGTGCCCCGAAACTGCCTGTGCGCCAAAAGGAAATCCGCCACCTGAAAAACAAAGTCCGGGATGCGTTCCTTTCGCAAATCGTCGGCGCTGAGCGCCTCGGTAATCTCCCATCGGACGCCCCGCATCTGCATTTTCAGCTTCTTCTCCTCCACATCCCGGCCCGTAATGCAGAGGGTGGCACAATCGCCGAAGCGGTCATCCTTGCGGAGAATCATCCCCGTATCCGCCACGCCCAAAATGCCTGTGGAACCGGTCATATCATTGAAAATATTGCTGCTGTCCCGCTCCTTTCGGGTGTGATGGACAACGAAGATGCAAATGCCGTGGTCATCGGCAAGCTTTTTCAGGCCGGACAGATCCTTGTAGTCCTGGGCATAGGCATTGACCTTTGCGGAAGTATTGTCCCGCACCATTTGGAGGGTATCGATGAATATCAGGCCCGTGGAGGGAAATTCCCGCAGAGTCTCCTCGATCTGCCCCTCCAGCTCCGCGCCCAGCTGCCCGCAGGAAAAGCCGAAGCGGAGATTCTCCGGCGGAGAATCCGTCAGCTCCTGCATACGCTGCTGAACGCGCCATTCCCGGTCCTCCAAGGCCAGATATACCACATCGGTTTTTCTGGTGGGCAGCCCCCACACCGCCTCGCCGCGGCTGATTTGCAGGCACAGCCACAGCACCATCCAGCTCTTGCCGATCTTGGAGTCACCCGCTAAAATGGCGAGCCCGTCGGAGAGAACACCGTCGATGAGCATTTTGGGGTGGGCAAGGGGTTTGTAATACAGGGTATCGGCATCGATCAGTTGTAGCTTGTTCATGTGTTTCACCTTCTTTCTTTCGCTGGTAATTGTGTTTTTTGGTTTGGTGCCGTACTTCCGATATCGTTTTTATATGCCTGCCCCGGGGCCTCCGCGGCGTTGCCATGCTCGCTCTTTTGCGGTCGTCGCACAGTCATATCTGTCTCGGTAACGGCTATTCAGTTGTCGAGGTACACGGGGGAAGCTTAGAAGCTCCTCTCACTTTCCCTTTGCCGAATTTTTTTCAGATTTTCCCGCTGCTTTTCAAAATTTTTTCTTTTGAGCTGGTAAATTATAAAAAGCCGAGCTTGTGCAGAGCTTTTTCAAAGTTCCCCTCACTTGGTAGGCAGCGAGAAGGCCAAAAAATTAACCCCCTTGAAAAATTCTTTTGTTTTGGCTCTAAATTGGAGCCATTTTCCTATGCAGGACTGCTCGTGGCTCCGAAATGGAGCCATTTTTCGTCTATGGCATCAAAATTGATGCCATGTCCATTCCGGATTTCATCGGTGTGGCTGCAAAATTGATGCCATAAAAATAAGCGCCTGCCTCTTTTCAGAAGCAGACGCTCATTTCTCGTATTCAGTTTTTACCGTAGCAGCCGGATCAGCAGCTCATTGATATCCTCGGTGGGCTTGCCGCTTGCTACCAGCTTGTTCCGAAAGGACAACAGGGCCATTGTCAGCAGCCGTCGCTCGCCGGCGCAGAGTGCTAACACTCGATTTCTTCTATACTTGAACATCACCACACCTCAGCAATAAACCAGCTCAGAAAGGACAACTTCCTCCGCTCGGCTGCGGATGCTGTTCATCCGTCCCACCCATTCCATTTGATTTTCGGCCTTCAGCCGCTCAGTGACACCCTCGGCGTCCTTCATCTGCGCGACCAGCCGATCAAACATTTCTTGTGCCGTGTCGCCGATTTCCTTGAGATGGTCATCCAGCTTGTCGGTCAGCAGCATCCCTGTGTAGATGCCGTCCCTGTGCTCGCGCAGATACCGCCTGCGCATTTCTGCGAATCTGTTGTACATACTCTTCCTCCTTCACGCCCGCCGTATGGGTTTTTATCATCATCCACATGATAGCGCAACCCGAAGGAAAAGCCCAATGTGTGAAAAGCAGATTTGCAGATTTGACCATTTTACGATTCTGTTTGCAAGCCAAATTCGCTCCATTCACTCTAAGCGGGTGAATGGAGCGAATTTTCGGTGAATATTTCCCCCATCTGATAAGGCCCTGTGATAAAAAACAAGAAGTTCATTCTTGAAAGCATGGGATTATCCTCTGCTTTCCTCGTAAATCCGCAATAATCCTTGATAAATCCGCCTTGCTGTGATATACTTAAATTGTATAAGTATAGCTATTGAAAACCACCTGAAAGTGAGGATACTCCCATGGAACCGACCATCGAACGCTGGTACTCAATGAAAGAGATTTGCGAATACCTCGGCGTCAGCCGTGATACGGTGCTCGCTTGGATAGAGAAAAGAAATATGCCCGCTGCGAAAATAGGCCGCCTTTGGAAATTCAAGGTCAGCGAAGTGGACGCCTGGATGAAGTCCGGCGTAGCGGCGGATAAGTAATTATTTTGGAGTTGCGATATGGCACCGGAAAATAAATTGGGGCTGATAAGCTCCGCCGATCTTGCCCGGGAAGAAGAACGCCTCAGCAAGAAAAAGGCGGTAGAACTGTTCGAAAACGGTGTGCTGGACGCCCTGCCGGCGGGCAAATTCTCGACTTTGCAGGCGATTCACAAATATCTGTTTGAAGATATTTATGACTTCGCCGGTAAACTGCGCACGGTGAATCTGGCGAAGGGCAATTTCCGCTTTGCGCCGCTGATCTATCTGGAGGCGGCACTGGCCAACATCGACAAGATGCCACAGTCCACTTTTGACGAGATGATCGAAAAATATGTGGAAATGAATATTGCCCACCCCTTTCGGGAGGGCAATGGGCGCAGCACCCGCATTTGGCTTGACCATATCCTGAAAACCGAAATTGGTAAGGTCGTGGACTGGAGCAAGGTGGATAAAGAGGATTATCTCCTTGCCATGGAGCGCAGCCCCATCAAGGATGTGGAGATCAAGGTGCTTCTGAAGGCGGCGCTGTCCGACGAGATAAACAGCCGGGAAGTCTATTTGAGTGGCATCGACCAAAGCTATTATTACGAGAGTCTTTCGGCTTTCCGGGCGGGAGATTTGTAAAGCCTAAAGTATCAGTTTTGGGCTTCCAAAGTATCAAATTGATACTTTGGCGAAATCCCAAAGTGCCAACACGGCGGTTCCAAAGTGCCAAATTGGCACTTTGGAATGCTTGTTGACGGAACGAGCCTATTGGATCTAATTGTTCCCGATTGCCAAGCAGCAAGAACTGATTTGAAATGTGGGAGAATTCAGTTATGGAGCTTATAAATAATACAACAAAGACTCTTAAAGACGATTTGTCTGTAGAGATCAAGCAAGGCAGCAAAGTGTCCATTGCGGCGGCTTGCTTCTCTATCTATGCCTTTCAGGAGCTGAAAGAGCAACTTTCGCAGATTGAGCAACTCCGCTTTATTTTTACCTCTCCGACTTTCGTAACCGAAAAGGCCAAAAAGGAACGGCGTGAGTTCTACATTCCTCGCATGACCCGTGAAAGAAGCCTTTACGGAACAGAGTTTGAAATCAAGCTCAGGAATGAGCTGACCCAAAAAGCCATTGCACGAGAGTGTGCAGAGTGGATCAGACAGAAAGTCACTTTCAAGTCAAATATCAGCGATAAATCCATTCAGGGACAAATCGTAGTTGACGGTGTCGGCTATACACCTATCAATAACTTCACTACGGTTGAGCTTGGCTGCGAGAAAGGCAATGTAATCAGCACAACAATCGTGAAAGATGAGTCCCTTGCCCGTACTTTGCTTGCCGACTTTAATGAGATATGGAATGACAGCAAGGTGCTTCAAGTCGTTACTGATGAAGTAATTGACAGCATTACCGCCGCATATAACGAAAACTCTCCCGATTTTATCTACTTTGTGACGCTCTATAATATTTTCTATGAAATAAGCTAAAGGAAGGATGAAATAGTGCCTTGTTCTTATATAAAATGCTACTTACGCTAAACGCTACCTCTTGGATGGCGATTATATATGCAATAAAAGAAGGATGGACAATTGGAAAAATACCGAGCCATTTGTTTGGAATATTGCTCTTAATCATTCCGGTCTTCCTGTCATGGCTTTCGCTCGCTCTGTCTCGTTTCTTGGGGGCAGAGTCTCCGGTCGTTAATTGCAAAGAGTTTAATCTTGCAGACGGAGAATTTCTTCCGATATACCTGGGTTACTTCTTTGTTTCGGTTGGAGTCTCGGAGCATTTTACAATGGCAGTCGTGTATCTGATAGTATTTGTTTTTACATTTCTATCGCAGACGCAATACTATAACCCAATATATCTGCTTTTTGGCTACCACTACTACCATGTCTCCACAGAAAGCGGAACAAAGATTTTCGTTATCCGAAAAGGACCGGTCATCCGCAATATTAGATATTTGAGATTTGACCACCTGCACCGATTGAACAATTCTACTTTTATAGAGAGGTAAGATAGAATGAAGAATATATGCGTGAAGCTTATCCAGCGAGAAAACAAGAAATACCGAAAAATGCTTTCGTCCGAAGAAACGATTTTTCCGGAATTTGACCCCGAAAGTGCTTCTACTTCGCCGTACACTCCGGGGGCAACACTCCAAGATGACGATTGGTTTTGCATTACAAACGCAAAGGGACAAGAATACAGTATTGATTTGCTATCGGATACGGTTTCGACAGCAGACTTGGACTCCCTTACCCGTGCAGAGTTTAACAAAATCGACTATCTGTTCGTTATTGATGGCAGGTTTATCTTTTTCCAGAATGTTTCCAAATCAAAATTGGTCTCGCAAAAAAGGGTTGTGCATTTTGGAGAAGGATTTACATATAAAACAGACTGTGCGGAAATTGTCATAAGAGACTTGCCGGATGCCATTTATGACAAGACCACAGACACCCTATATTTTCGCAGGCTCGAATCTATTACCAGTATATTTAGAGGGATAGATATGCTTTATCGTGAAGCGACGCAAGAAGAAACCGACTCTTTCCTTGCGAATGACTTTATCAGCTTGAAAGATGATTATTCCGGCAGCAAGGTCAAAACGGCAAACCGGAAAAGAATTGCCCTTGCCGCAAAAACGTTATCGGAGCTTGACGAACCGGATAGAAAGAACATTTTCAAATATATCGGAGATTATTGTCCCGATTTGAAAGTGTCCGAAAATTCCTTTGAAGTTGGTTCTGAAAATGAATTGAAAATGCTGCTGTACGGCATTGAACAAAGGTTTTACACCACTCCGGTTGGTGGAGAAAAACGTCTCGCCAACTCGGTTATTACACTGAATCAGGGAGGACAAGCCTAATGGACAAATTAAAAATGCAAACGGCGAACAAAGCCGATGAGAATTTCAAGAAGTTAGCCGCGATGTTTCCCAACGCCGTGACGGAAGCAATTACTGGATATGATGCAAACGGCAAGGCCATTGTAGATCGAGCCATTCCGATAATGCAATAACATTATTCTTGTGTTTTTGATATTGTTCCGAAGATTGTTCTTTTTCACCCGGCCAAAGGTGCGTGATGCTCTCGTCCGGGCTCACGAATCAATCAACAAGCCGGCGCTTATACCGGAAAGTTTCTGAAACTTTGCTCTGTTCTTATTTGGGCCGTAAAGTCGTGCGTGCTGGAGCTTTAATAGCTGAAAACAGCGGGAGAAATCGCAGAGATCTGCGTTTTCTCCCGCCATGGCATTCAGTTGATTTGCAAAATAATTTTGCGACAGCCCCTATCCATATCCGCAGTATACCGGCTCAAAAAGGACAGCTTCTCTGTGGGGGTATTGCGGAATCAGCGTTTTTCGCCCTCTTTTGCCGCCTTCTCAATGCTGCGAATGGTCTGCAAATATTCCTCCTCCACGGGAGAAAGATTCTGCGCCTGATATTTCTTGTATTCCGCCTTTGCCTTCTCCATCGCCTGCGTGTGGCTTACGGTTCCCCCGTCGGTGAGCAGGGCCTCTCCGGTGGAGGCAAGGATGCGGTCCAGGTTCTCCACATAATCACTCATGTACATGGGCCGGCGGCGCATCGCCTGAATCTCCGCAAAGTCAAAGTATCCGGAAACGAGATTGTTCAGTATCTTCAGTTCGTCCGCGGAGAGATAGTTCTTTGCGATGGCAATATCCTTCGCCGTGGGAAAATCCCCGGAAAATGCGGTAAGCCCCATAAATGGCTTTTCGGCATCGGCTCGCTCAAAAATCACCTCTGCGGCGGTATGGCCATGGGCGGCATAGTGCAGCTTGTTCTGCACCATTTTGAAAAAAGCCACCGACTCGGCGCTTTTGGGGTCATAGTCCACGCTGGTAGCGTAGAGGTCGAGGACCTGACGGTACATCACCTTTTCGGAGGAACGGATGTCCCGGATGCGGTCAAGAAGCTCCTTCCAATATCTGCCGCCGCCGAGATTCTTCAGGCGCTCATCGTCCATGGCGAAGCCCTTGATCATGTACTCCTTCAAGCGCTCGGTAGCCCAGCGGCGGAACTGCGTTGCAATGGAGGACTTGATGCGATAGCCCAGGGAGATAATCATGTCCAGATTATAATAAAGTCTTTCGCGCTCCACATTACGATTTCCCTCACGGCGAACTTGTCGGAATTTCCGACAGGTTGAACTTTCGTCCAGCTCTCCTTCGGAATAGATGTTTTTGATGTGCTCAACCACATTTGCATGGGACGATTGGAAAAGCTCCTCCATCTGCGCCTGTGTCAGCCAGACAGTTTCGTCCTGAAACCGGACATCGATTTTTGTCTCGCCGCTTTCAGACTGATAAATGACGATATCGCCCTTGTTTTCATCGTTGAGGAAAGCCCCTCTCATTTTTGTTCCCTCCCGGCTTTTCGGTGGCTTCAGCAAATGCTCGGCTTATTGCTATTATAGTATCACAAAATCGGCGTTTTTTCAACAGACGCCAAGGGAATGATACCGCTGCCGTTCAGCACCACACCTGCTGCCGCTGGCTACCGCCGTATGCATACTTCGGTGCGAATACGATGTGATACTGGCGGCGATATCTTGAATGTGATGTGCTTTTTATCTCGTTTCTTTCGTCTTTCTTAATCTGCATAAAATCTCCTATTGCTCTGGTAATGCGGTCGCCAAACCTTTACCGGTATACCGCAATAGGAGGTTTTACTCATGCTAAAGCTATTTTTCTTCCTCCGGTAGAACCGGGGATTTATTTCCACGCCTGAAGGCGCCAAAAATAAGCGCCTGCCTCTTTTCAGAAGCAGACGCTCATTTCTCGTATTCAGTTTTTACCGTAGCAGCCGGATCAGCAGCTCATTGATATCCTCGGTGGGCTTGCCGCTTGCTACCAGCTTGTTCCGAAAGGACAACAGGGCCATTGTCAGCAGCCGTCGCTCGCCGGCGCAGAGTGCTAACACTCGATTTCTTCTATACTTGAACATCACCACACCTCAGCAATAAACCAGCTCAGAAAGGACAACTTCCTCCGCTCGGCTGCGGATGCTGTTCATCCGTCCCACCCATTCCATTTGATTTTCGGCCTTCAGCCGCTCAGTGACACCCTCGGCGTCCTTCATCTGCGCGACCAGCCGATCAAACATTTCTTGTGCCGTGTCGCCGATTTCCTTGAGATGGTCATCCAGCTTGTCGGTCAGCAGCATCCCTGTGTAGATGCCGTCCCTGTGCTCGCGCAGATACCGCCTGCGCATTTCTGCGAATCTGTTGTACATACTCTTCCTCCTTCACGCCCGCCGTATGGGTTTTTATCATCATCCACATGATAGCGCAACCCGAAGGAAAAGCCCAATGTGTGAAAAGCAGATTTGCAGATTTGGCAGCTGCAGCATCGCCAAATCGCAGAAAATATTTTCGCCAAATCGCTGGATTATCTTGAATTGGACGCGCTGATCCGCTATAATATAGTCATTCTATAGCGTGGAGGGACTCTATATGGCAAGTTATAGACCGAGAGTGATTGACTTGACTATTGCAAATCGCCTGAGAAACAAAGGAGCGATCCTTGTGGAAGGAGCAAAATGGTGTGGAAAAACAACCACCTGCGAACAGCACGCCTCCAGTATTTTGTATATGAGCGACCCGGATCGGGTAAAGCAAAACCTCCAGTTGGCGGATATCAGCCCTCGTTCCCTCCTCCAGGGTGAGACGCCGCGCCTGATCGACGAATGGCAAATGGCTCCCAAGCTGTGGGATGCTGTGCGGTTTGAAGTGGATCACCGGGACGGCTTCGGACACTTCCTGTTGACCGGTTCCGCTGTGCCTGCGGAGATGGAGCAGGTGCATCATACGGGTACCGGCCGCTTTGCGTGGATCAAGATGCGGCCCATGAGCCTGTATGAGTCCGGTGAGTCCTCCGGCGCAGTCAGTCTCGGTGCGTTGTTTTCCCCCGATGATAAACCAACCTTTGCGGAAAACAAGGCTACACTGGAGGATATTGCATTTCTCATCTGTCGCGGCGGCTGGCCCCAAGCGACCTTCCTGGAGGGCGACGATGCACTGGTACAAGCCTTTGACTACCTGGATGCAGTTGTGAAGTCCGATATCAGCCGAGTGGACGGCGTTTCCCGCAATGAGACCCGCGCACGGCTCTTGATGCGTTCTCTTGCGCGTCATCAGGGAACACAGGCACCGAACACCACGATCTGCGAGGATATCAATGTCAGCGACGATATGGAACTGAGTAAGGATACCGTTGTCTCCTATACGAATGCGCTGAAAAAGATCTTTGTGATAGAGGATTGCCCTGCCTGGAGTCCGAATCTTCGCTCCAAGACAGCGATCCGCACATCTGACACACGCTATTTTGTCGATCCTTCTATCGCCACTGCAGCGCTGGGCATTGGCCCAGGTGATCTGCTGAACGACCTGGAGACCTGCGGTCTGTTCTTTGAAACGCTTTGCATCCGCGATCTGCGCGTCTACGCGGAAGCACTGGACGGCAGTGTGTATCATTTCCGTACCAAAGAGGGCTTGGAGTGCGACGCCGTTATCCACCTGCGCAACGGAAGCTATGGCCTTGTAGAGGTCAAGCTCGGCGGAGACAGGCTTATTGAGGAAGGTGCGCATACGCTGAAGATTGTCGCTGGTAAGATCGACACGACAAAAATGAAAGAACCCTCCTTCCTAATGGTTTTGACCGGCACCTCCCCCTATGCCTACCAGCGCGAGGATGGCGTGTATGTGGTGCCCATCACAGCACTGAAGAATTAGGGAATCCTATAATGATGCCGATAGTGTTTCGGTACCTTGGATTATAGAATGAGCAAGGAGCAGATGATTATGATAGATGTTTCAAATTTGAAAGACACCTTAAAAACTCTGGGATTTATTGCATATGGCGATATATATGAAAAGGCATTTTCTGAGATTGGGTGCAGCCTGAAAGTAGATTTCCAAGCAAAAAGACTGATTTATCCAAATGAAATAAAGGGCAGGGAACGCAACGATAGTTTTGATCAGAAAGAGAACTTCGTTGTATTTGAATGCGTATGCCGTCTTTTGTCAAAAGGATATCGTCCAGAACATATAGAGCTGGAAAAAGAGTGGCATCTTGGGCACGACGCCAAAGGCGGACGCGCCGATATTTGCGTAAGTGATACAAGCGGAAATATGCTTTTTATTATCGAGTGCAAAACCTGGGGCAGAGAGTACGACAAAGCGCTTAATAATACAAAAAGCGACGGAGCGCAGTTGTTCTCCTATTGGCAGCAAGAGCAGTCTTGCAAATGGCTGGTTTTGTATGCCTCTGATTTGATGAGTGGCTGTATTGCATATAAAGCACCTACGATTGACTGTTCCGACGATGCAAATATCATCCTGCTTTCAAAAAAGGATAAGTCTATAAAGCTCTATCGGGATGCGCATACCACATCAGCCAAGTATGAAGCATGGAAAGAAACCTATGGAAGTCAGATCCATGACGATCTGATCTTCTCCGAAGATTCCGTTGCCTATCAAATTGGGGTAAAACCGCTTCGGAAAAAGGACCTTCGCGATTTCACACCAGATGATAAGATTGTCAACAAGTTTGAAGAAATTCTGCGGCACAATAATGTAAGTGACAAGGAAAACGCCTTCAATAGACTTGTTGCGCTGTTTATTTGTAAGCTTGTCGATGAAAGCACGAAGAACGAAGACGACGAAGTAGAATTCCAGTATAAGCAAGGAACGGATACATACGAGACTCTGCAAGATCGACTCCAGCGGCTGCACCGGGACGGTATGGAGAAATTCATGCGTGAGGAAATACTCTATGTTTCTGCTGATTATCCAGAATGGCTATTCTCAACGTATACCGGTTCCAAACGCAAAAGAGCGATTGAGGATCTTCAGAATACGATCCGTATTTTGAAATTCTATTCGAACAATGATTTTGCGTTCAAAGATGTCCACAATGAAGAACTGTTCTATCAAAACGGAAAGATTCTTGTTGAGATGGTGCAGTTGTTTGAAAAATACAGAATTGTCTATCCGTCAAAGCATCAATTTCTGGGCGATCTCTTTGAGCAGCTGTTGAACAAGGGGTTCAAGCAGAATGAAGGACAATTCTTTACGCCGATGCCGATTGCTCGTTTCATTTGGGATAGTCTGCCTGTTGATCGGATGGTAAAGTCTGATAGAGGAAATGTTTATCCAAAGGTCATTGACTACGCCTGCGGAGCTGGACATTTTTTGACTGAAGCTATCGAAGCGATCAATTATTTCGCGCAGTCAGATGGAAATAACGCATGGGCCAGAGATCACATTTACGGAATCGAAAAAGACTACCGTCTTGCCCGCGTTGCAAAAATATCCCTGTTTATGAACGGCGCAGGAGAGGGCAACATTATTTTCGGCGACGGGTTGGAAAACGTACCTGATAAGGGGATTGAGAACGGCACTTTTGATATTCTGGTTGCTAATCCGCCATATGCAGTAAAAGATTTCAAGCAGCATTTACAACTTAAAAACAACAGCTTTACCCTTCTTGACCGAATTGGCATGAACGGCGGAGAGATTGAAACGCTGTTTGTGGAGCGAATTGCACAGCTGCTAAAGCCGCAGGGAGTCGCGGCGGTAATCCTACCGAGTTCTATTCTCTCGAATGACAGCGCAAGCTACACCGGAGCCAGGGAGCAGCTTTTGCAGAATTTCTATATCCGGGGAATTGCCGCCTTCGGTTCCAAAACCTTTGGCGCGACCGGAACGAATACTGTCGTGATGTTTCTGGAAAAATTCAATGAACCGCCGAAACAGATTGACCTGTCAGCAGATTCTGTGGATGCGGTTTTCAGCGGTGCAGAGCTTGCCGAATGGAAAGATAAAGACATTTTCGAGGCATATCTTGCACAGATTGATGTCGGTGAGAATGAGTACAAAGCCTTCTTGAATAAATCCCTTTCCGTTGCAGACCTGGAAGGATCCAAATACTTCAAAATGTATGTGACGGCGTTTGCCGATTCCGCAGATGCGAAGAACCTGCTGAAAACAAAAGCATATCAGCAGAAAAGTGCTGACGAGCAGGCAGCCGTGTATCTGGAAAAATTGTATTCGTACACTTACTCCATAGAGCGGGAAAAACTGTTTTATTTCTCGCTGGTGTATCAGCAGACAACCGTGATCATTACGGCTCCGGCAGACAACAAGGCACAGAAAGAATTTCTTGGATATGACTGGTCAAACCGCAAGGGTAATGAGGGCATTCAGATCATCACGCCAGGCGGAAAGATGTATGATGATGCGGATCGAGTAGCACAAGGGACTCTTGCTCATTCCATCAAGAAGTCTTTTGATGGAATGGCACCTTCTTTCAACGAAGAACAGGCCACCTATGCGTCCGTTGTCAATACAAAGAATATGCTTGATTATTCGAGAGTTAATTTCAACAAGGCTCTAAGAACAAGCGTTAAGAAAGCTTTCCATATATCAAGCAAGTATCCATTGGTAAAACTTGCTTCAGTTTGTGATCTGAATACCTCAAAAACCGAGATTCATGATACTCCGGACGATTTGCTTGTTTCGTTTATCGATATGGCCTCTGTAAGCAGCGAAGGATTTATTGAAAGAAAAGTTGATCGTCCCTACGGCGAAGTACGCAATGGAGGATATACATACTTTGCTGAGGGAGATTTCATTATTGCGAAAATAACCCCATGCATGGAAAATGGAAAGTGCGCAATTGCGGAGGGATTGACGAACGGTATCGGATTTGGTAGTAGCGAGTTCCATACTTTTAGATGCCATACAAGCGAAATTCTCACTAAGTTTCTCTTTCTTCTCCTCAATCAAACTACGGTGCGGAAAGCTGCTGAGGATGCAATGACTGGAGCAAGTGGACATCGTCGTGTACCTGCAACGTTTTATGAAGAGATGCTGATTCCGGTTCCGCCCATTCCAGTCCAGCAACAGGTTATTGACGAATGTGCAAAAATCGACGAGGAATACAATGCCACCCGTATGAGCATTGAGACCTACAGACAGAAGATAGCTGATCTGTTTGCAGAACTGGATGTTGTTATGTCAACCATTGGGGGGGGTACAGACTGAGCCTGTCTGATACAGAAAAATTCAGCGTTGCTATCGGTAAGCGGGTTTTGGACAAAGAGCTTGTATCGGATGGCAGCATTCCCGTTTACAGCGCCAATGTCGCTGCGCCGTTTGGATTTATTGATAAATTGCTGATTACGGATTTCTCCGCGCCCTCTGTGTTGTGGGGAATTGACGGAGACTGGATGACCAGCTATTTGCCTTCAGACATGCCGTTCTATCCCACAGATCACTGCGGTGTCCTCCGTTGCAAGACCTCTGAAGTAAATCCTCGTTATCTTGCACACCTTCTCGAAGTCGAAGGTGGAAAAATGGGCTTCTCTCGGTCGTATCGTGCTTCCATCGACAGAGTACAGGGAATTACATTTACTGTTCCTGATATTTCAATACAAAACAACGCTATGTCGAAAGTAGCGGACTATGAAATGGCTATAAAAGAACTGGAAGGGTCTTTAGAAAAAATAGCTTCTCGAAGAAGTGAGATTATTAGAAAAGCATTAGCGGAGTGACTGTTTGACGGTGCTATATTTTAAGTGAAAGAAACGGAGGAAATTATATGGATAAAACAGGAGTCATTTACATACTGACCAATCCGTCTTTTCCCGAATATGTTAAAATTGGATATGCAGACGATATCGACAAGCGGCTGCAGCAGCTCAACCGGAGCGAGTGTATTCCCTTTGCCTTCCGGGTCTACGCAACCTATGAGGTCAATTCGCGGCTTTCTGATCTGAAGATTCACAGCATCATTGACAAGCTGAACCCCAATCTACGTTCCATCGAGAACTTCAATGGAAAGCAGCGCACCCGTGAGTTCTATGCCATATCACCGGAAGACGCCTATTCCATCCTGGAGGCCATTGCGGAGATCCACGGCTGCGCGGACAAGCTAAAACGAATTGCTATGGATGAAACCCAGAAGCATGCGGAGGAAACCGCGCAGGAGATCGATGCTGAGCACAAAGAGCGCCAGTCTCCTTTCCGCTTCTCCATGTGCGGCATTCAACCCGGTGAGGAGATTGAGTATTGCAATAACCCGGAAATCAAATGCACGGTAGTGGATGATAAAACGGTAAGCTATCAAGGGCAGGTCTACTCGCTCTCGGCTTTGGCTCAGCTACTCACTGGCAGCAAATACTCCGTTGCCGGCCCGCGCTATTTCAAGTACAGGGGCGAATGGCTGAATGACGTGCGCCACCGACAGGAGAGATAAGTACCTGTTATACACTATATGTTTATTCGTTGCGGCAAGAAAGGTAGCGTATGTACGAGAAGGAATTACAGAGAATACTAACTGCTTCACAAAACAATGCGCTTACGTTTTTCGTCGGTGCAGGCGTATCAGCACTCTCCGGAGCACCAACTTGGAAGAGGCTGATTCATGCAATTAGTGATAGATTGGGACAAGCACGAAAAGATGAGTATTCTTCCGATGAGTATCTGCAAATTCCGCAGATGTTCTATTATTCTTTAGGTGAGAACAAGGAAGAATACTATACGTTTGTCAAGGCACAGCTTCATTCTTCGCCCATGTTGCCAAATGTCATCCATCGAGAAATGCTAAACCTTAATCCAGTCTCTTTTATTACCACCAACTATGACACGCTATTGGAAGATGCAGCGGTTCAGTATTGTCAGAGCTTTAAGGTTGTTTCGCGCGATGAAGATGTTCCGACTATTTTTGGAGATAGATTTATTCTAAAACTACACGGAGATTTCAAACATAATAATTTTGTGCTTAAGGAAGAGGATTACCTCAACTATAGCGACAATTTCAAGCTAATTGAAACATTGGTGAAGTCCATTTTTTCCACCAACACTGTTGTTTTCATAGGATACAGCCTAAATGATTATAATATTAAGCTGATTCTGAACTGGACGAAAACACTACTTAAAGATAGCTTCCGGGAGCCGATCTTCCTATATGTTGGCAGCCAAGTCCTTACAGATACCGAGATTATTTATCACCAGTCGAAGGGGCTCTTAGTTATTGAATGGAATAAACTCATTGCTTCAACTGACGTTTATTTAGATCGCTACACCGCAATCTTTGCTGCGCTGAAGAATCAATCTGAGCTATCATTAGATGGGAAATCAGAGGATGACGCATTTGAGATTCTGTATAATCTACTACAACCCTTGGGCTGCTTGAACGCCCTTCGAATCGAAGATGTATCAAAAAGGCTGTATCCATATGTTATAATTGGTGATGACGGCGTCATACGCTTATCCAACAATGACAGTTTGCTTTTGAAAAAGTTTTTTACGATAAACCAATTATCTGAGGGCGAACAGGATAACCTTACAAAGACTATGTTGGAAAAGTATCGCTGCATTCTCGATGTCTTCAGAAAAGCGAGAATACTCGAGGTAGAAGATGGGCACAAATACAGACGCTTTGTTGCTGGCGAGGTGCCTTTTGCAGATAAGAATTGCATTCTATTCGATTATTCTGCGATGTGCACATTTTCAACAAAGAATTATAAAACGCTGGAGAGAAATTATAAAAAAGCGTTTTATCTATCTCGACTAAGACGATACGACGAAGCATTCTTTCACTTTTCAGAGGTTGCAAAGCAAGCTTTTAAGGAATCGAATTATTTGATGTACTATTTTGCTGAATCCAACTGTATCAGCCTTTGGAAAGTAATCAAAAATGTTAATACATGGTATCGCTGTTATAACCTTGATGCTATTGAAGCATTATCTCCGAATGATTTAGAGGCTGAAAACCTCTTTAGACGTCTTCCAGTAGAATTCCGAAATACATATGACAACCTCAGAGATATTCATAGTGCAAATATGCTCTATAAATATTCGTATGAGGCTTTTGCTGACGGGCAAAAGCTTCAAAAAGTAATCGAGTCTGGAACAACTGAATTTGGCATGACGAGTAGTGGAAAGGCAATTTGCAGAGTAAACGATTACCTGCATTTCCTGCTGGGAAATGGTATCGTAGCGGATGTGTTTTCGGAATATAGGAACGCAGTCAAAAACCTTATGTCCTTGTTGGTATATAAATACTCCATCCAGGGCAAAAAAGTATTGCATGAGCAACCATTTCCGTTTATTGGTGGGAATGATGTTCATTTTGACGAGATCGATTTTCATTGTTTCATAGAGTATTTTGACGCAAAAGAAATAAGCGCGTTATTAAAGAAACATCACATTGAAACAATCGCGTTTCGGAATATGGATTTGGTTGAGACGGCTGTAAACAATTTACTGGATTACTACAGCTCTGCTGTCAGAGCTACAAAAAACAACATCGATGTTATAGGATTACAAACGCAAATTAAAAACTGTCTCGTTTTACTTGGATATGTCAACATTTCACAGGGCTTAGTTGATAAGATATGCAGCTTTATCCTTACGCAAGAGTTTAGGGAGATATTGATAGATGATAAGATTCTATTCCTTGATCGTCAACTGGAGCGTAGGAAAATGTACAGTAAAGAAACAAGTAGAATTGTAGAGAATACTCTGATTTCCTATTTGGATAGGAATATTTCTGCATTGAAGAACGGCGAGAGGTTTGAAGTGCTCTCCAGAAACACCGGTATCAATTATTGTAATCTTGTTCATTATATTTTTGCACCAGGGGAAAAACACTTTTCGCGAAGACTGGCTGCAAGAGTCTCGCAGATTATAGACAATAATCTTTTCCAGATGAATCGCCAGATAACGCAGCACTACTACGGGTATGTTTCAAACAATCAACAGAAGAAGCTAATCACATGGGCTAATAAACAATCGCGCACGAACTTTAGCTTCGATCTATTCGAAATGTTAGTGCCATGCGATGCGCGGATTAGTAAAGCAGCGAAAACTCAATTGAAGATATTCCTTCGGCAAAGAATAGATGCAGCGCAAGAGAATAACAACAATGGCATAGTTGTATATCCAAATAAACGCCCTTATGAAGAGTTAGATCAAGTTGGTTACTGGTGCCTGATCAGTGTTCTCAATGCAAAGGATTTCCGTGAGTTCCTTGGTAATAGTGCGGCGTTTGACTTTTATTGTGAATACACAAAATTTGATTTCAATAAATTTGATGTTTCGTGGCTGCTAAACCTTTACCCACATACATTGGAGCAGATTGCAAAAAATGAGAAGGTCAAAGGATGCGTACGAGTTGCCATAGCAAATGCATTGAATGATGGAGAAATAGCATTATCGGACAGTCAACGACTTCAAAGCATCCTTATCAAACATTTTTGCTAAGAGAGGATCCACAAAGCACCTTTTTGAATTACGCTCTTGGGCAAGATGAAGCTGAAGAAACACTCTTTTCATGTTTTGACGATAATCCATCCCATGAAAAAGCTCTCAGGCGGGGCGTTGTCGTCCCAAAAGGCATACAGCATTAACTATTCGTCGAGACGGAAATCGTTGACAAAGGTCTCCAGTTAGGGCTTCCATTGAATTTCGAGTAAGCGTTGCAGATGCACAGGGATAAATCCTTGCCCTCACCGGACAGTCGCTCTGTAAGCTCTTTTTCTACATACCATCAAGCATAGAGGCTGACATTTCCCTAACGGTCTTTTTCGCGCGATAACTGCGTTCCTGTGGGTCAACGCTGCTGTATAGATCAGATCTCCAACTATGCGTCTCTTCATCGCCCATCTCTCCATTTCTGTACCTCCCAAAGCATATCGATATGCCGGCGGGATTTGCGGTTGGTGCTGTTGTAATCATCCGAGCAGAGCCAGTCGATGAGATAGCATTTGGGGATCATGTACTTCTGCAGCAGCGCCAGCGCCTTTAGCTTCCCCACGCGAATCCATTGGCAGACGGTGCGGCGGTTATAGCCTGTAAAGTCCACGGCGGCGGCCACATCCATCACATCCGGCAGCGTGGCCAACTTGCTCTCATAGTAGCCCCGGAGCTTCTTCTCGTCCTTGGCGCACGGCGGATGGATGCGGATTTTATAGGGCCGAACCATTTCGCTTCCGTATTTGTACCAGTTCTTCGGCGCTATGTATTTTTCCGGGTTGACCTCACGGTCGTTCATAAAAGCGATCACATCACTCTTTTTGATAGCGTAGCAGCGGGTTTTCTTACCGGTACAGGTGTGAGGAATCAGGTTGAATTGGAGAAGATAGAGCGCCGTCTGCTTGCTGATGTGGCAGGCGATCCGCATCTGCTCCTTGTTCATAATCTCCGGATATTTTTTGAATTCCTTGGCGTCGTATTTCATAACGAAGACTCCTTTCTGTGTTTCGGTCCGAAAGGGCGCTTCGTATAATCTGTTTTGAGCCGGTTTTTCTTGCATTTTATCCGGGGGGCTGTCTGCAAAACCATACCGGACAAGGGTTTTCTTCTTGCGTATTTTCTTGCCAGCGTGCAAAAAATCGATCGTTTTGGGGCATTTCTCATTTCAATTTGAACTCTGGTTTTTTCTGATATGGAGCTGGTCAATACCGGTCGGTGCGTCCGAAATCCGTTGCAGCACAAGGATTTTCGCCGTTTCCAAAACTGCCGCCACCGACCACAGCAGACACGAAAGTACCAAGTGCGAACAAGACTCGAAATCGTTTGATCCGCAAGGGTCCGTGGGTTCGAATCCCACCCACTCCGCCATAATGTGGAGACAAAAAAGATATGTCAAACCGATAGCCGGAGTGGCGGCATCGGAATGATCTTACTGTTTCTTCTTCCCGACACTGCTCTCGAAACAACGGTGTAATCAACGTCCATATGTCCCAAGGCATCCCGGTGTATTTCATTACCTGCCACCAAATCTGATCTTTACAATCTGCATCTTCATCATTCCGTCACCGACTTTTGCAAGAAGCCGGAAAAAGCCGCCGATGGAAGGGTCCTTCAAGTCGTTGTAGCCCAGCATATAGCCCCGGCTGGAGACCTGCAAACGGCTGTCCCACGCACCAATCTCCTTGGGAGCGTCGGAAACCGCAAAATATGCGCCCACATCTTGAATCTTCGCACTCTTGAGCCATGTTTTTGCAATCATCTTCACCGCCGTCCGATTGGCCGCGTCAAACACCAACACGCCGCCGGGGAAGGCGTCTGCCATACCCTGCACCAGCGCCTTGACCTGCTCCGTCAGAAAGTAATAGAACACCCCGGAGGCAAAGAACACCGCGCCGCCGGAGGCATCAATTTGAGAAAACCATGCCGTGTCGTTCAGGTCGCGGGGGATATTTTCCTCACGCTCCCCGGCGGGCAAAAGCTCGTTACGCACGGCTATGACATCGGGAAAGTCCAGATTGTAAATTTTACAGCTGCCGTTGTCGCAGCTTTTTCCGGTGCTGTCCAGCCCGCAGCCCAGATTGACCACTGCCGCATTGGGGTGAGATTTAAGATAATCGCGCACCTCCCATGCCAAGTCGTTCTGCCGCATGGCTACCTCCAACGAACCGAAACGCTGCATCAGGCCGCGGGAGTTTTTCTCCGCCTCAGAAAAATCGTAGTCGATCTCGTCAATCAGGCGAACCGCTGTTTCGTCCCGGTAGAGGCTCGGGTATAGTTCTGAGCAGACCTTCCGCGCATACAGCGGAATGATCAGCGTCTCCTGTACGGTGTTTTTCTCGATTTTGTATTTCATGGGTATCACTCACTTTCTGATAAATGGCAGTTCCGGCATACAGTCACGCTCGGCGATGTGAGCCAGCATTTCGGCGAACCCCTTTGGATTGTGAATCTGATATTGCATGTGATCGTATCCCTCAAACACGGGATAATTGCCGTAGGGATAGGCTTCCATCACTGCTTGACGGTATTTGAAATGATCTTTTATGCTCCCAAACTCGAAATAGATATTTCTTTGCAATTCTTCGGGAAGTGACGGAAAGGGCTTATCCTCCAAGCTGTCCGAAATCTGCCGCCGCAAATCTGTATAGGTCAGATTTTTCCCTGCGGCTATAAAATACGGCTTTATGGAGTCGTCGTCACACCACAGAATCTTTTTCAGTGTGCCGCCCTTCGACCAGTACAGGCTCCTGATAGCGAAATACAGAAACGGTGTCATAATGCGGCGCGTACCCTTTCCGATTTGCGCAAACTGCCCGCCGTCAAAGAAAGCGTGCTCCACGGACAGCTTCGTCTGCGTCAGAAACGCCATGGCAAGGTCTGCACCGATGGAAGAAGCGACCACCATCGCCAGCCGCTCCACGCCCTGTCGATGCAGAAAGTCCTCCACCTGCCGTATTTCGTCCAGCTTGCTGACATATTTCTGCCCCTCGCAGTAAACGGTGGAGGTGGGCAAGATGCAGAAATATCGATCCTGCAAATACCTCGCAATCGGTTCGCTGCTCGCTCCTGTCACTCCCATTGCATGAAAGAACAGCACCGCAGGATTCCTCCTGTCGCCATAAGTTTGAAACAGCATTTCTATCACCTCATATTTTCATAAAAGCATCATAATCGCCGCCAGTGCTGCCGAAATGACCGCCATGCCCACCGCGCCCTTGCGGATACCTATGGCGCAAACCAGAATGAGCAGAACGCCAAGTCCTATGCCTTCCAAAATCACCTGTAAAATCATCATTTACTTCCTTATCCCAACGCCACATCAAGCGTCATCATGACGCTGAAGCCGACGGCAAAGAACACCGTGCCGAGATTCGAGTGCCGCCCCTGCGACATTTCCGGTATCAGTTCCTCTACCACCACATAGAGCATTGCACCTGCGGCAAAGCTTAAAAGATACGGCAGCGCCGGGATCACAAGCTGCGCCGCGAGAAGCGTCAGCACCGCGCCGATAGGCTCGACAACGCCGGAAAGCACGCCGCCGAGAAACGCTCGACCCTTGCGTTCCCCCTCCGCCCGGAGCGGCATGGAGATTATAGCACCCTCGGGAAAATTCTGAATGGCAATGCCGAGGGACAGTGCCAGTGCGCTTGCCGCAGTAATCTTCGTATTTCCCGAAAGAAAGCCTGCATACACCACGCCGACTGCCATTCCCTCCGGGATATTATGTAAGGTAACAGCCAGCACCATCATGGTGGTGCGCCCGAGCTTGCTTTTCGGACCCTCGGCCTGTTCACTTCCCACATGAAGATGGGGAATCAAACGGTCAAGCAGGAGCAAAAACAGCACGCCGACCCAAAATCCGATAAAGGCGGGGAGAAAGGACAGCTTGCCCATGCCCTCCGACTGCTCAATGGCGGGGATCAGCAAGCTCCAGATGGACGCTGCCACCATCACCCCGGCGGCAAAGCCGGCAAGGGCGCGCTGCACCAGATCGCCAAGGGATTTTTTCATAAAGAACACGCAGGCCGCGCCCAGCGTTGTACCCAAGAAAGGAATCATGATTCCAAGAAAAGTTTCCATTTGTTTCACCGCCTTTGCATTGCGTTTTTATTTGTTTCTCCTGAAGCCCGCCTCATCCCGATATTCGGGATGCGACTTTACGTACGGATCCTTATCGCCGCAGATGGTATAGTCGCACCGGCAGCCGTTCACGCAGGTAGTCGTCCGTATAAGCCTTGCATGGAGCAACTCCATAGACGCAAAGTCCACATTACACAGGGCGGGCATAATATCCGTAAGACCGTGCCTTATAGCAAACTCCGCTGCCGGGCACGATGTAAATTCATAATAAATAGGCTTATCTTTATCGTAAGGCGCAACCGACATCTCGTAATCGTGCCATTTGTCGCAGCCGCTTTTCGCACGAACAAACGCCTTGTACATCAGCTTCCTCCAGAACGGCTTGTTGCAGTCCACGAATTTCAGCTTGCGGAAAGTCGGCAGGATCAGATTTTCCTCCATCTCTTCGATTTCACGGAACGAAGTAACTGCTTTGCAGACCACATAATAGCTCATGATGGCGATGCAGTCGTAGGTGCCGCCTACGCCGTTGTGGAAGTTCCGTTTGCCACCCAAATCGGTACGCCAGTCGGAGAGGAAGTCCACATACTGCCGCTGTACCTTTTCCCATACTGTCTCCCGCTCTGCTTCCGGAAAGTGTAGGGCGATTTTTGCCTGTATCTCTTTCTTGCAGGGCTTTGAATACAGCACATGGCATTTGCGGTCGAATAGAAGCTTGTTGTCCTTCATCTGATTGCCTCCGTGTTTCAATCATCACACGACCGTTTCCGATCTCATTTTTTTAAAATGTCCACGATTTTCGCAAAGTCCTCTTTTGCCTCCTTGAAGATTGGCAACACACAGTAGCAATGCACCATCTTCGGGCGGGCAGACACTGTATAGGGGACATTTGCCCGTTTGCAGGATTTCTCAAAGTCCGGCAAAGCACCGTAGAGCACTTCGTCGGCAGAATAGAAGAAGTGAATATCGCCTACGCCGGTAAAATCTCCCCGGGAGCCGGAGAGCATATAGTCCGGCACATTCTCGCAGCCGTGCCGCATGAATTTTTTCACTGTCACCATAAAGGCATAGTCTATGGCGACGTCCCGTTCATTGAGCGCCTGCATCCGCGCCTTTTCCGCATCGTTCCACGGCACCTCACCGGGGGATACGGCGACGATGTGCCTCGGCTGCGGCAGCGGTTCGGGCTGCGCGTTGTTGTGCGCCGCAATGCCCAGCGCCAGCGCACCGCCGGAGGAAAAGCCGCAGGTACTGACATTTCCGCCGCCATACAGTGCAATCATTTTTCGGTAACATTCGTACACCATTGCGTAGGTTTCAGTAATGCAGTGTTCCATGCAGAGCGGGTAAAACGGAAACCACACATCACAGCCGGTCTCGCGGCAGAGCTTGCGCATCACAGGCAGGTCGCCCTTATCGGGGCCGATCACCATGCCGCCGCCAAAGAAATAGAGAATCGCGCGCTCGGACGGCTTTTGATGCTCTCGCACGATCAGGCAGGGAAAGCCGTTTACCGCGATCGTTTCATAATATGCCTTGCGGTCGGTGGGCGTAAAAACGCCACGATGCCGGTTCTGCTTTTCAATTTCCTTTCGCAGTGCATCCTCCGGCAAGGCGAACGCCTTTTTCGCGCCGGAGAGCTTGTATACGCTGCGTAAGATAGATGCAAAGATACTCATGATTTAGCCCCCTCATTTCCACGCCGTAATGCAGAGCCAGCTTTTCTTTTTGTGTATCTGCACATCGTGAAAGCCCGCCTGCTCCAGATACGTCTTCAGCTCGGCGTCCTTGTAGATGGTCATGCCGCCGATGATCTCCGTCCACTTCTTGTCCTTGTCCGTATCGCCGTTGCTTTCGTTGCAGATGAGTAATGTCCCGCCGGGCTTCAGCACCCGGTAAACCTCCCGGAAGCACTGCGGCAGATCGGGCCAGAAATAGACGGTTTCAAAGGCCGTTACCGCATCGAACCAGTCGCCTGCAAAGATCATATCCGCCACGCTGCCTTGCAGGACGGTGCAGCGTCCCTCCGCGATGGCGGCCTCGTTGACCTTTTTGGATTTCTCCACACTGATGGGGGAATAGTCAATGCCCTTGACAATACCCTCCGGGCATTTTTTCAGAAGTCTCTTGATGTTCGCCCCGCCGCCGCAGCCGCAGTCCAGCACCTTGGCGTCCGGAGTAAGCTCCAAAAAGCGAAGTCCCCACCGTGCCACAGGACTGTGCCCCAGGTTCATCATGGCGACCATGATTTTCCCGCCAAGCCCCACAGGCTTTCTGGTGTTCTCAAAAAATGACATCTTATCACACCTCCGATTTCACACATTCCGCATAGGTCAGCGGGAAGGACGCCTTCAGAACAGCGCTTTTCCGCACCGTCCAGCCGTTTTGCTGCAGGAAGCGCAGGTATTCCTCGCTGGTCCACTTGCTGTGGAGGGGAAAGCCCACACGCTTCATAAAAAATGCCCTGACCTTGCCGGAAAACGAGTTCCCTGCGTGGGTAAAGGTCGGCGCAATCAACACACCGTCGTCCTTCAGCACCCGGCGGATCTCGGCAAGGGCTTTCTCCGGCTGCGGCACGATATGCAGCGCATTGGACACGATCACCACATCGAAGGACTCCTCCGCATAGGGCAGGCGGAACATATCCTGCACGGAAAAGTGCAGCTTAGCAGAGCGGTTATCCCGCTTGGCCTCGGCAATCATCTCCGCGGAGGCGTCCGTCGCCTCGATGTGCGCTGCCGCGTTCACAATGTGCTTTGCAATCAGTCCCGTGCCGGTCGCCAGCTCCAGCACCGTTTTGTGACGCACGATTGGCTGAATTAGCGCATACATCTCTCCATACGCCGCCCCATCCTTTCGCATAAAGCGGTCGTACCGACCGGCATTTCTGTCCCAGAAATTCTTGTGTTCCTGCATCGCTATCATTCCCTTCAATGTTAGATTAACCTAACCGATGCGTGCATCCGAGAGGTTAGATGTCGCTAACTGTTGCGCCTTGGAAAAGCCGCATCTCTGCGGCCTTTCGGCTTATTCAAATAACTCCCTGCAGGCGCCGCACACCGGCATGCCGGTGCCTACAGATCTCCGGCTTACGCCGATTCTATCAGACGAACGGCATTGATGACCACAGGTTCATTGCTGCCTTGATAGCGCAGGACCTGCAGGTAAACCTCAACGTTATCCATGTGCTGGGCCATTGTAAACGTCAGCGTATATTCACCGGCCTCGGATACCGTCTGCTCTGCCTTGGTATAGCGTCCATTATAGTCATTAACGCCAAATTGCAGCTCCGCCCCGCATTCGGCAACGTCCACGATCAGGGCGTAGGTTTTGCCCCGTTGCAGCCGTACCGTCTGGGTCATGCGGTCCGTATTGGAGCCGGAGGCCAGCACGGCAGCACCGCTCTCGATTGCCGCGCTTCCGGAGAGCCTCCAGTGGTCTGCTCCATTGGAGAAGTCTCCGTTTGGCAGGAGGCTCGCACCCGCAGGCGGTTCAGGATCCGGTTCCGGTGCAGGCTCCGGAATATTCCCCATCTCACCCTCTACCAGCGAGACGTTCCTTATGAGGACAGGACTGCTGCTTTGCTGATAGCGAAGCACCTGGAAATAAATCTTCACCGTGTCGATATGGGCGGCAGTGGTAAAGGTCAGCTGGACGATTCCGCCTGCGTCAACGACCTTTTCCAGCTGCGTGTAGCGTCCGTTGTAGTCGCTGACGCCAAATTGCAGACTTGCTCCGCAGGATACGATATCGGCAGACAGCGTATAGGTTTTTCCCTTTTCCAGCTGCACCGTCTGGGTCATGCGGTCCGTATTGGAGCCGGAGGCCAGCCTTGCAACGCCCTCTGCGATCTCGGCGCCGCCGGAAAGGCTCCAGCCGCTGCTCCCATCCGCAAAAGCGCCGTTGACAATGAATTCCGGCTTCTCTGCCGGCGGTTCCGCAGGCTCAGGCTCCGGTGCAGGGATACCGGGGGATGTCGGCGCGTTTTTCCCGCTGATCACCGAGATGTTATCCACATACGCGGGAGCTCCGTCCTGATACCGCTCCACCTGAACATAGACCTCCATTTCCCTGCACGATTTCCCGGTGGTGAAGGTAAGGACCTTCTCTCCGGAATCCGTATATATCTCGTGCGTGTTGACAGAACCGTTGGCCTTGCGGACGCCAAGCGTGACCCTTGTGCCATCGGAAACAATGTCTGCCTTCAGCGTGTAGGTCATGTTGGGCTGAACCGCAATTGGCTGGGAAAGCGTGCGTGTGGCAGAGCCGGTCCTCAGGATACCCCGCCCGTCGGACACCTCCGCGCCGCCGGCGGCAGTCCAATTCTCTGCTCCCGCGGAGAAATCTCCGTTGCGGATATGCTCATATCGTTCGGCCTCAATATCCTCGGGGAAGGAATCTGCGGCCCAGCCGTCCTTGGGATACGTTTCGTTTCCCACCGTGTCGCCCGCCTCGCAGTAAGGGGTGATCCTGACAGAGTCAATTTCAAACACGGCGGTATCAAAATCAGCGGTTCCGGTCCAGCCGGTATCGCCAAAGCCGTCCCCGTCGCTGTCCTTGGACGCCGGGAACCAAATACCCAGCCACAGACGGCTGGCATGGGTGGGAATATGCTCGTAGCTGGTATACAGCAGCTGCCCGTCCACATAGAAATCCACGCGAGCCTGCTCGTTCGCATCTCCGGTATGCCAGTCGAAGCGGTAGGTATGCCACTGTCCATCGTCTACCGCCTCGGGAAGCGTCTGAAAGTGAGACTTGCTGCGGTTTTCCATTTCGTAGGTATTGAATCGCGCAGCACGGAAGGTGGGTGTGTCGAAATCGGCGTTTGCCGTGGGAAGCTCAATGTCGATCTCGTGATTCACGATGGCGAGCTTGCCGGTCTGGTCGGGGTAATTCTTGTACTCCTCGGAATCCTTGTCGTATTCCTCGTACTCAAATGTCCAGATCGCGGAGCACGCGCCAAACACCGGCGCCACCTTCGCCACGACCTCATAGCACCCGGAAGCATAGTAGTCACGGGTGGCGATGGCCGCTCCGGTACGAATGCCGCCGGGGAGATTTTTGTTACAGCCCTGCACATCGCCGGTGTACAGATTGCCGTGTCCCTCCAGCTTTAGCGTACCGCTGGATACAGAGACGTTTTCAGGAACAACGCCGCCATTCCAACCGCCCCACATTTTTTCCGCTACCAGCCATTTGCCGGTATCCAGCGCGTCGCCGGAGAAGTCGTCAAAAAACGTCTCTGTCTGACCGGCCTGGTTTATGTTTTGCGGCTTCTCTGCCGCAAACACCTGGGGCGCGCTGATGGTCATGACCATCACACACGCCAAGATTGCGCTAATAAGTTTCTTCACTTTCACACGATCGCCTCTTTTCTATTTTATAGTTGCCGATGATAGGTCTGGAGCTTTCGCGGTTTTTCCCGCTCCCGGGGTCTAGTCTAACATGGCGCTGTGTGGCGTGTCAATTGAACGGATCCGATGATTATTCCGTACTTCACAGGATCTCTTTCCGGCAGGCGAGACAGGAGAAAAGCCGGCGGCCTATGCCATACGCGGCCTCACATCGCCGCTGAATCTCCCCACGCGGCCTCGATCAGTTCCGGGCCGCCGGTCTTTTCGATGCGCCCATCCTTGAGCCATGCGGCCCGGTCGCACAGGGCGCTTGCACACCGGCGGTCATGGGTGACGGTGACGATGGTGTTGCCCGTGCGCGTATGCAAAAGGTTCAGCGCATGGAGCAGCGTCCGAAGCCCCTCTCTGTCCTGCCCCACGGTGGGCTCGTCCAACAGCAGCAGCTCCGGCTGAGAGGCTGCCACGGCTGCAATGGACACCCGGCGCTTTTGGCCCTCGGAAAGGGAGTGGGGATGTCTTTCCGCCAGATGTGCAATGCCGAACAGCTCCATGATCTCCCGCGCAAAGTCCTCGCTTTTGGCGGCAAAGGCCACCTCCTGGGCAACCGTCGGCATAAAGAGCTGGCAGTTGGGGTTTTGATACACCACGCCCACCCGCCGAAACCACGCCCGGCTGCCGCGCCGCTGCCCAAGGGCAGGGTCGATGAGCTGCCGTATCTCTCCCACCGTGGGACGCGCCAACCGGGCAATCAACCGCAGCAGGGAGGTCTTTCCGCAGCCGTTGTCGCCAAGGAGCAAAAGCCGCTCACCCTGGAACAGTGTCAGATCGACGCCCTCTAAAATGCTGCGGCCGCCCGCGCGCCAGCCCACGCTGCGCAGGGTCATGACCGGCTCCTCCCGCCTTGCCTCTGCGTGGATATGCTCTGCCGTCTCCGGCGGTGCGGCGCGGAGTGCCTCCCGGCCGGTCTGCCTCTCAAGGCTTCCGTTTCGGAGCCGCCACACCTCATGGACAAAGGGCAGGACCTGCTCCAGCCGGTGCTCCACGATCAGCACCGCGTAGCCGGACTCGGCCAGCGTCCGTAGCGACGCCATGAGAAACGCCGCGCCCTTGCGGTCAAGGTTTGCCAGTGGCTCGTCTAAAAGGAGAATCCTTTGCTCGGTTGCCAGGGCGGAGGCGGTGATCAGCCGCTGCTTCTGCCCGCCGGAGAGGGTGCGGGTGCCCCATTGGGGACACAGCTCCATACGGCGGCAGGCTTTTTCGATGCAGCTGCCGATCTTCTCCGGCGAAAAGGCGAAGTTCTCGCAGCCAAAGGCCAGCTCGTCCTCCACCCTCTGGTGGATAATCTGTGCGTCGGCGTTTTGCAGCACCACGCCCGCCCTGCGGCAAATATCGCTTATTCTCTGGCCGGAGACGTCCTCGCCGCCGATGCGCACCTCGCCGGAAAGCGTCCCCTTTGTTACGTTGGGGATAACGCCCGACAGGATGGACAGCACCGTACTTTTCCCCTGACCCGAATCGCCGTACAGCAGGGCAAGTTTTCCGTATTCCAGCGAAAAGGAGGCGTTTTTCAGCACCGGCTCCGGCATATCCTCATAGCGAAAGGACACATTTTTGAACTCGATGGCTCTCACAGCAGCACTGCCCCCATGGCGCACAGCGCGCTCAGCGCCGCAAACGCCCCGTCCCTGGCCTGCAAATACACAGGCCGGTACACGGTGTACGGCGCGGGATAGGTGGTAAAGCCCCGGGTCTCCACGCTCAGCGCCAGCGTATCCGACAGGTTGACCAGCCGCACCATCAGCGGGATCAGAAAGGCCCGGTAGAGGATGGCGGGGTTCAAAAAGCCTCCCGCGCCCCGTGTGCGCATGGCCTCCCGGGTCTGCCGCACCTCCGCCCGCAGCAGCGGAAAAAAAGTGAAGGTGATGAGCATGGCGAGCGTCAGCACACGAGGCAGACGCATACAGGAAAAGCCCCGGACAAGGCAGACGGGCGCAAGCCCCAGACCCGGTATGGCCGCAACGCACAGCGCCAGCATTCGCGCAGCGGCAGCAGTGGTCTGGGCGGCGTCCCGGGAGATGGCGTAGGTCAGGGTGCAGAAAATACCGCAGAGAAGCGCCGCGGCAGGCAGCACCGCAAGGCAGGGGCGGAGATACCCGAACAGCGCCAGCAGCAGCCACATCCCGCCAAGAAAGAAAAATACGCCAGGGCTTTTTGCCATGGCAAGGCCAAAGGCAAAGGTGAATACGGACACGGCAATGCCTGCCATGGGGAAAAGGGGATGCTTCACATACAGTTTTTCGCTCATTTCTTCAGCACTCCCGATTTTTTCAGCTCCCTTGCGATTTTGATGCCGATCAGCGCCCCCAGCGCGGACACGGCGACGACGGCCAAGGTCATTCCCACGGCAGCAAGCGGCGCCCTGTCCGCCACCGCCGCAAGCGGGCTGTCCGCGCCCTTTACAAGCCGGTTATAGAGGTAGTTGAAGGGCAGAGACAGGGGCGTGTGCAGCATGGCGGCGCAAAATACGGCTCCATCCTTTTCATATCCCCTGAACAGCAGCAGCACGATAAGCTCAATCAAAACGCCGTTTAAAACGCTGGAGAGGAACATGGGCGGCGACATCATCAGCTGGATCAGCCCCATCATCAGCGCCATGATCAAAAGCGAGCCGGGCTTTCGCACCTTATACAGGCCGATGGCAAAGAACACGCCGATCTGAAGCGCTGTGACCAGTTGGGAAATGCCGAAGATCAGTGGCTGCAGGCTGATCACCAGCGGCATCACCGCGCAGGTGGCCAGCGCCACCGCCGACATGATGGCGAGGAATACCACGTCCTTGATCTGAAGTTTCTGCAGGTATCTGCGATTCATATTGCTTGCTCCTCCATTTGTCCGTTTTCCATTTTGTATACCCGGTCCGCCACCGCCATGGTGGATGCGCGGTGGGATACCAGAATGATGGTCCTGCCCTGCCTGTGCTTCAAAAGCGCCCGCAGGATCACGCCCTCGTTGATGCTGTCCACGTTGCTCGTCGGCTCGTCCAGCAGGATAAGCGGGCAGCCGGAGAGAAAGGCCCGTGCCAGGCCGATGCGCTGCCGCTCGCCCATGGAGAGCCGCCCACCCAGCAGTCCGGCTGGGGTATTAAGCCCCTCGGGCAGCGCCTGCACCAGCTCCTCGGCGGAGGCCATCCGCAGCGCCGCCATCAGCTCCTCGTCCGTGGCGTCGGGCTTTGCGACACGCAGGTTTTCGGCAATGGTAGCGTCGAACAGATAAGTGCTTTGGCTGACCATGGTGACGTTCCGGTACAGGCTCTCGGTGTTGATTTCGTCAAGGTCCGTGCCGTTATAGCGTATCTGGCCGCCGGAGCGCTCCCAGAACCGCAGCAGCAGCTTCAGCAGCGTGGACTTCCCGCAGCCGCTTTCCCCCACGATGCCGACGATCTCGTTTTTGCGAGCGGTCATGGAAACGCCCCTGAGCACCGCCTCCCCGCCATAGGCGAAGGAGAGATCGTGTACCTCCAAGCCCTCGTAAGAAAGCGCCGTGCCGTTTTCCACGGTCTCTACCTCCGGCTGCTCCTCCAGCAGGCGAAGGATGCGCTCTCCGCTTGCAAAGGTCTGGTTGAGGTTTGCGGGCAGGGCGGACACGGCGATGACCGGGCCGAAGCTGCCGAACACAGCGGTCACGCCCAGCACCATGCGCCCCACGCTGAGGCTGCCGCCATGAACGAGGAGTATCCCCACAGCCAGCACTGCCAGCACCGATAGCGACACGGCAGCCTCCGTGGCGGCGGCGGAAAGGGCCGTTTCCCGCTTGAGGGCCTTCGTCCTGTCCAGCATGGCGTCGGAGCGGCGATCGACTTCGGCGGCTCGGGTCTCTCCGGCGTTGTAGAGGACCAGCTCCCGTATGCCCTTGATGCTGTCGAGAAAATACGCGCCGAAGTCTCCAAGCTCCCGCCTGTACCGCATGCCGGTCTCGGCCATGCGGCGGGAGAAAAACCGAGGCAGCAGAATGCCGATGCACAGATAGGCCGCCGCCGCGATCAATGACAGATACCAGCTTGCAGCAAGCCCGGTGACCACCATCACCGCCAAGGATACAAGCACGGCGATGCAGACGGGGGAAACGGTGTGGGCGTAGAACACCTCCAGCGTTTCGATGTCCGCTGTGATCATGGTGAGTAGGCTGCCCTTCTGGCGGCTTTCCAGCTTGGCGGGACAAAGCGCCCGGAGCTTGGTAAAGATTTTATCCCGAAGCACCGCCAGCAGCCGGAAGGCGATATAGTGGTTGCCGTACTGCTCCAGATACCGCAGTCCTCCGCGCAGGACGCCGCAGCCCACGCAGAGGCCCGCAATGGCACCGTAGGTCATTGGGATACTCTCACCCAGCGCTTTTGCGATACCAACAGCACCGAAAAAGGGTACGCCCATGGCGCACAGAAAGCCAAGGCTTCCGTTCAATACCGCCAGCAGCATGACGGCGGAAAGCCTGCCGCCCAGGAGCTTCATCAGCTCCGCCGCGATTTGCACGCCGCTTCTGCGGGAAAGCTCTTTTTTCATGCCTGCGCCTCCTTTATCAGCTCCAAATAGCCCTGCTCAAGCTCCCGCTGCGCGCAGAACAATGCAGCATAGCGTCCGCCTCGGGCCATCAGCGAGGCGTGGTCGCCCTGTTCGCAGATACGGCCGTCCTCCATGTACAAAATGCTGTCTGCTGCCGCCACGTTTGCAAGGCGGTGGGTAATGACCGTCACGCCCGCAAAGGCGCAGAGCGAGCGGATGACCTCCATGATGATGCCCTCGCTCTCGGCGTCGATGTTGCCGGCGGCCTCGTCAAAAATATAGATCCGCTTGGGTGCGGTGAGGTTGACGGCCAGCGCCAAGCGCTGCTTCTGCCCGCCGGAGATGTCCACCGCGTCCTCGTTCAGCACAAAATCAAGGCCGCCACGCTCCTGCACAAGGCCGTCCAGCCGCACAAGGGCAAGCGCCCGCCACATTTCCTCCTCCGCCGCGTGCGGATTTGTTAGCAGGAAGTTGGCGCGTATGGTGTCGTGAAAGAGAAAGGTCTCACAGCTCACATGGGCGAGGGAAGCATAGTACGCTTGTCTGTCGAGGCTTTCGACCGGCTTGCCGTCTAAAAGCACCCGGCCGGAGCCGGGGCGCAGCGCCCCAGTCAAAAGCTTTGCAACGGTGGTCTTGCCGCAGCCGCTTTCCCCCACGATGGCGGTCATGCCCCGCTCAGGGAATACGGCGGATACGCCGTGCAGCGTCTCCCGCCCCGGTGCATAGGAAAAATGCACGTCCTCCAGCTCCAGCCTCCCGCCGCAGGGCTGTACCGTACCCCATGCGGGCTCTGGTTCCTCCAGCAGCGTCAGCATCATTCGCCCCGCGCTGACCCCGTTCATGGCCACGTGGAAGGCGCTTCCGAAGGCACGGAGCGGCAGGAAGAACTCCGCCGCCACCAGCACCAGAAAGAGCGCGGCGGCAATGCCTCCGCCGTTCTGCGTTCCCGATACCGCCAGTGCCGCACCGATTCCTGCGCCGCCAAAGGCCACAAGGTCCATGATGGTCACGCTGGCCAGCTGCATGACAAGGACTTTCATGGTGATTTTCCGAAATTCCTCGGCGTTCTCGTTCATATACGCCTGCCGCCTTGCGTCCGCGCGGAAGAGCTTCAGCTCCTTCAGCCCCTGCACGCTGTCTAAAAACACGTCGCCCATGGCGGTGTATTTACCCCAGTATTTGGCAAATATGCGCTTTGCAAAGCGGGACACCGCCACGATGGACACGGGGATCAGCGGCACACAGGCCAGCAGCACCGCCGCCACGCGCCAGTTGATGAATACGCAGATGCCGAACAGCAGCAGCGGCGAGAGCATGGCGTAGAAAAACTGCGGCAGGTAGGAGGAATAGTACAGATCCAGCTGCTCAATGCCCTCTGTGGCCAGCTGGGTAAGTCCCGCCATCTTCACGGTTTTCGTCTCCCGCACGCCAAGGCGCAGGAGCTTTGCGTATAGCTGCGTGCGCAGGCTTTTCTTCACGCTGCGCCCCAGCCTGTCCCGCACCACCGCGGCGCGAATCGTGGCAAGAAAACGCACCGCCGCGCATACCACTCCCAAAACGAAAGGAAGCGGATAGAAAGACGCCTTCGCATCGGTAAGGAGCAGATGAAGCCCATAGCACAGGCAGGCCGTAAAGCCGATGCTGCCGAGAGAGCCTGTGAGCATCCACGCCACGGCGCGGTAGATATATCGTATGTCCTCGCCCAAGAGGCGCAAAAGCTGTTTATCCGGCATGGGTGTTTCTCCTTTTCCTTCGCATGGTTTCCTCCATATGGCGCAGCACCAGTATGGGGTGGGTCAGCAGCATCCGCGGCCCTGCATAGCGCATCACGGCGCGCATCTGCTGCCGCATTTCCGGCTTGTAGCAATGGATGGGACAGTTTGAGCAGAAGGGCTTATTGTCCCCATGCGGGCATCTGTCCCGCCGCTGTCTGGCGTATTCCAGCAGCGCATTGCACGCCGGACAAAGCGCCTCACCCCTTGTCCCATGTACGCCCCGGCAATACCGGCGCACCATGAGGGTAACGGTTTCGATCTCCTTTTCCTTGTTCAAGCTCTGAGTTCCTTTCTGTTTTATATACAGTTAGCCATCTCTAACTTCCTGGCAGAAGAAAAGGCAGGCCACTTGTATGAAGTCTGCCTTTTGTCTGATGCGAAGGCCCGCAGCCGCGCTCGGCTTACAGCACCAGGGAGGGTGCGGTGTAGACCCGTGCCTTCAGCTCGCTGTTGAGCATATACAGCCCCTTGCTGTCACCGCCGAACAGCTCCATCTTGGTGATAAGGTCGGCGGCGTTCTTCTCCTCCTCGCCCTGCTCCTTGATGAACCAGTCCAGCATCTGCATGGCGCGGAAGTCCTTGGCCTCGTATGCGGCGGCGTAGATGGCGTCGATGCTGGCGGTGACGAACTTCTCATGCTCCAGCGCTTTCTTCAGCGGTGTCATGTGGTCGCCTCGTTCCCACTCCGGCTTTGCGATAGCCTCAAAGGTGACACCCTCGCCGTTATTCTGCAAATACTGATAGAACAGCATGGCGTGATCCCGCTCCTCCTGCGCCTGTACCCGGTACCAGTTCTCAAAGCCGTCCAGTCCGACGGTGGCGTAGTAATTGGCAAAATCCAGATACAGATAGGCAGAGTAGAACTCCTTGTTGATTTGCTCGTTGAGCAGCTTAGATACGTTAGCGTTCATGATACTTTTCCTCCATAAGATTGTCTTTTTCCTGCTCCCGGCAGGCGGGGCAGATATACCGGATCCTAAGGTCATATGAGAGGATCTCCCGTCCCAGCGCCCGTTCGATCCGGCTCTGCATATCCGGCAGGTGAACGTCCGCGATTTTCCCGCAACGACTGCAAATCAAGTGATCGTGCCGTTCCGTTCGGTCGTACCGGTCCGGCGACCCGGGCTCGGTGATGCGGTGCAGCAGACCCTCCTCCGCCAAGGCGTTCAGATGCTTATACACGGTGCCAATGGCGATACTGGGATGCTCCTTTTTCATCTCCATGAACACCTGCTCCGCCGTGGGATGCCGCTGAAGCTCCGTGACGGCGGCCAATATCTCCTCTGCGTATTTCGGCATACTGCCAACCTCCTAAATACAAGAATAAGTCTTATTCTTTCGTCTTTATTATACCCATATTCCTCTCTTTGTCAACAGCCACAAGGGTCTTACGCCCCAAAATTGCTCAAAAACCCTTGACAGTCTAAACTGTATCTGTTATAGTCACAGCATAAACTGTACCAGCAATAAACACAGTTGTTTTGGAGGTGTATTTATGCGTCAGATATTACTTTTTGCGGCACTTGCCGCCTCACTTGCGCTGCTGAGCGGCTGCGCGCTGTCCAAGGCAAAAGAAGACAAGGCGGAGGACATGACAGGCAAGGCGGCGTATCATAAGATCAGCGCCGAGGAAGCCTATGAGATGATGGCCTCGCAGGAGGTCGTGGTGGTGGACGTTCGCACCCGTGAGGAATACGACGGCGGGCATATTGAAAACGCCGTCCTTGTCCCCAACGAGAGCATCGGGAGCGAAATGCCTGAGGCGCTGCCCGACAAGGAAGCCACGCTGCTGATCTATTGCCGCAGCGGCCGCCGCAGCAAGGATGCCGCCCAAAAGCTGCTGGCGCTGGGGTATCAGAACGTCTACGACTTCGGCGGCGTCATCGACTGGCCCTATGAGCTTGTGAAGGAGGGGTAAGCTTGGACAGTTCTTTTAATCTGGCGGTCCACGCGCTGGTCTGCCTGAGCCACAGCGGACGCTCTCTCAGCAGCGAGGCGCTGGCGGAGAACATCTGCACCAACCCCACCCGTGTCCGCCGGGTGCTGGCGGGGCTGAAAAAGGCAGGGATGGTGGAGACCCGGGAGGGCTTGGACGGCGGCTACCGTCTGACGGCAGATCCGGCGAGCCTAACTCTGCGGCAGGTGGCGGAGGCGGTGAACGCCCGCTTTGTGGACTGTGCGTGGCACAGCGGGGACATTGACCGGGACTGCGCCATCTGCTCCGGCATGGCGGGCGTGATGGACGCGCTGTACCGGCAGATGAATGAACAGTGCGCCGCCTACCTCTCGCACATCACGATCACAGATATTGAAACACAACTTTTTACACAGAAATAGAGGATTTTACGATGCTTACCATTACGACCAACAGCTTTGAAAACGATGTTTTGCACGCAGACAAGCCCGTGCTGGTGGACTTCTGGGCGCAGTGGTGCCCCTACTGCCGCCGTATTGCCCCGGCCTTCGACAAGGTGGGGGAGCAGTACGCAGACACCCTCATCGCCGGCAAGATCAACTACGACGAGGAACCGCAGCTCATCGAGCGCTTCGGTATCGACACCATCCCCACGCTGATGCTCTTCAAGGATGGAAAAGCGCTCGGCTCCATTGTCGCGCCTGTCTCCAAGGCGGCCATCGAGACATTTATCACGGAAACACTTTCTCAGTAAGGAGACAGCCATGGAGAGACTCTATGACATGATCGTCATCGGCGGCGGCCCCGCCGGATACACCGCCGCCCTGTATGCCGCCAGAAGTGGGCTTTCTGTAGTAGTGCTGGAAAAACTCTCCGCCGGCGGACAGATGGCGCTGACGGAGCAGATCGACAACTACCCCGGCTTCGAGGGCGGCATCGATGGCTTTACGCTGGGCGAAAAAATGCAGCAGAGCGCCGAGCGCTTCGGTGCGGTGACGGAGCTGGCGGAGGTCTACAAGGCAAGCCTTTCCGGGAGGATCAAAACGCTGGACACCAGCGAGGGCGTCTTTCAGAGCCGCACGGTGGTCATCGCCACCGGCGCGTCGCCCCGCTCCCTAGGCGTTCCCGGCGAAGAGTCGCTCACAGGAAAGGGTGTTCACTATTGCGCCGCCTGCGACGGCGCACCCTATCGGGGCAAGACCGTGGCGGTGGTGGGCGGCGGCAATTCCGCCGCGGCGGACGCACTTGCCCTGTCCCGCATCGCAAAAAAGGTCTACCTCATCCACCGCCGGGACAGCCTGCGGGCTACGAAGGTCTATCATGAGCCGCTGATGAACGCGCCCAATGTAGAATTCTGCTGGAACAGCACCGTTTCCGGGCTGCTGCACGAGAACCGCCTGACGGGACTTCGGCTGCAAGATGTCAACACCGGTGCAGAGAGGGAACTTGCCTGCGACGGCGTGTTCATCAGCGTGGGCCGTGCCCCGGCGACGGAGCTTCTCCGAAACGAACTGGCACTGGACAAATCTGGCTATATCATCGCGGACGAATCCACCCGCACCAGCATCCCCGGCGTGTTCGCCGTGGGCGACGTGCGCACCAAGGCGCTGCGGCAGGTGGTCACCGCCGTATCGGACGGCGCGGTGGCTGTCCACTACGCAGAGGAATATCTGGCGGAGAATCGGTAATGGTGCTGCGGACGATCCTCTCATCGGCAGTTCCTGTCCGCAGGCAACACGATTGCGAGCCTTGCCTCACAGGGGTGCAGGGTAAGAGAATTTAAGGAGACAATATATGTGGCTGTTTTTCGGAATTTCTGCAATCATTTCTACAGGCTTTAATTTGATTTGCTCTTTTAAAAGTAAGAATGAAAAATGGTTTAGATTCGCAGCCTTATCTTTCACTGCATTGACCGTATGTTCGTTTTATTCAGACGGAGCGATGCGTGTGCTAAATGAAGATTGGGGCGGCTTGATGGATATCATGCCAACCATGAGCAAGGCTCTGTGGGTATGTGTAGGAATATCGATTTTATTAAACTCTGTTTCGCTCTTTCAAGAGAAATAACCACATCTCTATCCCAAGGACAACACCCCCCGGCTGCACACGGCAGGTCTGTGCCTTTTCCGTAGCCTACGTGGAATTTGAAAAGCTGAACGCCAATGCTTGTATATATAAAGAAACAAACTAAAAATGACAGCTTCCCACTGTTCCAACAGAGCAAAGGAGTGCCCAAATAGGCACTCCTTTTTCATAGCTTTACGCCTTATTCAGCAAGATTTGTAATAACACCAACAACGCCAGTAGAACCACGACAATATTACGAATTGTCTTTATAACATTGTTTTGTCGTGCCACTTTATCAATCTGATTTGCAAATAAAGCTGCGACTACCCCAGCACAAACAAGGATGATAGCTAAAGACTTCATTGGTGGCTGCACCGCTAAAAAAGGGTTCCAAAGATTTCGGTGTATTGTTTTTCTTCTATTGAAAAGATTCCATTATAGGGTTGTTCTATAAAGAATCCGTTCTCATCCTCAAAGACGTAGACAACACATCCGCTCAGTCCGTCGGAAACCTCAAAGAAAACCTTTATAAACTTGTCTGTCATTGGAGAGTCATCATAGCTTTCGCCCGACTTAATGTGCACTGTTGATAAGCTGGCGAACAGATCGTCTATTTCTCTTATATCAGTAATCATTTCTCTTTTATCATCACAAGAAATGCTCACTGAGATTACATCTGTCCTGTTTGGAAGCAAAAGGGCAGCATCCCTCTTTGTGTATTTCGATTGCGACATTGGCGCATAATTCAACGCCATAATTGCAAAAATCAAAGCCGCAAACACGAGCAGGGCAATAGCGATGATTTTCAGCACGCGCCGCGTCCGATGGTTTCTGATGGCAAGCTGCGTGTTGATGCGGGACAGCTCTTTTGCCAACTGGGTTGATTCCTCTTCGTTTTCCACTTGGGTTCCAAGAAGCTCGCTTACAGTCGTTTCAAGAATGACAGCAAGCTTTATCAACTGCTCAGCATCGGGAACCGACTGACCCGTCTCCCTTAATTAAAGATATTGTTGGGTAAAAAAGAAAGGTCAGTCGATTTTGCCGA
>OLQX01000311.1_pt1 | contig 59736 bp, 47 predicted proteins | sample 1672581 | NCBI WGS metagenome assembly OLQX01 (sample SAMEA3136701, study PRJEB25190) | human gut metagenome | reverse complement strand
CTAACTGTTCTTAGATTCAGAGCCAGAGGTAATTATCCCAGCCACCGCAAAGCGGCCTGCCCTTGATGGCACGAAAAAGAACTGCTACACTGCTGTAAACGACGGAAAATTCAAACTGTTCTTGAGTTCTTCGCCGTCGGTGATTCACCTACAGCAGTTCTTTTTCGTGCTGTCAAGGGTGGCGGTAAGCTACCACAACATAAAATATCTACAGTTTTCAAGGTTCATTTGAGACTTTTTTCTTTGGCTCGTTTTTTCATAGGTCATTTGACACTATCTTTCCATGATTATAAATTAGATATATTTTAAAACCTGTGGCTTCTTTATTCTGTCTGGACGAAACGATGGACTTCCTCCACATTGCGTTCTAATTCATCCGCACATTCTTTGTGCTCTTTCCACTCCTGGCGCAGTGTTTCCGCTTTGGATAACACTCTGCTCTGCACTTCGAAAAATTCATTTTCACCCTGACAGAGACTTTCTAATATTTCTTCAATATTTGTTTCTTCTTCCACATTTTCATGATCCGTTTCCACTGCCTCTGTGTCCCTGTCTTCCAGAAGTTTCACCAGAGAACCGTTATTTTCTTTTAAGAGATCATTTAACGCATGAATCTGTTTTTCCGCCTCTGTGGCAGTTTCCTCAAAACCACTGATCCTCGCAAGCACATCCGCAACCGCCGAAGTATACTGCTCTGCGTTCACACGCACTTCCTCTGCCGCTGTCACAAATTTTCTTCCGTCTTCTCCCATGCGTCCTGCCTCGATTGCTGCGCCGAGTGCCAGAACTCCCATATTCTGTGAAATATCTGCCAGTTTCTGTAACGCCTCTTCAACAGACTCTCTCTCCTGACAATATGCCTCATAGAACGATTCTATCTCCTTCATGGGTGTGGTGACGTACTTGTTCTTCTCTACAACTTTTGCAATTTTCTCGTGCTCACCCTCCATTTGCTGGCAGAGTGCTTCTTTTTCCTGCTGCAATCTGATATTCTGTTCATTCTTTTTTGCAAGCTGCTGTTTCAACAGTACGGTCTGTCCTGAATTCGCCTCTGAACACTCCTTTAACAGTTCCAATTCCTCTGAAACCGCCGTGATTGTCTCATCCAGTTCCGTTTTTGAGATCGTCATCTGTACCAATGTCTCTTCTGCGCTGTCTTTTGCTTTTGCAATATTAGAAATCTGCTCCTGCAGACGGTTCTGTTTTTCCTGTAATGCCAGAAGTTCCTCTTCCAGTTCTTTTGCTTTTTTTCCACCAAACATATGCCATCCTCCAGCTTTTACTGATAATTTCGAATGATAACCTGTACGCTTTCCACTCCATTATACTCGTTAATCTCCGGATAGTACACAATCATTATCCTCAATTTGTTTATCTGACCGCGAAAAGCTTTTTCCACTTCCGCACTTCCATACTTTTCTGCATAATATGCTTTGAACGCCTCAATATCACCAAAATAGACTGCCGATACCGCCTCTCCCGCGGCTGTCACCAGGTTCAGCCGCAACACATTCTGATTTTTTCCGACCACAAAAGCCTTTGTGATACTCAGGTTTTTGTCGGCAAACTGTGGTTTGATATTGGCTTTTCCAAAAGGCTCTAACACTGCAAATTCCCGGATAAGACCGGCATCCGCATACGCTGCTGGCATCGGAATATCAATTTTGATCTTCGGAATCAGGTCATCCTCCGTGAGATTTGCACAGGCATTGATTTTTTCACGGAACTTATCCACGTTTTCTTCCGGAAGAGATAATCCTGCCGCCATCGGATGTCCGCCGAATTTTTCCAGAAGTTCCCTGCACTTACATAGTTCCTCATACATGGAGTACTCCTCAATGGAACGCCCGGAGCCCTTCACGCCCTCCTCCGCCTTCGTCAGCACAAATACCGGCTTATGATAAGCCTCCCGGATACGCCCTGCAATGATTCCTGCAAGACTTTCGTGCACCTGTGGCAGATAAATGACAAGCACTTTATCCGACATGTAATGTTCCTCCACCACACGTTTTGCCTCCTCGACGCCATCTGCTGTCATATCTTTGCGCTGCTGGTTTAACTCCACAAGCTCCCTTGCCGTTTTTGCTGCCTCTTCCTCTCCCTGTAAAAAAAGAGACAGAGACAGTTTTGCTGTATCAAGTCTGCCACTCGCATTGATGCACGGTCCTAACACAAAACCAAAATGATATGCATTGATCTGCTCCGGTTCTAAATGATTCTGAAAGATCAGGGCGCGCATCCCCGGATTTTTTGTGCGGTGAATGCGGTTTAATCCCTCTTTCACCAAAATGCGGTTTTCGTCTGTCAGATCCATGACATCGCCAACGGTTGCAAATGCGACATTTTCCAGAAATTCATAGGTTTCTTCCAGGGCAAAACCCATTTTTTCATACAATACCTGCAGCACTTTCCATGCGACTGCTGCTCCACATAACTCTTTAAAAGGATACGCACATTCCTGCTGCTTTGGATTCACGATTGCATCTGCGTTGCTGCGAAGGAACTGCTTTTCCCCATTCTCCTCTGTATAGGGAATCTCGTGGTGATCGGTCACTAACACGGTCATCCCAAGTTCTTTGGCATGCGCAATCTCTGAGATTGCAGCAATTCCGTTATCGCACGTAAGAATGGTATCCATTCCGTCTCTTTTTGCCTGATCGATCAGATTCTCATTGATTCCATAGCCATCCTTCATACGGTCCGGAATCTGCGTGGAAACATTTCCACCACAGTGTTTAATTCCCCGGTATAAAATATAGGTTGACATAACTCCATCTATATCATAGTCGCCGATAATACGGATCGGCTTTTGCTCTTCTATTTTAACTTTTAAAATATCTGTCAAACGATCTGCATCTTTCAATAAATGTGGATCGTATAAATCCTTTAAACTTCCATTCAGATATCTTTCAAATGCCGCCTCCCCGATCACCTCACGGTTTCGGATAAGACGCGCTGTGACAGGGCTGATCCCGAACTCTTTTCCAAGCTTTTCAAAATCAGCCCCTTTGTTGATTACAAACCATTTTTCCATGTAACACCTGCTGCCTGTTTTTTCTTATGAATTTATCTTTTAATAATGCACTTCCATCAGCATCAGTCCACATGCCGGTGCTGTATAGCCTGCGTTCTCCCGGTTTTTGCTCTCTAAGATCTGCGGCAGCTCCTCCGGCGCTCTCCTGCCATCCCCGACCTCGATCAGCGTACCCGTCAGGATCCGCACCATATTTTGCAAAAATCCATTCCCCCGGTAATCGATCCAGAGATCATTCCCTTTCTTCGTAAAATTGATCTCATAAATTGTGCGGACTGCCGTTTTTTTCATTTTCTTATTTCCGCAAAATGAAGTAAAATCATGTGTTCCGATCAGATAGGAAGCAGCTTCTTTCATGCGTTCGACATCGAGTGTTTTCTCATACTGGTACTCATATTTCCGCTCGAAAACATCCGAGATCTCTCCCATATGGATGTGATAGCGGTAGGTCTTTTTCTTTGCGGCGTAACGGCTGTGAAAACGCTCGTCCACCTGCTCAACCGCAATAACGGCAATGTCATCCGGCAGATAATGATTCAGATAGGACAGGATTTTTTCCTCCGTAAAATGCTCCTCAATATGAAAATTTGCCACCTGGCCTTTGGCATGCACGCCCGCATCCGTTCTCCCCGAACCGATGACTTCCACCGCGTGTCCTGCCATCTGTCCCAGCACTGCTTCTATTTTTCCCTGAATGGTCAGCCCGGTGCTGTTCTGCCCCTGCCAGCCCTTGTATCTTGTCCCATCATACTGGATTGTGATTTTATAGTTGTTCATACTTTTTATCCCTGCTTTACTGCAATTTAAACTGTCTTCTAGTTTAACACATTTTCCACTCAAATCCTAGTCTGCGATCTGTCCTGAAACGTTTTTGTGCCGGGGAACTGAAAAATACCAATCCCCCGGCACATTTACTCCACATTTTATACCAGTTCTGCAATCCTTGTCACCGCAACATAGATCTCCGATATTTTATACCAGGTGCGGTAATCTACCACTCCCGTCACAGGCAAGCCAAAAATAGACTGGAATTTTTCTACTGCTGCCTTCGTTGCCTCTCCGTAAATCCCATCCGGTGTGATCGTCGGGATTGCCGGATAAGCCTGCGAGATTCTCGCTAACTGTTCCTGGATCTGCCGGACCTTATCTCCGGCAGCACCCACTTCCAGATTATACCGCGGCCAGGATGCAGGGATACCGGAAATCTCCTCCGCTGTATTGATAAACATATTATCACCATAATAATAACGGAGAATTTCTATCGTTTCGTAGTTCTGATCCCCAAGATATTTGCTTCCCCACTGGCTCAGCCAGTTGCTGCACGTCACGCGCTGTCCGTCACAATACTGCGTCAGGATTGGCTGTCTCACATTTGGTCTGGAAAGATAATTCTGGAACATTTCCTCTACCACATCCGAGATACTCTGGAAAATATTTCTTCCATATACAAATTTCTGGTCATAAGCAGTGGATGTTGTGATGGTGAAGTTATAGCCTTTGTTCCGGTACCATTCCGTGTAAACCCTGTTTAACGTAAAGGACATGATCGCAAGGATATTGGCACGCAGCGTGCTGTCCGGCCACGTGCTGTATATCTCGCTGGATGCCACATTTTTGATGTAATCCCGGTAACGGACATAATAATTTGCCGCATTGGGATCCGATGGCGGTCCGTCATGAACAACGACAAATTCCGGGATCACCACTTTACTCAGCACGATCTCCCCTGAGTCGGAGACAGGCTTGATCTCGGACTCTGCTATTTTTGCCGGGAAATTGCCAAACAACGTATTGACCGGAATCACAATGGAATCTATTTGATTTTCTTCCTCATTTTCTTCCGCCATTCGCACCTGTTGCAATGCGAGCTGCTCTGAAAAAACCTGAACACCCGAAATACTGACGGGACGATATCCCGGTGCGGTAACTTTGACCGTATATTGGGCAAATGGCTGATTTTCGGAGGGTTCCATCGAGTATTCAAGCGGAGGCGCATCAAGCGTAAGTTTTTCCGACATTCCCGAATCATCCGCGCTTACCTCCTCCACCGTGGAATCCGGCTTGCCCGAATAGGAAATCGTGATTTTCGCTCCCTCGATCGGTCGTCTGGTCCGGTTCGCAAGTACTTCTACCTTGAGGCTTCCTTTATCTACAGCCTCTGTCTGGGCATATTTGATATCTGGCATGAACAACCTCTTCATACATTTCCTTATATTATATGCTCAGACATGCAATCCTGTTCTGTTTCCTGTGCAAAACATTCGATTTCCCAACTTCTCAATTTTTATTTCCGTTCTTTATCCAAATCCCCCAAAACTTAATTCTTACTCTACCGTAACTACCTTCGCCAGATTTCTTGGCTTATCAACATCAAATCCCTTATCGGATGACACGTAATATGCTAAAAGCTGTAATGCAACCGATGCAGGTAAAACCATAAATTCATCCTGCATATCTGGAAGCTTGATCACCTGATATTCGGTATCAAGATCACCGGAAAGTGCCTCTTTGATAAATAATACAATATCTGCACCTCTGGATTTTACTTCCTTAATATTGGAAAGTTCTTTTGACATGAGTTTTTCCTGTGTTACCGTTGCAACAACTGGTGTGTTAGTCGTGATCAGTGCAATTGGTCCGTGTTTTAATTCGCCGGAGGCATAAGCCTCAGAGTGAATATAAGAAACCTCTTTCAGTTTCAATGATCCTTCCAGTAAAATAGAGTAATCCAGTCCACGTCCGATCATAAACAGATCCTTTGCTTCCAGAATCTTCTTTGCGATCACATGGATGTCACGTCTTTTCTCCAATACTTTCTGCATCACTTCCGGAACACGCTCTAATTCTGCGATAAAGCTCTTTGTCTGCTCCTCTGTGTAGACACCTCGCAATAATGCCATTTTTGCAACCACAAGATAAAATACGGAAAGCTGTGTTGTGTAAGCTTTTGTACTTGCCACTGCAATTTCAGGTCCTGCTGCGGTGTATAACACATAATCACTTTCTCTTGCAATGGAAGAACCTTTTACGTTGATAACGGATAAACATTTTGCGCCCTGTCTCTTCGCATATTTTAATGCTTCCAAGGTATCAATTGTCTCACCGGACTGTGATACTGCGATCACCAATGTTTTCTCATCAATGACCGGATCGGAATACATAAACTCTGATGCAAGTTCTACGTCCATCTGCACATGAACGATAGATTTTACCAGAGCCTGTGCCACAAGTCCCGCATGCATGGCTGTTCCGCATGCTACCACACAAATTCTGTCACAGTCTGTAAAAAGAGAATCCGGCACACCATCCGAAGTAAAATCAGGCAGACCGTTCACGATACGGTCTTTGATCGTATTCTTGATTGCTTCCGGCTGCTCCATAATCTCTTTTTCCATATAAAATGGATAACCATTCTTTCCCGCGCTGTTCAACTCCCAGTCAACGGACAAAAATTCTGGTTCTACCACATTGTCATTTAAATCCGTAAGTACCACATGATCTTTGTGCAACTCTAAAATGTGATATTCCGGTACAACAAAGTATTCATTTGTAAAACGGCAGAGTGCAGTCAGATCTGATGCAAGCATTGCTCCCTCTTTGCATATGGTTGCAACGATCGGGCTGACATTCCGGATCGAGTAGATCACATCCGGCTGATCTTCAAACAGGATCACAAGCGCAAAGGTACCCTTTAATTTGCTCACTGTTTTTTTGATCGCTTCCTTTGGATCTCCCTTGTAATAATGATTTAATAATGCAGCCGCAACTTCACTATCTGTTTCAGAATGAAGGATTTCCTGCAAATCGTAATCAGCGATCAGCTCACGATAGTTTTCGATGATCCCGTTATGAACCAGAGTCACTTTTCCCTGCTGATGCGGATGTGCATTCTGATCCGTAACTCCACCGTGAGTTGCCCATCTTGTATGTCCGATACCGCAGGTAGACAAAATCTTCTTCGAATCACAAATTGCTCTTAAATCACTTACTCTTCCGGCACATTTATAAACATTTGTCACATGGGAAGTTTCGTCTTTCACTGCAATACCCGCACTGTCATATCCACGATACTCTAATAATTCCAACGCATCTAATAAAACATCTTTTACGTTTTCACTGCCTGTATAACCTATAATTCCACACATATTAAATTTCCTCTTCTTTTCTATTTAAAATTTAAATCATATTCGAATTCAATTGTCCCATTATACCGTATTTGTTTTGCAGTCACCTGCATATTTGCCGGCATATCTCGCACTGGGAAGTACGAAAGGGCGTCCGCCGAATTTTCGATAACCCTTTTCCTCGTTAACCTGTGTATGGTCGTCCTCACAGGTACATGGCGCTAGAAGAGAAACCTAAATGTCTGCAATCAGTCACAGACAGGATCGCATATCTGAAAATATAAACCTTATTCGATTATCAATGTGCTATATATATTGTAAATGCCTTCATAAATGCTGCTACATCTATGAAGGCATCTATAACATGATTACTATACTATGATATGTGAAAAATGTCCAGAAGTTATTTTACTTCTACTGTCCAGCCATATTTATCCGGGATTCTTCCCCACTGGATACCGGTTAAGGTATCATATAATTTCTGTGTCAGTTCACCGATCTCAAAGTTGTTGACTGTCACAACATCATCTTTGTAACGAAGTTCTCCAACTGGTGAGATAACGGCTGCTGTACCTGTACCAAATACCTCTTCCAATGTACCGTCATGTCCGGCTTTCATCAGATCATCTACGGAAAGTCTTGTCTCATTTACTTTGTAACCCCAGTCACGAAGCAGATGGATCATGGAATCTCTTGTAACACCCGGAAGAACGGTTCCTTCGATCGGTGCTGTGTAGATTTCACCGGCAATCTTGAACATGATGTTCATGGTTCCAACTTCCTCTACATATTTACGATGCTCACCATCTAACCAGAGAACCTGTGCATAACCAAGTTTTTCTGCTTTCACCTGTCCTAAAATAGAACCTGCGTAGTTACCACCACATTTTGTAAAGCCTGTACCACCTTTTACTGCACGGACAAGTTCATCCTCAACCAGAATCTTAACCGGGTTAAGACCTGCTGCATAGTAAGCACCTACCGGGCAGCAGATAATCATAAACTTGTATGCGTTTGCCATATGTACGCCGAGTGCTGCTTCTGTTGCAAACATAAATGGTCTGATATAAAGTGAAGTGTTTGGTTCAGATGGAACCCAGTCAGCTTCTACTTTTACAAGTGCTTCCACTGCTTCGACAAACATATCAACTGGGAATTCCGGCATGCAAAGTCTTGCGTTGGAATTGATCATTCTCTTTGCGTTCATCTCTGGACGGAACAGCTGGATTTTTCCTTCTGCTGTACGGTATGCTTTCATACCTTCAAATGTTTCCTGTGCATAGTGAAGTGTCACACATGCCGGATCCATTGTGATAGGTCCTTCCGGAACGATTCTTGCATCTTTCCATCCGTCTTCTTTTGTCCAATCCATGACAAACATGTAATCTGTCATATACTTACCAAAACCAAGATTCTTCTGGTCTGGTTTCTCCTTTAATACCGGTCTTTTTTCAAATCTGATATCCATAATATCCTCCTTTTCCCATTACACTTTTGGGAAATTAACTTTGACAACCATTATGATACTTTCTTTTTTTCATGTCAAGATTATTCCGAAGCCTTATGTTATGTATAACTATTAGTTATTATCTGTTTTATTTTCTATAACCTGATTTTATTTTCTTTTTCAAGTGACTTTTCCACTCTCCTGTAATATAATAAAACTACCTAAAAATTTTTGAGAGGTGATCCCTATGCATACATTTCAGCCAATTCCAGTTGATATGCTGGACATGAATCCATTTACGAAAATCGGCAAAGAATGGGCACTGCTCACAGCCGGAAATAAACAGGAATCCAATACAATGACCATTAGCTGGGGCGGTGTTGGTGTTTTATGGGGCAAAAATGTTGTCTATGTTTTTGTCCGTGATTCCAGATATACCAAGGAACTGATCGATGCGGGAGACTTTTTCTCCCTTACATTTGTAAGTGACCAGTACCGCGATGCCTTGAATTACTGTGGCTCCCATTCCGGCCGGAACGAGGATAAGATTGCAAACGCAGGGCTTACCGTGGACTACCGGCATGGAATCCCATACATTGATGAGGGAAATCTTGTTTTGGTCTGTGAAAAAATGTCTGCTACCAGAATCACGGATGATTCCTTCCTCGATTCCGAGATTGCTGACAAATGGTACAAAGACGGCGATATGCACACCATGTACGTTGGACAGATCATTGATGTGCTCGCAAGATGATCATTTCTGCTAAACTCTTATTTTTTTGCAAAACGCTGCATTCCTAAACCACAAAAGCCTCCCGGCAAAAATGATCCGGATTGCCTTTCATCGCAATTCCCACATTTTTATCGGGAGGCTTTTTTACTCATGAAGCAGATAACCACTTCTTATTCAACAAAAAAATTTATTTTATTTCAATGGATATTTCTCTGTCAAAGATTTCACGATCGCCTTTGCCTTGTCAGCTGCCGGCTCACCCTCTTTGATCATCATTGCGATTGCCTCTGCGATCTGATCCATATCATCCGTGTTTAATCCGCGGGAAGTTACCGCCGGAGTTCCAAGACGTACACCACTTGTCACAAATGGAGATTTCGGGTCGTTTGGAATGGTATTCTTATTGCAGGTAATGTTGACGGAATCCAGAAGTTTCTCAACTGCTTTTCCGGTAAGATCATAATTGGTCAGATCTACGAGCATGAGGTGATTGTCTGTTCCACCGGATACGATCTTAATTCCACGATCCATCAGTCCCTTGCAGAGTGCCTGTGCGTTGTCAATAATATTCTGCTGGTAAACCTTAAATTCCGGCTGCAATGCCTCTTTGAAGCAGACTGCCTTAGCTGCGATCACATGCATCAGTGGTCCGCCCTGAATACCTGGGAAGATTGCTTTGTTAAAGTTATACTTGTCCGCAACTTCCTGACTGCTCAAAATCATTCCGCCTCTCGGTCCGCGCAGTGTCTTGTGTGTTGTGGTCGTCACAACGTGTGCATATGGAATTGGGCTTGGATGAAGTCCTGCTGCCACAAGTCCTGCAATATGCGCCATATCGACCATGAGCACTGCACCACATGCGTCTGCGATCTCACGGAATCTCTTGAAATCAATGGTTCTCGCATAAGCGGATGCCCCTGCAATGATCATTTTTGGTTTACATTCCATTGCAAGTTCTTCCACTTTATCATAATCAATGAATCCCTCGTCATTGACACCATATGGTACTACATGAAAATAACTTCCGGAAAAATTGACCGGAGAACCATGTGTCAGATGTCCACCATGGTCTAAGTTCATTCCCATGATCGTATCACCCGGTTTTAAAATTGCAAACTGTACCGCCATATTTGCCTGCGCACCGGAATGTGGCTGCACATTGACATACTCACACCCAAATAATTCTTTTGCGCGCTCTCTTGCCAGTTCTTCAACAACGTCCACGCACTCGCAGCCACCGTAATATCTCTTTCCCGGATAACCTTCCGCATATTTATTCGTCAGGACACTTCCCATTGCTGACATAACCGCCGGGCTTACCCAGTTTTCGGATGCGATCAGCTCAATATGACTGTTCTGTCTGTCAAGTTCATCGGTAATTGCCTGTGCGACTTCCATATCCACTGCCTGAATATCTTCTAATGTGTACATAAACTCCTCCTTGTCTTCCGCCAGATTTTAAAGTTCATTATAAAGGACTTTCTGTAAATATTCAATTATAAATTTATTTAAAAAATGTATACGCTGTCGCAAACCATGCATTTATCACATCCCAAATCCATGCATATTCCCGATCAATGCCGCGATGCATATCTGCAAGATCAGGATAAGCGGCATTCCCACCACAAAATACCAGTGCTTTGTCTTATGATGAAACAGATACATGCCGGCCCACGTTCCGACACTGCCGCCTAAAATGCTCACAAGGAAAAGTATTTTCTCCGGTATCCGCCATGCATGATGCCGCGCCTTGCTTTTGTCCATTGCCATCACTGCAAGTCCAATGAGATTCATAACGATCAGATAGATCAAAAGTCCTTTTTGCATTCTTCTGTCTCCCTTCGTTTTTTCTGTAAATGTGAAATGCAAAAACGGCCGCCAAAAGGCAGCCGTTTTCCTATTTCACAACTATTTTGTTGCTTTATTTTTTCCTAAATGTACTTTCATGACATACCATAACTCTGTTGCGATGCAGATAGAAGAATAAGCACCACATACAAGACCTGCCATAAGTGGAAGTGAGAAATCACGGATACTTGCCACACCTAAAATGTAAAGCATTACGACCATAATAAAAGTTGTAATAGAAGTATTGATACTTCTGGATAATGTCTGAGTTAAACTCTTGTTTGCGATTTCTCTCAAATCCTCTGCAGTCTGTTTTCCGGTCTTTAATGCAAGATTCTCACGGATACGGTCAAAAATAACGATCGTATCATTGATAGAGTAACCTACGATGGTAAGAACACATGCAATAAAGGTACTTCCTACAGAAATACGCACAAGTGCATATACTGTGATCACAACAAGAACGTCATGAACCAATGCAAGGATCGCACTTGCTGCAAATCTGATATCTTTGAAACGGAACCAGATGTAAAGTAACATAAAGATACAGGACACGATAACCGCTTTCAATGCATCGGAACGCATCTCACCACTGATGGTAGAACTGATACTCTGGGAAGTGATGGTGGATGCATCCACATCACAATTTTCTGCCAGTGTATCTTCCAATTTCTGACGCTCATCAAGACTTAAGGTACGTGTCTTAATTGTAACCTGTGTTGTTCCTTCTACTTTTGTTGCCTGCACATCGGAATCCCCGGTTACTTCTTCCACATAAGGAACGATGTCATTCTCGATATCCTCGATGGTCATATCTTTGCCAAAATCAGCCGTTGTGGAAGTTCCACCCATAAAGTCAAGACCATAGTTCAATGCCTTGCCCTCTGTTGCGGAATGTACACCCATACTGATCAGTCCGGCAGCGATAATGATACCGGAAATTGTAAAGAATACTGCTTTTTTTCCAATGAAATCAATGCTCTTTCTCTCTTTTGCACGACCGTAAAGTTTTTCACTCTTCAGTCCCAATGCATACAGAGAATACAGAATGTATCTGGTCACAACCATCGCTGTAAAAAGGGAAAGGATGATACCGATCATTAATGTATAGGCAAAGCCTTTTACGGTACCGGAACCTAACGCCATAAGCACAACAGATGCAATCAAAGTTGTAATGTTACCATCTAAGATAGCTGACATCGCTTTCTGGAAACCGATCTTCATAGATGTCTGGACCGATTTTCCGGTTGCGATCTCCTCACGGATACGTGCAAATACGATAACGTTCGCATCCACCGCCATACCGATGCCAAGGATAATACCTGCGATACCCGGAAGCGTCAGTGTAATATCGAATAAATATAAGGTTGCGATCACTAAAGTTGTATAAATTGCAAGCGCTAAGGATGCTGCAATACCCGGTACTGCGTACATCACGATCATAAATACCATGACGATTGCAAGACCGATCGCACCTGCTTTTAAACTGGAGGCGATCGCCTGGCTTCCCAACTGTGCTCCTACAACAGAGGACTCTAACTCGGAAAGCTGTAAAGAAAGAGAACCGATACGGATCTGCGTTGCAAGTGTCTCAGCCTCTTCGAAGTCTGCCATACCTGTGATCTGTGCCTCACCGCCTGTGATAGCTGTCTGTACACGTGGATAACTGATGGTCTCTCCATCGTATACGATAGGAAGGTTTTTACCAATGTTTTCAGAAGTTACTTCTCCGAAAATCTTTGCACCCTCATCGGTCAGTTTTAAGGCAACCACATACTCTTTGTTGCCATACGTGTCTGTCTGGGTTGCAGCCTGTGCGTCTGCGACCATATCACCGGTCATAAATACCGTTCCATCCGGCATCTGGAACTCCAGGGAACCCGGATTACCAAGATCCTCTAGAATCTGGTTTGCATCCTGCACACCAGGGATCTCAACCGTAATTCTGTCGTCTCCAACCTGATATACGGAAGCTTCTGTACTGTAACTGTCTACACGTTTCTGAAGTTTATAAATGGTATCACTCATATCTTCAGCACTTGGATTCTCGTCCACTACCTGATAAGTAATGGAAACACCACCGGAGAGATCCAGTCCCAGAGGAATTGACATATCTTCGCCGATTCCGGTGGATGAAAGAATAATTGATGCATAATAAGCAAGTCCCACAAACGCTGCAAGGATCACTGCCAATATGACTGCTGCTTTACTCTTTTTCATTGTTTTACCCTTCCTTTATTCTTCGTCTGCCTCGGCAGCCTTAATCATGATCGCGCATTCAATACGCTTTTTCTGAAGTGCACATCCGATGTCGTATGCATTGTGGATATCTCCATGGAAATTGTAGGAGTTTGCTGCACATCCGCCACTGCAATAGAATTTTGCAAAACAGTTACGGCATTTTTCTTTCGCATAAACATTGCAGCACTTAAATTCATCACAGATATCCTGACGTTTGATACCCTCGTCCACATTTCCAAGCAGGAAATCCTCATTTCCAACAAACTGATGACAAGGATAAAGGTCACCCCAAGGTGTCACTGCCAGATACTCTGTTCCTGAACCACAGCCGGAAAGACGTTTTGCCACGCACGGTCCACCCTCCAGATCTATCATAAAATGGAAGAAGTTGAAATCATTTCCATTTTTATGTCTCTCTACCATCTCAGCAGCCAGCTTGTCATATTCCTCATAAAGCTGTGGAAGATCTTCCTCACGGATCGCATAATCCTCGGTCGGCTGTGCCACTACAGGTTCTACTGAGATCTGTTTGAATCCAAGATCTGCCAGATGCAGCACATCATTGGAGAAGTCAAGGTTATTGTGTGTGAATGTACCTCTCACATAATACTTGTCCTGATTGCGGCTCTCTGCAAATTTCTGGAACTTCGGCACGATCAGGTCATAGCTTCCCGCTCCCTTGCGGAATGGTCTCATATGATCATGGACTTCTTTTCTTCCGTCAATGCTTAAAACCACATTGCCCATTTCTTTGTTGGCAAATTCCATGATCTCATCGTTTAATAAAACGCCATTTGTAGTAAGCGTAAAACGGAAGTTCTTGTTGTGGATCTTCTCCTGCTCTCTTCCGTAGGCTACGAGGTCTTTTACAACCTGCCAGTTCATAAGAGGTTCTCCACCAAAGAAGTCCACCTCTAAGTTTCTTCTGTTACCGGAATTTGCGATCAGGAAATCCAAGGCTTTTTTACCGGTCTCAAAGGACATCAATGCCCTTCTTCCATGATACTCGCCCTCTTCTGCAAAGCAGTAACGACAGGCAAGATTGCAGTCATGTGCGATATGTAAACAAAGGGCTTTTACAACGGTCGGACGCTTTTTGAAATCCATCATATAGTTTTCATAGGTGTCCTTTGTGAAAAGTTCCTCATTTTTGATCAATGTCTGAACTTCGTCAATCGCTTCTTCTACTTCTTCTTTTCCATATTTGCCGGATAATGCAGTTACAATCTCTTCCGCAGAGGTATCTGCTGCGTTCTCACGTGCAGCGTACATCTCAATGACATCATATGTCACGTCATCCACTACGTGGATTGCACCGCTGTTTACATCCAGAACAATATCATAGCCGTTGTTCTTATACTGATGAACCACTATAATATTTCCTCACTTTCTATCTTCTTTTCCTCTAATATATAGGATCATTACACATATCTATAACGTACAAATGACCGCACGCTGCGCGAACGGTCGTTTGTGAGTGTCATAATTCACTTTTAGGCTTAAACTTATCTGTTCTCGCAAGTCTGGTTTCCTACTGTGCAGGATGTCTTACAAGCAGACTGGCAGGATGTCTGACATTCGCCGCATCCACCTTTTTTTACTGTGTTCTGTAATTTTCTAGTATTTAATGTTTTAACGTGTTTCATGATTATTTCTCCTTTAACATCTTTTTTGCTGTTCTATAGTATAACACATAGTTTTTCATAAGAAAAGCATTTTTTTAACTGATCATGCCGCCTGCTGTTCCAGCACACGCACAGAGCACCCATGTTGTGATCATTTTCACCGGTTCAATGCCTGTTCCACCCTTTATAATAAGCGAGACGGCAAATAAAATTCCAAAATAAACCGTTCCCGCCACAAAACCCCAGAGAAACTTTTTATTCCGAATCTTTTTCCCAATCAAAATGCCGCCCGTCAGCCCCGTTATGATATAAATCACGATCACTGCCATTTTGACAACTGCTTCCGTGAGTTCCAGCCGGTATAAAAGCAATGCCAGAAGCAACAACAATAACGCACTTAGGATAAACATGATAAAAAGGACGATCGCCAGCACTTTTGCCGGGTTTTCCTTTGCATCTCGCGCCTTTAATTTCAATCCTGTTCTCAATCCGCCACCACCAGACTTTCACTTCTTTCTATATATATGATGCTGTCCGGCTGATTATGCGGATTTTTCTAAAATGTGCGCTTATGTCCTGCCGTGGCAGATGAAAGTTTTCTTCTTTTTTACAGGTAACGGATGCTGTAAGAAGCCTCAAATGTCTGCTCCGGCTCCACTGCGTTCTCGTATGCCCGTTCCTCTAATGTACCATCAAAATCATCTGCATCACATCTTCCATACCATGGTTCAATGCAGACAAACGGTGCGTCTTTTCCTTCCGGTGACCAGATTGCAAATAAAGGTGCATCAAAATCCATGGTCACATAAGGTTTTCCATCCGGTGTGACCAGTGAAACTTCCCCGGTCTGTTTTCCTTCCACCATATAAGTGCAGCGATCAAAAAATCCCGGTGTAAAGTATACTTTCTCATCCTCCAACGGGATCACAATATCTTCACTCATTACTGCCAGTCCGGTATCCGGTGTATTTCCATGATGATGCAGTTCTTTTAATCCTGCAAATTGCAGACCATATCCAAGCTTGCTTTCTTCGTCATGAAACGGACATAAGAAAGCCGGATGTGCGCCAATGGAAAAATATAAGGTCTTTGTATCCGGATTTTCCACTTTCCACATGACTTTTAATTCATTGCCTGCCAGTTTGTATCCAATTTTTAATACAAATGCAAATGGATATTTTTTCATGGTTTCTTCGTCGGAATGTAAAGAAAACCAGATGGTATCCTCTGTCTGGGATTCCATGGTATGTTCCATATCCCTTGCAAAGCCGTGCTGCCCTATTGCATACGTTTTTCCGCCATAGCGGTACTCTTTATTTCTGCAGTTCCCCACAAACGGAAATAACACAGGGGAGGTTCTTCCCCAATATTTTTTGTCCGCATACCACATGTACTCTTTATCGTCGGATTTTCTCTTTACGGATTTTAGTTCTGCCCCAAAAGAATCGATCTCCACACGCAATGTGTCATTTTCCAAAACATATCTCATACAATCCTTCTCCTTGTCATCTAAATATCGTAGCAGGCAATTGTCTAAAAATATCGTAGATGACAAAAAACACAATTGTTTTCGCAATCACCTACGATATGAAATACAATTTTATAATTCGCAGTTATTTACCGTTCTTGGGAATGGGATAACGTCACGGATATTGGACATACCTGTCAGGTACATGACGCAGCGCTCAAATCCAAGTCCGAATCCTGCATGTCTTGCAGAACCATATTTGCGGAGATCAAGATAGAATCCGTAATCTTCCTCTTTCAGTCCAAGTTCATTGATCCTTGCAAGTAATTTTTCGTAATCATCCTCTCTCTGGCTTCCTCCGATGATCTCACCGATGCCAGGAACCAGACAGTCTACTGCTGCAACTGTTTTTCCGTCCGGATTCAGTTTCATGTAGAAAGCTTTGATCTCCTTTGGATAATCAGTTACAAATACCGGGCGTTTGAATACCTGCTCGGTCAGATAACGCTCATGCTCGGTCTGAAGATCGCAGCCCCAGGATACTTTGTAATCAAATTTATCGTTGTTCTTCTCTAAGATCTCAACTGCTTCTGTATAAGTCACACGTGCGAAATCAGAGTTTGCAACATGCTGTAATCTCTCTAACAGCCCTTTATCGATAAAGCTGTTGAAGAATGCCATCTCTTCCGGCGCATTCTCTAATACATAGTTGATGACATATTTTAACATGCTCTCAGCTAAGATCATGTCATCCTCTAAATCTGCAAATGCGATTTCCGGCTCGATCATCCAGAACTCTGCTGCGTGTCTTGTCGTGTTGGAGTTTTCTGCACGGAAAGTAGGTCCAAAGGTATAGATGTTCTTAAATGCCATCGCATAAGTCTCACCGTTCAGCTGTCCGCTTACAGTAAGATTAGTCGGTTTATTGAAGAAGTCTTTGCTGTAATCTACTTTTCCATCCTCTGTCATTGGAAGATCGTTCATGTCAAGTGTGGTTACCTGGAACATCTCGCCAGCGCCCTCACAATCACTTCCGGTGATCAGTGGTGTATGCACGTACACGAAATCCCTCTCCTGGAAAAATTTATGGATTGCATAAGCGCAGAGGGAACGCACGCGGAATACAGCCTCAAAAGTATTAGTTCTCGGTCTTAAATGAGAGATGGTTCTCAGGTACTCAAAGCTGTGTTTTTTCTTCTGCAATGGATAATCCGGTGTAGAAGGGCCTTCTACTTCCACTTTTTCAGCCTGAATCTCAAATGGCTGTTTTGTGCCCGGAGTTGCAACTAATTTACCGGTAACGATAATCGCTGCTCCGACATTTAATTTTTCTACCTCTTCAAAATTTTCCAGAACATCGGAATAAACAACCTGGACCGGCTCAAAAAAAGTTCCGTCGTTTACCACGATAAATCCAAAGTTTTTGGAGTTACGGATGTTTCTCACCCAGCCACCGATCGCGATGGTCTGATCCACATACTCATCCTGTCTGCGGAATAAATCTCTTACATTTACTAATTCCATTTTTCTACTCTCCCTTTCTCTCATCAACGTCTGTCGACTCTTTTATGATCTCATACCTCTGTTTCGGTATCGTTTTCTTATTCTTCTGTGCTGTCTGCGGATTCTGTACTTTCTACAGATTCGGTATTTTCTTCAACTGCGTTCTCAGTAACCTCTGCTGTCTCTGCTAATTTATCCAAAACTAATCCTGCAAGATAAATCACACGGATCTGATTCTTTCCGTAAACAGAATCGCCATAGCCATAGTTACTATATAACGTGTCAGCATCACCGTAACCGCCGTTGCTTACGATCGTGCTTACATAATCTTCAAACTCCGTATCGTCAATCTGGATATCTTCTTTTTCTGCAATGGCTTTTACGATCAGTTCTAACTTGATACTGCTCTCCACACTGTCAGACCATTCCTGCTCAATGCTCTCTTCTGTATAGCCGTAAGAGCTGAGTACCGTTTCCATCTGGCTCTCATCCCCGGAGCAATAGCGGTCAATGAAATTGGCACGGATTGCTTCGATCACATCAGATCTGTAATCTGCCGGCATATCAACAGTACAATTTTCTAACAGATAATCCTCCAAAGCGGAGTAAATATCATTTTTATGAGTGCTCTCTGCGCTTGACTCCAGATACTGGCGTACCTGCTCGTACACTCCATCCACAGAATCCACGCCAAACTGTTCCGATGCGAATTCATCATCCATCGTATCCATGGTCACTTCCTTCTGGATAGAATTGACCGTAAACGTAAATACAACTTCTTTTCCGGCAAGATCCGGGTTATTCGGGTATTCATCCGGGAACGTCACATTGGAATCGATCACATCGCCTACTGATGCACCGATCAGTCCGTCTGTAAATCCATCAATGTAACCGGAACCGCTTGCGGAAGAATTGTTGGACACATCAATATTCTGATCCTCTGCTGTTCCGCCGCTGAACGCCTCACCGTCTAATTTTCCGACATAGTCTACGTTTACAATGTCGCCCTCTTCCACTGTTGTCTTGTCCGGATCAGCCGTATAAAAAGGTCCGCCCTGTGTAAAAATCTTTTCCACATAATCAAGCACATCCTGATCTGTGACGTCATAATCTCCTGAAATCGTAACCGGGATTGCACTGTAGTCACACAATGTCACATAATCCGATCCCTTCAGATCATATTGTGCAAGCGGAACTGCCGGCACCTCTTCTGTGCTTTCGGTGTTCTCTACTGCTTCCGTTGCTTCAACTGATTCACCTTTGCTGCCGCATCCAGTCATGCTGATCGCTGTGGATACACACAATAAAAGTGCTAACACTCTCTTTTTCATTTAATCTTACCTTTCTTTTCCTCATTTCCTTTTCCGGCTTTTCTGCCGGAAATCCAAAAGACGGGGTCTGCCGTCTAACTTTTATAACATATCACAATTTTCCCTAAAATAAAAGGTATTTCCCCAAAATCACATTGCTTTTTCCAAAAATCAATGCTACAATAAAACACGAATTTGAAATTAGGGAGGATTTTCGTTGTGAGTCCAGTAACAATTGTATTATTAGTTATTTTAGCAGTGCTTATTGCTGCAACAATTGCTTTAATTTTCCTCGGAAAGAAAGCTCAGAAGAGAAAAGACGAGCAGGATGCACAGCTTGCTGCAACTGCACAGACTGTTACCATGTTGATTATTGATAAGAAGAGAATGCGTCTGAACCAGTCCGGTCTGCCACAGGCAGTCATTGACCAGACACCAAAGCTTATGCGCCGTTCCAAGCTTCCGATCGTAAAGGCTAAGGTCGGACCAAAGGTTATGACTCTGATCGCTGATGATGCATGTTTTGATATGATCCCTGTGAAAAAAGAAGTCAAAGCTACAGTAAGTGGTATTTATATCACGAAAGTTACCGGTGTCCGCGGTCCATTAGAGAAACCGGAAGGCAAAGTAAGCTGGAGAACCAAGTTAAAGAGAAAAGCTGAGAGCGCCAACAAAGAACTTCAGAAAGAGAAAAAATCCATGAATGAAGAAAAGGCCGCTAAGAAATCTAAGACAAAATAAGAATGGACAGGTAAGGCTTCCAGCCCGGATGGGTTGGAAGCCTTTTTTCACTTCTTCCTTATTTCTTCAATACAAATGAAGCTTTATTATCTGTCGAACTATCTTTTCCGATAAATATTTCAAATTCTCCTGCTTCGCTCTCATAGATTCCATTCTCCGTCAAGAAAAGAAGCTGCTGTTCTGTTATGGTAAAAACTACCTTCTTTTCCTCTCCCGGACGAAGCGTAACCTTCTTAAAATCTTTCAATTCTCTGACCGGACGCACTACAGAAGCCGCAATATCATGGATATAAAGCTGCAGGGTTTCTGTTCCCGTGCAGTTTCCTGTATTTTTTACAGTTACCTCCGCTTCGATCTGTCCCGATGTATCCATCCATGTCCGATCCAAATGAATATCTGATACCTCAAATGTTGTGTAACTCAGACCGTATCCAAATGGATACAATGGCTCATTTGGAATATCCAGATATTTCGAGCGGAATCTGTCTTTATCTTTGCCTTCTACATGTGGGCGTCCTGTTGAATATTCATTATAATGTACCGGTACCTGTCCTACACAGTATGGAAAACTCATCGGCAGTTTTCCGCTTGGATTATATTTTCCAAATAAAGTGTCCGCAATTGCCCTCGCTCCTTCTGTTCCAGGCAGCCACACCTGAAGGATGGCTTTTGCCTTTTTGTTTATTTCACGTATGTCTAACGGGCGTCCTGAAAATAAAACCACTACAATATTTTGATTGACTTCCGCAATTCTATCAAGCAATGCTTCCTGTACCTCAGGGATTCTGATATTTGCGTTACTGGTTGCTTCACCCGACTGTAAACGGTCTTCTCCTATTGCAAGTACTACGATATCTGCCTCTTCTGCTGCCTGTACCGCCTCTTGCAGCATATGTTCCTCCTGCTCCTTAGTATAGGATTGCTGCTGTTGTTCTCCAAATCCTTCCAGACATACATCCGCCCCTAACATTGGTGATCCCTGGCAAAATGTACTGTTTTCTGAAACGTACTGTTCCTGTACTGCCTCATGCAGCGTCATAACATCTTTTGCATCTGCGATAAATGACCATGCACCAAACAGGTTTCTGTTATCTACATACGGACCAATAAAGGCGATCTTTTTCTGTTGATCTAAAGGCAGGATATGTTCCTCATTTTTCAACAAAACAAAAGATTTCTTTGCAGCTTCTCTCGCCAGATTCCGGTGCTCCTCACATAAAATATATTCCTTTTCTTTTTTCTGATCTGCATCTTTATATGGATTCTCAAAGAGTCCCAGATTATTTTTAAGCCGCAGAATACGAAGACATGCCTCATCTATAAGTTCTTCTCTTATTTTTCCATCCCTGACCATCTGACACAGATTTTCACTGTAAATTCCTGTCATCATGTCAATATCTACGCCTGCTTCCACTGCACGCACTGCTGCTTCTTCTCTGTCTGCACAATATCCGTGATAAATGGTCTCCTCGATGGCTGCCCAGTCTGATATAAGTACACCATCGAACTTCATCTGCTCTCTTAAAATGTCCCGCATCAACTTTTTATTTCCGGTTGCCGGGATTCCGTTAACTGTATTAAAAGATGTCATAACAAGAGCTGCACCTGCATCTATTCCCGCCTGATACGATGGCAGATAGAACTCTCTGAATGTATGTTCTGAAAGTTCTACCGTATTATAATCTCTCCCTGCTGTCGGTGCACCATATCCTGCAAAATGTTTGACACATGCTGCAATTGCATAGTTATCTTTCAGGCTGTTTCCCTGAAATCCACGCACCATTGCTGTACAGAATAGACTGTTCAGGTAAGGATCTTCTCCCGTCGATTCCATGACACGTCCCCACCTTGCATCTCTTACCAGATCTGTCATAGGTGCAAATGTCACATGAAGACCGCTGACCGAAGCCTCCTTTGCTGCCACAGATGCACACTGTTCTGACAATTCCGGTTCAAAGGAAGCTCCCTGCGCAAGCGGAATTGGAAACACCGTCTTATAACCATTTATGACATCTAGCATAAACAGTAATGGTATATGGTGCGGATGCTTTTCCATATAGTTTTTTTGTATACTTTTCAGGGTTTCAGCGCCCATGGATCCGATGACTGATCCTGCAAGATTTACATTGTCTTCTGTAAATCCCTTATCCGCCATAGGACCTGTGACAACGATTTCACCATTAAAAAATCCTCCTGTCACCTGACTCATCTGATTTACTTTTTCTTCCAGAGACATGTCTCTCAAAAGTTCTGTTAATTTCTGTTCTGTCATACGTGTGTTCCCTCTCCAAATTTCCTTCTATATTCCAGTGGCGTCAATCCTGTATTCTCCTTAAACATTTTTGTAAAATAGGAAAAATTACTATATCCAATATGTAATGAAACCGTATTGATTGGAAGACTGCTGCCACACAAAAGTTTTTTTGCTTCGTCTACCCTTTTCTGCAATATATAATTGCTTATAGATACTCCCTTTTCTTTTTTGAACATCCGAGACATATAGTCTGTATTCAAATAGACTAATTCTGCCAGTTCATCTCTGTGTATCTCTTCCCTGAAATGACTGTCAATATAGGTACATATCTGATCTGCGACAGAGTCTTCTTTTGTGATATATAATTTATATCCAACCGCTTTCCGCATCAGATTTTCTACATACTCCATCATTTCGTTAAATCCATTTACAGCACCGAGCATGGAATTCTCACTCTCTTTATCTGAAAAAAGTGCATTGGCATAAATCCCCATCTCTGACAGCCATACATACACCATCTGTGTAACATCCGTCCTTAATGACAGCAAAAACTGCCGTGTGATCATCTCATTCTTCCTGACTGTCTCCAGATAACTGCGTATGCTTGCTATGACTGCTTCCACTTCCTCCCCTGCCAAAAGGGTTTTCCATGTATCCAGCTCCGGATTTTTATAGACTGTTCCACTTGGCTGGAACTCATACAGATATATAACCTCATTCCATACCGACAGACTGCTTTCACGCATCTTCTGCAAATCGTCAGCCTGTGCGGTCACTTCAGAAAATCCACTCCAAGTTCCCGCTCCACACCAAAAATAGGAATGTACATGATCTGTCATCCATTGCACAAAATGATTGAGCAGATCTTTTTCCCTTATTTTTTCTCCTTCCTCCGGCATTTTATCCGTTGACAGAACCACCCAGTATCGACATTCGTTTTCACAAAATATGGTGTCCACTCTGGCATAAAAGGAATTAAATAACTCCGTCAACACATTTTGCATGACAAATTCGATGGTCGAAGGTTCCCACTTTTGTGTCTCTTCCGCTTTATGATCCATATAAAAGCAGATCAGTTTAAAATATATCAATCCATCCTGATACAGATCCATCCTTTTTGCAGATTCGCAGAACTGGTTTTGTGTCATGTTACCGCTCAATAAATTTCTCCAGATATCCTTTTGCAGGATTGTTCGGTCTTTTTCCCACTGCTCACTCGCTTCTGTAAGTTTTTCGATATGTTTTTCCTGAAGCACTGCCTGTTCTGCTTTTTTTAATGCTTCTTCCAGTTTTTCAAAATCAATTGGTTTTAGCAGATATTCAACGCTTTCCAGCTGTATCGCACGTCTTGCATAGTCAAATTCCGCATAACTGGTCAAAAAAATAACCTGTATCCTGAAATTCTGCTCCCTCACCCATTGCACCAGATCAAATCCTGTTGCAGCAGGCATCACAATATCACTGATAATAATGTCCATTTTAACAGCTGTTATAATTTCCTGAGCCTGTTTCATTGTAAATGCTGTATAAATCTCAGTAATACCTGTCCGCTCCCAGCAGATATTTTTCTTTATACTTTCAATCACATAACGTTCATCATCCACCAGCAATAATTTCATTCCTGTGTATCGCTCCTTCCGATTTTATATGGAACATGAATATCCACAACGGCACCACCTAATGGACTATTGCTGAAATGGATCTCTCCCTGATCCCCATAATAATACTGAAACCGCCTCATACAGTTCCAAATACCGATATGTTTTCCATTGTCAGAAATGTTTTGTCCATTTTGTAGTTTACATAATATTTCGTCTGGAAATCCCTTTCCCGTATCCGAGATAAAAATATTAACGTATTTTTCATCGTCCCTGTCCTCAGGATATACCGTAACTGAGATCAGCATTTTTTCATCTGCCATCAATGCCTGTTTTGCAGCATTTTCAACATAAACCTGTATTAAGAATGGAAATATCTCCGCATCTGCCACTTCATCATGAACTTCAATATAATAGGTAAACTTATCCGGATACCTCAGCAGCAGGATTTTTAAATAATCTTCACAATGCTTTGATTCCGCTAAAACCGGAACTCTGTCCGTTGTATTCCGAAAAATATATGAAAGATAATCCGAAGTGATTTTTGTCATTGCCCTTGCGTGTTCATAATCGCCAAAGTCGATCATGCTGTAAATAAAGTTCAGGCAATTCAAATAAAAATGCGGCCGGATCTGCATTTTCAGATAATCCATCTCAATTTTCTGTTTCTCTAATTCCCGTTCATATAGCGTGATCTTCAATTTGCGGATCTGATGGATCATTGTACGGAATTTTCCATCAATCTGCTCTAATTCAAGCAGATTTCCTTCCGTCATGTTCAGCATATATCCACCCTCATCATATTGCTGAAGGTTTTGTGTGAACACTTTAAGCGGTTTCATAATATTGGAATACACATGAAAAAGCAATATCCCACTCATAATAAGAATCATAAAGATCAATACTGTCATCCCGAGCAGACTTCCCGCCATCAGGCTTAAGACACCGCCTAAAGAAATCCCGATCCTGATCTCAAAGGGTGCTCTGGATAATCCCTGACGGATCGTATAAGTATTTTTGGTATTCATACTTTGCGGCTCTGATATGATTCCGCTCTGGTCTAACATACCTATACAGACCTCATCCTGATCGACAAGGCTTACATATCCATGCTTTCCCAACGAAAGCTTTGAGAATGGTTCTAAGATACTTTTTACATTTACAATGCATCCTAATGCAATTCCATTTTTTTGTGCAATTTTACAGATATATACCTCATTATCGCACTCCAAAACATCCCACTTCCGCTTCACTGCATATGTCTTTTCATCTAATTTGTCTATCTGTTCACGGATAGACGCTGCAATATCAGATGACATTGTGTAATTTCCATCCGAAGATAGGGAAAGCTGATATAATTTATCCGTATCATGTGTGTATAAAAAAATCCTGTATTCCGTTCCATATTCCCATGCCGAAGAAAAATATTCTTCTCTGAGTTTTCCGATCGCATACTCCGAATAATCCCCATTCTTCATCAGATTTACATTTCCCCAGAACGTGGAATTTGTCTCATTGGTATCCATGATCGTAGAAAAAAGATTCCGGCTGATCCTCAAAAAACGATTGTCAAGCTCCTGCGCATACAACTGTGCCATCTGGCTCATCTGTTCGTAAATCTGCCCACTTGTTTTGTTTAAAACATAAGTGCATCCTCCCAGAATAATTACCAGAATGACTGTCATTAAAATTAATATTTGCTTACTCTGTTGTGCTAAAGATTTCTTTTTTCGTCTTTTTAAATTCATCTTTTTTCCAAACGCCATGATATTCCTTTAACCTTTTACTGCCCCTAGCGTAATACCCTCTGCGAAATATTTCTGTAAAAACGGATAAATGATAAATAATGGAAGCATTGCTATAAAAGCAATTGCCATCCTTATGGACGTTGTCGGAAGTTTTGCAACTTCTGCCCCTATATTTCCGGCAACCTTACCGCTTGCAAGATACTGGATATCAGTGATCATCTGATTCAAAAGATTCTGGATACTATATAATTTCTGTCCCTGATTTCCTGATAAATAGTATAAACCATTTGTCCAGTCATTCCAATATGCCAGTGCCGAAAATAATCCCATGGTTACAAGGATAGGTTTACCAAGTGGAAACGTAATCTGAAAAAAGATTTTTGCATGTCCTGCGCCATCAATTTTTGCCGCTTCATACAATGCTTCCGGAATACTTGTCATAAAATAGCTCCGTATCATCAGCACATTGTTCGCACTCAGCAACAAATTAGGAATTATCAGTGCCCATATTGTATTTTTTATATGAAAATAATTTACATACATCAGATATGTAGGTACTAAACCGCCATTAAATAACATTGTAAAAAATACAAAAAAAGTAATCTGCCTTCTATAAGGCAATGTCTTCACAGACAGCGGATATGCCAGTAATGCTGAAAACATCAGATTAAAAAAGGTACCTACTACTGTAATAAGAATTGTAACGCCATACGCACGGAGTATTTTCTCTCCCTGTCTGATAATATACTGATATGCATAAAAGCTTATTTTTTCCGGGAAAAAGGAATATCCATTCCGGATCAACACTGTTTCATCCGTGATGGATGAAATAAATACCAGCAAAAATGGTAAAATAATAGTCAATGTCATCACTATCAGTATCAGATTGATCCAAAACTGGTATCTCTTTGTTTTTTTTGAATTTGTCATAATGGACTCTCCTCCTAAAACAATGCTCTGTCTTTATCTACACGTCTAACAATCCAGTTACTTAACATGACAATGACAAAACCTACTAATGACTGGTATACACCCGCTGCGGATGACATACTGATATTTCCCTGTTCGATCAATGCACGATATACATACGTATCAATTACGTTTGTTGTTGGGAACAACACACCGGAGTTCATCGGAACCTGATAAAATAATCCAAAATCAGAATAGAAGATTCTTCCAATGCTCAATAATAACAGCGTAATGATTGTCGGTACCAGGCATGGCAATGTGATTTTTGTGATTTCCTGCCACTTTGTAGCTCCATCCAGTCTTGCTGCCTCATAATAAGTCGGATCAATACCGATCAGAGATGCAATATAAATCAGGCATCCATATCCTACCCCTTTCCAGCAGTTCGCAATGATAAGAATCGCCGGCCAGTATTTTGGTTTCTGATACCACTGGATCGGATCTATATGCAGTAATGGCAGGATCGTATTGTTTACAAGACCATTTTCGGCACTTAAAAGTGCATACACAATATAGCTCAGAATGACCATCGACATCAAAAATGGCAATAATATAGCACTCTGGTATATTTTTTTCATTTTTGTGTTCTTAACTTCACAGATTAAAATTGCGATTGCAATTCCAACGACCATATTGACAAGAATAAACGCTATATTATATAGCAATGTATTTCTTGTAATAATCCAGGCATCTTTTGACGAGAACAAAAATTTAAAATTATCCAGTCCTGCCCACGGGCTTGCCAAAATTCCTTTTGAAAAATTCAACTTTTTGAAAGCAAGTATAATACCTGTCATCGGAAGATAATTATTGATCAGCAGATATAATAATCCCGGAAGCATCATCAGATAGAGCGGCAGATATTCCTTAACTTTGTTCTTTTTCTTCTTCATAAGTTTCTCCTTTTATAAAAAAGTCCCACGTTGTATCTGTGGGACTTTCCTTCTGAACCTAATTATTTTGCTGCAAGAAAAGCATCTAACTGTTCCTGTTTTGCCTGGATCACTTCATTGATTCCCGCATCATCTAATGCTTCTAACAATTCCGGAATAAGTTCATCTGGATCTCCGGAACCGCTGTAAAGTGCTCCGCTGTATTGTTTTACAATATTGGAAAGAGCTGCGATCTCACTTGAATAATTACTGCTGTCAAATAAAAATCCTACTGCTTTGGAGCTCTTTGCAGAACCGTTAAATTCTTCCATTTTTTCCCATAATTGTGGATCTGAGCCAGTCCATTTATAAGCAATAAACTGATTTGGCAATTCCCATCCAAGATTTAAGTTATAGCCTGCATTATCAGAAGTGATTCCTTCCGGGAAATTGATAATGCCATTATCAGCATCTTCTATCACATAGTCTTTATCCTGTTCACCCCAGTTTAAAAGATTCATGATCTCTGAACTTCCGTAGATATAATCCAGTACTTCCATTGTTTTCTCCGGATTTTCTGAATTCTGGGCAATTGAGAATGTAACACCATTATAGGATGAGCTATTTATGATCGGTTCATTATAAAATGGCACGATCTCAAAATCATAGCCGGTGGAGCTTTCAAATTCTACCGGTGTTCCAGGATGATAAGAAAAAAACAGTGAAAATAAATTTCCAGCCTTGCATACTGTTCTCCAGTTCTCTGTGTTAGTTCCTGCATCCTGGCTGATATATCCCTTCTGATACCAGTTATGCAGCATGGTAGTTGTATCTTTAAACCAGTCTGTCGCAAAGAAGTTTTCTACTTTTGTGCTGTTCGTCTGATCCATGAGTACACCAAGATAATTGTTATCTGACAGAGTATCTCCACGGAATAATCTTGTAGCCGGTGCATCATTCTCACTGCTCGAATATAACATTGTCATATCCGGCTCTCCCGCTTTTACTGTCTCAAAAACACTTTCCAGATCTTTTGGTTCTTTAATCTGTGTTGTATCAATATTGTACTTTTCCACCAGATCTTTTCTCATAAATATGGCAGGAATACTTCCTCGTTCAATCTGATTTGGCACGCCATATACAAAGCCTTCGATCTGATTGATCTTAGCTATATCCTCTCCATAAATCTGTTTGATGTTTGTTCCATATTTATCAATCAGTTCAGACATGTCTACAATCTGTCCTGCATTCATATACTGCACTGCATTGGTTGCCTGGGTATAAAAGACATCAATTTTTTCATCCCCTGATAACATAAGCTGTAACTGCTGGCTTGCACTTGCCCACGGCAGCACAACAATATCAAGATTCGCATTAAGTTCCGGTTCAAGAATCTCATTGATTTTTTGTTCGATTCTTTCTTCATCCGGCTGTGTGCTTCCATTCAGGACCATGGTAACTGTATATGGTTCATCCCCATTACCGTTATTTTTAGCTGAATCCTTTGATCCTCCTGCATCTGAATTTCCGCATGCTGTCATGGACACAACCATAGACAAAGTAAGTATAGCTGCTAGAATTCTTTTTTTCATACATTTTCTCCTCTCTGTGACAGTGTAATTTATGTCCACCTCTCTTCTGGTGTATCTTTATATTAATCATTTTCTTTCATCATCTCTATAACTGAACTGACTCGTCAATATCACTCTTTTGACTCTTTTAAATTACTGCCGGTGCGGAATAATACTCTTCTCCTGTGTCCAGACATATGGCGGCGAGTCTTCCACCCGGATAAAATGCCCCACAAACGATATATACCCATCTACACCATCCTTGTAAAACTCATTTATTCAAATTGATTTTGTTAAAATTGATTTGAATAAAAAATATGCACTGCGAACATTCTATTTTTATGAATAAGAGCCATCCGCTGTGGATGGCTCTTATAAACTCAAATTCTAAAATTCTTCGTATCCTTCGACATGATATTCATGGAAATGCTGCACTCTGCCAGATGTTCATAATTGACTTCCAGCTTATAATCGACCTTGATGTCAATGTTGTCTTCTGTCTCATTCATAAAGTGAATCCAATGTAAGCAGCAAAACATCCTCATCCGCCAATTCTGTCTTTTTCATAGAATTCTTTTAAGGATGCTAACTCTCTTTCTCTGCCAATAAACATAGAAATCACATTTCTGCAAATTTAGTTTATTTTTATTCAAATTGATTTTGTTAAAATTGATTTGAATAAAATATAACCTATCATATGATATCTCGCAATCCTCTTTTAGTTTTCCCTGACAGCATGGTACAATAATTCAGCTTCGTCAAAAGAAGATGGACTATAATACACATCAATTCCATCACTAGCTTTTTCTAAAATGTAATACTCAAAAATAACCGTATCATCTTCATACACCTGTGCCGGGTATTCCAGATATACTTTGTTTTCCTCTTCATTTTTTACATTTGTTTCATTTGCCAGAAATCTATAGGTGTCCTCCGATTCATAATCAGAAATATCAATGCCATCCTCTGTCGCTTCAATCATTAATCGACCTGTTCCATAATCGGAAGTATAATGATACGTTCCGATCATTTCTGATAATTTTTCAAAATCCTGTATGTGTTTCTCTGTATTATCTGTCGTTTCTGTATGAACTACAATTTCTGTTGGTGTGACTCTTTCTATAACATCATCCTGCGTATCATTCAAGATATAGGTTACCTTGAAGTCGCTTCCTGAATTATTTCTGATGTACTCTGCCAGTTTCTTATTTTCACTCAAATCAACATAAACAAAATGTCCATATTGTAAATTGTCCTCTGCATACAAAAATTCAAGAGCAAACACATTATCCTCTTCAACTCCTGCATCCGCTGCATAAAAAACATGCTCTTTTCCATCCGCCTTTATATTTTCTGTCACATCCTCAGAAATAAGTTTTCTTATGCTATATCCATCGAAACAGCTATACGGATTTTTTATCAGATAAACCGTTAGTTTTTCTTTTTTTTTGTTATTTGTGCCATCACTCTGTAATTGCATATCTGCACTCAATACAATTTCACCATTATGAATTTCATACTCATAGTCTGTGATATTCCCAAAATTCATGCCACTTGTTGTATCTTGTACATCAATTTTTTCGTCCATATAATCTGAAAAATCCAGTTTCTTACCCGTGAGCGAATATTGAATATATTCCACCTGTTCCTGTGAGATAAAACCATTGTTTTTTGTTTCCTGTTCATCCATATATTGGAAAGAATATCTGGAATTTTGTATAAATCTAGCCAGAAATATATTTTTCCAATCTTCTCCATCTATAACAGTTTCATCAAAATCATGATAGCAGCATGCCAATTCTGTAATTGCGCCCCTCAAATCATCTCCAAGTTCAAAATCAGAAGGATACACATATTCATCAACATCCAACTTTTCATAGTCAAATATACTATCGTCTGATTTGTTGCTGTCTGTGCAGGCTGCTGTTAACATCATTACTGCAAACACCAAACCGATTGTGAATACCATTTTACAATTTTTCATAATATATTACCTCAACTTCACGATTATCATATCATGTGCAAAAACGGCACATGATTGACATTCATCGTTCGCCGAATGCATAAATGCATTCTTCTCACTTGCACTCCTTATATCCTAAAATCCTTCGTATCCTTCGACATGATATTCATGGAAATGCTGCACTCTGCCAGATGTTCATAATTGACTTCCAGCTTATAATCGACCTTGATGTCAATGTTGTCTTCTGTCTCATTCACTTTCACGTCTGTGGCGTTGATTCCGACCAGCAGATTTCCAAACGGCGTGTTGTAGTAAGACATATTTTTCTTGTTTTTCTCAAACATCATATGTACGTTGGTGACACCTTTTTTCGTGACATCCAGAAAATCATCATTCACTTTGATAACGCTTTTCGTCACGCCGTCAAATCCTTCCTGCACTTCATCATACAGAATATAGTGCTTTCCATTTTTCTTATAGTAGTTTCCGGTTGTGATAATCTCCACCGGACCATTATCCTGATCTTCTGCAAACTGTAATCCGCTGATTTTCACAAGTACATCTTTTGTCATTTATGTAAACCTCTTTTCTGTTTCTCGTCATTATCTTTTCAAGCCATATATTAGCGTGTTTCTTATAATTTAGCAAGCGTAAGCTTTTTGAAACATTGTTTTCTTATAAGTATGCTGCTTTATTTTAGTTTTCAGCCAGCTTCTCCAGATACGGATTCAGCCACGAAAAATATTTCATTCTAACCTGATAGTCTCCTTCTGCCAGCACCTTCTCATACTCTTCTGTGGTCAGTACTTCACGCAGCTTTTCTCCTGCTTCCTTATCGACCACCTCATACATACTGTCTGAAAAACACATGTTAGGATACATCACACACCACCAGTTATGTCCGCTTCCTTCTCCGATCACAATACGGAGTGCCTCGTAATCTCCCGCCGGAAATGTGTAGCTTCCATAGTTTTTTACCGGAAACGAAGTGTGTTCCAGCTCCGCTGTCACATCATAGTCATAACCGTTTTCTGCGATTGTCTCTGCCGCAGCTTCCTCAATTTCACCGAGGCTCTGGCGCACAACCATCTCACATTCTTCCAGATTTTCCACAGCTGTCAGTTTTTCCTGCATAAAACTTCCCACCGCATCACGCACTGCCAGTTTTAGGTTCTGGTCTGCCTCGCTGTCGCTGTTCGCCAGCACATGAAACCGCAGCACTTTGTCCGAAATCGCCTGCTGCAGTCTGGCCTGTCTTGTATACAAAATACCGCATCCCAATGCAGCGCACATCAGACTTCCAACTCCTATGTATCCAATCCATTTTCTTGCCATAATTCAAATCTCCTTTTCACTTGCCAAAAATCAGATAAATGTAGATAATATTCATATTTATCAGGCTGTGTCGTTGCTTGCGAAACTCGCTCATAGAATATGTTATATTGCGAAAAATAAACAGAAATATAGTACCGCTGCGAGTGACACATAGCGGGAGCGTGTCTTGAATATTTTTGTTCATTTTTCGCAATCTTCATAACCTAAATTCGAGTTTCGCTCATCGACCTTCTATCCTCAATGATTCCCGAAAACTTTGCATTTATTCCGATTTCCAGTTTATTTTTACCAGATATTGGATTTCGATGTCTTTCTCATAAGCGGCAGGAGTGTTTTGATACTTAAAATACCATGTGCGGTTATCGGCGCCGAGATTCCGGTAACTGTTAGTGATATCGATTTCTTTCTCAAGTGCATGTGCAGCGATCGCATTCAGATAGTCCTCCATCCGGGTGTTTATGATCTGCTCTTTTTCCCTTGTCATTTTTTCATAAGAAGTGTTAGTTATGTTTGTTTCTGTATTCCCTGCTTCTGCGTTTGCCGGATTTTCCCTTGCAGAAACTGTGCCGCTTAAGATTTCGCCTTCTCCGGTCACGGTCACTGTGACAATCTGCTCTGTCAGACCTCCGACACCGATTTTTTTCGTTTCTTTGACTCGACAGGAAGCTGCATCCACTTTCACATAAAGTTCCGGTGCAAGTTGTAAGGTGTAATCATCCGCAAAGTTCTGCGTGAAGAATGCTGCACGCGCGGTATCCGTATCGACAAGCCCCGCCGCCCTTCCACGTTTCCAGACTTCATAGGCTGTAATCTGCGGTTTCTCGGTATCATCCTCCACTGCCCCGGACTGCTCCCCCTCTATATCGACAAAAGGAATATACAGTGTCTCTAAGTGATTAGCACGCTCCTCATAGAGCATGCCAAGCGTCGGGTACGCTTTCTGATCAATGCCCGATGTATTTTCCAGCAGTTCTTCCAGATAATTTCCAAGCAGCGTGTCAAGTTTCCCTTCGGTCTGCGCCAGACGGTCACAGCTTTCCGTCGTCATCACATAAGCGTTCCACGGAACCTCTTTTTCCTGCTCCAGCATGGATAGCATATCTTCCACTTCCGCCTCTTTTTCCAGAAAAGACCTCTCAATGAGCACCACTTTCAAATGGTTGTAATCCACCTCTTTGTTTCCTGCATACTCATGATTCAGCCATACATTTTGGAAATCGTCCTGATCTCTGATATTCAAAAGAACCGGGAATGCCTTATCCTCAAGTTCTGCGACATTGCACCCCTGTAAGAAAAGACACCCAAACAAAAAACATACCAGCACCAGCACACGCACTTTTTTCTTATGTTTTTTTCTCTCTCCGGTCAGACACAACAGTACCGGCACGCCAACGACAAAAGGTGTTCCAATCTTCCACAGCAGGAATGTCACGCAGTCCAAAAACTGCTGATTTCTGTAAAACAGCACTGTCACGCCATACACCAGAAGAAGCAGAATGAGATACGGCAGCATCCTTTTTTTCCCTTCCAGATAACCGCCGCAGTCACGGATCACTTTTTCAGCCAGATTTCCACTGTAAAAAACCATGCTGTTTAGCATCGCATACAGCGTAAAAAACCAGATGCTGAACATAAAAGCATCCGTCCTCTTCAAAAATCCGCCCGTCACCTGCACGCGGCTCATCATCGTGACCGCCGGAAATTTCATCTGAGCCAGTGCCTCGACGCCAAACAGCCCGATCAGGATCAGATACAGCACAGCAAATACTCCGCCGGAAAACCAGACCGCTTTTTCTGCTACGCCAACGCATTTCCTGCGATCCGCAACATATTCTTTCAGAAACAGCACGATCGACACCATGGAATAACAGAACAGCACATAATAGCTACCGCTTAACACTTCTTTTCCATCCGCCACAAAAACCGGGCTCCAGTAGGCAGGCTTTACCTCCCTGCATGCCGCAAACAACATCAGAAACAGCGGTATCATCAGAAACCAGAACAGTATCTCGTACACTCTTGCCCTGCCCTCGATCCCACCTGCCATTCCATAAAATGCGAGCAGTAATATCAACATCAGCACCAGATAAAAGCTGACGTTTTCCACAAGACCATTTAACATCAGCGTGGAAAACAGATACGCCGTGTACGAAGCCATAAGGATAAAATACAGAAAATATCCGCCCCAGAGCACATAACCGCATACTTTTCCACACTTCTGCTTCAAAAAGTCGGGATAACTTGTTTTCATGCCTTTCAACAGATATCTCAATAATTTCAAGTACAAAAACGTGGACAAAATCCCCGCCAGAATGCAAAAAATCCCATCACGCCCTGCCGTATCTGCAAGCATTGTCGGCAGTAGTAGCGTCCCCATTCCAAGAAAGTCATACGTCAGAAGGCGGAACACCTGTCTGCCTGAAATTTGATTGTTTTCTGAGAACATACTTCCCCCTATCTCTTCTAACATCTGCGCATTTTTTCATCAGATTTCCATTTATCTTAAGATAAAAACTTTTCTCAACCTATCTCTTCTTTGAAAACGTCAGCTTTGTCCGCTCTTTCGGATTTGCATAAATCGGACGTTTGCGCAGTTTCCGGAAAGGCTGCCGCCAGATAAAATCCCGCTCATCCTCATAATTGTTCAAATCTGCTCCCACAAACGGCATGAGATACGGAATACCAAAGCTTGTCAGATGCGACAGATGGGTGAGCACCGCAAGCAGCCCAAGCAGCATGCCAAAGTAGCCAAGCCACGCACAGACCGCAATAAAAAAGAATTTCAGGATACGGAAGGCTGTGGCAAATTCTTCGTTCGGTATTGCAAAGGAACAGAGTGCTGTAAAGGAGATCACAATCACCACGATCGGACTGACCAGATTCGCCTCTACCGCTGCCTGTCCAATGATCAGTCCTCCCACGATTCCGATGGTATTTCCCATTGCACCGGGAAGCCGCACGCCCGCCTCCCGCAAAAGTTCAAACGACAATTCCATGATAAGCACTTCCACGACTGCCGGAAAGGGGACACCCTGCCTCGCCTCAGCAAACGACAAAAGTAGTGTGGTTGGAAGTATCTGTGTATGAAAATTAGTCACTGCAAGATAAAATCCCGGCAGCGTCATTGCAAAAAAGGATGCCAGATACCGCAGGATCCGCCCGAAAGTCGCAATCTCAAAACGGCTGTAATAATCGTCACTGGTACGGATAAATGAATTGTAGTCCGTCGGCAGTATCAGTCCGATCGGAGAATTATCGCACATCACGATCACTCTGCCCTCTAATACCGCCATGGCCGCCCGGTCAGGACGCTGCGTTGTCTGAAACTGTGGAAATGGCGAATACCATTTTTTCTCTGCCAGCTGTTCTAACATTCCGCTGTCTAATATCCCATCAATCGTGAAATCCTGCAGCCTCTTTTCAATTTCTTTTACAAGTCCCGGATTCGCAAGATCCTCCACATACACAAGATAGACGTTCGTGTTCGATCTAATCCCGGCTTTCAGTCCTCTCACTTTCACACGGGGCGAACGGATCCTTTTCCGGATCAGCGCCGCATTCTGCTTCACAGAATCGCAAAAACCTTCGTTGGAACCGCGGATTACTTTTTCCGAATCAACCTCTGTGATCCCCATATTCGGATAACCGTCATCCGGTATTTTTACTGCCCGGTCAAAACCATCCACAAAAAGGATTGCCTCTCCGGTGAGCAGACCGCTCACAGCCTCCTCAATAGTCGGAAAATATGTTGCATCCGAAATTCCAAGCGCATTTTCCTGCAGTGTACAAAGGATCTCATCCCTTGTCAGTCCATTTAAGTATTTTAAAGTCTCTCCGAGTGCGGACGTTCCCATGTCCACGGACACTTCAATAAAGGTCAGATAACAGGCGGTATCCTGATTCCTGCCAAGCTTCATCTGCTTCTTTTTGATGTCCGCACAGTCATGAAAATAAAATTCCATTTCCTCTATATTTTGCGTTAAATCCGTCGATACCGGACATTTCTGATTTTCCGACATTTCCAGCTTGTTTCCTTTCTATTAATTCCCCCTAATACGAAAGAGGATAAGCAAAATGCTTATCCTCTTTCTAGTCTGTACGGTTTTCCATTTTTTATGCAGTTTTCCTGTCCTTTGGGCGGTCACTTCTTATTCCTGCTCCTGGATCATAGCCTTAACTGCGACTGCCTGATTCTTCACATGCTGGTGCATCGTCTCTGTCACCTGCGTTTTGTTCTTACGGACTAACCCTTCCACAATATCTTTATGTTCTTTCATCAATGTTGGATAGTTATTCTCATCTTTCAGATATTCCACACGATAGCGGTACATCTGCTCCCGGAGGTTATTTAACATATTCACAAGCTTCGGGTTACCGGTTGACTGGTAAATAATATCGTGAAACTTTACATCCGCCTCTGCGATTTTTTTCACATTATCTGTCTTGGTGGATTCCTCAAACTCATGCATGGTCGCAACCAGCTCTTCTAACTGTTCCTCAGAAATCTGCTCACATGCAATTTTTGCCGCAAGCTCATCTAACGCTTCACGGATCTGAAGGACATCCTCCATATCTTTCTCCGTCATTTTGGCAACTTCCGCGCCTTTTCTTGGAATCGTAACGGCAAGCCCCTCCTGCTCAAGCATACGGATCGCCTCACGGATCGGTGTACGGCTGACACCAAGTTTTGCCGCAAGCTGCAGCTCCATCAGCCGCTCGCCCGGTTTTAATTCCCCTTTTAAAATAGCCTCTCTTAACGTGTTAAACACAACATCTCTCAGCGGAAGATACGCATCCATATTCAATGTTAAATCTTCTGTCATCTTTGATACCATGCCTTTCTACTTACGCGCGTTATTATAAATACTCGTTAAATATACCTGTTTTGCAAGACCGGAGGCTTTCATCGCCTCGTATGCCTCTACTGCCGTCGCTTCCTTGTCAAAAAGACCGAAAACCGTCGGACCACTGCCACTCATCATGGCATTCACAGCGCCATGCTCCATCATGTGATCTTTGATGTCTGCGATCACAGGATAAGCCGGGATTGTCACTGTCTCTAAGACATTTCCCATATCTGCTGCAATTTTATATAAATCTTTCTCTCTGATATCTGCCACAAGCCGGTCAATATCCGGGTGTACCATATCAGAGCCTAACTTCAGATTGTCATAGACGAACTTAGTAGAAACACTGATCTGCGGTTTTGCGATCAAAACAGGACATTTCACCATCGGCGGAAGCTTCGAAAGCTTCTCTCCTATGCCCTCTGCCAAAGCCGTTCCACGCATAATGCAGTACGGAACGTCTGCACCAATCTTCACACCGCGCTCCATCAGTTCTTCCCTTGTCAGTCCCAGATCAAAAATCTGGTTCATACCATATAACACTGCCGCTGCGTCCGTGCTTCCCCCTGCCATCCCGGCAGCTACCGGAATGTACTTGTGCAGCCATACATGCACGCCATCTTTTATCGCAAACTCATCCTGCAAAAGCTTTGCCGCTTTATAGACAAGATTGTTCTCATTCGTCGGCAAAAAAGAAAGATTCGTTTCCATCGTGATCTCACCGGAAGTATTCTTCGAGATCTCCAGCCTGTCAAACAAATGAATGGTCTGCATCACCATGCGGACCTCATGATAACCATCCTCTCTTTTTCGTACCACATCCAGCCCAAGATTAATCTTAGCCAGCGCCTTTACTGAAATATCCTTCATCGGTTAGTTTCTCCTTACCAAAATCGTCGCTAACACGCATTGATTGTACCTAAAATAAAACTTGTTTTTTTTGTGTTTTTTGTATACAATTAGTATCTTATCATTTTATGTCCAAAAGGTCAATCGGCACTAAACTTTTTTCTTTGCCAGTCCGATATAATTAACAGAACCATGGAAGGTTAATAACTATTCATTCAGGTGGCTGAACATTTTGTTTTCTGTAAAAACAAATGCATCCAGCTTCGCCAGACAAGGAGGATCATATGGCAATCAATTCCATTAACACTGTGACTGCTGCCGCAGCAGCATCTACACAGACAACAACAAAATCAGCAGAAAAGACATCCGAGACAACGAAAAAGGCAGATTCTTCCAAGACAGCTTCCGGTGTCATTTATGAGAAGAGTTCTGACTCCAGGACAGACAAGGCTTCCAATAAAACAACAAGCAAGGCTGACAACGCAGCGATCGTTGCAAAGTTAAAAGCTGACGCAGAGCAGCGCACTGCACAGCTCCGCAGCATCGTTGAGCAGATGATGACCAAGCAGGGTGTTGCGATCGGCACCGCAGATGATATGTGGAAATTCCTTGCAAAAGGTGATTTTACCGTATCAGCCGATGTGAAAGCACAGGCACAGGCAGATATCGCAGACGACGGTTACTGGGGTGTAGAGCAGACTTCCGACCGTATTCTTGATTTTGCAAAAGCTTTATCCGGTGATGATCCTGACAAGGCAGACGCTATGTTAGAAGCTTTCAAGAAAGGTTTCGAACAGGCAACCAAAGCATGGGGAGATAAACTTCCGGATATTTCCCAGAGAACCTACGACGCAGTTGTCGAGAAATTCAACAAATGGAAAAACGGAACAGAGGATGCTTCCACTGAGGCATAATCCATAAAAAAGACCTGCGTGTACCTATGTCATGCGAACATCATGACATTGTACACACAGGTCTTTTTCTTTTGCTTTTCAGCGGTTAAAAACTTACTATTATTCTCCTAAAAGCTTCTCAATGCTTGCGAGCTTGACACAGACAACAAAGATGTCGATCGCAGTCGTAAGATCTTCCAGGCTTGGATAGGATGGTGAGATACGGATGACAGAATCATGCGGATCTTTTCCATATGGGAAAGGCGCACCCGCCGGAGTCATCACAACCCCTGCTTTTTTTGCTTTTGCCACAACATTTTTTGCACATCCATCCAGAGTCTCATATGTGATGAAGTATCCACCCTTCGGGCTGTACCAGTTTCCGGCTCCGAGTCCTTTTAACTCTCTTTCAAATGTATCCAGGATCATTTCAAATTTTGGACGGAGAGAATCTGCGTGTTTGCGCATATGCTCTGTGATTCCGTGGATATCTTTGAAGAAACGGACATGGCGCAGCTGGTTTACCTTATCATGGCCGATGGTCTGGATCTTCAACTGTTTCTTGATATCCTCTAAGTTGTTGGCAGAAGTTGCGATCGCTGCCACACCGGAACCAGGGAATGTGATCTTGCTTGTAGAACAGAATTTGTAAACCATATCCGGGTTTCCTGCTCTCTTGCATTCTTTTAAGATCTCGATCAGATGATCCTGGTTAATATCATATAAATGATGCACGCAGTATGCGTTATCCCAGTAAATACGGAAATCTTTTGCTGCCGGTTTTAATCTTGCAAAACGGCGGACCGTCTCATCCGAATAAGTGATTCCCTGTGGATTGGAATATTTTGGCACACACCAGATACCTTTGATTGCCTCATCTTTGCTCACAAGGTCTTCCACCATATCCATATCCGGTCCGGTCGGAAGCATCGGTACGTTGATCATCTCAATGCCGAAATATTCTGTGATCGCAAAATGTCTGTCATATCCCGGTACCGGGCACAAAAATTTTACTTTATCTAATTTACACCATGGAGTATTTCCCATTACACCGTGCGTCATGGAACGGGAGATGGTGTCATACATAATGTTAAGGCTTGAGTTACCATAAATGATGATATTATCCGGATTACACTCGATCATATCACCGATAAGCTGTTTTGCTTCACTGATACCGTCCAGCACACCATAGTTTCTGCAGTCTGTACCATCATCACAGGTCAGATCAACACCGGAAGTCAGTACATCCATCATTCCCATCGAAAGGTCTAACTGTTCCTGGGATGGCTTACCTCTGGACATATCAAGTTTTAAGCCTCTCTGCTGGAATTTTTTGTATTCCGCTTCCAATCCTTCCTTCTCTTTCAATAACTCTTCTTTTGTCATTTCCTCGTAGGACTTCATCTCTAATTCCTCCTGCTTTTTTATGTATTTGAAGCGTTTACGCTTTCTAACAAAATCAGTTACGGCTGTTCTTCCCCGTAAGTTTCACCCTTGATCTTTTTGAAATATTCGCGGATATTCTTCTCGTAGCCATTCTCACTCGGAACGTAAAACTTCCGGTCTGTCAGTCCATCCGGCAAATATTGCTGCTCCACATAATGATCCGGATAATCATGTGCATATTTATATCCAACACCATGCCCCAGTTTTCCGGATGACTTATAGTGTGCATCCTGTAAATGAACCGGGATCGGCGCTGTTTTCGTATTCTTTACTGCTTCCATCGCATCGAAGATCGCATTGACTGCCGAGTTGCTCTTTGGCGCGCTTGCCACATACGTGACCGCCTGCGACAAAATAATCTGTGCCTCCGGCATACCGATACGCTCAACTGCCTGTGCTGCCGATGTTGCGACAACGAGTGCCATCGGATCGGCATTGCTCACATCCTCCGCTGCGCAGATCATAATCCTTCTTGCGATGAACTTAATATCCTCCCCCGCATAAAGCATTCTGGCAAGATAATAAACTGCTGCATCCGGGTCAGAGCCGCGCATGCTTTTGATAAACGCAGAGACTGTATCGTAATGGTTATCTCCTGTTTTATCATAGCGCACCACACGTTTCTGGATACATTCACTGGCGACCTCAAGTGTGATATGGATTTTTCCATCATCACTCCGCTCCGTTGTCAGAATGCCAAGTTCAATTGCTGTGAGCGCTGCTCTTGCGTCTCCGTTTGCCACGTCAGCAAGAAAATCCAGTGCCTCCTCGTCAATGACTGCATCGTAAGCGCCCATTCCTTTTTCCTTATCATTCACCGCCCTGAGGATCAGCGTCTTAATATCTTCCGTGGACAGATTCTTCAGCTCAAAAATGATGGAACGGGACAAAAGCGCTCCATTCACCTCAAAATATGGATTCTCGGTTGTTGCACCAATTAAGATCACGGTTCCGTCTTCCACAAACGGAAGGAGATAGTCCTGCTGTCCCTTGTTGAACCGGTGGATCTCATCGATAAACAGGATCGTCTTTTTTCCGTACATGCCCTGATTGTTCTTCGCCTGCGCAATGACATCCTCCATGTCTTTTTTCCCGGCGGAAGTTGCATTGATCTGAAGGAACTCAGCACTTGTGGTATTGGCAATGACCTTTGCCAAAGTCGTTTTCCCGGTTCCCGGCGGTCCATATAAAATAATGGAACTTAACTTGTCAGCCTTGATTGCGCGGTAAAGCAGCTTATCTTTTCCGATAATATGCTGCTGCCCCACCATCTCATCCAACGTGGTTGGACGAAGTCTGGAAGCTAATGGCGACTCCTTTTCTCTGTTCTGTTCTCTCATATAATCAAATAAATCCATACGAAAAGCCTTTCTTTTTGTCCGTGTACTGCGTACACTTGACCATATTGAATATTCTAATTTCAAAACTTGCAATATTTGAGATCATAAATTCAATTTTTAGTATTTTATTCCAAAAATATGACGGATTTTATTCGTGAAAATTCATCGCAATTATTACATTACATGAATTTGCCCTGTTTGACAAGTGGATATTTCATTTTATCTTATTTTCCACGATTAAATTATGTTTTCTATAAGTTTTGCAATTACCTATATTGTCATTTTGACCTGTGTCATGTTTCTGAACTTAATAATATCATTATCTGTCCTTTGGATAGATAATGATATTATTGCATACATAGCCCTGCAAAAGCAACCGCTTTTATTCCGGGGATATCTAACGACAAAAAGGGGCTTATTTTACAGCCCCTTTTTCTGTTATCATAGCATTTCACTCTACGTTTGTAAATCAATCTATTTTTTCATGATCAGGCTAAAATTTTACGCCGGTGTTTTTTCAAGCGTATACTTTTTATACACCTGACGCTCGAACCTTCTTATTCCAGTATCAGTTCCTCGACCGTCACAAACGAATATCCCTCTCCCTGCAATTCATCAATAATCAGAAGTGCTGCATTTACCGATGATTCTGAGGCATCATGCAGCAGAATGATATCATTTTCCTGCACTTTATCCATGACACGCTTTGCAATGACGCTGGAATTATCTGTCTTCCAGTCGAGCGGATCGACGTCCCACAGCACCTCGATCATTTTTGTCTCATAATCGAGATTGCATTTCCAGCAACCGTAAGGCGGTCTGATATACTGCGCATGTTCTCCGGTCAGTCCAAAAATAATCTGGTCCGTTTTGTCCACCTGTTCCATCGCCGCCTGATCTGTGAGATTGGAAAGATTCACATGTTCATAGGAATGAACGCCGATGAGATGTCCGTCTGCATGGATTTTCTTCACGATCTCAGGATATTTTTCACACTCCGCACCCAGAAGAAAAAAAGTTGCCTTCACATTCCGTTCTTTCAAACCTTCCAAAAGTGTCTCCGTATGATCCGGATTTGGTCCATCATCAAATGTCAAAGCCACTTTCTTAACTTCCTCTTCTTTGATTTTTCCTGATGCTGCTTTCGTGTTCTCTTCTGCCATTCTCTCTGTCTCCATCCCACTGTCTGCTCTTATCCTATTGTCCTTTTTTTCCACGCAAATACCAATGATCCCTGTAAACGCAAAAATAAGCAGCAGAAATCCTGCTGCTCTTTTTATAATGAATTGTTGTTTTCCATTGCTTTTCTGTCTCAAACGGATTCCCCGGCTGTCATTTCTTTGTTAATAATATATGCCGTTCTTCCCATGAAAATTATAAGAATCATCATTTGGCAGATAACCATAGAAGCCGTCATCCGGTGTATGACCATAGAATTCTTCATCCGGTGTGTAGCCATAGTAGCCATCATAATAGCCATCTTTGTATCCCTGCTGGTAGCCCTCATATAAGCCATCATAATAATCACCGGAAGCATCATCATTTTCAGATCCTTCATAATAATAAGTGCTGTTATCTGTGCTTTCTGTTCTGGCAGCTGACACAAACATACAAGTCCAGAAAATGACTAACAGAAAGAGTGAGCTTATGCCCATGACAATCCCGGAGATTGCCATCCCTTTTGGTGCCTTTCTCGTCAACTGAATGATACCAAAGATAATCGAGAGAATCGCAAGTGGAATATTCACGAAGGAAAAGAATAAGACCAATGCGATAATGCCAAGTACCATGGATGCAATTCCGAAGCCACGCCCACCGGAAGAAACTTCTCTCACACTCCAGTAGTCTGCGCTGTCTCCGGCAAACTGATAAGCGATTCTTGGCGCACCATTTGCAAGATGAATGATTCCACATCGCACGAATCCATTCTTTTCCAACAAATGCTGCATGATTTTATTATCCTCATGGGTGTCAGCCCGCAGATTTCCGATCTGGCTTTTGCACCAGCCGATACATCCGCTGGCAATTCCGTGGCAGGAAGGATTTCCTGCAAGTCTGTGAATGGTTCCATATGGTTCATGATTCAGCCATGCCCCATTTTCGATCCCATAATAAGTCGGATCTTCGCCTTTTATAAAGGCAAATGTTGCTGCCAGATTCTTTTCATCATCTTCTACAATGTAGCTGTTTCCAAAGGCAATATCCTTCTCTAACAGCTCTCTCGATGGATAATTTTCATCCCACTGGTTTGGATTTCCATGTTCACGCATAAAAACCCTTGCCTGTGCATATAACTCCATCATTGCCGGTATATCTTCCATATTAGACCGTCTTACGTACATATCTGATCACCATATCCTTAGTTAAATCCAACAATTTTCTGTGAAAGTTTGTAAGCTGCAACTGAAATCTTTCTTCCGCCTCTTCCCGGAAGGTTCATCGCATTTCCCATAATACCGTTTCTCAAATGGTGGAACAGACGGATATCATGGTCTTTGATATATTTCCATAACTCACGTTTTTTCTCAAGATTCTCCTCTGTGCCGGAGCGGATCAGCATGATCGTTGAGATCACTGTGATGATCTCAAGATAATTAAACATATAATGACGTAGTTTTGGATTCGGGATCTTCCAGAGATCAAACTCATCGATCATGATCTTATTCACCTTGATCTGCTGGTCAATACGACCGATCATCACTTTTTCATTGACGGACTGATCATCACGTCCAATGAAGTAACGGTAAAAATCAACATCCATATAGTACATATGCTTGACGCTTGGCAATGGCTTGTACACATAAATGTTATCCACATAAAAAGTATGTTTTGGCAGTTCAAGCCCACATTCCCGCAGAAGCTGTGTACGGTAAATGACAGAATGCATCAGAATGTACTGTCCCTTGTGAAATCTTCCTGCCTCATTCCATGTAAAAATCTTATCCTGCGGCAGGGAAGAATAGCGCATGATTTTTTTGTGCCGTACACCCTCTTTTTCATAAACATAATTTGCAATGAACATATCTAACACGGTATCTCCGCCAGCAAGTTCACGCAATTTTTTTAAAATCTTCATATAGGCTTCATAGTCCACCCAGTCGTCACTGTCCACAACTTTGAAGAAAAGTCCTGTGGCATTACGGATTCCGGCATTTACTGCCTCTCCGTGCCCACCGTTCTCCTGATGAATGGCATGCACGATTCCCGGATATTTTCTCTCATACTCGTCTGCGATCTCTGCGGTGCGGTCCTTTGATCCGTCATCCACGATTAAAATCTCAACATCATCACCGCCCGGAAGCAGAGACAGGATGCAGTGCTCCATATAATCCTGCGAATTATAAGATGGAATTGCAAATGTAAGTAACTTCATAATGATAACCTTTCCTACTGATTCATAATGGCATCTGCCAGTTCCATGGCTTTTTTCGTCATGGCATCAATATTGTAATATTTGTATTCTGCAAGTCTGCCTAATAAATGGAACTTCGGAAGTCCTGCTGTGAGTGCCCTGTATTTCCCGTAAAGCGCCTGATTTTCCTCATTTAAAATCGCATAGTAGGGAATCTCGCCCGCCGCACCCGTATATGCAAACGGATATTCTTTTACAATTGTAGTTCCATCTGTATTTTTCTGTCCCGTCAGAAATTTAAACTCCGTAATGCGGGTGTAATCTTCGCTTACCGTGTAGTTTACCACGCTGTGTCCCTGATAAGACTCCTCATCATAATGCTCAAAATGGAAATCCAGCGAACGATATGGCAGTCTGCCGAATTTACAATCAAAAAGCTCATCCAGCGCTCCTGTGTAAATGACATCTCCCGCAAATGGTTTTCCCTCAAAAAGGATCTCATTCCCTGTAAACTTTAAGACATCCCTGCAGTCTGTATCCAGAACAACTTCTATGTTCTCATGATCTAACATATGCTCAAACATCGGTGTGAAGCCATCCTTTGGCACACCCTGATATTTGTCCTGAAAATAGCGGTTATCATAAGAGATCAGCACCGGCACTCTTCCTGTCACTTCCGGACTGATCTCTTCCGGCTTCTGTCCCCACTGTTTCATGGTATATTTCAAAAATACATTCTCATAGACATACTGTGCAATCTCACGGATATCCGGATCATCATTCTCACGAAGTTTCATGATCGGCACACGGCTTCCCTCACCGTAAGCTTCGATCAGTTTTTTCTCCAGAAGATCTGCTTTTTCCTTATCATAGACCATGTGCAGCGTATTTAAGTTAAATGGAACCGGGATCAGCTTGTCCCCCAATTTTGCTACCACTTCATGTCCGAAAGGATACCATTCCGTAAATCTAGATAAATATTCATAAACTTCTTCCAGACCTGTATGGAAAATATGTGGACCATACTCATGGATTAAAATGCCATATTCATCCGAAACATCATAACAGTTTCCTCCAATATGGCTTCGTCTCTCAATCACAAGAACTTTCTTTCCGGCTTCCTCTGCCAGTTTTCTGGCACAGGCTGCTCCGGCAATTCCGGCTCCTATCACGATGCAATCGTACATCTTTTATTACCTCTGACTTTCCTTATTATAATATCAACATTTTCCAACATTATTTACTGATCGTCTGCAATCCTGTATCCGGACTGCGAAACGGTTGTAGTACTTTCCTATTATACATATTTTATTATGACAAGCCAATTTATTTTTTCTTAATTATTTATTACAGCCTGAATTTTGAACATTTTGTTCATATTTTATTTACAAATTTCTCACAAAGCCATCATACGATAGACACAATTCAACTTTATACTCTAAGCATAAGTTAAGCCAACAAGAAAATTTTTCATAGAACTTTTTTTCATACCTGAGTAGATCAGGTTGCCTTGCTTAACCAGTAAGCAAGGTTCCTCCCAGAAAACAGTGAAGCATTTCACTTTCCATACACAATCTTTTTCATATGAATAGCCGGTGCGATGCACCGGCTCCCTCTTTTTTATCCCGGAAACTGTAATATTTCCATGCTTTCTAATCCGTCACCAGAAATTTTTCATTTCCAAGTCTGATCCCCATATATTTTGCGTAAGCGGCAAACGCAGATGGTATTGCATAATTTTCCTGAGATTTTTCTGCATCCACAAAAATGAGATGATTTTCTGCCATTTTCTCTGCCTCAGTGTCAAATCCTGCTTCTTCCACCAAAACCGCATATCCTTCCATCTGCCATTCGATATGGGAAAATATATGTTTTGCATTCTCTAGCTTCTGCACCCGGATTGGAGAAAGATGCATATCTTTTACCAGATGAACAATCTCATCCTGCGAGTATCGCCCCTCAACATTCGGCAATTCATAGAGTCCTGCCAGAAGTCCTTTTTCCGGTCGTTTCCGGATTGCCACTTTATCATTGTCCCGGATGACAAGCACCGTCCTCTTTTCGATACGTCTCGCTTTCGCTTTCGTCCTGACCGGAAGTTCTGCAATCCTGCCCTCTTTCCTTGCCAGACAGAGACTGTTCCACGGACACTGTTCACATAACGGCGCACCATTCGGCACACACACGGTCGCACCAAGTTCCATCAGTGCCTGGTTAAACGCCCCCGGCATCTCCATTCCCTGCATGACTTCCCGCAGCTCTTTTTCCAGAAGGGTGCGAAAAGACGGCTTCATAATATCGGTATCGTCCGCAGCCACTCTCGTCAGGATGCGGAATACATTTCCATCCACAGCCGGCACCGGAATCTGATATGCAATGGAGGCGATCGCCCCGGCAGTGTAACTTCCGATCCCCTTCAGTTTCAACAATTTCTCATAATCTGCCGGAAGTTTTCCACCATGCTCTTCCATCACCTGAATGGCTGCCTTCTGCATATTCCGCACGCGGTTGTAATAGCCTAATCCCTCCCAGAGTTTTAGCAGCTCATCCTCCGGGCATTCCGCCAAAGCCTCCACATCCGGCAGACGCTTCGTAAACCGCTCAAAATAAGGTTTTACCGCTTCCACTCGCGTCTGCTGCAACATAATCTCCGACACCCACACCCGGTACGGTGTCGGTTCTTCCCTCCACGGAAGCACACGGGCATGCCCCGCAAACCATTTTAATAACGGCTCTATTAAAATCTGTAAATTAAAATCTGTGATCATGTTTTATTCCTCTTTACCTTCAAATATCAATTATTATCAACATCATATGTAATGTAGATTCAATTGCAAAACTCACAAAATGTAAATTGAATTGTGAAAAAGTAACAAAAGACATGAAAGACATTGGGGAACCGCCGGCACTTAGAAGGCAGACACGACATTAGTCGTGGCTGGCTTCTTAGTACCGCTGCGAGTGACACATAGCGGGAGCGTGTCTTGAATGTTTTTGTTACTTTTGAACAATTTTAAAAAAATTATATATGTTTTGCAATTGTCAAAGTCTTCATAACATAAAGTATGTTTCGCTCATATTCCCATTATAATAAGGAATCCCCCGGATGTAAACGGAGCGATTTTCCATTTTTTACAGATTTTAGAAAAAGTTTATCGACGTTCATATTGACAAATCCTCTCAAAAGAAGTACTCTAGATATAACATGTATTGTTAATTTTTTATCAATCTATTTAGGAGGGTATTATCGTGAGCGAATTCAACAATTTAAAATTAGATGTGGAGAACGAGATCGCCGTTCTTACCATCTCAAGACCAGCAGCATTAAATGCATTAAACAGTGAGACATTAGACGAGTTAAACACAGCTTTAACAGAGATCGAGGGAAGAGACGATATCAAAGTTGTGATCTTAACCGGTGGTCCTGACAAGAAAGACAACGCATTCAAATCTTTCGTTGCAGGTGCTGATATTGCCGAGATGGTGAACTTTACAGCTCCGGAAGCAAGAGCATTCGGTATCAGAGCTTCTGTTCCATTCTTCAAATTAATGAATATGCGTCAGGTAACAATCGCAGCCGTTAACGGTTTCGCACTTGGCGGTGGATGTGAGATTGCTATGGCATGTGATATCCGTATTGCATCTGACAACGCAATCTTCGGTCAGCCGGAATGTGGACTTGGAATCATTCCTGGATTCGGCGGTACACAGAGACTTGCCCGCTTAGTTGGTATGGGACGTGCCAAAGAAATGATCTTCACATGCGATAACATCGATGCAAACGAAGCTTACCGCATCGGTTTAGTGAACAAAGTTGTTGCAAAAGAAGAATTAATGGAAACTGCAAAAGCTATGGCAGCAAAGATCATCTCCAAAGGAAGCTACGCTGTATCAGTTGCAAAAGCAGCAATCAACAATGGTTACGATATGGATATCAAGAATGCTGTTGAGATGGAAGCAAACCTCTTCGGTGTTGTAAATGATACTCATGATAAAAAAGAAGGAATGGGTGCCTTCTTAGAGAAGAGAAAAGCTGATCTTACAGATTTCTAATCTGCATTTTTTCATAGTTCCGGTTTTATTACATAGGAGTTTCTTCCTATTATATAAACATTAACAAACATTTTATTTCATGTAGTGCGTAGTACTTGTACGAACGCGATTTATTAGGGAAAGGAAAAAGAACGTAACTTTGATGGTGTACCGGCCATCTTCGTTACGTTCTTTTTCATGTACCTGTCTGCTGTACGATTCTCTTATCCCACTCATTTTCCTGCAAGTGCTTTCTCTGCTTCCATCCTTTTCATCTGTCTTTCGTGACTTGCAAACATTCCAAATGCCACAATGTTTAAAATAAACTGCGTCACAACCGCTGTGATCCAGATGCCATCCAGTCCAAAAATCCGTGGAAGGATCACGATTGTAAGCGGCGTCATAATAAGTGGATCAAAGTAAATCATAAACAGCGAGTATTTATCTTTTCCAACCGAATAGAAAAAGGAATTGGTCACGCGGACAAGTCCTGTAAAAATAAGCTGTGCCGCCGTCACCATAACCGCATGATACCCAAGTTCTGCGGCTTCCCCCTCATATCCGTAAATTGCCGGATAAAACCGGGCTGTTGCGATGGTAAAGATAAATAAGAAGAAACTCACACTCATTGCTGTGATGATCGCCTTATTTCTTATTTTCCGGATCGCATGAAAATCATGTGCGCCATAGGCATAACTTGCAAGTGGCTGAATCCCCTCTGCGACACCAATCAGAAGCACACGGTACGAGCCGACGGTGGAACTGATAAGTGCATAAGCTTTTACCGCAAGGTCGCCGCCAAATTTCAGGCACGCTACGTTATGATATAAGATCAACAGGGAAGGGGTCAGCGATATTCCAAACGGTGAAACCGCTGTCTTAAAAATTTTTTTCCAGTATTCCTTCCTTATAATAAACTGTGAAAACCGGATCGGATCGGTTTTCTTTGTACCAAGAATGATCAGGCAGCACAAGGTCGTAAACAACTGTGCACACAGTGAAGCGCCCGCTGCACCGCCAATCCCCATATGAAAAACATACATAAAAACAAAATCAAGGCCAAGGTTGACAAATAAACCGCCAACCATGATCATCATGGCACTGACCGCCCGGTTGTCATTCCTGAGAAGAGGTGTCAGTCCACAGGATAAGATCTGAAGCACGCCGCCTGTGAGCATTACCCTTCCATAAATCTGTGACAGCCTTAAAAGTTCTCCTTCTGCGCCCATTAATTTCAATAGAGGAGTCAGTAAAATAAGAAAAAGAATCGTAACCACAATACTCGATGCCAATAATGCAAGAATGACATTTGCCCGTACAATGTTCGACTCTTCGTTCTTTCCCTCTCCCTGTTTGGTTGACATCATTACGGCTCCGCCGCATCCAACGCCGGTGCCGATCGCAGTTACCACTGCAATGATCGGCCACGCAACATTGACTGCGGATAATGCCGTGTCACCTATCAGATTGCTGACAAATAAACCGTCAATCATGGAGTAGGCGCTTTGGAGAAACATGGTGATCATGGAAGCCATGACATATTTTCCGAATTTTTTTTCGACTGCTGTCTGTTCCATATTAGTTGCTTACCGGCTGGGATGCTACTGCCTGATCCATCATAGCATCTCTGTCCTCCTTTGAGAGTCCGGCGAGCACTTCATTGATCTTATCTACTAATTCTGTGTTTCCTTTCTGGCAAGGGATACCAAGGTCTGTCTCTTCATTGCTGACCTCAAATCCGGTACCGCCCTCAAAATCGATGATCTTTAAATCCGGATTGCTTACTAAAATAGATTTTGCAGAAGGCATATCACAGGTAAATCCATCAATTTTTCCTGCATGGACTGCTGCAACCATAGATGCAAATGTATCAAGAGCCGCATCCTTTGTCGCATAATCCGTGATCTTGTCTAATACATCATACCATACTGTGTTCAGTGTAGATGTAAGTGTTGCACCCTCAAAATCTGTAACATTTACTACATCTGCATAAGGTCCGTCAGCCGCAACAACCGCAACAATATTTGCATTGTAATACGGATCTGAGAAATCTACCGACTGGGATCTCTCACTTGTGATGGACATTCCGGCGATCGCACAGTCAACTTTTCCGGACTGGATGGAAAGGATCAGACCGTCCCAGTCAATCTGTGTGATCTCAAGATCCATATCCAGTTTTTCTGCTATGTATTTTGCGACAAGGACATCATAACCATTCATATAAGAACCATTCGATGTCATCACTGCTCCATTGGAGTCATCCTCCTGCAGCCAGTCAAACGGTGCATAATCTGCTGACATTGCAACCCGGAGAACTTCTTTTCCGGAAGCGGTTGTTGTTGCGCCCGCCTCTGTCACACTTGCTGTCTCTCCTGTGGATGCCCCTGCCGAAGCTGTGTCACCTGATCCGCCGCAGGCTGTTAATGAAATTGCCATTGCTGCTGTCAAAAGTGCTGTTGTTAATTTTCTACTCATAATATTGTCCTCCTCTTTCTATGCTTAAAAAACAAATACAATTTGTCTTTTACAAACCTTAACCCTGCATAAACCTGCTTAAAAACTCTCTGGTTCTCGCTTCCTTCGGGTTATTAAATAACTCCTGTGGCGGTGCATCCTCCACAATATATCCTTTATCCATGAAAATGGTTCTTGTGGATACATCTCTTGCAAACGCCATCTCATGCGTTACGATCACCATCGTAAGTCCTTCATTTGCAAGCTGTTTCATAACCGATAAAACTTCTCCGACCATTTCCGGATCCAATGCGGAAGTCGGTTCATCAAAAAGCAATACTTCCGGTTCCATTGCAAGTGCCCTGGCGATCGCCACTCTCTGTTTCATACCACCGGATAACTGGTGTGGTTTTGCTTTTACATAAGGAGCCATTCCTACTTTTTCCAGATATTTCATACAGATCTCGGTGGAATATTCCTTGCTTCTTTTTTTCACCTTGTGGACACCAGCCATGCAGTTGTCAAAAACCGTCATATTGTTAAACAGGTTGAACTGCTGGAACACCATTCCCACCTGGGAACGGAAACGGTTGATCGTCTGTGCATCCTTCGTCAATGGATAGCCATGATATAATATCTGACCGCTCGTCGGTGTCTCCAAATGATTGATGCATCTTAATAAGGTAGATTTTCCTGATCCGGAAGATCCGATGATACAGACCACATCGCCCTCAAACAGATCAAAACTGATGTCTTTTAAAACTTCGTGTTCCCCGAATTTCTTTTCCAGATTCCTGACACTGATGACCGGGCCACGAAATTCATACGTTGCATCCTTTGCCTCAGTCGTCACTCTCTCATTAAACTTAAATATTGATTGTCTTGCCATAACACGTTCCTCTTTTCTTTCCATCTGATCCCCTGATTTATTTTGCGGCTGCCGGATTTAAAACCTCGTAACTTTCTTTTCCTGCCATATACTTTTCGATCAGCTTCAGCAAACCGTTAAATAATAAGGTAAGTGTCAGGTAAATCAATGCTGTGATCGTATATGCCTCAAACATTCTGAAATATGTTCCGGCTGCAACCTTTGTGATATAGAAAAGTTCTGTGACTGCGATTACATTTAATACGGAAGTATCTTTGATATTTGCAACAAAAGTATTTCCGATCTGCGGTGCGATAATTTTAAAAGTCTGTGGAAGGATAATATAGATCATCATCGGAACATATCCCATTCCAAGCGCCTTTGCCCCTTCAATCTGTCCGACATCAATGGAATTGATACCGCCGCGGACTGTCTCTGACATATAAGCTCCTGTATTTAACAGGATGATAAAAATCGCTGCATTGAATGGTTTCAGGTCAATTCCGAATACTGTAGATGATCCATAATAAATTACCATTGCCTGAACGATCATTGGTGTTCCACGGAAAATCGTGACATAAATTTTTGCGATCACCCATGGAATACCAAGTAAAATCTTTTTGATCATGTTATCCTGCGCCCGGATGTCCGTTGCCTGGATGATTCCAACCAGAAACCCTAAAAAACATCCACAGATTGTACCTGCGAGGGATGTTTCCAATGTGGTAAGCAGCCCTTGTAAATAGTATCCGTGATACTGCTGTATCAGAAAAATGATCCAGCCAAAAAATGTGGTAGGTGTATTCGTCATAACTAATCCTCCTTATTGTTCCGAAGAAACATCCATTTCCTATGAACTAATGAAACAGATTGTTCTTCTGTTTTCTGTAAACAACAGCATCTGTACTCTGCATATATTCTATGTACAGAAAAGGCGCTAAGGATGATTCCCTAGCGCCTTTGCTATGTTCAGGTCTGCTGCCTGATTGCCTGCTGTTTTAAATTAAACCTGTTTTATCACACTTTTTGTTTTCCTGTCAACAAAATCCAGCCAATTTTTATAGATTTGTATACTTTTTCCAAAATGCGCATGATTTCTATTATTTTATTGTGGGAAACGTAAAAAATGCGATTTTTTCGTCTGACAACACATATTACACGCTTATATATTAACTATAGAAGAAACTGTCTTACAATTATATTTTTTCACTTAATTTGAAAGAAATTTACACTTGACAAATCAACATTTTTGAACTTATATTAGCAATCATAAACAAATGGAGGTGACAAACAAATGAAAATTGTTGTGATCCAGGAGGAAATTATTCAGACAGATATCACTCCAAAGGAACTTACAAAACGCTGGAAAAAACTGGAGCAGCTCCCCGGTATTGATGAGGTTGTCATTGAAGTTCCCGCCCATTATCCCAATATAGAACAACTTCATACTTATATCGGAGATGCGGACGCGGTATTCGGGCTGTGGATCGGTCCGGACAATATGAATGAAGAATTCTTAAGCCAGCATCCGAATTTAAAATATGTTGCCACCTTAGGACACGGATGGGAAAAATTCGATACAGAAATGACCAGAAAACGCGGCATTTCCATTTCCAATACCATCTACGGTTCACAGACGATTGCAGAATATGCTTTCGCTTTATTAATGGATGTCTGCCATCATATCGGCACGCATGACACCCGGATCAAAACGATTGACTGGTCTGTACCGGAAAACCACAATGAATTCTGTAAATCGATCACCAGACAGATTGAATTATATGACAAAACAATTGGTGTGATCGGTCTTGGTGCGATCGGCTTTGCGTTTGCAAAAATGGCACAGGGATTTGGCATGCATGTGCTCGCATACGGCCGCCACAAAAAAGAAGGTGCTGCATATGATTTCATTGAACAGGTATCGTTAGATGAGCTGCTTGCCAGAAGCGATTTTATTTCCCTGCACACGCCGCATACCCCGGCAACCGAACGCATGATCAATCAGGACACCCTTGCCAAAATGAAAGACGGTGTCATTTTAATCAATACAGCGCGCGGTGCCCTCATCGATGAACAGGTGCTTGCGGATGCGCTTGCATCCGGAAAAGTATTAGCCGCAGGACTTGATGTTCTGACGGATGAACCGCCGGTTTGCGGCAGTCCGTTGTTAACTGCACCAAACACCGTTATCACCGGACACATTGCATGGCTCACAAGAGAATCCAGAATCCGCGCGATCGATATGGCAATCGACAATTTCCAGTGCTACCTGGAAGGGCATCCGGTTTCCATTATCAACTGAATTTATATAGATAATTGCGAAACTCCTTATATCTTTCTTTTAAATTGTTCAAAATTAACAAAATTTTCGAAAACACGCTCTCGCTACGTGTCGCTGGTAACGGTACTAAGAAGCCAGTCACGATTAACATCGCACCTGCCTTCTAAGAACCGACCGCTCCCCAGTGTTTTCTCAAGCTTTTGTTAATTTTTCACAATTCAATTTACATTTTTATGAGTTTCGCAATTATCTACGAATAAATAAAGACAAGGAGATTATGAAGATGAATGTAGAATGTTTATTAAGAGACAGCATGAAAACAAAACCAAAGAGCAACCGTGGTGCACGTCAGAAAACTTCCACCCCGAAGAATGTAACACGAATGAATTATAATGAAAATCCATACGGTATGTCTGATGAAGTAAAAAAAGCAGTTACGGATGCTTCCCTCAACAGCTATATGTATCAGGATTTCTATGCAGTCGATCTCAAAAAACAGCTGGCTGATCTCTATGGTCTTACCGTAGATCATGTCTGTATCGGTGCCGGTTCCTCTGCGATCATCGATATGCTTGGTGAAGTATTTATCAATTATGGGGACGAAGTTGTGTACTGTGCTCCAACTTACGAAGCTTTCCCGGATATGGTCAGCGATAACGGAGGTGTCCGTGTCGTTCTCCCACTGACCGATGATTACTGTTATGACCTCGACGCAATGCTTGCAGCCATTACAGACAAAACGAAAATGGTGATCGTCTGCAATCCAAACAACCCGACCGGAACTTATGTAAACTCCGCAAAAGTCGAAGAATTCATCCGTAAACTCCCGGATCATGTCATTCCGGTGGTAGATGAAGCTTATTTCGAATACGTGGAAGATCCTACTCACTACAGCCTCATCAAAATGATTCAGGAAGGCTACGACAGACCGCTCTTTGTACTGCGTACTTTCTCCAAAATTTATGGCATGGCCGGTCTCCGCATCGGCTACACCTTTGCTGATCCATTGCTGATCGATGAACTAATGAAAGCCTGTCAGGCATGGAATGTCAGCTACAATGCACTCGCTGCCGCACAGGCTGCCTTGAAAGATCAGGAATACATCAAAAAAATCAAGGCTCTCACCACGGCAGGGCGCGAATATCTTGAGGATGAACTGACAAAATTAGGCTGCACTCTTGCAAAACCATGCGCAAACTTCATCTACTTCGACACACACCATGATCCAAAAGAAATCCGTGCTGCCCTTGCAGAGCGGAAAATTATGATCAGTGCATTTGGTTTTAACCGTATCAGTGTCGGTACAGAAGAACAGAATAAAGCATTTATCGCCGCCTTAAAAGAAATTCTGGCAGCCTACTAATTTTTTAAATAAAAACAAAGTATATTTCAACTATAGTTTGTTATTTTTTCCTCCCCTTTACGGGCTGGAATACTGTAAAATGTAATGATTTCTTAGTTACTGTTCACTCAGCAGTAAAACACTTGCTGTTTTGCTGTGTAAGAAAGTGATTCAGGAGTGAGCAGACTCCTTTTGCAAAACAAAAACTTTAAATGAGTCTGCGAATCGTTACTGGAACGAAATACGAGTGAACAGTAACATTTTTTACAGTATTCCAGCCCTAATTATGTCTAAAAGGTTGACCTTTCAGAACAAATGAACTAGGATGAAAGAAAATACAGGACACAAACAAGGAGGATATATGATAGATAAGATTATCGGTTTCATTGGAGCTGGAAATATGGGAAGTGCCATGATCGGCGGTATTGTACACTCAGAGTTAGTGACAACCAGCCAGATCATTGCCAGCGCCCATTCCGCAGCTACCTTAGAAAAACTGCAGAGTACATATTCCATTGAGACAACCCTGTCCAATGAAACGGTTGCAGAACGCAGTGATATTTTATTTCTTGCTGTAAAACCAAATAAATTTGATGAAGTAATCCCACAGATTTCCTCTCATGTAAAATCAGGATGTGTGATCGTATCCATTGCCGCCGGAAAAACAATTGCCGCCATCGAGGACTCCTTTGGCAAACCAGTCAAGCTTGTACGTGCCATGCCAAATACCCCAGCCTTAGTCGGTGAGGCAATGAGCGCATTGTGCGTCAACCAAAATGTGACCCCGGAAGAATTAAAAGAAGTTCAGGCACTCTTCAACTCCTTCGGCAAATCGGAAGTGATCAGTGAATCTCTTATGGACGCTGTCATCGGGGTTTCCAGTTCTTCTCCGGCTTATGTATACATGTTTATCGAAGCTATGGCGGATGCCGCCGTTGCCGACGGAATGCCGCGTGCACAGGCCTATAAATTTGCCGCCCAATCTGTCTATGGCTCTGCAAAAATGGTCTTGGAAACCGGAAAACACCCGGGCGAGCTAAAAGACGCTGTCTGCTCCCCTGCCGGGACCACTATAGAGGCTGTCGCTGCTCTGGAAGCCGGAGGTTTCCGCAACACTGTGATTTCTGCCCAGCGTGCCTGCTCGCAGAAATCCCGCGATATGAGTGCTGAATAAATGTAGCATGTTTTATATTCTGTATGCAAAATGTGCAGATCGACTGAATCATTACTTCTGCACCGCTAATATTTTGAAATAATTAGGAGGCTTGAATATGTGGGCTTATGAAAGCGTATTTTATCAAATTTATCCACTTGGATTCTGTGGGGCACCTTTTGAAAATGATGGTGTACCAGAGCATCGCATTTTAAAAGTAAATGACTGGATTCCTCATATTGAAAAACTTGGGGCAAATGCCATTTATTTTTCACCGGTATTCGAATCTGACACGCACGGCTATAACACCAGAGATTACACCAAAATTGATACCCGTCTCGGCACGAATGAGGACTTTCAATCTGTCTGTGAAAACCTTCACAAAGCAGGGATCAAGGTTGTTTTAGATGGTGTATTCAACCATGTTGGAAGAGGTTTCTGGGCATTTCAGGACGTTTTGGAGAAACGATGGGATTCCCCATACAAAGACTGGTTTCATATCAGCTTTGACGGTAATTCAAACTACAATGACGGTCTCTGGTATGAAGGCTGGGAAGGCAATTATGATCTTGTAAAACTGAATTTACGAAACGAAGATGTCATCCAGCATATTTTTTCCTGCATCAAAGGATGGGTAGAGGAATTTGACATTGATGGTCTGAGACTTGATGTCGCATACTGTCTGGATCACGATTTTCTCAGACGGCTCCGCTCTTTCTGTGATGGATTAAAACCGGATTTCTTTCTTGTCGGAGAGACACTTCACGGTGATTATAATCAATGGATGAATGATTCCATGTTACATTCTGTCACAAACTACGAGTGTTACAAGGGATTGTATTCCAGTTTTAACAGCATGAATATGTTTGAGATCAATCACTCCCTGCTGCGTCAGTTTGGCCCGGATAACTGGACCTTATATAAAGGAAAACATCTGCTTTCTTTCGTAGATAACCATGATGTCACCAGAGTCGCAAGCATTTTATCAAACGAAAATCATCTGCCTTTGATCTACGCTCTCGCCTTTGGCATGCCGGGTATTCCATGCGTCTATTATGGCAGTGAATGGGGTGCAAAAGCAAAAAAAGAAGATGGTGATCCTGCGCTGCGTGCCTGCTTCGAAAAACCGGAATGGAATGATCTCACAACTTTTATTTCCAGACTGGCAGAGGCAAAAAAACATTCTGACGCATTGAATTACGGTGATTTCCGTTCGGTTCTTCTGACCAACCGTCAGTGTATTTTTGAGAGGAAAACAGATTCAGAGCGTGTTCTTGTAGCGATCAATGCGGATGATCAGTCTTTTATGGCACATTTTGACGCCGGATGCGGCACTGCGGTAGATCTGATCACAGGAGAAACACACGATTTTGGCGGTGGCAGTGAACTTGCACCTTACAGTGCGGCTTACTGGAAAATGGAACGTTAGAATGTGATTTTGTGGCGCCTTTATAGGGTGTGAGGGGCAGATATAAGCGCCCTCTCACAAGGCAGTCACTTTATGTAATGAAAAAGAAAAACGGTACAGACGAAATATGATGTTCCTGTTCGCCGGGCATTCCGCTGGGCTTCTGAGCAAAAATTTTGTGAAGCAGAGCTTCACGAAATTTTTAGAATCCCAGCTCCATGGCTCACGAAGGAAATCATATTTGTCTGCACCGTTTTTCTTTCATTTACGTTACGAATGACTTGTGAGAGGACGCTTATACATGCCCGGTCAACGTTATGAATCGGGGCATGAGTTTCCCAAGTTTATTAGAATTCCCTCTACATTGCACCATAAAATCTGCCAATTTACATATAGGAATATGCCTCTCGATGTTTGTTTATCATCAGTGTTTACTTTATCGGGAATTTTTTCATTTATAACCATGTATTTTCATGATATTTCATCACTTACCCCAATTTTTATTTTGCAAATATTTTATAAGTCTGCAAATCAAGTGATAGATTTCCCTAACAATAGAAAAAATAAAAAACATCACTATGAATCCAACAACACCAAACACAATATCTGCAAACTCCATTGCACCTGTATTGGTTACTTTCTGACCGATTTCAATTGCAAATGTAATGACTAAAATTAAAGTAAATACATATATCCAGGCAATGACCATCACATGATTGTGCTTCGCCAGCCACTTAAACACAGGATAAACAATAAATACAAATGCCATTCCAAGCAAACCTATCACAATAAAATGCAACTCTTTATCTGAAAAATTATATTCGTAACTATCATTGAACCGCATCAGATAACTGTGGATTTTTGCTATCCACCCTACGATCATATACAAAAATTCCTTCATTAAGACTCCCTCCCTGCATTAATCTCAAAATAACTGTTTGTGTCATATCATAGCACTTAATATAAAACATGTAAACCGGAGTTTAACGGACGTAGTGCCGCAGATTCTGTGGTGCTTTTATAGGTTGTGAGGGGCAGATATAAGCGTCCTCTCGCAAGTCGTGATTTTATAGGTTTATGAAAAGAA
>OLQX01000310.1_pt1 | contig 59867 bp, 59 predicted proteins | sample 1672581 | NCBI WGS metagenome assembly OLQX01 (sample SAMEA3136701, study PRJEB25190) | human gut metagenome | reverse complement strand
GTACGTATGCGCAGATTGGAAAGTTCTCTTAGCTCTGCATACTCTTCTTCAGGCATGTATGGGAACTGATATCTCCCATCTGCTACAAGACCTGCAATTACCTTAGGGTCTTTCCTGTCATTCTTTGATGGATCATTGTCATCTAATTCCTTTGACTTATGAACAGCTGCAGGATTTACATGTACAAGAATCATTCCATTATCTTTACAATATGTAGCTAAAGCTTCCCAATATATGGAAGTCGGTTCCATACCAACGATAATCTTTTCAAGATCATTTGCTTTCATGATATTTACCGCCCAATCTTTGAACGTCTTAAATCCTTCGGCAGTATTATGAAAGTGTAATGGCTTTTTTGACAATTCCTGTTTTCTACATGTAAATGCTCGTGCATATTCATCATATGATCCGATATCCACACCAATTACCAAAGTTTTTTCATCAACCAGTTCAATCTTTTCGTTTTGTTTGTTACAATTCTTCATAGGTACCTCCGTATTATTGTTTCAGCTAACCGGTCAAGATCAGCAGATTCAATTTTACGACAGGTACTTTTTTATTTCATTCTTCCTTTCCACTTCCTCATTTACATGTTACAGGAAGCTCAATTCTTTACAATTATAATTTGTGGTCAAACTTAAAGCAATGCTCTTTGAATGCGTTTTCAATTTGTATAAAATAGATATTGAAAGGATGGGGAAATATATATGGCATTTCCAAAAAGTTTTTTATGGGGTGGCGCAGTCGCAGCAAATCAGTGCGAAGGTGCTTATCTTACAGATGGCAAAGGATTATCCTGCGCTGACATGTTAAAAGGAGGTAACGTTTCTACACCTAGAATGTTCTCTCCTGTGATTGAAGAAGGTGTTTATTATCCTTCTCATGAAGCAATTGATTTTTATCATCACTTTAAAGAAGACATCGCATTATTTGCAGAAATGGGATGGACTGTATTCAGACTATCTATCAACTGGTCTAGAATTTATCCAAATGGTGATGATGAACAGCCAAATGAAGCTGGCTTAAAATTCTATGATGAAGTATTTGATGAATGTAAGAAATATGGTATTGAACCATTAGTTACATTATCACACTATGAAATTCCTTGGGGAATTGTTACAAAGTATCATGGTTTTGCTGACCGTAGAGTCATTGATTTATTTGTTAAATACGCTACAACTTGCTTTGAAAGATATAAAGATAAAGTTAAGTACTGGCTCACATTTAATGAAATCAACTGTGGCTTAATGCCTGGTGGTGGTGCATATAATGGCGTTGGCTATGTATGTCAGGAAGATCTAGATAATACAGCACAGCGTCCAGTTGATCAGCTCATTGATAACCCTCAGAAGCGTTTTGAAGCATTGCACAATGAATTTGTTGCAAGTGCTAAAACTGTTATTGAAGGACATAAAATCAATCCTGATTTCATGATTGGATTAATGATTGCTCATATGTCTTCTTATGGTTTAACACCTGATCCAAAAGACCAATTCAAGAATTTACAGTCTGATGACCGTATGAATAACTTCTGTGGTGATGTCATGGTAAGAGGTGAATATCCATTCTTTGCGGAATCATTCATGAAAGAACAAGGTGTTACTGATACATCTTTCATGGATAATGAAGAAGATAAGAAGATCTTAAAAGAAGGTGTTGTTGACATGTATACTTTCTCTTACTACATGACAAACTGTGTAACAACACATGAAGATGAATCAGCAAAAGGCAATGTATTCTTAGGATGCAAGAATCCATATCTTGAAGCAACTCCATGGGGATGGCAGATTGACCCACTTGGACTTCGCTATACATTAAATGAACTTGCTGGAAGATATCCAAACGTACCATTGATGATCGTTGAAAATGGTATGGGTATGATTGATAAGGTTGAAGAAGATGGTTCTATCCATGACTCTTATAGAATTGATTACTTAAGAGATCATGTAAAGGCTATGAAAGATGCCATTGAAAAGGATCATGTAAACTTAATTGGTTATACAACTTGGGGTCCAATTGATCTTGTATCAGCTGGTACAGGTGAAATGTATAAGAGATATGGTTTCATCTTTGTTAATAGACATGATGATGGAACTGGTGACTTCTCTAGAAGTAGAAAAGATTCCTTCTTCTGGTATAAGAAGTGTATTGCTTCCCAGGGTGAAGATTTAGACTAAAACATATTGAAAAGGGACTTCGAATGAAGCCCCTTTTTATGATGCTGATGATGAAGTTGATGCATTGCTGCTGGCATTTCGATCTCTTATCATATGCTGTAATGCAATCACAATTGTAATGATTTCTTTTTCTTTGGACACATCATAAATATCAATAGAATATTTATCATGGAGTGAGAATGCTTTTTGGCATACATAAGCAATCGGATGATCATTCTCATCACTCAATAAGAAATTCAATCTTAAAACATTACCTGTTATCTTCCATCCTAATCCTTCAATATTTGTAATATCTTTGACCAGATGAAATAATTCATTGCTTAATTCAAAACGCATTCCATCATGCATTGCAATATAATGTCTTCCATGGAAAGAAAACATCTTTCTAGTGATATTAGATATTTCATTTCCTTGTGCATCAAACACTGTTGTATCATCCACAAAAGAAAGAAATTTGCTATTGGAATAATAAACAACCTGATCATTTTCATCTGTTACTTCAGTTGCCTGATGAAATGAAAATACTTCAGTAGAAATGAATAAACTTTTCACGGGTTTGCCATACATTTCCTGTACTTCAATATTGCTGGAATCATTATGATCATGATAGTGAGAAAATAAATTCATGCATACCATCATACACATCACGATAACAACAAACAACAAGACAATACCTGTTTCCATAGGAAGTTCTCCTTTTATCAATACTGATAATAATTTTTCGCAACAATTGCTTTTTCTTTAACGACCTGTTTTCCTAATGCAAATACATCTGTTACATTCAAATCAGTATCTAAGAGTACAATATCTGCATCTTTTCCTTTTTCGATACTTCCCTTTTGTTTTAAAAGTAATGCATCCGCAACATTCTTGGTAATGATAGAAATCGCTGTAGAAATATCTACATGTTCTTCTAGAATCAATGAACGGATAGATGCATATAATGTTTCCATTTTACCAACACCCATACCAATGATATTTAAATTCTCATCCCAGATTGGAAATGATCCATTTGCATCTGATGATAATGTAATCTGCTTCAATGGAACGATCTCTAATGTTTTCTTTAGTAAAGATGGTGTTTTTTCATCTGCTGTAAAATCAATATATCCACCCTTCGAAGCAAAAGCTAATGCATCTTCATATTGGTTTGCAACATGTGTTGGTCTGAATTGTGTAATCGGAATATCCGTTTCCTCTACGATTTCCAAGATTTTCTTATATCCATCTTTTCCTTTTCCAGTATGCATATGAACAACACCAGGTTTATTCGCAAGCAATCCTGCAGTTCTGCATTCCGTTGCCATTCTAGCAAGTTCCTGCTTTAAAGGAGCACTAGAACGATGATCACTGATTGCAACCTTTACACCAATGATTTCATCAATAAATGCAATATCTTTTCCAATAGAACCAGTTAGAGTTGTTGTAGGAATTGCATAGGAACCTGTTAAACAATAAGCACTCATCCCTTGTTCTCTCAATGCTTTTGTTTTTGCAACCAATTGTTCAATAGATTTCACATGTGCATCTGTACCAAGAAGACCAATGACTGTTGTTACTCCATACTGGATACAGTCTGTCATCTGGATTTCACGTATCAAGGAAGAAAAACCATTTTCTCCCCCGCCACCAATAATATGTACATGCTGATCAATAAACCCAGGAATCAAAAACTTCCCACTCGCATCAATTTCTTCATAATCATATGAAAATACAAGATTTGGCTGTATATCAATCATTTTATCGTTACAAATCAATACATCCTGGATTCCTGCATCTTCAGGTGCATATATATGTGCATTTCTAATTACTTTAAATTCATTCATAATTTTTCACTTCAAAAGATCTTCACATCTTTCTACAAAAATAGATTCACTTTCATTCTTATAAATTCCAGCTTTTAGCTGAAAGCATGTTTTTTCTTTTTCTAAACTTTTGGATTTGTTCTCCGCAACAATCGATTTCTTTTCAAAGTCATAGATACGATCTACAAGCAGCGTTGCACAAGAAACAAGTGAACACGAAACAGAAGCAATCAATATTCCTAAATTGATTCCTGTAGATGCACCAACTGCTAATACACCAGCAGCACACGCACTTAAAGCAATCCCTGTAATTGTCAGAATGTTATGTGTATTTTCATAACTCACTGCTTTTATGTGAGAAGACTTAATCTCTTTTTCAATCTTATCTGTAATGTATGTATCTATGTTCATATGTTATTTATTCTTCTCTGGAAGGTAGAAAATCTGTTCTCCATCCTTGGATAATTGATAGTTGCCTCTTGCATAAGATTCAACATAATCAGGATCCTGCAACTTTTCTTTCTGTTGTGTGAGATATGTATTCTCGTCTTTCACTTCTTGCAGCTTTGCCTGCACTTCAGCCAGCTGCTGATACAATTTCACAGTTGTCATACACTCAATAACAACGGTATAAATCATGTAAATAGAAACAGGTATTAAAACAACAGTCATTACTTTGCGAAAAATAGAATATGAATTCTTTTTAATTTTTTTCTTTAATTTCTTTGCCATATACTACTCGTTCCTTTCTTCTTTCTCTACAAATGATTGCGATACAATTTCATACATATCAGAAGCTTCCTGCTTCCTCTTTACTTCCTGAATCGATAAAACACGAACTTTCATTTTACGGCTTCCAAATGTTACGCCAACAATATCCCCAACTAGTACTTCATGTGATGGTTTTACAACTTTACCGTTGATTTCAATTCTTTGATTCAATGCCAGTTCTTTTGATACTGTTCTTCTTTTTAATATTCTTGATACTTTTAAAAATTTATCGATTCTCATGTACAGATTCCTTTGCCTTTTCAATGCATTCTACAGCCATTTTTAAATCATTTTTACCCTTTGGCAGTAACACTATAATACACTGATTTGCATATCGAATTGTGATATCTTTTGAAATTTTAGTGAAAGATTCAAACAATTTCACACCATCAACATGTTGCGAATATAAAGAAGAGAATGTAATTTCCATTTGATTCTTTACTTCTCGATAAGATTGCACAATTGTCTCTTTCAATGCAATATCTAACTCTTTCTTTTCAAATAAAGATCTGACTTCCTTTGGAAGCTTTCCATACTGATCTTCAATTTCACTGCGATATGCTTTTAATTGTTCCTTGCTATCTAGTTTATCTAGCTTTTGATACATATCCAGTTTATCAAAATCATCATTTGTAAACCCATTTGGAATGTAGCTGGATTTTGAAATACTAGGATTAGGTTTTACTTCTTCATGGACAATTTCTTTTCCACTCTTTTTAGCTTCAATTGCTTCTTCCAGCATCTCAATATACATATCAATACCAACCGTATCAATAAAACCTGATTGAGATGGTCCTAATAGATCCCCTGCACCTCGAATTGTTAAATCTCGCATCGCAATCTTATATCCTGAGCCAAGAGATGCAAATTCTTTGACTGCAGTTAATCTCTTTTGCGCGATTTCTGTTAATTGACGTCGTTCTGGAATCATTAAATATGCATAGGCAAGTCGATCACTTCTGCCAACTCTTCCCTTGATCTGATAGATTTGTGCTAAACCAAAGTTTTGTGCATCTTCAATCAGAATTGTATTTGCATTTGGAACATCAATTCCATTTTCAACGATTGTTGTACAGACAAGAACATCAATTTCATGCTGGTTAAATTGAAGCATAATATCTTCTATTTCTTCTCTTCCCATCTGTCCATGAACACAGCCAATTCTTGCTTCTGGAAGTAAGTGCTGCAGTTTTCTGACACGGTTATAGATTTGTTCAATGTTGTTATATAAATAGAAAACCTGTCCATCTCGACTCAATTCTTTTTCAATCGCACTCTGAATTAATCCATCATTCTTTTCAACAACATATGTCTGAACAGAATAACGATTCATTGGAGGTGTTTCTAATTGAGACAATTGACGAATTCCAACAAGAGACATCTGTAATGTACGTGGAATTGGCGTTGCACTGAGTGTCAATACATCAATTCCATTTTTCATTTCCTTGATTCTTTCTTTATGTTCCACACCAAAACGCTGTTCTTCATCAATGATTAAAAGACCAAGATCTTTAAACTTGATATCTTTACTTAATAAGCGATGTGTTCCAATAACAATATCAACTCTGCCTTCTTCAAGATCTTTTAACGTTTTCTTCACTTCACTTTGTGATACAAAACGATTCAATACACGTATTTCAACAGGATATCCTTTATATCGCTTTGTAAATGTCTTGTAGTGCTGTTCTGCCAGAATCGTTGTTGGACATAGCATCGCAACCTGCTTGTTATCACTGACAGCTTTAAAAGAAGCAATGACAGATACTTCTGTTTTACCGAAACCAACATCACCGCATACAAGTCGATCCATTGGTTTATCACTTTCCATATCTTTTTTAATATCTTCCACTGCTTTTTTCTGATCTGGTGTTAATTCAAACATAAATGCGTCTTCAAAGATTTTCTGATCAGGTGTATCTTTTGAAAATGCATGACCAATATGTGTTTCTCTATTTGCATATAAAGATATTAAACGATCCGCAATATGTGCAACGTTTTCCTGTAATCTCTGTTTTGTCTTTTCCCAGTCCCCACTGCCGAGTTTATTTAATCTAGGAACAACACCTTCACGAGATACAAACTTACGTACAAGTTTGAACTGTTCTAATGGAACAAGTAATTCTGCATTTCCACGATATATAACTTTAATAAAATCTCTTTTTACACCTTGGAATTCTCTTGTTTCAATTCCTACGTACTGTCCTACACCATACGTTGCATGAACGATATAGTCTCCTGGTGAAAGATCTTCATAGTGATGCAGAACTTCAGCATTTCTAAACTTATTTTCATATCTTCCGCGATGGTGATGAATTTCAAAGATTTCACTTGCTGTATAGACATGAAAATGATCCCCTATCTGAAATCCTTGCATATAGTCTGCAAGATAAATATTGATACCATCTTTGATTTCACTTTCCGCATCAATCATCTGATATGGAATATGTTCTTCCATACATGTATGAATGACTCGTTCAATTTCTTTTTCATTTAAAGCCAATACATTCTTTTCTGGTGTATTGATCATCTTTAAGCGAACATCTAATGTTTCATTTGGAATATTTACTTCATGAATATTAGAAATATTATCAATGAATGGATCTTCTTTGATTCTTTTACAATCTAATGCAATTCTAGAATATTCATGAAATAAAGAATACTTTGGAAGCATCTTTCCTTCCTGAACCATTTCTTGCACATATTGTATGGAATCTTCTAAGAAATGTTTAATAGAAGCAGTTACTTCAGATGGATCTGAAAGAATGATGACTGGTGTATCCATATATTCCCATATTCCACTTGCATGATCTAATAAAGCAGTATATGGGTACATTCGTTTTTCAAAAATATGATTTTCCAGTGCATCTAAATCTGCTTCAATTTCAGGATTTGCATTATTTTCTAATAAAGCAGATGCTTTCGTTTTGATTTCTTCAATTTCTGCATCTGTAAAAAGTACATCTGATGCTGGAACAATCTTAACTTCTTTTACCTGTTTGATTGTTTTTTGACTGCCTTCATCAAAGAAACGAATACTGTCAATTTCAGTATCAAAAAATTCAATACGAATTGGATGATCATAGTTAATGGAATACACATCAACAATTCCACCTCTAGCCGCAAAAGAAAGCGGCTGATCGACATGGGAAGTTTGAGAATAGCCTCCATGAATCAATTTCATTTTCAATTGATCCATATCCATTTCTTCCCCCACTTTAATATTGATAATACAGTCTTTAAAGTTTTCAGAAGATGGCAGGAAACGAAGTAAAGCACTTGGACAAGTCACAACGACCTGATGTGGATTTTCCAGTAAAGAAGACATTGTTTCAACTTTGATTGCACTCATTTCAGGAGAAGATGCAATTGCTTCTACACGTAATGACTCATCCGACGCAAAAAGAGCACATTCATCATCTTCGAGGAAAGAAGAAATTCTTTCATATAGACGCTGTGCTTGATACAAATTCTTTTTTACCACAAGAATAGATCTTGGCCGATGCTTGTATGAAGTTGCAATGACAAGAGCTTCCTGGATTGTAGAAGTTAATGGCAGATCAGATAGATTTTTATCTAACAATGATACTGCCGGATTATCTTCTAACTGTTTTAAAAGCCATTGAGGCATTTTATTGTTTGACATATTACTTTTTAATATTGTACTGATTCATGACTTTATCCATAGGCTGTGTAATCCATGCATATGCCGCATCTGCACTATTCTGCAGTGCATTGTCAAAATCAGCTTTTTCACTTTTTGGAACTGGAGATAATACCCAGTCAGGTACTAATTTATGATTTCCTTTATCAGAATGCCCTACACCAATACGAATTCTAGGAATATCTGTTGTACCTACATGTGCAATAATAGATTTCATTCCTTTTTGACCACCTGCTGATCCATTCTTACGAATTCTTACAGATCCTGTAGGCAAATCCATATCATCATGCATAACTAGAATATCGGATGGGTCAATATGATAATAATTTACAGCCTGAATAACCGCATTTCCTGATTCATTCATATATGTGAGTGGTTTCATCAATAATACAGATTCACCATCCACTTTAATATTTGCAATCAATGCATTCCATTTTTTTGTTGTGGAAGCAACATTACATTTATCTAAAAGACGATCCATAGCTAAAAAGCCAGAATTATGTCTTGTATTTTCATATTCTTTTCCAGGATTTCCCAAACCTACAATTAATTTCATTGATCCTCCTCTTTTTCTTCGATGTTATCAAATTCCTCTTCTTCTACTGGAGCACTCACTTCTAGACCAAGCTGTCTCATCCATCTTTCACCAATACCACTCTTCGCAAAATTTTCCAGCATTGGTTTACATTCCTCATACTTTTCAGTTTGATCATTTTCTTTATAGATGACTGCTGCTGTTGCATTTGCAATGCTCTTATATAAACCAATTAAAGATTTGGAATATTGATATTGACTATAATCACCAGCTAATAAAGATTCATAGAAAGCTAATCCCTGATCACCTTCTTTTTCATAGAATTGATTAATAGCTTCAGCTTCTACACGTACAAGCTGATTTTTTAAAATATCTTTATACTGGTCCATCTTTTCATTCAGCTTTCTTCGATAGTCAGGCTTTCCATCTTTTTCAAGAATATTTGGAATTCCTAAGTATAAATAAAAGAACGCATCTTCATTTTCCGTAATTTTTACAGAACCATCTTTTTCATGTGTCATCATTCGATCTACATCAATAGAATTCATTACTTCATCAAATTCTTCAAATTCATTATGAAAAGCTAACCCCCAAAGATGAATAACTCTTCCCTTATTTAAAAATTCATTATCATCCTTCATTTCTTCTTCAAACTGCTTCATATTTTCAAAGAATTCTTCTTTATCACCAACAGAATTAACTACATCAATTAATTTTTTACTTTTATTTGTTCTTTTACTCATTAGAAACATTCTAACGATCATTAATACTAAGATAAGATAAATAATAATTTGCATTTCTTTCACCTCTTCGTAAATTATACAAAACTTAGCTTTAAATTATAGCGCATTTTCCTTCAAAATCTGAAAATCTTGTGAAATGATTTCTCTTTTTCTTGTTTTCCATATAAAATGGTTTTATGGCAAATAAAGAAGATACATTTGAAAAAGAATTGAAAAATATAAAAATTGAAAGTAAAAAAGCACCATTTCCTGATATTGATTTTGAATTAGAGAATGGAACAGATGATAATACAATAAATGATAAGATCGTTAGACCGAATACTTCTACATCATTATTTGATAATATTCCTGATTCAAAAGAATTGATGGAAGAAAAGAAAGTTGATGATGTTTTTAGAGAATTGGAAAAAACAGCTGCTGATCTAAAGATTCATGAAGCAATTGAAAAAGAAGAAAAAAAGCAGCAGAAATCCAAGAAAAAAACGACGATTATTATTATCCTTTCTGTATTGCTTGTTTTATCTATTTCTTTGTTATTTTTAAGTATGTATGCATACAAAAATAGAGAAGAAATTAAAAAGGCCGCAAAACCAACACTGGTTCCAACACTTGAACCATCCACTTCTGTTACAGAAAATCAATTACCTGCGGAATTAACGGATTTAAATTCTTTCCAGCTTCTTGTTGATTTCCAGCATGCATTAAGTAAAGATTATGTTCCTGCGAATTTAGCTACACCTTATCTGAACAGTACAACTGATGTCATTCAAGTAAATGCGGAAGCTGGTGAAATGGCGAAACAGATGAAAGCTGCTGCGGAAAGTGAAGGTATTTCACTGACAGTAACAAGTGGATATATGAACTACAAAGAAATCGAAGAACGTGCAATGGATATTATTTCTATGAATGGAGAAGAATATGCAAAGGCAAATGGTTTCCTGGCTGGCTACAATGAACATCAGACTGGTCTAGCACTTGATTTCACAGATGATCCAACAAATATCAACAATACAGCTGCATTTAAAGATACACCAGCTGGTCAATGGCTATTTGCACATGCACATGAGTATGGATTTATTCAAAGATATCCTGAAGGAAAAGAAAGTATTACAGGTGTTAATTTTGAACCTTGGCATTATAGATATGTCGGTGTAGATGTCGCAAATGCCATTTATAATAAGGGTGTTGAGTTGAATGATCCAAACTATACATTTGAAGAATATTACAATATTGAAAAATGATATCAAAGAATCTATGTAAATTCGTAGATTCTTTTTCTGTTGTTTATTGACAATTATCTACACAAAAGATATTATTTTATAGCGTTTGTTTTCTATAACATGTAGAAAAATTTATGAATGGAGGTGGCATGAATGAAGAGAACATACCAACCAAGCAAGAAAAAGAACAAAGCCACTCATGGCTTTAGGGCCCGTATGGCAACAGTCGGCGGACGTAAGGTCCTTGCAAGAAGACGTGCTAAGGGAAGAAAGGTCTTATCTGCTTAAACCGCCGACAAGGTGGTTTTTTTTCAATTTTGAGGTTTTCATATGAAAAAAATAAACCGTGTCAAGAAATCTCAAGAATTCCAGGAATTGATTCATACTGGAAAAAAAGTTACAAATCATCAATATGCTTTATACTATCGACCTAAAAAAGAAGAAATGAATCGTATTGGAATTACACTGTCTAAAAAGATAGGAAATGCGGTAGTAAGAAACAAATTGAAAAGACAGGTTCGTATGATGTGTCAGGATCTAATTGACTTTGAAACATGCAAATACGATGCTGTCATTATTGTAAGATTTGGATATAAAGAAAACGATTATCTTACAAATAAAAATAGCTTGGAAAAACTATTTAATAAAGCTACAATGTTGTAGTTAAATGAATAAGGAGAAGGGTAATGAAATTAAGTCCCCGCATGAAAAAAATCTTGAAGTGGTCTTGCCTCATGTTATTTGTGGTTATGACAGTAGGTTGTACCGTTCCAAGAGATGCCAATAACAATATTATTTTAATCACAAACGATACTACATTCTCAAGCATTATGGCTGATGAAAACTGGTTCAGCGCAATCTTCGTATATCCATTAAGTAAGCTGATCAATATCTTAGCTCCTAAGATTACAGTTGGTGGAGCTATCATCGCAATTACAATCTTAGTTAATGGTATTGTTGCTTTAGCTACTTATAAATCAACAATTGCGACACAACAGATGCAATTGATCCAGCCTGAACTTGAAAAGATTCAGCGTAAATATGAAGGAAGAGATGATGATACTTCTAAGATGCGTCAAGCTGCTGAAATGCAGGCATTATACAAGAAGTACAATATTTCTCCAACTGGTACATTATTAGTTACGTTTATTCAGTTCCCAATCTTAATGGCTATGTATATGGCTGTTCAGAGAAGTGAAGCTGTTCAAACTGGTTCATTCTTAGGAATGAAGATGGATTCTACTCCATTAACAGGTATCCAGGGTGCATTGAAGGGTGATGCAGCTGGATGGATGTATTTATTACTATTTATCTTCATGGCAGTATGTCAGTTCTTATCAATGAAGCTTCCTCAGATGATTCAGAAGAAGAAGGCTGAAGCTGAAGCAGCAAAACATCATAGAAGACCTGATATTCCTGAAAACAAGTCAATGAAGTTCATGCAGATCTATATGATGGCAATGATCATGATGTTTGGTTTGATGTGGCCAAGCGCTATGGCTCTATACTGGGCTATTAACTCATTGGTTAATATTATTAAGACTTTAGTTGTTCAAAAGATTATTGATAAAAACAATGAAAATAAGAAAGGAGCAAGATAATGACTTCTTATTCCGCTAAAACAATTGAAGAAATCTTAGAACAGGCTGCAGAAGAAAAGGGTTGCTCTGTTGAAGATCTCTCATACACAATCTTAGAAGAAAAAGATGGTGTATTAGGTATTGGTAAATCTATTACAGCGAATGTATTTTCAATGGAAGATGTAAAGGAATTTATCTTTGATTATCTTGGAGACTTCTTTACTGGTATTGATTTAGATATTGAAGTTGCACTGGAAGAAAAGAATGATGGATTCATCATTAACTTAAATGCTGATAACAACGCTGTATTGATTGGTAAGATGGGTAAGACATTATCTGCTTTCAATACTGTAGTAAGAGCTGCAGTGAATGCTGAATTCAAGAAGAGAATCGATGTATTGATTGACGTAAATCATTACAAAGATGAACGTTATTACAAATTAAGAGCAATGGGTAAAAGAATTGCCAAGCAGGTTCAAAGATCTCATGTAAATGTAGAACTTGATCCAATGCCTAATGATGAACGTAAAGTGATTCATCAGACATTAAATGACTGGCATAACATTTCTACGGAATCTGAAGGGGAAGGAACAAATAGACATCTTGTTATCAAGTATGTTCCAGATGAAGAACCTGAAGAAATCGAAGATATGTCTGACGATACAATGGGTGAATAAGAAAATGACCACTGTTAGAAAACAGTGGTTTTTTTATGGGCTTGCAAAGCTTTGAAGGAAAGATAATAAAAAAATATAATGATGACTTAGACAGTCATCAATTATGTTTAAAATTTGTTTGATAAATATGTTATCATTATTTATGTTAAACTCCTTTTATTTTTGAACCGGACATTCAAAATCATGAAAAGGGAAAGGTAATATTATCAGTTCTTCTGTGAATCGATATTATTACCTTTTTTATTATTGTTGCTTAAATTAACGGCCATTCTCATTTTTTTCCACAATTGTTTATTACTTTTACTGCATTATATGAAGTCTTTTTTTATCAACAATATCGACAATATGTAAAATATATGATATTTATGCCAGAATTTAAAGTTTTATCAAATTTTTTAAAAACAGTTTTCCACAGCTAATCCCCACATCCACAATTGCAGTTTTCCACAATTGTGGAAAACTGTGGAAAACTCATATTTTGTGATAAATAAGCCATTATTTGGTTGTTAATTATTGTGTATTATTTTGAGGTTTTTTCTAATTTTCAACAATTTTCTGATTTTTCCACACTGTGGATTAGTATTCCACAATTAATCAACATTTTAATTTTGTGGAAAATTGTGGAAAAGTCATTATTTCCTTTATTTTATGCATTATTTTACATGTACATAAATTGTGGATAAAAAATTTATCCACAATTATTTATATCTTTTCCACAATTTTAGAATTAGAATATATAAGCTATTAAGAAATATTTTGGAGTTTTTTATATGAATTTTACAAAAGATCAATATCTTTTAGATGTTTGGAATAAAGTTCTCGATTACATGCATACGAATCAGAACGTTGATTCCGAAATTATCAATAACTTTTATAAGCCTTGTTCGCTGCATCAATTAACTACTGACAAAGCAATCCTGGTTGCACCTAATATTATCTCTAAACAGATATTACAAAGTCAGTCAGATGTCATTGTACCTTGTTTTATTGATGTACTTCATTTAGATCATACGATCATTCTTGAAGTCTATCAGGAACATGAATTACCAGATGAAAAATCGATTCTTACACCAGTTCCTTCATACAACGACATTGATTTTCAATCTATGCCTATTCAAAAGGATCGTACATTCGATAACTTTATCGTTGGTGACTGTAATAAAGAATCACAGGCTGCTGCTTTAGCGTGTGCTTTGAATCCTGGTAAATTCTTTAACCCATTATTTATTTATGGTAACTCAGGACTTGGTAAAACACATTTATTGATGTCTATTGCCAATTATGTATTAAAGAACGATCCATCAAAGAAGGTGTACTATACTGAATCTTTGAAATTTGTAGAAACGGTAGTCAATGCAATACGTGATAATCGTATTGAAGAATTCAAACATTATATGTATAACGTTGATTTATTACTTGTCGATGATATTCAATTCCTGGCAGGAAAAGAAAAATCACATGAAATCTTCTTTACGATTTATAACGAGCTTGTAAATAACAAGAAACAGGTATGTATTGCTTCTGATCGTCAGCCTCGTGAAATCAAAGGTCTGGAAGATCGTCTGATATCTAGATTTTCTTCTGGTTTATCTGTAGGCATTGATTCCCCTGAATTTGAAACATCTCTTGCGATTCTACAAAGTAAAATCAAGCAGAATGGATATGGAATCGATGATGTCGATCAAGAAGGATTGGCTTATATCGCATCTAATTTTTCTGGCAATGTTAGAGATCTAGAAGGGGCTTGGAACCGTGTTTTATTCTATGCAATTGAATTTCAGCCGGATGGCGGATGCATTAAATTTGAGACTGTCATGAATGCATTGAAAAACCAGGCTGTTGTTTCTGATAAAACTGGTTTATCTCCTAAGAAAATCATTAAAGTCGTTGCGGACTATTATGGTTTGACAAGACAACAGATTACATCCAAAACACGTACAAAGAATATCAGTAATGCTAGACAGATATCAATCTATCTATGCAGAAAACTGCTTGATATTCCATATATCAAGATTGGTGATGAATTTGGTGGAAGAGATCACTCAACAATCATCTCTGCTTGTACAAAAGTAGAAAAGCAGCTTCAGAAAGATACTGCATTTAAGAATGCAATTGATGAAATAGAGAAGCAGCTATTATAGTTTCCACAATTTTATCCACTTTATATCAACACACGAAAATGCTAAAATTTTATTGTTATTAAGCTGAAATTTAGAGTTTCCCACAATTTCCACACTCTTAATAACAATAAACTTATTATTAATAAATATACATAACAGGGAGGAAGGCTTATGAACTTCAACATTAATAAAAATGAATTATCCAATGCATTATCTATCGTATCCCACGCAGTATTCTCAAATTCACCGCAGGCAAGTTTAAGAGGTATCAAAATTGAAGCAAAAAATGATTCCTTGATTCTCACTGGCAGTGATTCTGATATTTCAATTCAGAAAACAATTCAAAAGAATGAAGATAACAATTTAAACATTACAGAAGAAGGATCCATCTTAATTGATTCTAAGTATGTATTAGATATCGTTAAGAAGATCGACAGTGAAAATGTACAGGTAGAAATCATTGATGGATCTTTAACAAGATTCTCTGGTGCTTCTGCAGTATTTAAGATCAATGGCATGAACGTCTATGATTATCCAAAGATTGATTTCTCTTTACCTGAAGAACCTATTGTTATGAAGCAGAGTGAATTAGCTTCTATTATTGAAGAAACAGCATTTGCGGCCAGCTTAAAAGAAACTAGACCTGTATTAACAGGTGTTAACTTCAAGCTGAATGAAAATGAATTAGTTATTACAGCGACTGACTCATATCGTTTAGCAAAGAAAGTGCTTCATTTAGAAACATCTCATTCATTTAACATTACAATTCCTTCTAAATCATTAAATGAAGTGAAAACAACAATGTTAACAAGCAATGATACAATTTCTATTTATCAGAATAATAAGAAAGTACAATTTGTTATTGATGATATGATCTTACAATCAAGATTATTAGATGGTGGATATCCAGAAACAGATCGTTTGATTCCTTCATCATTCTCATATACTTTAAAGATGAATCGTCAGGATCTGATCAAGGCAATTGACCGTACAACATTCATCAAGAATGATAATATGACAATCAATAAACTGCAGTGTTCTGTAGATGAAGTTGTGATTACAAACAAATCACAGGAAATTGGTGAATCAAGAGAAGTATTAAATGCTGAATGGACAGGTGATCCATTGAATATTTCTTTTTCTGGCAACTATGTAATGGATGCCGCTAAAGCTTTAAAAGATGATGAAATCATCATTGAATTCACTGGTGAAATGAAGCCATTTATTCTTAAAAATCTAGATGATGACAGCGTGATCCAATTAGTTCTTCCAGTTAGAACTTATAACTGATTTCTTTAATTATTTTAACCTTGTAAATATATTGTAATATCTTTAGAAAAGTGTGATAAACAAAGGACTTTTAAGAGGTTTTATGATATAATTTATAAGGTTTTTTATGTGCCTGAATAAAGGAGAATTCTATGGAAAAATTAAACAAAGAATACATTAAATTAGATCAGTTCTTAAAGATGTCTAATATCATTTCTACTGGTGGCGAAGCGAAGATCTATTTAATGGAAAATAAGGTTCTCGTCAATGGCATTGAAGAAAATCGTAGAGGTAGAAAATTATATCCTGGTGACACAGTAACAGTAGAAGGAAGAAAACTTGTTGTTGGATGATCATTCAGAATGTAACTTTACGTAATTTCAGAAATTATAAATATTCTTCCATTGATTTTTATCAGGGAATGAATGTAATTACTGGAAAGAATGCGCAAGGAAAAACAAATCTACTAGAAAGTCTTGTTTATCTATCTCTTACTAGAAGTCATCGTATTTTAGATGATAAACAGTTAATTAAAAAAGGCGAATTATTTTCTGATATTAAATGTACGTTTCTTGATGGAGAAAAGAGTAATGAAATTGAATGCGTGATTCATTTAAAGGGAAAGACTCTATTGGTTCGTCATCAACCAGTTAAGAAAAGCAGTGAATTTGTTGGAATGCTGAATGTTGTTCTTTTTTCACCTGATGATCTGAATATTTTTTCTGATTTTCCAAAAGAAAGAAGAAAAGTAATGGATCAGGAAATATCAAAAATTTCTAATACGTATCTATTAGCTTTATCAAAATTTCAAACAACGTTAAAACAAAGAAACAGTCTTTTAAAACAACAAACTGTAAACCAGTTACTGTTAGATACACTGGATGAAAATATTTCTAAATATGAATTTATGATTATTCAGGAAAGAAAGAATTTTATTGATAGCATAGATTCTTATATTACAAATATTTATCACAGGTTATCTGATGATCCTGTGGATGTACATTTGAAATATAAATGTTGTTTAGATAGTGATATTTCTTATGAAAATATCTTATTGGGACATAGAAACAATCGCCAGAAGGATATTGAGAATCATGTAACTTCTTTTGGAATTCATCGTGAAGATATGTTATTTGAAATGAATCATGAGCCTTTGATTCAAATCTCTTCACAGGGACAAAAAAGAATGACAGTTCTTTCATTTAAAATGGCTCTTTTAAATTTCATAACGAAACAAACACATAAGCAGCCAGTATTATTGCTGGATGATGTATTAAGTGAACTGGATTATGGAAGACAAAAGAAATTAATAGAAATGGTAAGTAAATCTTATCAATGTATCATCACTACGACAGAAATACCTGAATTTCTCAAAAATGAGAATATGAAGATATTTAAAGTGGCTGATGGAAATATTATAAATACGACAGGAGGTAATGTATGAGTGATGAAAAAGGGATCGTTATAAAAACTGAAGATGGAAGTGAAGCAGTCATTGGCGGTACTTTAGATTCTAAAGTAACTGAGGAATATAATGACTCTGAAATTCAGGTTCTGGAAGGTCTAGAAGCAGTTCGTAAAAGACCAGGTATGTACATTGCTTCTACATCATCAAAAGGTCTGCATCATTTAGTATGGGAAATCGTTGATAATGGTATTGATGAAGCTATGGCTGGATATGCTTCTACAGTAACAGTTACGATTGACGAAAATAACGCAGTTACTGTTGAAGATGATGGTCGTGGTATGCCTACGGGTAAAAACAGTAAGACAGGTAAATCTACAATTGAAACGATTTTTACTGTATTACATGCTGGCGGTAAGTTTGGCGGCGGTGCCTATAAGTATTCTGGTGGTTTACATGGTGTAGGTGCGTCTGTCGTAAATGCGCTTTCTTCTTGGCTTGAAGTACATGTATATCATGATGGTAAAGAATACTATCTAAGATTTGAAAATGGCGGTCATCCTGTTGGTGAATTAAAAGAGATTGGAACATGTGATGAAAGTAAACATGGTTCTGTTGTTAAATTCCTTGCTGATCCAACGATTTTCACTGAAACAACTGTATATGACCATGAAATTATTCGTGACCGTTTAAGACAGCTTGCTTTCTTAAATAAAGGTATCCGTCTTGTATTCAATGATGAAAGACAGGAAGATGATAAAAAGAAGCATTATGATTTCTATTTTGAAGGTGGATTAAAGCAGTATATTGAATATTTAAATAAATCTAAAACAGTTGTACATCAAGATGTCATCTATGCTGAAGGATATGAAAAAGACATTCAGGTAGAAGTAGCTTGTCAGTATAACGATGGCTATAATCCTGCAATCTATACTTTCTGTAATAATATCAATACTGTTGAAGGTGGAACACACTTAGAAGGCTTTAATAATGCTTTAAGCAGAACAATTAACAAGTATGCTAGAGATGCAAAGATTCTAAAGGATAAAGATGATAATCTATCTGCAGATGACTGTAGAGAAGGGATTACTGCAGTTATTTCTATCAAGCATCCAGATCCTCAATATGAAGGACAGACGAAAACAAAGCTTGGTAATACAGTTGTAAGAAAAATCGTTTCAGATATTTTTGGAGCACAGCTGGAAAGATTCTTATTAGAAAATCCTGATCAAGGTAAAGCAATCGTTGAAAAGGCTATGGTAGCTTCACAAGCACGTGTTGCTGCAAAAAAAGCAAGAGAAGCAACAAGAAGAAAGTCTGCATTGGAAGTTTCTTCTCTTCCTGGAAAACTTTCAGATTGTTCTTCTAAAGATGCTAGTATCTGTGAAATCTATATTGTCGAAGGTGACTCTGCCGGCGGTTCAGCTAAGCAGGGCAGAGATTCTCATTTCCAGGCAATTCTACCTTTAAGAGGTAAGATTTTGAATGTAGAAAAAGCTAGACAGGCACGTGTATTTGATAATAATGAAATTCGTTCTATGATTACAGCTTTTGGGTGTGGTTTCTTAGAAGAAACAGATCCTTCTAAATTGAGATATAACAAAATTGTTATCATGACCGATGCCGATGTCGATGGTGCTCATATTCGTATTCTATTATTAACATTCTTCTATCGTTATATGCGTTCTATTATTGAACAGGGACATGTATATATTGCACAGCCTCCTCTCTATAAGGCACAGAAGGGGAATACAGTACGTTATGCATATACGGAACAACAGATGGAGCGTATTAGAGAAGAATTAGGAGATCGTATCTCTACGCAGCGTTATAAAGGTCTTGGTGAAATGAATGCGGAACAGCTATGGGAAACAACAATGGATCCTAAGAACCGTACATTAATTCGTGTAAATATTGATGATGCTGAAAAGGCAGATGAATATTTCAGTATTTTTATGGGTGATGAAGTAGAGCCTAGAAAAAACTACATTATTGAAAATGCGAAATTCGCAGAATTGGATATTTAAGGAGGTCAATGAATGGCTAGAGATGATTTTATGGAATTTGATGAGTCAAAATTTGACCCAGGAAAAATTACAGAAGAAAGTTTAACGAAAGAAATGAAGAGAGACTTTATTGACTATTCTATGTCAGTTATTGTTTCTCGTGCATTGCCTGATGTTAGAGATGGTTTAAAACCAGTTCAAAGAAGAATTTTATTCGCAATGAATGAAATGAATAACACACCAGATAAGCCATACCGTAAATGTGCGCGTATTGTTGGTGAGACAATGGGTAAATATCACCCTCATGGTGACTCTTCTATCTATGGTGCATTGGTATATATGGCACAATCATGGAATATGAGAGAAATGCTGATTGATGGACATGGTAACTTTGGTTCTATGGATGGTGATGGTGCTGCTGCTATGCGTTATACAGAAGCTCGTTTATCTAAGATTTCTATGGAAATGCTGAGAGATCTGGAAAAAGAAACGGTTAAGATGACACCTAACTATGAAGGCGAAGATCTTGAACCTGATGTATTGCCTGCAAGAATGCCTAATTTACTTGTTAATGGTTCTATGGGAATTGCGGTTGGTATGGCTACAAATGTTGCTCCTCATAACTTAGGAGAAACAATTGATGCCATCATTGCACAGATGCATAATCCTGAAATTACAACGACAGAACTGATGGAATATATCAAAGGACCTGACTTTCCAACGGGTGGATATATCGTAGGAAAATCTGCTATTCGTAAAGCATTTGAAACGGGAAAAGGTTCTATCATTATGCGTGGAAAAACTGAAATTGATAGAATGCCTAATGGTAAAGGAAGAATTATTATTACGGAAATTCCTTATGCTGTAAATAAAGCAAGCATGGTTGAAAAAATAGCTGCACTTGCACGTGAAAAACAAATTGAAGGTATCACTGATCTTAGAGATGAATCTAACATGAATGGTGTTAGAGTTGTTATGGAATTGAGAAAAGATGTACAGCCTGAAGTGATTTTAAATCAGTTGTATAAATTATCTCCTCTACAGTCTAATTTCAGTGTGAATAACGTTGTATTGTTTGATAAGGTTCCTAGAACTGCTTCAATGAAAGAGATGATACAGGGATATATTGATCATCAGGATGAAGTTATTGTTAATCGTACAAAATATGATTTGAAAAAAGCTGAAGCAAGAGCACATATTTTAGAAGGTTTAAGAATTGCGGTTGATCATTTAGATGAAATCATTCATATTATCCGTTCTTCTAGAGATGATGCAGAAGCAACAAGTAAAATGCAGGAACAATTCAGCTTATCTGATATTCAATGCAAAGCAATTCTAGATATGCAGTTTAGAAGATTGACAGGTCTGGCACGTGAAAAAATTGAAAGTGAATACCAGGATTTATTAGTGAAGGTTGCTGACTTTAAGGATATTCTCGCAAATCATTGGCGCGTTGAAAAAATCATTGAAGATGAATTAACTGAAGTGAAGATTAAATATGCTGATGAAAGAAGAACAACCATTATTGAAGGTTCTGCAGAAATGGAAGATGAAGATCTGATTCCTGTGGATGATATCGTTATTACAATGTCTTCAAATGGCTATATCAAGAGAATGACATCTGATACTTATAAAGTACAGAATAGAGGCGGTAAAGGTATCAAGGGAATGGATTTGAATAAGGATGACAATATCGAATTATTCATTCATATGTCTACGCATGATAATTTACTGATTTTCACAAATTCAGGTAGAGTATTCAGAATCAAAGGATATAACATTCCTCAATTCTCTAGAACTTCTAAGGGATTGCCAATCATTAATTTATTATCTATTTCTAGAGATGAAAAAGTTTGTGCTTTGGTTCCTTACAGCGACTCCGAAGAAAAGAAATATCTATTCTTTGCAACAAAGAAGGGTCTTGTAAAGAGAACATCTGTAGAAGAATTTGAAAACATCAATAAAAACGGTAAGATTGCAATCAAGTTTAATGATGATGATGCATTAGCATTTGTTAAGGCTACAAGTGGTCATGCGGAAATTATCATTGCAGGAAGCAATGGCAAAGCTGTTAGATTCAATGAAGAAACAGTACGTCCTTTAAGTAGAGCAGCAAAGGGTGTAAAAGGATTCAATGTTGATGGTGGTGAAGTCATTGGCTTAGCTACAAATGAAGAAGGAAAATATATTCTTACAATCACAAAGAATGGATTTGGCAAGAAATCTGATTTAAGTGATTATCGTATTACAAGTCGTGGTGCAAAGGGTGTAAGAACTGCAAATCTGACAGATAAAACTGGTGAGCTAGTTGCAATGAGAAGTATCAATGGTGATGAAGACTGTATGATTATGACTGATGCAGGTATTATCATTCGTATTTCTTTGAAACAAGTATCTGTTGTAGGTAGAAATACAATTGGTGTTAAGTTTATTAATATCAAAGATGGAGAAGGCGTTTCTAACGTGGCTATCTTAGATCCAGAAGATGATTCTGAAGAAGATCAGGTAGAAGAATCATCGGAAACAAAAGAATAAATAAAAAAGAATGTTTATGATAAATTAAAATTCATAGACATTCTTTTTATTTTAGTTAATAGATAATTGCGTATGCAGCATGCATGCATAACATCTATTTATTAGATGTTTTCTTTTTCTTTTCTTTCTTTTTAGATTTTTCAATATCTTTTCTCACTAGTGAAAGAAGATATTCTTTTACTGAATCTTGTGATTCTGAATATTCCATAATGGCGGAGCCAGTCATTCCGGGCAGTAGGACCACCCTAATTCCGGTGGCGAGAGCCATATATTCCATAGTTTAGAGCCACATAAAAGAACTGTCATTCATTGAGAAATTGACAGTTCCTTTTTTTGGTTATTTTAATCTGGAATATTCTTCTCTTAGAGAATTTCCTTTCAGTTCGATCATATATGATGAATTGATAATTCGATCAAGTATTGCGTCAGCCACAGCTCCTCCGCCAAGTTTTTCATGCCATCCGGATGGTGTCCATTGTGAGCAGTATATCGTAGATTTTTTATTTGTTCTTGATTCAATGAGTTCTAGAAGGTTTTCTCTTTCACTTGTTGTTGTACTAGTCAGAAGAAATTCATCCAGAATCAGTAAATCATATTTACCTAGTGCAGAAAGATATTGGCGGTATCTGCCTTGAATTTTTTGTGCTTCAAATTCTGAAAACAATTTCGGAAGTCGATAATACTTGACTCGATATTTACTTTGACATGCATTGACTCCAAAGGCACAGGACAGCCATGTCTTCCCACATCCAGATGCACCAATTACGATGATGTTGAGTTGTGATCCAATATACTCATTTGTACGTAGAGATTCGATCATTTGCCTGTCCAGTTTTCTATCTGGATTATAATTGACATCATTCAGATTTGCATTTTCGCATGAAAATTCTGCTTTAGCGATATATCTTTTAACCGTGTTGTTATATCTGGAATCATATTCTGCTGATACGAGTTCATACAGTCTGTCATCAAAAGATCTGTTCTGATACGTGATATCATTGCGCTGTCTGTTATATTCATCTGCCAGTTTTGACAAATGCATTTCTTTCAGTTTCTTTTCTGTAATTTCGTAGTCCATAATAATTATTTTCTCCTGTAGTAATCAGCACCGCGTAGAATTGCGTGTTCCTGTATTGAAGTATCATCTTCATTTTCTTTAGATATCATTTCATCCTGTCCCGCTTCCAGGATTAATCTGATATTCTTGTAGGTAGGATTAGGAATGTGTTCCAGGGCAATGGCACATGCATTCTCTAATCTCTGGGCTGTGTATTTATCTGCGAGTTTAAGGATAGACATGCAGCCTTTATAAGATTGTTCTTCAACTCTGTAGCGATGAATGTGTTTCTCGATAACAGTTTTGGTATTGGGTCCAATTGATTCTCCCCAATTGATAAACCTGTCAGCGTTCCAGCTGAAATACTGATGATTCTTTGGCATATGAGAATCATTCGTTGAATATTGATTCTTTCTTCCGTACAGGCGCCTGTGCGAAGCAATACATGTTCCTTTATAGTAAATAACTATATTCTGCTTCGAAATTTTTGTTTCAACTTTCTTTCCGACATATTCATAGGGAACTGAATAATTCATCTTGTCGATAGAAATGTGATAATTTAACTGAACAGTTGCAGTTTTCCATGTAGACAGTTCAAATGGTTTTTCAGGAAGAGGAAGCATATGATCCTTTTCCTCATCTTCATAAACGGAAAGACGGGAACCGTCTCTTTTCTGGAATGGATTCGTATTGAAGACTTCAAGTTCTTTGCGAATTGCCTTGTTGAGTTCTTCAAGTGAGAAAAATTTACGATTTCGAAGATGACCGATAACAGCGTTAGTAATATTGCCTACGCTCCCTTCAACAGCTGCTTTATCCTTTGGCATTCGGACTCTGGCAGGAATAACTGTAATACCATAGTATTCTGCCATTTCCTGATATGATTTATTGAGAACAGGATCTTCATACTTTTTATGGGATACAACACCTGTCTTCAAATTGTCTGGAATCAACAGGCGTGGCACACCATCAAAATATTCGAACATGTTAATGTGACAGTCAATCCAGTCTTCCGTTTTCATAGAAAGGCATCCCTGAACATAGCAGTACATGCTGAACGGCAATGTAGCTACAAATAGATAAACAGTCGATAACTCACCTGTATAGCGATTGATAATGTTCATTGTTTTGCCATTCCAGTCAACCATGACCTTGTCGCCAGGTTTGTGACTGATATGCATCGTTAGCCTGTTTTTCTTGACATAGTCAGCATACTTCTCAAAAAAATAGGAACGCTTGTAGAAAGGAACATGAGCAGACTGGCACTGAAAAACATATTCCTGATACAGAGTAGATAAAGTGACGCCAGGCTTGGTTAATTCTTTGTGACAATACGCATAATCAGGTTGTGCATATACAGGCATCAGTTCTTTATTTGGAAACAGGAGAAGTGTCAATTCATCATCAGATAATGAATCCAGTTGCTCAGGAGTAAGATTTACAGATTTAGCAGCAGTAATAATCCGAGAAATTGTGTTTCTCGATTTTTTTGACCGTTCTGCAATCTGACGAATACTTACTCCATCGAAATGAAGTTTAATAATTGTCTTATTGTCATACATAAAAAAAGCACCTCCAATCATAAGACATTGTGGATATGGATCCACAAAATAATCTTATAATATGAAGGTGGCTCTGTTACCGGAATAAAAAAATGGCTCTCTCTACGGAATGGGTGGCTCTCAAAACCGGACAAAGTGGCTCTGGAGGTGTGGAATATTCAGTGATTCAATCCATTCAATTAAATCTGCTTCATTTTCATTATGTAATCTCATTGAAAAAGAACGATAATTATTTCTATTATATGTATTGTTATATTCTAATCTTTTCTCATAATTACTTTTACTTTTCATTTTTAAAATACCTCAATTTTTTCATAATATCATCCCATTCATGACTTGACAATTGCTATCTTGAATGATTAAATGTTTTTAATTCGTAGAGAAGGAATAGTAATGAAAAACTGTAAATTGTAGAGAATCAGTGGCTGGTGAAAACTGATGCAGTTTGATTGAATCCGCCTTTGAGAGAAACCAATACTTTCCGGCTCCGACCGTTATACGGAAATGAAGAGGCTTATAAATTGTTTCACGTGAAACAATCTATAAACAAAAAGGGTGGCACCGCGATTACAAACATCGTCCCTTTGTGGATGATGTTTTTTATTTTGTAAAGGAGAATAAACATGATTGACATTAAATTAATTCGTGAAAATCCAGAACTTGTAAAAGAAAATATTAAAAAGAAGTTCCAGGATGAAAAGCTTCCAATGGTTGATGAAGTAGCTGAATTCGACAAGGAAGTCAGAGCTGTAAAAGCAAAAGGTGATGCTTTACGTGCTGATCGTAACAAGATGTCTAAAGAAATCGGCTTATTGATGCGTGATGGAAAAAAAGAAGAAGCAGAACAGGTAAAAGCCAAGGTAAAAGAAATGGGCGATGAAATGGAGACCCTCGAAAAGAGAGAAGCTGAATTGAATGAAGAAATCAAAAAGAGAATGTATGTGATTCCAAATATCATTGATCCATCTGTTCCAATTGGCAAAGACGATAGTGAGAACCAGGAAATTGAAAAGTTTGGTGAACCATTTGTTCCTGATTTTGAAGTTCCATATCATACAGATATCCTTGAAAAGGTAGATGGTCTTGATATTGATTCAGCTGGTAAGACATCTGGTAATGGTTTCTATTATTTAAAGGGAAATGTTGCTAGATTACATTCATCCATTCTAGCTTATGCACGTGATTTCATGATTAATCGTGGATTTACATATTTTGTACCACCATTCATGATCCATGGTGATGTTGTCAGTGGTGTTATGAGTTTTGCGGAAATGCAGAACATGATGTATAAAATTGAAGGTGAAGATCTTTATTTGATTGGTACATCTGAACACTCTATGGTTGGTAGATTTATTGGACAAATCTTAAAGAAGGAAGATCTTCCTTATACATTAACATCTTATTCCCCATGTTTTAGAAAAGAAGTAGGTGCACATGGTATTGAAGAAAGAGGTCTTTATAGAGTTCATCAGTTTGAAAAACAGGAAATGGTTGTAGTATGTGAACCAGAAGATTCTAAATACTGGTATGATCAGTTATGGAAGAACTCTGTTGATTTCTTCAGATCATTAGATATTCCAGTTAGAACATTGGAATGCTGTTCTGGTGATCTTGCTGATCTTAAGGTAAAAAGCTGTGACGTTGAAGCTTGGTCTCCTCGTCAGAAAAAATACTTTGAAGTAGGTTCTTGTTCTAATTTAGGTGATGCACAGGCTAGAAGACTTGGAATTCGAGTAAAGGGTGAAAAGGGTAACTATTTTGCTCATACATTGAATAATACAGTTGTTGCTCCACCAAGAATGTTAATTGCGTTTGTAGAAAACAACTTGAATGCAGACGGTTCTATTAGAATTCCTGAACCATTACGTCCATACATGGGTGGAATGGAAGTGATTCCAGTAGCAGAAAAGAAAAAGAATTTCTAATCTGAATGAGTATCGTAAGATACTCATTTTTGTTTCACGTGAAACAATTTAAATAAAGATTGAGTTTCAAAGCTGAATCATATATAATACTAACGGCACAGCAGTCATGTTTCTAACCTGGTCAGGACCGGAAGGTAGCAGCCATACGAGCCTCTGATCGCGTGTGCCATTTTTTATTATTATGAATACTGAAAATGAATATATGAGAGAAGCTTTGAAAGAAGCTTATAAAGCAAAAAAAATTGATGAAGTTCCTATTGGTGCTGTTGTAGTAAGAGATGGTAAAATAATTGCACGCGCACATAACATGAAAGAACACGATCAATTAGCTTCATCTCACGCAGAACATATTGCTTTAACAAAAGCACAAAAAATATTAGGTACATGGAATTTGCAGGATTGTGATTTATACGTCACTTTAGAACCATGTATGATGTGCACTGGGCTAATTCAATTAAGTAGAATACGTCGCTTGTATTATGGAACTTCAGATCCAAAAGGTGGATGTCTTGAAACTGTGATTCATGTAAAGCAAATTCCACATTTAAATACATATCCAAAAGAAATATATGCAGATATTATGAAAGAAAAATGCTCAGAAATATTAACTACATTCTTCAAAGAAAAAAGAAATAGAAATAAGCATAAAAACCATACATAAACCTGATTTAGAAGTCAGGTTTTTTGTTATAATTATTTCTGCAGGAGACATACATGGCAAAAATAGCACTATATCAAAAATATCGTTCCTCAACATTTGAAGAAGTTGTAGGACAGGAATATATTGTTAAATCAATAAAAAATGCTGTAAAAGAAAACAAAGTGGGACATGCTTACTTATTTTGCGGTCCAAGAGGTACTGGAAAAACAACAATGGCACGTTTGCTGGCAAAAGCGGTGAATTGTGAAAATCCAGAAAATGCTCCATGTGAAAAGTGTGAAAACTGTGTTGCTGCAAATTCAGGAACACATCCAGATATTATTGAAATTAATGCTGCAAATGAAACACATGTAGAAGATATTAGAGATTTGATTGAAAGAAGCAGACTTGCTCCAATGCAAGGGAAACATAAGGTTTATATTATTGACGAGGTGCACCAGTTATCAAGTGCTGCTTCCTCTGCATTATTAAAAACTTTAGAAGAACCACCAGAAAATGTAATTTTTATTCTTGCGACAACAGATCCTCAGAAATTATTACCTACAATTATTTCTAGATGCCAAAGATATGATTTTACAAAGGTTAGAACTGATCAAATTCGTGATCACTTATTAAATATCGCAAAAAAAGAAAATATTATCATGGAAGAAAATGCTGCGATGATGATTGCTGTATTGAGCGATGGCGGTATGAGAGATGCATTAAGCATTATGGACCAATGTGCATCTTATACAAGAGATGAAATTACAGTTGATGCAATTGATCGAATCTATGGTTTAGCAACGACAAGTGAAAAAATTGGATTGATTGAAGATATTCAAAATAAAGATTTAGCTTCTATTCTGACAAGAATTCAAAATTATGAAGAAAAAGGTATTGATTTTGTTAGATATACAGATGGAATGATAGATATTCTAAAAGATTCTGCAGTATATTCTGTCTGCAAGAAAGAAGAACTGTTAAAAGTATTAAATCAAGAAGAAGCAAATGCATTATCTTCAAAGATTTCTTCGTCTATGTGCATGCAGATCTGTGAAAAGCTTCTAGATACAAAATCTAGATATAAACAATCTACATCTGCCGCAAGAGTATTTGAGGTAATGTGCCTCTCATTAGCAACAGAGGAAGTAACAAATACAATTGTGAATGCAATTCCAACTGAAGTTCATAATATTTCTGCACCAGTAAATACAGAAAATAGAATTGTTAGAACACCAGTTATTTCAGAACCAGTAAAACAGACAGTTGAAGAAAAAACTGTTGAAGTTGTAAAAGTTAAGCCAGTAGATGTAATACCTTTAGATAAAGTGTTATCTATATTATTAGTATGTAATAAACAAAATAAGGTATCAGATGAAAATACTTTATCAATGATTGGAAGCTATGCAGATTTAAATCACAGAAAATATACTACGGTATTGAGTGAATGTAAGGTAGCTGCGAGTGGTAATGACTGTATTCTTCTTTATACAAAAATGCAATCTATTGCAAATCGTATCAATGAAGAAAAAATGAATCGTGAAATATATGAATTCATGAGAGATGTATTGCATACGGATAAAGTAGTATTTGCAATTACGGAAGATGATTTTACAAAAGCAAAAGTTGAATTTGTAAATCACAAAAAAGAGGGAACATTACCAGAACCAATTCAAATAGAGAAATATAAAGAAGAAAGTTCTGAAGAATCTTCAACACTAGAAAAAGTAAAAGAATTATTTGGTGAAGATAACATAGAAATTGTTTAGGAGATAAAAAATATGGATATCAATATGATTATGAGACAGGCGCAGAAAATGCAGGCTGACTTAAAAAAGACACAATCTAAATTGGAAGCAACAATTTATGAAGGAGAATCCAATGGTATTAAAATCCAGATCAACGGAAAATGTGAATGTCAGAGTATCACAATTCCAGAAGAATTGATGGATGATAGAGAAATGCTGCAAGATATGCTGCTGATTGCTTTCAATAATGCAGTCAGCAAGTGCGATGAAGATAGAGAAAATCAATTAGGTGGCCTCACTGCAGGATTAAATCTACCAGGGATGTAATACATGTATCCAAAGAGCTTACAAGAACTGATTGATAGTTTTAGAAATTTACCTGGTGTTGGTGAAAAAAGTGCAGAGAGATATGCTTTGAATGTATTGGACTGGAAAGATACAGAAGTACAGGCATTTGCACAGGCTTTATTAAATGTAAAGGAAAAACTGCACTATTGTAATGAATGTGGTAATTTAACAGAGAATGATACATGTGATATTTGTAATGATCCTGATAGAAATCATGAAGTGATATTTGTTGTACAAAGTTCAAAAGATGTTCTAGCAATGGAAAAAACAAATGAATATCATGGTGTGTATCATGTGTTGAATGGATTGATTTCAACATCAAAAGGCATTATGCCTGAAGATTTGAATATTGATTCATTAATTCAAAGAGCTAAGAATGCAAAAGAAATCATATTGGCTACAAATACAACAATGGATGGTGAAACAACTGCGATGTATTTGAATAAATTATTACATGCGGAATGTCCAGAAGTATTAGTAACACGTATTGCGCATGGTCTACCTACGGGTGGTATGTTAGATTATGCAGATGAAATGACATTAACACATGCTTTGTCAGACCGAAGAAAAATGTAAAGGAGAAAATACGGTATGAATAACGATCTAAAGATTGCTCAGGAAGCTACACTAGAAGATATTTACAAAATTGCACAAAAAGCAGGTATTAAAGAAGAAGCTTTAGAACCTTATGGAAGAGATAAAGCAAAGATTGATCTCAATCAGTTGAATCTTGAAAATGAAAAAGATGGAAAATTAATTCTCGTTACAGCAATTACTCCAACAAAAGCAGGTGAAGGAAAGTCCACTACAACAATTGGTCTTGTAGATGGTCTTAGCAAAATTGGTAAAAAGGCAATGGCTTGCTTAAGAGAACCTTCTTTAGGTCCAGTATTTGGTTTAAAAGGTGGAGCTACAGGCGGTGGCTATGCTCAGGTTATTCCAATGGAATCTATCAATTTACATTTCACAGGAGACATGCATGCAATTACTACAGCAAATAATCTTATTGCTGCAATGTTAGATAATAGTATCTACCAGGGAAATCCATTAAACATTGATCCTGCAAAAGTTGTATGGAAGAGATGTATGGATATGAATGAAAGAACTTTACGTGATATTACAATTGCACAGAAGAAAAAGACAAATGGTGTTGAACGTGAAGATCACTTTGTTATTACAGTAGCAACAGAAGTAATGGCAATTCTTTGCTTATCTAATGACATTCATGATTTCGAAAAGAGATTATCTGAATGTGTTGTTGCATATACATATGATGATGAACCAGTAACAGTAAAAGATATTGGTGCAGCAGGTGCAGCAACAGTTGTTATGAAAGAAGCATTGAAGCCAAATCTTGTACAGACACTTGAGCACACACCAGTATTCATTCATGGTGGCCCATTTGCAAATATTGCACATGGCTGTAATTCTGTAATTGCTACAAAAACTGCATTAAAACTCAGTGATTATGTAGTTACAGAAGCTGGATTTGGTGCTGATCTAGGTGCTGAAAAGTTCTTGGATATTAAGTGTCGTGCTGCAAATCTAAAACCCAATGCAGTTGTTATTGTTGCAACAGTACGCGCTCTAAAAATGCATGGTGGAGTTGAAGTAGATGCATTAGGTGAAGAAAATGTAGATGCATTACTCAAGGGTACTGCAAATCTAGAAAAGCATGTTGAATCAATTCAGGCATTTGGTGTCCCATTTGTTATCGCAATCAATAAGTTTGCAAAGGATACAAAGGCTGAAGTAGAAGCATTATTGAATTGGTGCAAAGAAAAGAACTATCCAGTTGCTGAAGCAGATGGATGGGCAAATGGTGGAGAAGGTATGAAAGATCTTGCTTCCATCGTTGTAGAAAAGTGTGAAGAAGAAACACATTATGCACCTATCTATGATGTAAATGATTCTATTGAAAATAAAATATTCAAGATTGCAACGACAGTATATGGTGCAAAGGATGTTGAATTCTCTGATGAAGCAAAAGAAACAATTGCTTTATATCAAAAATATGGATGGGACAAGTTACCAATCTGTATGGCAAAAACACAGAATTCATTAAGTGATGACGCTAAATTAGTTGGTAGACCAGTTGACTTTACAATTCATGTAAGAAATATCAATATTTCAAGAGGTGCAGGATTTATTGTTGCATATACAGGCAATGTATTAACAATGCCAGGTTTACCAAAGGTACCTGCCGCAATCAATATGGGTATTGATGAAAACGGCGAAACATACGGATTATTTTAAAGATTAGAGAAATATATTATGAGTTCTATTGCTTATGTAACGGACAGTGAGATGCTGGAATATCATCGATTGTGCAGAAATCGCACAATCATATTCTGGCGTCTTGCAAATAAAAAGAAATTTGCGGATTTTAGAAAAGGGGATCTTCTTTTCTTCTTTTCGCGTCCAAATCATGGCAGAAAAAAAGGACTCGTTGGATATGCACACTATGATTCTGTAAAAAGATTATCTTTAAATCAATTATGGGATCAATATAGTGAAGCATGTGGATATGAAACAAAACAACGATTAGAAGAAGCAATTCGAAAAGCAGGAAAAGGTGAAATTCCTAAAACAATGCGTTGCCTGTATCTTACGGATGTTGTATTCTTTATTTCGCCTGTTTATCCAGATGAAATTAATTCTTTGGATCTGACAGATCACTTAGAATCCTATACATATTTAGATCGAAGTGATCCTTCCGTTACGGTAAAAATATTAACTGCCGCACAAAAACACGGAATTGATCTATGGAGTGCAGATCCAGATAAAAATCCTGATGAGATATTTAGAGATGATGTTGTAAGACATCAAATTGCACTTATTTCTAAGAAAATAGGAAAAGAATCAGGCAGTGAAAAAGAAAGAGCATTGTCCCATAAGTTAGCTGAGTTGAAAATGAAAGAAAATAGATGGGAAATGATTCGTGGATCAAACAGTGAATGTCTGTATATGGATAAATCAAAGATCAAGATAGCACTGCCTTTGGTTTATCAGGCAAATGATAAAGATCTTAGAATTCGAGAAGTCATTGGAAAAGTGACAATGTATCGATATTATATTAAGAAATTGAAATTTGAACGTCGCATAGTATTTGAGTTACTGGCAAGTAAGGATAAAGAAATTCCTGAAGTAGAAAAAATGGTGGAAGATATAAATAATGGTTGATTTTGATATAGTTGTAATTGGTGGAGGACATGCAGGAATTGAAGCTGCACTTGCATCTGCAAGATTAAAGAAAAATACATGCTTACTCACATTGAGTATTGATAACATTGGTAAAATGCCTTGTAATCCTTCTGTTGGGGGTCCCGCAAAAGGTATCGTTGTACGTGAAATTGATGCATTGGGTGGACAGATGCCAATTACGGCAGATAAAACTGCATTACAGTTTAAAATGCTGAATAGTGCAAAGGGTCCTGGTGTTAGAGCATTACGCGTACAGTCTGATAAGATTGCATACAAGAAAATGATGCAGGATGTTTGTCTTCATACTGAAAACCTGACTGTCAAAGAAGCAATGGCAGTAAAGATCAACACTGAAAATAATCGTATTACTGGTATCACATTAGCAGATGGTTCATTTATTTCCTGTTCTATTGTTATTTTAACAACAGGAACATATATGGCTGGTGTGAATATGATTTCTTCTGAAGTAAGAGATGGCGGTCCAGATATGGAAAAGACAACAAAAGATTTATCACAGTCTTTACGTGATCTTGGATTACATACATTCCGTTTGAAAACAGGAACTCCTGCCAGAATTTTAACTTCATCAATTGATTTTTCTAAAACACAATATGAACCAGGAACAGATGCATTTTTACGTTTTTCAGAAACAACAAGACAAGAAGATGTACGAGCATTTAAAGATCAGGTTCCATGTTATTTAACATATACAACTCCAGAAACACATGAATGGATTTTAAACAATTTAAATAAATCATCTATGTATTCCGGTGTTGTGAAAGGTGTTGGACCAAGATATTGTCCATCCATTGAAGACAAGCTTGTTCGTTTTAAAGATAAACCTAGACATTTATTATTTCTGGAACCAGAATCTTTGTCTATGGATACAACATATATCCAAGGATTCTCTACATCTTTACCAAGAGATATTCAGGAACATATGGTACATTCTTTACCAGGCTTTAAAGATGCAATTATAAAAAAATATGCATATGCAATTGAATATGATGCTATTGATCCAATACAGATGAAGCCAACATTTGAATCAAAGATTATTGAAAATCTGTTCACCGCAGGCCAAGTCAATGGAACAAGTGGATATGAAGAAGCTGCAGGCCAAGGTATTATGGCTGGAATTAATGCTGTTATGAAACTAGATGGAAAGCAGCCACTTGTATTTGCTAGGGATGAAGCATATATTGGTGTACTTGTAGATGATTTAACAACAAAGGGTACACTAGAACCATATCGTCTATTAACAAGCAGAGCTGAATTCAGATTATTATTGAGACATGATAATGCTGAAGAAAGATTGATTGATAAAGGCAGAAGTGTTGGCCTAATCAGTGATGAAAGATATGCAGCATATGAAAGAAAGCAGGCAGATCTTTCTAGATTGAAAGATCATTTGAAGGAAACAGTCTTTGAAGTTGATGATGATAGAATTCATCAGTACTTGAAAGAATGTGGATATGATGAAGATGGCCATCGTGGTATCAATGGTTTGGATCTTGTGAAAAGACCTAATATTGAAACAAAGAAATTATTTGAAACAATCGATGAAGAAACAGATTCTTTCATTGCTTCTAAATGTGATATTGATATTAAATATGCTGGATATATTGATAAAGCAAGAAGAGAAGCAAGTAAATTAAAAGCAATGGATTCTATTTCATTAGGTGTTGATTTTAACTATGATGAAGTTGACAATTTATCGATTGAAGGCAGACAGAAACTGATGAAATATAAACCTGCAACAATGGGACAGGCTTCAAGGATTTCGGGTGTCAACCCTGCAGATCTTGCGGTACTTGCAATTGCAATCAAACAAGGAAAGGGAAAAGCGAAATGAGATACGAAGATGTAGTAAGTAATGTAAATGTATATGGATTTGAGGAAGCTGTTAAAGGTGCTAAATATTCCTATGCAATTGATACAAATGCCGTTACAAGTGAAGTGACAAAAACAACACTTTCATTAGCAAATTCAAAAGCAGGAAGTGGTCATGATCAGTTTATGACAGGAATTATTGTTCAATTTGATCTTACATTTTCAAATAAGGCATGGGTGGAAGCAGAACGCTATAAGTTTTTGAATTTTATCTCTTCTCAGTCAACAATGCATCGCATTACAAAGTTTGATCTAGACCAGGCATATCTTCCTTATGTAGATAACAGAATTGTTGAAATCATGAAGGAAAAAGTAAAAGCATATAATGAGCTTCAGGCACAAATGACATCTTTCAAGAATGAAGGAAAAGATGTATCTGAAATGATGAATACATTAAATGAAATGTATTTAGAAATTTTATATTCCAATCCAGCTGGATTTAGATTGACTGCGAAGATGACAACAAACTATCGTGCATTAAAGACAATCTACAACCAGAGAAAAGATCATCGTCTTCCAGAATGGAGAGCATTCTGTGAATGGGTAAAAACACTGCCTCATTCTGAATTTATTAGTGGTACACAAATTGAATTATAAAATTGTGGAAAAATTATTTTTCAACGCAAATACATAAAATGGCTTAAAATGTGGAAAATTTCAAACTTCACTTTTATAAATTGTGGAGAAAAAAGTTTTCCACATATTTTTATCTTTTATTTTTATAACAGTCTGCTAAAATTATCCATGGAGTAAAAAATACAATGACACCTGACAAATTTATTGAAGAATGTAAAAAAAGAAATTTAGTGATTCCCGAGGAAATGATTACACAGTTGGATACATATGCCAAGCTTTTAAAAGAATGGAATTCTAAAATGAATCTGACTGCGATAGATGAAAGAGAAGAAGTGTATGAAAAACACTTTTTTGATTCCATTCTTCCTTTGAATGATTCTATTCAAGGTAAAGTAGCAGATGTTGGTACAGGAGCTGGTTTTCCAGGTGTTGTATGGAAAATCGTAAGAAAAGATCTAGAAGTATCTTTAATTGAACCAACAGGGAAACGTTGTAAATTTTTAGAAGAAGTCATTTCTCAATTGCATTTATCAAATATTAAAATATATAACGAAAGAAGTGAAGAACACGTGAAAGAACATCGTGAAGAATACGATGTCGTTACAGCACGTGCCGTAGCAAATCTCAGAGTACTTTCTGAACTATGCTGCCCACTTGTAAAAGTTGGCGGTTCTTTTGTGACGATGAAAGGTTCTCGTGGAGATGAAGAAGTTTTAGAAGCAAAACATGCAATTTCTGTTTTAGGAATGCAGCTTGATCAAAGAGAAGAAACAGCTTTAACGAATGGTGATCCTAGAGAGATCTTTACATTTAAAAAGGTTGAAAAAACACCTTCAGCATATCCAAGAAACTACGGACAGATAAAGAAGAAGCCACTATAGGAGAAAAGCTATGAAAAATAATTTTTTTGATAGATTTATGGAAAATAATATTCAACATACAATTATTTCCGTTCCTGTAGAAAAGATTCAGCCATCTCGTTATCAGCCACGTCTTCATTTTGATGAACAGAAATTAGATGAACTATCACAATCCATTCAACAGAATGGATTGATTCAGCCATTAACAGTTCGAAAAGTGGATGATGGCTTTGAATTGATTGCTGGAGAAAGAAGATATCGTGCATGTAGAAAAGCAGGATTTCAGGAAATTCCTTGTTATGTATTAACGCCTTCTGATGATGAAGCTGCACAAATGGCACTTATTGAAAATGTACAGAGACAGGATCTTTCTGCCATTGAAGAAGCTAAGAGTTATGTGCAGATCATGAAACAAGCACATCTTTCTCAAGAACAAGTTGCAAAGAAGATTGGTAAATCACAATCTGCAGTTGCGAATAAAATTCGTCTTTTAAATTTGCCTGATGATATTCAGGATGGTGTGATCAATGGCGTTATTACAGAAAGACATGCACGTGCATTATTAAGTGCACCAGAAGAAAAACAAGTACGTATATATAAAGATATCGTAAAAAAGGGATTGAATGTTAGAGAAACAGAAAACTACATTGAATCCATCAATCAGCCTAAAAAGGTACACGCTAGACAGAAAACAAAAGGATATTCAAAGAATATCCAGATTGGAATCAATACAGTGAATCAATCTATAAAAATGATTGAAAAGCTAGGTATTGAAGTTAGAGTAGATACGAGTGAAACAGATGATCAGGTAAAAATGATTATTTCGTTTCCTAAGAAATAGAGGAATTGAATATGGGAAAGATTATTGCAATTGCCAACCAAAAGGGTGGTGTAGGAAAAACAACAACAGCCATGAATCTTGCGGCTGGTTTAGCATATGTTGGAAAAAGAGTTTTATTAGTTGATTTTGATCCACAGGGAAATGCAACGCATGGTATCGGAGCAAATAAAGTTGGTTTTGATCAATCTGTATATGATGTTCTTCTAGGAAATGAATCTGTAGATGATGTCAAAGTAACATTACAGATGCCACCATTAGATGTTCTTCCTTCAACAATTGATTTGTCTGGTGCAGATGTAGATATGGCAAATTATGAAGTTGGAAGAGAAAAACTTTTAAAGAATAAATTAGATGTCGTAAAAGATCGCTATGACTACATTATTATAGATTGTCCACCAGCACTTGGTTTATTGAATACAAATGCCTTGACTGCAGCCGATTCTGTAATGATTCCTGTACAGTGTGAATATTTTGCATTGGAAGGCTTAACACAGTTATTATCTACAATCCGTCTTGTTCAGAAATTATTTAATTCTGAATTATCTATTGAAGGTGTTTTGCTGACAATGTTTGATGTCAGAACAAAATTATCTGTAGAAGTGCAGCAGGAAGTTAGAAAGTATTTTAAAGAAAAAGTATATAAATGTTATATTCCAAGAAATGTAAGATTATCAGAAGCACCATCTCAAGAAGAAACAATTTTTGAGTATGATACAAGAAGTGAAGGCGCCAAAGCATACGCACAGCTTGTAAAAGAAGTCATTACACAAAACGATAAAGCAAGGAGGTAACATATGCCAAAAGCAAAGCAAAGAGGTCTTGGAAAAGGCTTGAATTCCATTTTTGGTCAAGATGTTGAACAATATCTGGATGATATTCAAAACAATGCAGCAGAAGCACCAGGTAGAAGAGAAGTTGAACTTCCAATTGAAGAAATTCGTCCAAACCCTTATCAGCCAAGAAAAGAGTTTGATAAAAAGGCATTGGAAGAATTAAGTGAATCTATTAAAACACATGGCATCTTTACACCATTGCTTGTTAGAAAAAGTGTATCTGGATATGATTTAATTACAGGTGAAAGAAGATTGCGTGCTGCTAAAATGGCAGGATTAAAAACTGTTCCAGCCATTCAAGTAGAATTCACAGAAGAACAAATGATGGAAATTGCGATTCTTGAAAATGTTCAGCGTGAAGATTTAAATCCAATTGAAGAAGCAGCAGCATATGAATCTTTGATTCAAAAATTAGGCTATACACAGGAAAAACTTGCGGAAAGAGTAGGAAAATCACGTGAGTATTGCGCAAATATCATGCGTTTATTAAAGCTTCCAGAAGATGTACAAAGCATGGTTGTAAATAAACAACTGACGATGTCTCATGTTCGTCCATTATTATCATTGAATGATGAAGAAGAAATCTACGAGGCTGCAGAAAAAATCAAAAAAAATAAAATGTCTGTAAGAGAAGTAGAAGCATATGTTCGTGATGTGAATGGCGGTGGACAAAAGAAGCAGCAGAAAAAAGAAAAAGATCCAATGATTCGAGATCTTGAAATTCAATTATCTGAAAAGCTAGGTACACAAGTTGTATTTTCTAAAAAGAGCTTTACAATTTCTTATCATGATACAGATGATCTGAATCGTATTCTTGAATTGATTGGATGCCTGGATGAATCCATTCATCAGTCATAAATAAACAAAGATAGCTATGAAACAATGGCTATCTTTTTGTATACTATAGTTATGGTTGGAACAGATATTGTATATATTCCTAGGGTTGTATTAAAGCAATCTTTCATTGACTATGTATTAACAGAAGATGAAAGAATTATGTATGAGAAAATACATTTAGATAAAAGGAAGAAAGAATTTGTTGCGGGTAGAATTGCATGTAAAGAAGCAATTTTTAAAGCAACACAAGATAAAGAATATCTTTCATATTCTATTTTGAATACATCAGATGGAAAACCATACGTTAAAGATCACCCTGAAATAGAAATCTCTATTTCTCATGATCAAGACTATGCATTAGCTTTCGTCATCATTCAATCCATTGGCTAATAGTTCATTGTATTTTGCATTGTTATATTCTGTGATTTTCTTTTGACGATAGGATGCAAAATCAGATTTGATTGCGAGCATTTCATCTACAATATCTTCAATTCTAGAAGGCTTTCCCTGTAATAGATACCCAATCATTCTTTTCATTTGCTTTTCTGTATGTAACTCATCTGCAAGGATACAGCCAAATTCTTCTGGAAATCCATATTTCTTTATTAAAGATATGAGTTGTTTTCGTTTTAAATCGCTTTCATTCATGATATAACTATAATAAAGAAATTGAGAATTTGACACAATCACTTACATGTAGATTGAAAATAAATTTCAAAATAAATAAGATAAAAACGTGTGAGGTGAAAAATGAATTCGAGATCCTGGAAATTTTTTTATACAGCCATGATCATTGGAACGAGCATTCCACTCATATTTGATTATCGAATCTCTTTAGGATTTCTACTTGGAAGTCTAGAAGCGTTGATTCATTATAAAAGATTAGAGTCTTTCTGGAATGGTGTATTGAATACAAAAGTATCGACAAAAAATACTGGAGTTGTTCATTTCCTATTCACATTTGCAATGATGGCAGGTGTTCTTCTCGTCTGTGCATTCTTACCAGATGTATTCAATATATTTGCATGTGCTGTTGGAATGCTGCTGATCAAATTCGTAACATATATAGATTTGTTAATTCCTAAAAAGGAGGAAACATGGTAATACAAAGTGATGTTTATACAATTATTTTCTTAACAATCGTATTGGGAAGCGGAATCGTAGTTTTATCTAAGAAAATCGATGCCTTAGATCCAATGGAAAAACCAAAAGGAATTCTATTGCCAGTACTGTTAGGCGTACAGTCTGTGTATAACACAGTCAAAGATTCTGTTGGAAAGCACTATGCGGATAGTTTAACACCATACATTCTTGTGTTATGGACATATATCTTTACCGCAAATGTCTGTTCATTATTTGGATTTTCATCTCCAACATCAAATTTAAGTGTAACGTTGTTGTTGTCAGTCATTACATGGCTTTTGATTCAGGCTGCTGAATTTAAGTTCCAGGGAATCAAAGGGTATTTCCATGGATTCTTAGAACCTATTCCAATTATGCTTCCAATGAACATCTTTGGTAAGTTTTCAACAATGGTTTCTATGGCATTACGTTTATTTGGAAATATTCTGTGTGGCGGAATTATGATGCAGTTGATTTATAGTTTCTGTCAATGGATCTCTAATTCTATCGTTGGTTTATTTACGAGTGTGAATGGCAATGTATTTAACTTTATTGCTCCATTCTTAACACCAATCCTGCATGCATATTTTGATTTATTTGCGGGATTTATTCAGACACTCGTATTCGTAACATTAACTGTGGTTCTTATCGGGAATGATATTCCTGAAGAATATAAAGACAAAGCTTAAAGTATAAGGAGGAGCTTAAAATGGATATCAATAAAGGTTTAATTGCAATTGGTGCAGGTTTAGCTGTCATGACAGGTATGATGACAGGTCGAGGCGAAGGTGAAGTTGCTGCTCACGCATGTGATGCAATTGGTAAGAATCCTGAAGTAGAATCTAAGATTCGTTCAACTATGATTCTTGGTATTGCACTTTCTGAAACATGTGCTATTTATGGACTGCTCGTTGCCATCCTTCTGATGTTTGTATATTAATCGACAGGAAATTTAAGCAATGATTGATGTCGATATCACTGGTCAGTTAATACCTAATTTACTGACAGTCTTAGTCCAACTATGTAGTACATTAGTTCTGTTTTTGCTTGCGAAAAAATTCTTATGGAAATCTGTAAAGAATTGGTTAGATGCTCGTGCAGATAAGATGCAGTCCGATTTTGAAACGAGTGAAAAAGCAAAGCAGGATGCTTTGAGTGACCGCGAAAATGCAAAGAATCAGTTAAATGAGGCTGCAAAGAAATCAGAAGCAATTGTGGAAGCTGCTGTCAAAGAAGCGGATAGTGAAAAACAGGCAATTCTTGATAAGGCACGCGCAGAAGCTGAAGAAGAAAAAGCAAAGGCTCGTGAAGCAATTGAAAATGATCGTCTCAAGATGGTTGATTCTGTGAAGAAAGAAATGGTCAATGTCGCTATGGATGCTGCTGAAAAGCTGATTGGTTCTAAAAATGGTGAAGAACTTGATCGAAAGGCAATCCAGGATTTTGTGAAGGAAGCTGACAGCCATGAAGAATGAAGTTGCGGAACGCTATGGAGCAGGACTATTTGAATTAGCAAAAGAAGAAAACAAAGTAGAAGAATACATGAATCAGGTAATGCTTTTGAAGCAAACATTAAAAGAAAATCCTGAATTATCTACTTTCTTTCTCTCCGTTAAAGTCTCAAAAGAAGAAAAAAGAAATGTGATCGATAAAGTATATTCTACATATGTTGATCACAATATTGTTAATTTCATAAAACTTGTTGTAGATAAAGGTAGAGCAACACAACTGCTTAATATCTATACAAGCTTTATTCAAATGTGTGAAGAAAATCTTGGAATTCAACATGCAACGGTATTGTCTGCACGTAAACTTTCTCAAGAAGATATGAACACAATTGGAAACACTTTAGTATCAAAAACAAACAAGAGAATCATTCTTGAAAATGTAGTTGATCCAAGTATCATTGCAGGAATTAAAGTCACAGTTGGAAATACTGTGACTGATGTCACAATGAAAACAAAGATTGATAGAATGAGGAATACGTTATTGAAAGGAGGACAAATGGCATGAGTACTTCAATTAGACCAGAAGAAATCAGTTCACTCATTAAAAATGAAATTAAGAACTATGATAATAAGATTCATTCTGATGATGTTGGATATGTTATTTCTGTAGGTGATGGTATTGCCATGATCCAGGGCATTGATAAAGCAATGTCTAGTGAACTTCTTGAATTCCCTAATGGTGTTATGGGAATGGTCATGAACCTGGAAGAAGACCATATTGGTGCTGTTCTTTTAGGTGATGATACAAAGATCAAAGAAGGCGATGAAGTAAAGAGAACAGGAAAAATCGTTGAAGTTCCTGTCGGGGAAGGACTACTTGGAAGAGTTGTCAATCCATTAGGTGAAGCAATTGATGGTGGTGCTCCAATTCAATACACAAAGAAACGTGAAATTGAAAGAGTAGCACCAGGTGTTATGACAAGAAAATCTGTTGATCAGCCATTGATGACAGGTTTGAAAATGATTGACTCTATTATCCCAATTGGTAAGGGACAAAGAGAATTGATCATTGGTGATAGAGAAACAGGTAAGACTGCGATTGCGATTGATACAATCATCAACCAGAAGGGTAAGGATGTATATTGTATCTATGTAGCTATCGGACAGAAAGAGTCAACAGTTGCTCGTTTAGTTCAAAAATTAAAAGAACATGATGCAATGAAGTATACAGTTGTAGTCAATGCATCAGCTTCTTCTACTGCACCATTGCAGTACATTGCACCATATGCAGGATGTGCTATGGGTGAAGAATGGATGGATAATGGTAAAGATGTTTTGATTATCTATGATGATCTAAGTAAACATGCAGTTGCTTATAGAACAATGTCATTACTATTAAAGAGACCTCCAGGACGTGAAGCATATCCAGGTGATGTTTTCTATCTACATTCTAGATTATTAGAAAGAGCTGCGAAGTTGAGTGATGAATTAGGTGGTGGTTCTTTAACTGCTTTGCCTATCATTGAAACACAGGCTGGTGATATTTCAGCATATATTCCAACAAACGTTATTTCTATTACTGATGGACAGATTTTCTTACAGACAGATTTGTTTGCATCTGGTGTTAGACCTGCTGTAGATTCTGGTTTATCTGTATCTCGTGTAGGTTCTGCAGCACAGACAAAAGCAATGAAGAAAGTATCTTCTTCATTAAAGCTGGATCTTGCACAGTATCATGAAATGCAGTCTTTCGCTCAGTTTGGTTCTGACTTGGATGCTTCTACAAAGAAGATCTTGAACCATGGTGAAAAAGTAACAGAACTATTGAAACAGCCTCAGTATCAGCCAATGTCTATGGTAGATCAGGTATTGTCTTTATTTGCGGTTAAAGAAGGTTATATGGATGAAATTTCTGTTGGCGATATTGCTCAATTTGAAAAGACAATTCATAAGACATTCCACGCAAACTATGCAGATATCTGTAAAGAAATAGAAGAAAAAGAAGCATTGAGTGATGAATTGATGGAAAAGATGAAGAATGCAATGAAAGACATTCTTGATCAATTCAAATTACTTAAGGGAGTAAATTAGTATGGCTGGCCAGTCTAGACAGGCGTTGCGTACGCGTATCAAGTCTGTACAGTCTACCCGTAAGATCACAAAGGCAATGGAAATGATTGCCAATGCTAAACTTGTTCGTTCTAGAAGCAAGATGGAAGCCAATCGTGAATACGCACAGAAGCTTCAAGATACAGTTGATGAAATTGTTATGAATAATCCGGATGCGGAAAGTCAGTATGTAGTTGAAGCAGACAATCCACATAAGGTAACAATTGTATTTGCATCTGATCTTGGCTTATGTGGCGGTTATAATGCGAATGTCATGAAAATGGCAAATGAAGTGTTAGATAAAGAAGATCCAATCTATGTGATTGGCACATCACTGTATTCCCAGTTTAAAGAAAAAGGGTATCACGTGATGAATGATGAAATCATTTCTAGTGATAAACTAACGTTTTCTGAATTAAAAGAAGTGATGGAATCCTGTATCAATATGTACCAGGATGGTAAAGCTGGTACAGTGCAGATCTTATATACAAAGTTTGTCAATACAATGACATTTACACCAGATATTGATGTTTTATTACCTTGTGTCTTAGTAAAGAAAGAAAAGGTAAAGGAAAAGTCTAACAAGCTTCCAGTAGAAACTTTATTTGAACCGGACGCATCTTCTATCTTGGATAGTTTAATTCCAATGATGGTTACGAATGTTGCGTATTCAAACTGGATGGAGTCCACGACAAGTGAACAAGGAAGTAGAAGAGTTGCGATGAAAACAGCATCAGATAATGCTGATGATCTGTCCTCCTCATTACAGCTTGAATATAACAAAGCACGTCAAGCCGCTATTACCCAGGAAATTACTGAGATTGTTGGCGGAAGCAGTGCAGTATAAGAAAGAAGGCATTTATGAGCAATACAGGAAAAATACTACAAGTTATTGGACCAGTTGTAGATATTCGCTTTGATGCAGAACATTTACCTTCCATTAAAAACGCTATTTTAATTAAAACAGATGATGGCCAGCAGATGACAGCGGAAGTTGCACAGCATGTTGGTGATGATGTTGTTAGATGTATCGCTATGTCTTCAACAGATGGTCTTGTAAGAGGAATGGATTGTATCGATACAGGAAAACCAATTGAAGTTCCTGTTGGTGATGCAGTTCTTGGAAGAATGTTTAATGTTCTAGGTGAAGCAATTGATGGTCTTGGTGAAGTAAAGGCAGATCAAAAGATGCCAATTCATCGTGAAGCACCAACATTTGCTGAACAGACAACACAAAACGAAATCTTAGAAACAGGTATTAAAGTTATCGATTTATTATGTCCTTATGCAAAGGGCGGTAAGATTGGTTTATTCGGTGGTGCAGGTGTTGGTAAAACTGTACTTGAACAGGAATTAATTCATAATATTGCCATTGAACATGGTGGCAGATCTGTTGTTGCCGGTGTTGGTGAAAGAACACGTGAAGGTAACGACATGTACTATGAAATGAAGAATTCTGGGGTATTAAAGAATACTGTTCTTACATATGGACAGATGAATGAATCTCCAGGTGCCAGAATGAGAGTTGCATTAAGTGCTCTTACAATGGCTGAATATTTTAGAGACGTTGAACATCAGGATGTATTGTTATTTATTGATAATATCTTCCGTTTCACACAGGCAGGTTCAGAAGTATCTGCGTTATTAGGTCGTATGCCATCTGCGGTAGGTTATCAGCCTACATTAGCAACAGAAATGGGACAGCTTCAGGAAAGAATTACTTCTACAAAGGATGGATCTATTACTTCTGTACAGTGTGTATACGTTCCTGCGGATGACTTGACAGACCCAGCGCCAGCCGCAACATTCTCACACTTGGATGCAAGACTTGTATTGGATCGTTCTATCGCTGCTTTAGGTATTTATCCAGCAGTTGATCCACTGGGATCTTCTTCTCGTATGCTTGATCCACTTGTTGTTGGTGAAGAACATTATCAGGTCGCTAGAAAAGTACAGGAAATTTTACAGAGATATAGAGAATTACAGGATATCATTGCGATTCTTGGTATGGATGAACTTGGTGAAGAGGATAAGAAAATCGTTAACCGTGCACGTCGTATCAGAAACTTCTTGTCTCAGCCATTCAGTGTTGCGGAACAGTTTACTGGCATGAAGGGTGTATATGTACCTGTGAAGGATACAGTTCGTTCATTCAAGGAAATTCTTGATGGTAAATATGATGATCTGCCTGAAGCGGCATTCTTGTCTGTAGGTACGATCGAAGACGTTGTTAAGAAAGCAGAGTCACTAAAATGAGTCAACTACATGTTCGCGTCGTAACACCACTTGGTGTATATAAGGAATTTGATACACCAATCATTAACATTCAAACGGAAGATGGTAATCAAGGTGTATTGGCGAATCATATGCCACTTGTAACAATGTTAAAGATTGGTACAATGACATCTATTGAAGATGGAGTGAGAGAAACATATGCGGTATCTGGAGGTTTATTTTACTTCAGAGAAAATCTCGCAGAAATTCTGACAGATTCCATTGAAAATAAGAAAGATATCGATTTAGCTAGAGCTGAAAATGCAAAGAGAAGAGCAGAAGAGCGTTTAAAATCAAATGATCCAAATATTGATTTCAAGCGTGCTGAGCTTGCATTGAAGAAAGCCTTGAATAGAATCGAAGTTAAGAATCTGAAATAAGGTATACATAGCGATATGTATATCTTTTTTTTGAAAGGAAAGTTTATGAAAGTGATTATGAATTGTGATGACCTTGGATATACAAGGGAGTGAATGAAGCGATTGCAATTGCTTATCAACAAGGAATTTTAAGATTAACAACAGCACTGGTAAATAGTGCATATATTCAGAAAGCAGTTATTATGACGAAAGAAAATCCTGGGATTGGTGTTGGACTGCATTTGGATTTGATATAAGGGAAACCACTTACCAATTGCCCGTCATTAACAAACCCAGATTATATTGATTCTCATCATTATGTACATGTAGGAATTGTGAATTTTGATCTGTATCGATGGTCTAGCTATAACATTCAAAGAATTAAAGAATTAGATATTCTATGTAGCGATACTGTAAAACAATATATTGAAGAACATCATATTGAGCTGACAAATTATTCAGAATAAATGAAGAGGAATGCATTATTTTCTGCATTCCTTTTTTACATCTGTAGGTGATATCCGATATTTTTTCTTAAATGCTTTGGAAAAATAATCTGCATCTAGAAATCCTACTGTATGAGAAATATCTTTCATGGAAGCATTTGTTGATTCTAATAGTTTCCTAGCTTCATTCAAACGAATAGATAGTAATCTTTGATGAATTGTAGTTCCATATTTCTTCTTGAAGTAAGTATGTAATGTTGCTTTTGATACATTGAAATATGAACAAAGTGAATCTATCGTAATTTGTTCCATGTAGTGTTTAATAAGATAACTTTGTATAGCTTCCGCAAGATCACTGCTAGGAACATTCACTGTATTTGTTAACGATAGATATTCTGCACAAATATCAACAAGCTCTCCTAATGCTTTAATTTGTGCTTTTGTGTGTTTGCATGTTCGATGCATTGCTTTTTTTAATTCTTTAGTGTCATGAATATATTGAGAGGCAAGTATTTCTACATTAGATGTATCTTCATCTGCATCGATTGCCTGACCAAGCATAAGATACCCAGTAAGCTGCCCATAGGTATACAGAGGCATAATTGCTTCATATAGGCCACACCAGCATTTATAAACATAAATTTGAGATGATTGAAAAACATGGTCCATAGCTTCCATATCACACTTAGTACATTTATTTCTCGCATCTTTGTATTGATCCAGTAAATAACACAATGGACATTTCTTGTCAGGGTAAGAAACAACAACATTTTGATGAATATCAAAAATTGTCATATTCATTCCAGATAATAAATAAAAACTTTTTAGTATTGATTTTAAATCTTTCATAAAATCTTGATAAAAGTATGATTTATACTTTTTTCCTGTTAGAAATACTTTAATCCATAAAGATTATTTCGTAAAGAGAATATAGTAGAAGTATGGAGGAATTACGTATGAATTTATCTTGGTTAAGTAATCCAGAAATATTTCAAGTGAATCGTTTAAAAGCACATTCATCACATCATTATTACGCAAATGAAGAAGAGAAACAGAGCAGTTATATTCATGTATTAGATGGTACATGGAAGTTTCATTATGCAAATGCTCTCAATGAAGTCATCGATGGTTTTGAAAAAGAATCGTATGACTGCAGTACATGGGATGATATACAAGTACCATCGCATATACAGATGCAGGGATATGGAACACCAATGTATGTAAACCAGATCTATCCTTGGAGCGGCAGTGAAGAACTGCTTCCTGGTGAAATTCCTGAACATAATCCAGTAGGCAGCTATGTTACGTATTTTGACAGTTCTGTTTTAAAAGAAAATACTAAAACAAGAATTGTATTCCATGGAGCAGAAAGTGGTATGGCTTTATGGATCAATGGTGCATTTGTTGGTTATAGTGAAGACAGCTTTACACCAAGTGCATTTGATATTAGTGAATATATTCATGAAGGAAGAAACAAGGTAGCAGTGAATGTCTATCGTTTTACATCTGGTTCATGGCTGGAAGATCAGGATTTCTGGAGATTTTCTGGTCTGTTTAGAAGCGTGGAATTACAATCTGTTCCTTTCGTACATGTCAATGATTTAAAGATCACACAAGATGTGAATGATCTCAAACATCCAAAAATCATTGTTGCACCTGTAATGGAAGCAAGCGAAGACTATACATTAGAGTATCGTCTATTTGATGCAGATCATACATTGCTTCAAAGTAAAGTTACAAATGATACATGTGTATTTGAAGTGGATGATCCTGTTTTATGGTATGCTGAAAAACCATATTTATATCATGTAGAAATTCTTGTAAAACAGAAAGATAAGATCATTGAATGTGTTCGCGAACATGTTGGTATTCGTAAGTTTGCATTGAAAGATGGCATTATGTATATCAATGAAAAGAGAATTGTATTCCATGGTGTAGATCGTCATGAATTCAGCTGCGAAAGTGGCAGAGTTGTATCCTATGACTTAACAAAGCAAGATATCCTCAACATGAAAGCAAATAACATCAATGCGATTCGTACATCACATTATCCAAATCAGACATTCTTATATGACTTATGTGATGAATATGGAATTTATGTTATTGATGAAACAAACCTGGAAACACATGGAACATGGTCTGAATTCTTTGACAAAGAACATATTATTCCAAATGATGATCCTAAATGGCTGGAAAATGTATTAGACCGTGCCAAGTCAATGTATGAAAGAGATAAGAATCATCCAAGTATTTTGATCTGGTCTTGTGGAAATGAATCGTATGGTGGAAAAGATATCTTTGAAATGAGTGAATATTTTAGAAGTGTGGATCCATCAAGACTTGTCCACTATGAAGGTGTTTCTTCAGATACAAGATATCCAGATACAACAGACATGGTATCTAGAATGTATACACCTGCTAAGGATATTGAAGAATATCTAAAGGAACATACAGAAAAACCATTTATTCTATGTGAGTATGCACATGCGATGGGAAATAGTAATGGTGCTTTATATAAGTATACGGATCTTGAAAAGAAGTATTCTCAATATCAGGGTGGTTTTATCTGGGATTATGTAGATCAGGCAATTCTACATGATGGAAAGCTGTACTATGGTGGAGACTTCCATGAAAGACCTAGTGATTATGATTTTTGTGGAAATGGAATTATGTTTGCGGATCGAACACCAACACCAAAACTGCAGGAAGTGAAATATTGTTACCAGTTCATTGATACAAAAATCAATGCAAAAGAAATTACAATTACAAACCGTTATCTCATTACAAATTTAAATGAATTTGATACGTTTGTAACATTGTATGCTGATGGAAAAGAAGTGAAGAAGGAAATATATCATTTATCTTGCAAAGCAAATGAAAGTATTACTATAGAGAATCCATTTGTTGTGGATGAAAAACATGAGTATTCTGTTGTGGTGACATTTGAAAAAGATGGTCATGAATATGCACATGAACAATATGTATATCCATACCAAAGAGAAGAACATCATGTATGGACACCACTTTCAATCAATGAAGATTACTTAAATGTAGGTGTTTCTTTTGAAGGCGGTAATGTCATCTTCTCTAAATCAAAGGGTTTAGTGTCTTATAAAGTGCATTCACATGAATTTATCAGAATGCCTGTCAGACCAAATTTCTTTAGAGCTGCAACAAATAATGATGTTGAAAATGGATATGGCTATCGCTATGGACAGTGGCTGCAGAATAGTCTGTATGCAAAGTGTAAATATATCAACACAGTCAAAGAAGAGAATCGTTGTATTGTTTCTTATGAATATGCATTACCATCCATGGAAGATCATCCATTACATATGAACTATGAAGTCTATGGAGATGGTGAAATTGTTGTAGATATGTATTTAGATGCTTTTGAAAACCATATTGAAATGCCAGTTTTTGGTATCTTGTTACAGACATATACAGATTTAGATGAAGTATCTTACTATGGCAATGGACCAGAAGAAAACTATATTGATCGAAAGAAAGGTGCAGTGCTAGGAAAATATACATACAATGTAAAAGAAAATCTAACACCATATCTTTACCCACAGGAATGTGGTAATCGTACAGATATGAGAGAATTAAATGTTCATTCAGACATGCATGCATTGTTGATTCAAGGAAATATGTTTGAATGCTCTGTACTTCCATATTCACCATTCGTATTAGAAAATGCAAAGCACCAGTGGGAATTACCACAGGTATATGAAACAGTTTTAAGTATCAATGAAAAACAAATGGGAATTGCTGGTGATAATACATGGGGTGCAAGAACACATGATGAGTTCCTGCTGACAAAAGAAAAACATCACTTGAGAATATCTATCAAAGGAAACTGAAAAAAATAGGATTTAACCTGATTGGGTTAGATCCTATTTCATTTCAAGCATGATTTTAATGATTTCTTTATCTGTTTCTGCCATACCGTCATGTGCAAGGTGACCTACATTTTTAATTGTAGCTTCAACGCCTCCACCAACGATACCATCACCACGGTAGAATTCTTTACCATGTTTATACATCTGCATGCCAAGCAATCCACTTTCAACGCCAGATGCAATCTTAGCAGCACAGCTGGCTTTTGCACCATCGCAAACAACACCAGAATTGATTGCCAATGCGTTGACAACTGTATGAGAAATTTCATTGAGACCTCCACCATAGAGGTACATGATTCCAGCGCCAGCACCACAGCCCGCACTTGTTGCACCACAATATGCACTTAAGCAGCCAATACCAGTCTTCAAATGAATGCTTGTCAGATTTGCAATCAACAATGCTCTATATAGTTTTTCTTTTGAAACACCCAATTCTTTTGCATAGATAATCACAGGAACAGAAGTAGTAATTCCCTGGTTGCCAGAACCGCTATTAATGACAACAGGTAATTCACATCCATTCATACGCGCATCACTGCCTGCAGCAGCATATGCTTTTGCACGGTTGTGAAGAGAATCTCCGTATGCCATAAGTAATGTTCTGCCAACTGCAGCACCATATTTTCCAGTGATACCTTCTTCACTGATTGCCATGTTGTAGGTAATCTGCGTATCTAGTATTTCTTTGACATCTTCTAAGTTGCATGTATTCGCAAATTCAACAATGCCTTCCATAGATAGAATGGAATGATCAATACTGGAAGTTGTTTTCGCAATTGGAGCCTCAAAGATTGTTTTGCCATCTACCTGAATTAAGCAAAGTCCTGTATGGTATTGTGCAGTTCTTGCATAGACCGTATGGTTAGCTGAATGTAATGTTACCGCAATATCTAAAATGTAATCGGAAGTTGATTTTGTAACAGAACAAGGAACACGATTCAGAAATGAAACAATTTCTTTTTGTTGAGAATCTGTAATTGAAGAAAGAACTTCTAATTCAGCTTCTGCTTCACCCGCAACGATACCTGCAGCAGCTGCAGCAGGAATTCCACGTAAACCATTGGTATGTGGAACAATAACACTTTTTACATTCTTGATGATATTTCCAGAAGCACATACTTCTACAGAAGTGATTTCTTCATCCATGTATTTTTTTGCTTTCGCAGCAGTTAAAGCAATTGCAATTGGTTCTGTACATCCCATTGCTGGTTTTAATTCTGATTTCAATATTTCGCAATATAAATTATATGTAGTTTTATCCATAACGTTTACCTCATGTATAATAGTACCACGTAATAGATAACAGGAGTAATGGGTATGAAACAAATTAAAGATACTTTTTTTATTGTTGTGGGTAATATGATTTGTTCCTTGGGAATTGGAACAATTGCATTAAGACTAGGATTATCGTTAGGCGGTGTTTCTGGTTTGGCAAAAGTATTACATGGTATATTACCAATATCCATTAGTATTCTTGTATTGGCAGTGAATTTAATATTATTTGCATTGGCTTACTTTTTTGTTGGGAAAAAGTTTGCGATGAATTCCTTTTTGTCTGTTATTTTATTTCCAGTCTTTTTAGAAATTGCACAGAACATTACAGTACTGGACTGTTTAAAAGAAGACTTGCTGCTGGGTACATTGATTGGCGGAATCTTGCTTGGCAGCGGCAGTGGTTTAATTTTAAGAGGAAATGGAAGCAGTGGTGGATTTGACATCATTGGTGTTATTCTGAACAAGTACTTTAATATTAAGACAGCTTCAACAATGGCTTTGATTGATGTATTTGTATTGGTGTTTCAAATAAAAATAGAGAATCTGATGTTCTCTATTTATGGTGTGGTAATGATTTTTATTACTTCTTATATGGTGAATTTGATTCTGACAAAAGAAAACAATGAAGTTAAGATCATGATTTTCTCCAAGAAAGAAGATGAAATTCAAGATATGCTTCTTCATGAAAGAGATTGCGGGTGTTCTATCTTACATGGAGAAACAGGCTATACAAAAGAAAAGATGCGTGTCATCGTAAGTATCATGCCATATGATAAAGTGAATCATGTAAAACAAAGCATATTAGCAATTGATCAAGATGCATTTATTGTTTTAGAAAATGTTCAGGCGGCATATAGTGGTGTGCATTATTTAAGAAAGCCAGAAGAAATGTAAGCACTTTCGTTGTTCCTGGCAAGAAACGTTGTTATAATTTTCTGCGTTAATGGTGATCAGGAAAAAAGGGGAAACATGGAACAAATCAGTAAAAAAACATTTTTTAGTTTCGCAATCATGGATAGTCTTTATTGGGCTTTTTATGCATGTTTTGTAGGGTTTATTACGACGTATTTATTAACATGCGGCATGGATAATGCGGTATTGTCTATCATGCTTGCGTGTTTTATGGGAGCATCTTTTATTGGTGCATTCTTCTGGGGAGGTATTTGTGATAAAGCAAGAACAAATAAAAAAATATTTATTCCAGAATATATCGCTACAATCATAATTGCCTTCATTATTTATTTTATGGCAGATAAAAATATCTGGGTATCAACAATCTTATATCCTTTGTTTGGTTTTTTATCTTCACCATTAGGCAGTAACTTAGATACGTGGATGCTTCGTTCTTTTCATAAAGATGCTTCTGCATATGGCAGAGCTAGAGCTATTGGCTCTATGGGATATGCGGTTACGGCATTGTTTATGGGAATGTTGATTAATGCAATTGGGTATCAAATGATTCCTGTTGGAACTTTCTTTTTTGCTATCCTTGTTTTGATCATTGCGTTTATGATTAAAGAAGCTCCTTTTGAAAATGTTGTAATACATTCTGGTAGTGGCAGTGTAAAAGATCTATTGCACATTGGTTCTTTTATGTTTATGCTTGTAACCGTTTTCTTTACAGGTTTAGCAATAGCACCAGTGAATAACTTAAAGATTGTTATTTTAAAGAGTGTTGGTGGAGATGTTGGGTTGCTTGGTGTTGATTCATTCTTAGGGGTTATGGTACAGGCGTTATTTATCTTTATTTCAGGAAATCTGAAAAAGATACCTACATATGTAAGACTATTCTTAATGACGCTGACTGTTTTTATCACAATGGGACTTGTAGCCTTTGCGGTGAATCCTTGGATGATTATTCTTGGAACAGTATTTTCAAATATGAGTTATGGAATTATGCTTCCAACACAAAGAGAAATCGTAGAAGCAAATGTTCCTTCCACATTAAAAAATACAGCGCACAGTTTATCTGATGCGATGTATGGTAGTTTCTCTGGTATTCTGGCATTATCATATTCAGGATTTGTTATGGATGCATTTGGTGCTAGATCAGTAGCTATGCTTGGCGGTGTGATCATGATCATCGCTGTAGTACTTTCATTGACAAAGATTACGAAAAAAAACTAAAACTTATAATAATTTGAGAAGATTAGTGGGACTTTCAAATGTATATGTACCGTGTAATGGGGATGTGGAAACACTTCCCCATTTTGCATATCCAAAATCAATACCTGCATTGATAGATGACTGCTGATCAGATAGTGCGTCTCCAATATAGATGACTTCTTCTTTTGGTACGTTTAAGTTTTCAATACACTTTAGAAGTGGTTCTGGATCCTTTATCTTTAATTCTTCCATCACTTTCATGCTTGGATATGCCGCAAAATTTAAAACATGGCCAAAGGACCATGTTTCTCCTGCTTCTTTTTTGATGATTTGAAGAAGTGGGTACATATTCATGCTTAATGTGTTTAAAACAATTCTCATTAATATTTTGATAAAAAATTTTCAATACCTTTTTTTGTTAATTTGTATCTTATTATATTATCTTCTTGATTCGAACTATACCACGCAAGATTTATCAGTTTTAAACTAATTTCACTATTAAATAATTCGATTATATTTTTAAATTCATATATTTCATCAAATTTTAAATTTAATAATTTCATTAATCGTATATCTAATTTCTCATTGAATTTATTCTTATTTATATCAACTCCATTAGCAGAAAAATAATCACTACAAACACTATTCTTTAGATAATAGCATGGTTTACAAATATCATCATAACTATATGTAAAACGAATTTTGTTCACTTTATTTCCAATAACGGCATTTCCAATCAAATAGAAATTATGATTATAGTTTTTATCAGGAATAAAGTTTTCAATACCTTTTCCATATAGTTTAAATATATCTAAAAGATGATGTGGTTTTATTACAATAACTTTGTTTGTTGTACTAGTATCATCAAAATCACTTCCTGTTACTTTCACACTTAACCTCCAATCATTAATTTGAAATTTTATTAATTTCTAAAATAAAAAAGTCAAAATATCGTAAACAAGCTAACTATATTGCTTTCTAGAATTTAATTGCTATAAAAAACATTCTAAATCCCATCATATATGCTCCGTAAAATATATTATTTTTACCACTTAAGTGAGTTGTTGAATTTTATTTTCTTTGTTCCTTTTTTTATGTAGCCAATTTTATTACATGTGTAATATTTATTTATATGTTTTAAAACCATGTTCTCATCTAATGATGAAACAATTACAATATATCCTATTCCGCAGTTAAATGTATTTAACATTTCTAAATCATCTACATTTAAATATTTTCTTAAACATTTAAAAATTGTTGGAATTTTAATTTTATCTAAATCAATTTGTGCTGAAAATCCATTAGGAATTATTCTTTCTACACTTCTTGCCATTCCAAAACCAGCAACATTAACTAGTCCATGAATCTTTTCTTTTTCGATTAATTCTTTTAAACATGAATAATAGCAATACGGTGGTTTCATAATTTCATCCATAAATTCAATTCCACAAATAGATTCTTTTTTTATTTCTGGAAATTCTTCTAATAATTTATCAACTAAAGAAAACCCATGATGATGTATTCCATTTGACTCAATATAAAGAATTGAATCACCATTAGTAATGTTTTTATAGTTAATCATTTTCTTATAGTCAGCAATTCCAATCATTTCAGTATCAATCAAATATTCACCTGGATAAACTACTTTAGGTTTTATAGAATACTGTCCTTTTAAAATTTTAATATCATATTTCTTAGCTTCAGCATAGGATAACGCTACAATTTTATTTATCAAGTCAATATTTTCATGAGAACTTATAATAGTATTTGTAATAAACAACGGATTAGCTCCCGTTGCCAAAATATCATTTATAAGTGTAAAAAAAATGTCTTGTATTAATTCCTCAATATATCCATATTCTATAGCTATTCTTTGTTTTGATCCTGGTTCAAGTACTATTGAAACTATGATGGGATGTTCAAATGCTAAATATTTTTTTAAATCATATATTCCTCCCCTGAAAGAAGGATTATACTCATCCATCTCAACAAAATCTTTAGCTTTTTTATTTATAATATCTACTTTTTTTACATCAACACCTGCTTTTTCATAGGAAAAATGCTTATTAAATCTTTCTCCCTTTAGTATTTCATCAATACTTACACTAAAGATATGAGAAAGATCATCTAAAACATCTAGTGAGGGAATTGATATTCCTTTTTCCCATCTAGAAACAGCTTGAAAAGTAATATTTAATTTTTCAGCTAATTGTTTTTGAGTTAACTTTTCTTTTTTTCTTTCATTTGACAAAAATAGGCCTATTTTTTCGTAATCTAGCATTCTTTCCATCCTCGTTTTGTATTATATTTTATTCCATAGTAAAAACCTATCGATTATTATATGAATTACTATGTCTAAGCTCAATCAACAATTGAATTTATATAGATTTATTTCCTACTACTCTATAGTAAATACTAAATAACATCACGTGTACTACTTCATTATTTAAAACGGTATTTCTTACTATCTAACTTAAATTTAAAACTAATATACATTTTTACCTTTTGTGTTAAGTAAATGTATAGATTGTCTTTTGTTTTTGTGCCATTATATAAAAATATTCCTACCAATACGGCAGGAATGTATCTTATCATCCTATCAAAAAAAGTATCGGGTTTAACTTAATGACACTGCAAAATTTGACTCCTTCAGATTGTAAAACTATAGTTTTTTCCTATTTTAAGTTGTTGTGTAGCTTACAATAATTTGAGAAGATCGATTGGACTTTCAAATGTATATGTACCGTGTAATGGGGATGTGGAAACACTTCCTCATTTTACATAAAAAAAGAAATAGAAATTATCTACTTCTTTCTGTATCTTGTATAAACATCATTAAGAATCCTATCAGTAGTAATGTTGAAGAAATCCAAATCGTTTTCATACCAAGGTAAAGAATACAAGAATATCCAACCGTAGCACCCAATGCAAATGTGATAATGATTCCAATGTAATGCAGAGCCTTTTTTAAAGATTCTTCATTCTTTGTTCTCATCCAATGAGAGAATGCGGAAACACCTGCTCTCATATTACCAATGCACATTGTACTTGCATATGGATAGCCATGTACGGAGCGGAATGCCTGTACCTGCATTGCACAAGAAAAAGATACAAGACAATTCGCATAAAGATTTCCGTTTTCATTGAAAAATCCTGATACAAATAAAGAAACGATTTCCAAGATTAAGATTGTTTGCCTCCAATGTAATTTTTTTGCTTCTTTATAGTATCCTTGGATTTGTTCCGCAACAAAAATGCCTAATGCAAATGACAGGAGAGGAAATACGTAACGGATAGCATCAGCATATTGTCCATCAGACAGTTTAGATGCCATTAAAACGATGTTTCCTGTTTGAGCATTCGCAAATACTTTATTTCTAGCGAAATAAGTATATGCATCTTGTAGACCACCAGAAAATGTGATGATCATAGCGAGTAGAAATGTTTCTGACATCTGTTTATTTTTCATACGTGAACTATTATAGTCACTATTTTTGATATGAAAAGAATAAATTTCTTTCAGAAAACATTTTAAAGCGCGATGAATACTAGACTTATGTGATAAAATAGATACATGATAAAAAGATTTTATTATGGATTGATCAGTATGAAATATGCATTCTTTATGTTTGGGATTCCAATGCTGATATTTATAACTGCATTTATTGAAACAAGAAAAAAACTGGCTGTATTTCATACATTGATGTTCATATTTATTATATTGTTAGCTTGCGTGTTAGCTTTCTATTATAAAGATAAGCTGCATGTTTTAAAGCAATTGAAGCAAGTGAAAGATTTAGTAGAATATGAAAAGGGTGGTGTCGTTGATCGCTCATGGATTTTAGAAGATCGTATGCTTTGTGCAAAGGGATTAGATATTCGTGAAGTTAGAAGCAGCACCGTAAGTAAAGTAGTACTTCTAAATGAAGAAAAAGGAAAACAGGTATTAGAACTATCTGTAAAAGATGAAATTGTACCAATGACAACAATTTCAAAAGAAGAAGCACAAAGATTTGTGGCATATTTAAAAAGAAAAAATCCTTCCATTATTGTTGAAGGAATAGAAGCGAAAGGAAATGGTTCCCTGCAGGAATTAGGCGCAGGCGTACAGGTATAAAACATGGCAATGACAAATGCAGAACTGATGAAAGCTTTAATTCAGAAATTTATACAGGTGACATTGGACGATGGATCTGTTCATGCTGGATATATTGGGAATCCAGAAGATTTTCAAGGGGATTCATTACCAGCGCATATGGTATTAATTAATGGTTTAATGAGAGACAACATTGAAGTTGCCAGAGTGGTAGATGTGGAATTTCCAAAAAGAGAAGACACAACACAGATCCCAATTGTTGGATTTGAAGACAAGTAGATGGAAACATCTGCTTTTTTAATTGGAACTGCCTTGAATAAGGGTTACAATGGTCATGCGGTGAGGTATCTATGACATTTAAAGAACAAAAACGAATACAATATTTAAGACCATTTATGGTAGTGATTGCGGCAATTATTATGTCGCTGAACATAAAAATTATGGTAAGAAATGGTGGGCTGTATCCAGGCGGTGCAACGGGATTGACCATTCTTACACAGGCAATTCTTCAAAAGTTTTTCAATATTGAAATCAGCTATACATTTGTAAATGTATTCTGGAATGCATTACCTGTATATATCGGATTTAAATATATTGGTAAAAATTTTACATTGTTTTCTCTGTTTATGATTCTGTTAAACAGTGTACTTGTAGATATGATTCCAAAGTATACATTAACTTCAGATATTTTATTGATCAGTGTATTTGGTGGAATGTTGAATGGACTAGCGATATCTTTATGCTTGATGGTGGATACAACAACAGGAGGAACAGATTTTATCTCAATCTTTCTTTCATCTAGATATAATGTGGATGGATTTAACCTTGTTCTTGGATTGAATGCGGTAATCTTGATTACGGCAGGTGTCTTATTTGGATGGGATAAAGCATTGTATTCTATTATTTTCCAATATGTATCAACACAGACAATTCATTTGTTATATCGAAATTATGCACAGGTGACTTTGTTTATTATTTCAAATAAAGTAGATGAAATCTCTGAGATGATTCATGCTATTACACAACATGGTGCAACGATCATCAGAGGAGAAGGTTCTTACAAGAATGATGAGAGAAAGATGATCTATTCTGTAATCAATGAGAGTAGTGAAAAAGCAATTGTCAGCAACATTTTCGCAATTGATCCAAAAGCATTTGTGAATTGTGTGCGTACAAAAGAAATACGTGGACATTTTAATCAAATGCCTAAAGACTAAAAAAGAAGTGAAATTCACAATGTCATTAAGTTAAGAGAAATAAATTCTTAGTGATATTAATTGAAAATTCAAGAAAACAAATCTTTAGCGAAAGTTAACAGCTTTTCCATAAGATTTGTTTTTTAATTCCTGAAATCATTGATTATCAGAGATGATCAAAGGGAACTTGATCAATACATTAGCGGAAATCTTACTCCTGAGCAACATTGTTATGAATATCTCTCTAAAACAAACATACCAGGGCAAAAAAGAATCAAAGGCCAAGAGGCTCTTTGGTTACGTTATATTATCAATGAATTTTTTTACCTTTTTTTGATTACATTCTCTATTCATAGGACCTGTGATCTTCTTTCTGATATCATTATTGAGTCGGCTTCCTCCCGACCTCTGGAAAGGAGGTGAGTACACGTGGAGTATCTAATAGCTTTCATAAGCTCCGTCGTAGCAGGTGTTGTTTCGTACTATATCTGTAAATGGCTGGATGGAGTTGAAAAAAAATAGTCGATCAGCCTAGGTATTGAAAAAGGGAACTGTTCCAGCAGTTCCCTTTTTTTTACACGTGGCTTAATAGCTTTCATAGCCAACTACAATATAGCAAATTTTTCTTTTTTTTCAAGTTCTACATTTATAATCTAGTAATTACGCATGAAACAAATCGAGATTTTAAAGCTCGATTTGTTTGCTTCCA